>Ga0265293_10005124_pt1 | contig 22253 bp, 17 predicted proteins | sample Munlanlewell138R_FD_192505 | JGI IMG/M metagenome (GOLD analysis project Ga0265293, IMG submission 192505) | Leachate microbial communities from a municipal landfill in Southern Ontario, Canada - Leachate well 138R | ecosystem: Engineered > Solid waste > Landfill > Unclassified | place: Canada... | reverse complement strand
TGGGGGTGAACCCTCTCAGGACCCCTAGACATCATTGCCTTGGTGAGCCGTTACCTCACCAACAAGCTAATGTCACGCATGTCCATCCTTTACCGCCGGAGCTTTAAGTATTAATTCATGCGAATCAATAATACTATGGGGCATTAATCCGAGTTTCCTCGGGCTATTCCCCTGTAAAGGGTAGGTTGCATACGCGTTACGCACCCGTGCGCCGGTCGCCACCATCCGAAGACGTGCTGCCCCGCAACTTGCATGTGTTAAGCCTGCCGCTAGCGTTCATCCTGAGCCAGGATCAAACTCTTCGTTGTAAAAATCTTGATGTTTTAAAAAAACATCGAATATATGTCTTTCTACACGAATTAGTATAACTCAAAATAGACGCTTGTTTAAACCCATTTCATGGTTCTCTTTAATTTTTAAAGAGATTACCTTAATTTATATTCAAAGAACTGTATTTAGTCTTCCCTATCGGAAGTCTTCCCTGAAACAATCAAATAGTATTGTTTGTTTTGGGGCTGCAAATATAAGTAAGTTTATTTCTAAATTCCAAATAAAAATAAAAAAATAAAATGCTTTTTTTATAAAAAAAATTATTGCTTGGTTTTAAACTGCAAAATCATCAGTTTTTCAATATATTACAAAAACAATAAAAATGTTAGAACTATGTATATTCTTTTTTTGTTTCTTTGATTTTTATTTTAATTGTATGTTAAAATGAATTCTATAAATCATATTTTACATCATACAGGAAAGCGATTCGCTATAAGTGATATTCATGGGTGTGCTCATACATTTATAGCACTACTTGAAAAAATAGCATTTACTCATAATGATACGCTCTATATTTTAGGCGATATGATAAGTCGAGGTAAACGCTCTAAAAAAACTATTAAAACAATTTTATCTTTACAAAATGATGGATATTCAGTGATTCCTATTCGAGGGAATCATGAGCAATTTATTATTTCAGAATTTGAAAAAAATGATATTAACAGTTTTTATACTCTTTGTAAAAAGATGAAAATGTTGTGGCTATTTGAAGATAAAAATACAATACACATAAAACATATATATAAGCAGTTTTTTTTTAATTTACCATATTATATATCTTTAGAAAATATATTGTTGTCACATGCAGGATTTGATTTTTCATCAACTCACATTTTTGAAAATACGTATGCTATGCTTAATCAACGTTCGTGCATATATACAGAATTAGTTCCTGATTCAATAAAAGTTATTCATGGGCATACTCCTATTTCTATTGAAAAAATAAAACGCTCTATTTTATCTGGTTCTCCTATAATAAATATTGATAATGGGTGTGTATATAAAAGTAATAGCAAACAACGAGGAAATCTTGTGTGTATAGATATTGATAATTTTGATTTGTATATTCAAAAAAACATTGAATAATGAAGCGGATATTGTTTTTTGTTTTAGTTCTTGTTTCATTATGTGTAGAAGCACAAAATTTAAAAAAACTGTATAGTGAAGCAGAACAAGCTGTTTTGCACGGTGATTACAGTTTGGCAATAGAATGCTATAATGATATTCTTAAAATAGAAGAAAACATTCCACATGTTTTATTACAATTAGGAATTGCATATTTTCATAATCTTCAGTATTTAGATGCTGAACAGATTTTTACTGAACTTATTGCAAAACACCATACTATATATCCTGAAGCTTATTTTTATCTTGCCGAAATTCAAACATTATTTGGAAATTATAAAGCCGCACGACGAAATTATTCTATGTTTTCTGTGTCACATTCAAAAAACACCTATATGAATAATAAAACAAAGCATGAATTATTATCTAAAAAATCAAAAACTCATAGTAACTCACAAAACCATTTACAATATGTAGATTCTCCACATTTAATGCAATCGTACGGCATTTATTCATATAATAATACTTTTTTATATAATGGAATTTATTCTATAGGTGATTCGCTCAAAGGCAGAGCTAATTTTTACACATATGATACTGTAAATAAAACTATGAAAGAATTTTTTCCATATACTACATATCATATAAGTGATTTTTGTGATATAGGCGACACGATTTTAGTGAATATTCAATGTAGAGACAGTAGTTGCACACAGAGTTCTGTTTATTATATTTGTGCAGATTCGCTTACATCTGGTACTTTTAAACCCTATGTTTCTGATGTTTTTCCTTCTGAATACAAAAATATTCACTTTCAAAAAATAAAGATAGATTCTTCAGAATACATATTGTTTAGTTCTAATCGTCCGGGAGGATATGGTGGTATGGATATATGGATAAGTGAGCGTGTAAATAATTCTTTTATGCCAGCAAAAAATGCTGGAGCACACATTAACACTCAAGGTGATGAAATTTGTCCATTTTATGAAAACACACAATCTCGCTTATATTTTAGTTCAAATTGGCATGATTCGTTTGGAGGATTTGATGTGTTTTATGCACAACGTACAGAAAATCAATGGGAAGAAGTGAAAAACATGGGTGAGCATGTAAATAGTTCATATAATGAATATTATTATAAAATCATTAATTCCACAGCATATGTTGTTTCAAACAGAAAGTCAAAATCATATGAAAATGCAACATATTACTATAATACTATATACTGGTATCCTTATATAATTCCGCAAAAATCTCAGATTACAGATAGTTTAGAAAGTATTGCTCAAAAAACATCTATAATACAAGATACTACATATACTTTTTATGTGTTTTTTGATGATAATAGTCCGCAAATAATTACCGAAGAAAGTTCGATAACTTCATTATTTAATAATTATATGTTGACACAGAACTCTCTTATTTCGGCACAATGCAGTCAATTAAATTTTATTGAAAAACAAGTGTGCACAAATAAAATACATGAATTTTTCAGACATGCCGAATCTCAATTTAATAATTTTATAGAATTATGTGAAACAGTATCACAATATCAAAATATTTCGTCTCTTACTATTTCGTTACAAGCATCTACCAGTAGTACGGGGAGTATTGAGGCGAATCAAATAATTGCAGAAAACAGACTTTTTGTAGTTTCTCAGTATTTTGATACTGAATTTGCGAATTGTTTAGGAATTGCTCCAGAACACATTATTATAAAAAAATTACCGCATTTACTCTCATATTCAAGTAAAGATAATATAGCGTTACAAGCGAAACAAAATGCAGAACAACGATATGTAAAAATTGAGGTTCACGTTTCAAAAACCTTATAAAAAATCTATTCCAATAATTGCAACATCATCACCTAAGGCGTTTCCTTTAAGAAATTCATGAAGAGTTTCGTGTATATAATGTAGAGAATCGTCAATATCTCCATCTATAGAAAGTGCTCCTTCGAGAGGGATTGTGCCAAATTCTGTAGCATTTTCATTTTCAGCTTCAATAAGTCCATCGGTATAACAAACAAGTTTGTCGCCACTACTTACTTTTAAAGAGCCAAGCTGTATAGATGGAATTTTATCAAACATACCTAAGCCAACGCAGCCAGTTGTAAGGTACACCATTGTTTTTTCTGTGTTATCAAGTAGTAGGGGAGGATTGTGTCCAGCATTAATATATTGTAAGGTTTTATTTTGAGTATTATATTTTCCAATAAAAAAAGTAATAAATTTTTCGCCATGAGCACTTGTGTTTACAAGGTCATTGAGTTCTTTCACAAGGTCAATTAATGAAATGTTACTTTTAAATAAAGCACGTAAATTTGCTTGAAAATTTGACATGAGAATAGCTGCCGAGACACCTTTTCCAGAAACATCAGCCACACAAAAACCAAATTCAGATTCATTTAACAGCAGAAAATCATAATAGTCGCCGCCCACCTGAGAGTGCGGTCTATAATATGTGGCAATATGTAAATATGGGTTTTTGGGTAAATTTTCGGCAGAAGGAATGAGCATTGCTTGCATTTGTGAGGCAACTTCGAGTTCTTTTCGTAGTGCTTCTTTTTCGAGAGATTCTATCTGTAATCGTTTGTTTTCAATAGCTACAACAATAATGTTAGTAATAGTTTGAATAAATTTAAGATGTTTAATAATAGGACTTAAGCCTTGTTTTTCTTCATCAATATCACCTATTAACACGTATGCAACAGCTGTTTCTTTATGAAACACAGGAATAATGACATCAAATAAATCAAAGGGATATTCTGTTTTAAATGATATACCAGTAATTTCAGTAAAAGAGGTAAAAAACATTTCAGCAATTTCTTGCGGATTGGTTCCGTATTCTTCTGGTACACCAGCTCGCAAAACACAATGCCATTCAACATTTTTTACAAGAACAAAAATCTTTTCTATATTTAATTTTTGCCGTAAAATTGTTTCGTATTTACCTAAAAGCTTTTCTGTAGATACATTCTCGTTAATTAATTGCGTTATTTCAAGCAAAGAATTTAACTTAAAATTTGAAAGATTCAATTTTCGTAAAGAAGCGTTATCTGAAATCATTCGAATAAAATTTCATAAATCTAATAAAAAAATCCTTGTATTTAAAGTAAACACAAGGATTTTTTTAGAATCATTTTTTATTACTCACTTTTTAAAAGATTATTACTTTATGCAAAGTAAATACAATAGTGCAACTACACTATTCTTTCACGCGTTCTACATAAGATTTTTCGAGTGTGTTTATTCTGATTTTATCTCCTTGATTTACAAACAGCGGTACCATAATTTCGGCATTTGTTTCAACTGTTGCTGGTTTAAGAGCCGTTGAACTTGAGGTATCTCCTTTAAGTCCGGGTTCTGTATAAATAACTTCCATTACCACCGTAGTAGGAAGTTCTGCGTATAATATAGTTTCGGTGTCGGCGTGTACTGTAATTTCAACTTCTTGCCCTTCTTTTAATAACTCGGGACAACTAATTAGATCTTTTGTAATAGACAGCTGATCAAACGTTTCGCTATTCATAAAGTTATATCCCATATCATCATTGTACAAATATTGATGTGGACGACGTTCGATACGTGCGATATTAATTTTTACACCGGCTGTGAACGTGTTATCTAAAACTTTACCTGTTTTAATGTTTTTTAATTTTGTGCGAACAAAAGCCGCACCTTTGCCTGGTTTTACATGTTGAAATTGAGTTATTGTATATAAATCATTATTGTATTCAATACATAACCCATTTCTAAAATCTGCTGTTGTTGCCATATAATAATTTTTTTTACAAAAATAGAAAAAAAGTATTTGCAACCATATATTACTAGCGGAAATTTAGTAAACCTTATTTATTTTATTGCAACAAGAGTGTGTTTTAAGCCTTTGTGAGCTACTAAATCGCATTTTAAAGAACCTATAAGCATGTCAAATTCCACACGAAGCGGAACATGTCCTACATCATCACTCAACCAAAAATTCATATCATCGGGATTTTTAAAAACCCTACCTACCTCTACAACTGGTTGAAATTTGAGGGCGTTAAATGTGCCTAGTTTTGTAGTTATTTGTTCTTTCCCTTTATACACAATTTGATACGGAAAAACCTCATCGGCAAAGTAGGTTATAACAGAAATAGTATCATTGATGTTAATATTTTTAAATCCTATACGGCGTACATAATATAAACTTGAAATAATATCATATATATTTTCAGGTACGGTTTGTATTCCCGATCGTTGACTTTTAATTCGATTTGTTTCGTGGTCAAATAATACTTCATTATAAAAACGATATTTATTTTCTTTTATATTGCGAATAGCTTTAATTGGCTTACAATCAGCTTCATCAAAATAACTTTCATAAATATCATTAATTGCTATAAACAAACGTGTAAGTCCAATTGTGTGAGCTTCTGCTTTTGCATGATAAATAATTCTGCCATCATTTGAAGGAAATTCTCGCAACGAAATTTTAGCCTTCCCACCGTCCATAATTCCATAATACAATAAAAAATCAAGCTCTTCACCAACAACATATGCATTATTAGGAAGTGTATTTTTTGCATCTTGCTTTAACGAAAAAGAGCAAAGAAGAACAAAACTTATAAAAATCAGCGTAGTTCGTTTCATTTTTTTATTTTTAAGTATTACACATGTTTTTTTAACAACTTTAATGCCTAAAATTTTGTATATTTGACCAATGAATGCAAAAGTACATACAATTTTAACACAATCGTTACAGATATTCCGCGAATACGGAATTAAAAGTGTTTCTATGGACGATTTGAGTTCCTCTATGAAAATTTCAAAAAAAACGCTGTATAAATATTTCAAAAATAAAGAACATCTTCTTGAAATATTATTTTTAGAGTTTTCGCCACTTTTGTTTGACGATTATTCTATTGCATCATATAAAAAACATGAAAATGCCATTGATTTTTTATTTGACATACAAGCGTTTATCGTTGCACAAAAATCATTATTAACGCCCGCTATTACATATGATTTGCAAACAACCTATCCGCATATATACATAGCGATGCAAGAAAAAGTTATTGAACAAGCACAAAATCTTATTACAAAAAATATTACGCTTGGACAGGCACAAAACATATATAAAAAAGATATTGATATAAATATTGCGTCTTATATTTTTTCGCAATTAAGCACGCTCATCGAAAATCCAAAAGAGCAATCATTTACATCAGAAAATTTACTTAATGAAATATTAAAGATTTTTTTATATAGAATTGCAAATCCTGAAGGAGTACGTCAATTTGAAATGATAGAAAAACAGAGGGTATGATTGTTTCAACCGAAGGGATAGTATTACACAGCATAAAATATTCTGATTCAAGCATTATTGCTCACATATACACAGAAAAATTTGGCATAGGCTCATACATTATGAACAATGTTCGTGGAAAACTTTCAAAAACAGCGTATTTTCAGAGTCTTTCACATGTAAATATTGTTGCATATAAAAAACACAATACAACTATTTCGAGACTCTCAAAAATTGAATTTGCCACTATTCATGTAAATATATATTCTGATATATATAAAGCAAGCGTTGCACAATTTTTAGGAGAATTTTTGCACAAAATCATACATTCCGAAGAAGCAAATCCAGCATTATTTAAGTGTTTATCTTCAGCAGTTTCCTTATTAAATAATAGTAGTAATGTGCGTGATATTCATATACGAATATTAATACAACTTATGCCTTATTTTGGAGTGTTGCCCGAAAACACATGGAATACACAGGATTTATTCTTTGATATACAAACTGGAAGATTTTGTGCTTGTAAAACAGACTATTGTCTTTGTGTGAAAACAAGTGAGGTTTTTCATAATATATTAGCAGATGCATCAACAGAAATAAAACTTAATAAACCAGAACGTGCTCTGTTTTTAGCATCGCTTATTGATTATTATCGCATACATGTTGCATCGTTTAAAACTATCAAATCAATTGAAGTACTTCAAATGGTTTTTGCCTAATTTATGTGTATAATTCAACATCTTTTACCGTAATTTCTTTGCCCGAAAGTATTAACAATCTTTCTATTACGTTACGTAATTCACGAATATTTCCCGTCCATGGTAGGCTTTGGAGTTTTTTGATTGCATCTTTAGATAATACTTTTTTAGGGATTCCCATATTTTTACACAAATCGGTAACAAAATGCTCTATTAAGAGTGGAATATCAGAAATTCGTTCAGAAAGCGGAGGCACATCAATAAGAATTACACTCAAGCGATGATATAAATCTTCACGAAATCGTTTTTCAGCAATTTCTTTACGCAAGTCTTTATTGGTTGCTGCAAGCACGCGCACATTTACCACTATATCTTTATCGCTTCCCACACGCGATATTTTACGTTCCTGAAGCACACGCAACACTTTTGCTTGAGCAGAAAGACTCATATCTCCAATTTCATCTAAAAAAATAGTTCCTTCGTTTGCTTGTTCAAATTTTCCTATGCGTTGCTTAATTGCCGATGTAAAAGCACCTTTTTCGTGTCCAAACAACTCACTTTCTATTAATTCTGAAGGAATTGCAGCACAATTAACCTCAACAAACGGGGCTGATTTTCGCGTACTCTGTTCATAAACAGCACGTGCCACAAGTTCTTTCCCTGCACCATTTGGACCAGTTATTAAAATTCGGGCATCAGTTGGAGCCACTTTTGCAATTATATTTTTAATATTCAACATAGATGATGATTCACCTATCATTTCGTATTTTGACAATATTTTTTTTCTCAATTTTGTTGTTTCCTGCACAAGCTCTGTTTTTTCAAGAGCATTTTTAACCGTAATTAAGATTCGGTTTAAATCGAGCGGTTTAGCAATAAAATCAAACGCACCATGTTTAATAGCATCGACAGCAATATCAATAGTTCCGTGCCCAGAAATCATAACAATAGGAATGTCTCCGCGTATTTCTGTAGCTAATTTAAGAAATTCAATGCCGTCCATTTCGGGCATTTTAATATCAGAAAAAACTAAATCAACTTTATTATTTTGAAGTAGTTCTAATGCGTTTTTACCATTTTCGGCAAGCAACACGGTATATGATTCAAATTCAAGAATATCTTTTAAAGAGTTTCGTATCGCTCGTTCATCGTCAACAACAAGAATTAATGCCATAAAATTATATATGTTTAAGTAATTGTTCTTTTGTAATAGAAACCACCCCTAACATTTCACATGCTAATCCGGCAGCAATATTTGAAATTCGTGCCACTTCAACATCGGGCAAACCCGCCACAATACACGCAGCAGCAACACTAATTACCGTATCGCCAGCTCCAGAAACATCGGCAACTTGACGAACTTGCGTAGGCAGGTGAATATATTCTGAAGACTTATTTGCAATAAAAATCCCATGTTCAGAAAGCGTTATCATTAGTCGTTCAATTGCATGCGATTGCATGTATTCACGAGCAAAATTATATAAAGCAACACTATCATTTTTATCACAAGAAACACCAACTCCCTCACAAAACTCTTTAAAATTTGGTTTAAATAATGCAAGATTCGAATACACAGTAAAATTGTCTTTTTTAGGATCTACAAAAACAGGTATAGCATGTTTTTTTGCCATATCAATAATGTTTGTTATGCTTGAAGCAGTTAATACACCTTTATTATAATCTTGCAAAATAATTGCAGAAACTTGTTTGTGTGTAATGCACTCTGTGATTTTGGTATATAATTCTTGCTCCAAATCATCTGACAAATCATCGGTTTGTTCAGTATCGAGACGAAGCATTTGATGATTTCCGCTCATTATTCGTGTTTTTACTGTGGTTACACGATTTGAAGTTGTAAGCAAAGATGTTTGAGATATTGCGTGTTTTTCAAGAACAGCACATAAATTTTTTCCCGCTTCATCAGCACCTATTACAGAAAACAACAAAGGTTTTATTCCGAGTGCCACCAAGTTTTTTGCAACATTTGCCGCACCACCTAATCGGTGTTCGGTCCGTTTGGTTTTTACAACAGGTACAGGAGCTTCGGGCGAAATTCTATCAACAGTGCCCCAAATATAAGAATCCAACATTACATCACCTATAACCATAATAGATTTTGACGAAAGAGAATCAAATAGAGCGGAATAATTCATATCATATTTTTTATCCTTCAAAATTACTACTTTTTGTTGAGATTTTAAATCTCTCAGACAGTATTAAAAAAATCATATAAAATAGAGAATAGAAAATAAAACACACCGACTTATTTCGCAATATTTGAAAATTATGTAATTTTGAAAAATTAAATTATACAACATGCATCACAAATTATTGTTTTTTATTGTTTTACTCTGTATAGCAAGTTCTTGCACTACAATATTGAATATGCCTACAAAGAAAATATATGTATATGCAACGCAAGAAAATACATACGCAACATATAAAGATAGCACATATAAGTGTCCAGCTCATATAGAAGTTCCTCGTTCATATAATGGCGATACCATATATGTTTCTCATGAAGAAAAAACAGACACAGTGTTTCTTCGTCCCATAATTTCTCCAGTATATTTATATAATTATACAATTTATGGTATTGGATATTTAGTTGACCCGTTTACTCCTAAGGTAACTACCTATAATCAACCATTATTTCTTGATTTTTCTAAAAACGAAATAGTTTCAAGATGGCGAAAACCACGAGTAGGTTCAACTGTTTTTTCGATTCAATGCCCTTCTTTCTATTCATTTATAAGTAATCCTGCAAGTCAAATGGGCATAGGTGCTTTTGAATTTAGAATTGATCAATATGTAGCAACAAACATGTCATTTTACATGAAAGGTTCACAGTTTTCACGAAAACAGAAATTTTCGGTTCTTCGTGCCGAATTTGGGGTTCACACAATAGTGCGAGAACAATTTGGGTTGTCTCTCGGTGCATTTATGGGACATTTTGCTCTTGAACCACGCGTTCGAAATTCTTTTTGGGGAGGAACATTTAATACGCCCGAAATAAATAGCAATATAGCAGGGATTTCATTAGAAGCACAACGATTTTTGATTCGTGGTTTTTATAGTTTTTTATCATATAACTGCGGATATGCCCCCACGCATAAACTGTATGTGCACATGCTCGAATTTGGATACGGCATACGTATAAATCCTGATTTTATTAAAGTCAAACGTCAATAATTATAGTACAGACAATTTTTTTGTCTTTTTTTGTACCTTGCCATCTATATAAAAATAAATTTTATGCGCATTTTTTTCATTATTTTCTTCATGTTTTTAGGTGTCGTTCAAAGTTATTCGCAAAACACCAAAACCACTGATAGTCTTTTAAATATACTAAAAAAAACACGAAATGACAGTGTAAAAATTGACCTTTTAGGAAAATTAGCATACGCATCGTTTAATCAATCACCTCAACAAGCATTAGCATACGCACAAAACGCACAAGAAATTGCATTAAATCATCCAAACAAAGATATTCTTTCAAACAGTTATTTTGATATTGCTGTGTTTTTTCATAAAACTTCCGAATACGATTCGGCACAATATTATTATAATAAAGCCTCGCATATTGCATACAGTTTAGAAATGCAGACGAAAATATTTGATAATACTGGCATTTTATTTAAAGACATAGGATTATATGATTCCGCATTAGTGTTTCATAAAAAATCGCTCAAATTAAAAGAAACACTTGGAAATCGTAATGCAGTTGCCATAAGTTATAATAATATTGGTAATGTGTATTTTTATATGCGTAAATTTTCACATGCATTAACACATTATTACTTTTCACTTGAAATTCGTCAACGTTTAGACGATAAAAATGCAATTGCCGCAATACTTAATAATATTGGAGATGCACATAGAAATTTATTAGAATATGATAATGCTATTACGGCATATACCCAAGCATTAGAAATACAAAAAAGTATAGGAAATCAACAAAGTATAGCTAACACATATCATAATATAGGCAACTTTTATTTTCACTTAAAAATTTATGATAAAGCACAAGAATATTATTCAAAAGCACTTGAAATTCGTATGCAGTTAGGTAATAAAAATGATATAGCTGCATCTCAATTTAATATAGCAACCGTACACAGAGATTTAGGTAATTTTAAAGAAGGACTTAAATATTATTCTATTGCATTAGAATTACGAAAACAAACCGAAAATAAAGTAGCAGAGGCACTTACACTTTCGGCAATAGCAGGTTTATATAAAAATCAAAAATTATATTCGCACGCTATAGATTTTTACACACAAGCATTAACAATGCAAATTGAAATTGGCAATAAAGCAGATGTTGCCACACTTTATGAGCGTTTAGGTATAGTATATAAAGATACTCTTTTATATGAGCAGGCATACGAATATTACTCGAAAGCAAATGCAATATATACAGATTTATTAAACAAAAAAGCACAAGCGCGGGTGTACACCTATATAGGAAATTTATGTCGTGAACAATTAAAATTTCACGAAGCGTATAAACAATATATACAAGCATATACCATTCAAGAACAGCTTCTTGACACTAAAGGAATGGCATACACACGTAGTAATATGGCAGAAATGTTTGAAAAGCAAAATCTCGAAATTGATGCAATACATTATTACGAAACAGCATTGGATTTGGCACAAACAACACACGAAAAAGTGCTTATAGAAAGTATTAGTTACAAATTATACCAACTCTATAAATCACAAGGGGGATTTGCAAAAAGTCTTCGTTTTTTTGAATTGCATAACGCTATAAAAGACACACTCGCCCACGATAAAAATATACAACGAATTACAGAACTCGAATTTGAATCAAACATTAAATTACTTGAAAAAGTAAATGAAAATCAGGAATTAAAGCTTCGTGAAGAACAATCAAAAATAGCACAACAACAATTATATTTAATAATTGTAATTATAGTTGCATTACTTATTTTAGGTTTTTCAATCTTGCTCTATCGTCAATTTAATCAAAAAAAACAGGCGTATAATTTGCTTTCTCAAAATAGAAAAGAATTAGAAAATACATATTTACAACTTGAATCTACCCATATATTATTACAAGAAAAAACGCAAAAACTTACCGATAGTATTAATTATGCAACACGCATTCAACAGGCAATTTTACCCACACATAAAACTATTAAAGAAACATTTAATTCGCATTTTATTTTTTATTTGCCACGCGATGTTGTGAGTGGTGATTTTTACTGGTTTGCCGAACAAAGTAATTATACATTTATAGCGGCAATAGATTGTACAGGACATGGCATTCCGGGAGCTTTTATGAGTATGATTGGCAATACTTTGCTTAATCAAATAGTAAATGAATTGCATATATACGAACCCGAAGCTATTTTAAATAGGCTTGATTACGAAATTATTCAAACCTTAAAACAATACGACGAAAATAACAAGCAAGAAGATGGTATGGATATTTCGTTGCTGCGTTATTCAAAAAAAGATAATGAAATTATATTTGCTGGAGCTGGGCAAAAATTAGTGGTAGTAGAAAATAATATATATACAACATATGCACTTTCACCGTTTTCTATTGGAGGTATGCATAGTATAAAAAAAGAACAAAATCTTTCATTTTCTCAAACTGCAATTACTGTACAGGCGGGCATGCGTGTTTTTTTATGTAGCGATGGTTTTATTGATCAATTTGGTGGAGAAAATGATGAGCGATACACATCGGGCCGATTATACAATTTGTTGCAACAAACATCAGCACTGCCAATTGCAGAACAACATACAGAACTAAGCAAAGTATTTGACGAATGGAAAGGAGATCGAGCTCAAATTGACGATGTAATTATTATTGGAATTGAATTTTGATATAATTTATTTCATTATTGATATGAATCATATCGCTCGGCACTATACACACCTTTAATAGACATTATTTTATCTAATATTTTTGAAAGAAGTGCACTGTCTGTTATTATAAGCGATAGTAAACCTTCAAAATTCCCATCGCGTGATGAAATGTTAAAATGTCTGATGCGAATTTTTAAATCGTCTGAAAGCATTTGTGTAATATTGCTCACAATAGATATTTCATCGGCACCAATTATGCGAATTCCCACATGAAACTCGTGAGTGCTAACAGTATGTGTCCATTGTGCTTTTAAAATTCTATATGGATATTTTTCAATCATATTATGTGCATTCGGGCAGGTAAATCTATGAATTTTAATTCCTCCTCCAACACTTACAAAACCAAAAATATCATCTCCTTTTATAGGATTACAACATTTTGCTAATTTATAATCAATTGAATCGATAAAATCATCAATAATAAGAATGTTTTCTGTTTCGTTTAAAATATTTTTTTTGAAAGTTAATTTTTCCTGAAACTCTTGCGTGTCAATAGTTATGGGCTTTTTGTTGATGTCTGGTTTTAAGGTTTCAGCAAAAAGCGTCTTTATTTTTGCAAAATCGAGTTTGTTTTCTGAAGCTGCAATATATAATTGTGTGGCATGTTTAAATCCACAATGTTTCAGAATTTTATGAATAGCATCATCTCCAAATTTTACTTTAATATTTTGTAATTTTCGTATAAGAATTTCTTTTCCAATTTCAACATTTTGATACTGAATATCACGCAAGTATTTTTTAATATATTGTCGAGCTTTTGAAGTTTTCACAAACGAAAGCCAGTCGCGCTTAGGCGTTTGTTGTTTTGATGTTAAAATTTCTACTTTATCACCATTTTGTAATACATGTTTTATAGAAACAACTTTGTTGTTTACCTTACCCGCAGAGCAGCTATTACCAATATTTGAATGTATTTCATATGCAAAATCTAAAACGGTAGATTGTGTTCGTAATTTACATAAATCACCTTTTGGTGTAAACACAAAAATCTCATTGGTGTATAATTCCATTCGAGAATTTTTATCTTCTTCAAGCTCTGTTTTAGAATCACTTTCAAGTATTTGTCGCACACTTGCAAGCCAATTTAATTCCCCTTCAGCACGCGTTCCTTCTTTGTATTTCCAATGTGCAGCATGTCCTTTTTCAGCAATTTCGTCCATGCGTTTTGTACGTATTTGCACTTCAACCCATTTGTTTTCTGGTCCTAAAACAGTTGTGTGAAGCGATTCATATCCGCTTGGTTTTGGTGTTGAAATCCAATCTCTTAATCGCTTTGGATTTGGACGATATATATCAGAAACTATTGAATAAATGTTCCAACATTCGTTTTTTTCTTGCTCATAATCAGTATCAATTATTATTCGAATTGCAAATAAATCGTAGATGTTTTCAAATTCAGTATTACTTTTTTTAAGTTTATTCCAAATAGAAAAAATTGATTTTGGTCGTCCTTTAATATCATATGATATATCTCGCTTATCGAGTTCTCTTTTTATTGGATCAATAAACGATTCTATATATTTATTTCGCTCTGTTTTTTTCTCGGCTAATTTTTTTGCTATTGTTTTATAAATGTCATTGTGTAAATATTTCATTGACATTTCTTCCATTTCAGTTTTAATTTGATACAAACCCAGTCTGTGTGCCAAAGGAGCATATAATGATGCTATTTCATCGCACAAATTGTCTTTTTCAAGAGGTGTATGTTGTTCGATATGACGGAGTTCATATAATTTTTCTGCCAAAAGAATTAAAATTACTCGTACATCATGTGCTTGTGTTAAAATTAGTCGTATAAAATTTTCGGAATGAAATTTAGATTTTGAAGTATCAATTTTTTGAACGCGAACAAATCCATGAATTATGTCATACACTTTTTGTCCATATTCTTGTATAAGAGTATCATCAGCAATTTTTTGTTCTTGGTATAAAGGCAATAAAAATATACTTGTAAGTGCCTTTCCTCCCAATCCAATTTCAGTAACCGCAGATTTTGCAATTTCGAGTTGTTTTGCAAGATATTCTTTTGTGAGTTGCGTTTCAAGCGAATTATACGCACTCATAATAAACGGTAAATCTCGTTCTTTAATTATAGGACGTGCAGCCTCTAATATATCTTCAATTCGTATGGTAAACATAAAAAAACATGTGTATTTTATTTTTTGACGAATGATTTAGTGTAAACATTTCCGTTTTTAGTAAGAATTTGAACACTATAAAAACCCTGAGAAAGATGTCCAATTTGTATGTGATTTTCTGTTCCTGTTAGAAGCATTTGTCCATGTATAGAATATATTTTATACCAAACTATTTCTTCGGCACTTTGTATATGTATAGTAGTATTTGCAAGCGATGGATATACATATACAGAATTATTTGCAACATACGTTTCTATAGGACTTTGTTTCCCCGTAAGTTTTCCAAACACAGGTCGCATCATAAGTGCACCCGATTGCACCGACTCTTCCCATTCATATCCAAGATTAAAAAAAAGTTTTTTACGAATGGTACTTTTCAAATCTAATCCAACATTCAACAACACATCATACGGTTGTTGCCAGCCAATAAAATAATCTCCCTCTAAATAAATACCTCCTATGTCATCGGTAAGAATTCCGTCTTGTTTAATTGTATATGTAGTAGGTGTGTAAAGTGTGGATTCATGTTTTACCGTTTCGCCAGGCATGTAATACAATAATTCACCGGGCATACCATTTTCTTGCATTTCCCAAATACACAAATTAAAAAAAATGGCGTTTGCATACAGCGTTGGATTAAAATAAATGTCAATTGCCTTTAATGTATCAGGCGTGAGCATAGAATATTTATAGGCAACTCTACCCATAGGAGCATTCCGCAAACCGTATCCCGCTTCGGGAACACCATCGTCATAGGCATAATAATTATCTAAATTAAACGAAACTCTATTTGTATCATTCCATCGTAATTCTTCGGAAAGAAAGTTTTCGTTATCGCTAAAATAATGCTTAAATTCGTACGTGCCACGTTCATACACACCAACATCTTGTGCTATAAAATCATAAAAATCCACATTAAAAGAACTTAAAATATCAATTTCTTCGGCGTAGGTGTATGCTGGTATAAGCCATGTGTTAGTGGGGAAAATAAGCGATTCGTTAGTATGTTTTTTAGAAACCGAAAAATTAAAAGAAACCTGTCTTGCTTTTGAATCAAAATTTTCAAAAGCTGTTTCAAGTGTCATGCGAAAATCATTTCGAGGCACAAACAAAAAATGATTAAGAGGCACTGACGAAAATGATTTATATAGTTGTGTAAGAGACTTAACAAATGCCACATCTGGAATATTTGGTTCAGAGGATTTTCTATGTGCATCGAGCCACACCATGTCTAAATTCCAAAAATCTTGATTTCGTGCATGACTTAAATCATTACTTACACTTGCATAATTTTTAAATCGAAATCGGAATCCTTTTCGGAAAAATTCAGCTGAAGTTATAGGAATATATTGATGTTTAAATGTTGAATTTGTAGCCTCTGAAGTGCTCCATATATGTATCCAATTTGGATTGCAAGTGTTAGGAGAGGGGGTGGTTGTTGATTTCCATTGTGTAGAACCATCGGGGATTCGTGCATAAAATAATGTAGAAGAAAGTTCTACATTTGAAGTAACACTATCTACCACAGTTGAATCTGCTGCAATAAGATATAAAAATGCATGAGTAAGTTGTGTAATTGTTATTTCAGTTGTAGGTATAATACTATGAGAATAAGGAGCAATTATAGACGATTGCAATGTATATTTTTCTATAGTATCATGTAAAAGTATAGAGTCCAAAGGTTCTGGTAGTAAAAAATAATTTGCAATGTTTACAGGATGTTCCGTTGCGTTATAGAGTTCAACCCAAGTTTGTGCAATTTCATTAATAAATAATCCTTCGCGATTTGCTGGTGAATAAAATTCAAGCACAATACTATCATTTTCCTCAGGTTCATCGCCATATCCTGCCGATTGGTAATAAAAACTTAATGCTAAAGAGTCATTTTTTGAATATTCAAAATAATGAGGAGTGTGCGTATATGAACCTTCAATATACGAATAAACTCCATTTTCAAATGTGTAAATAGAATCCTGTATAGCAGTGTATTGCGAGCCATTAAACTCATAAATAGTGTCTAATGCTGTATATTGATATCCTTGTTCTATAGCTACATAATTATTGTTTTTTACAAGAAACATATTTGATGTAAGTTGCTCATACTTTGAAGTGTATATATACAGTTTATCACTTCGATACACAGGAATATATGAATGTAGATTTATAGGATTTGATGTGAGATAATCTGCAATATATGGACTTGTTGAAGCGTCTGGATAATGTTCTCCATTTTTGGTAAGTGCATCAAATGTTGCCACACCAATAGTTTTTTCATTTTTACCAAATACAGTATTAATAAATACATGTTTATCATTCCATAATGTTTGATTTGGATATGAAAAAGGATATGAAAAATCATCAATAAACGGTAGAGAAAGGAGCTTTGTAGTTGTGTTTGTATAAGAATCTGATTTTAGAGAATTTGTTTTTGAAGAAGGAGAAATAAAAATAATTGTTTCTTGTGCACCGCAAATAACCGTATTCAATATAAAAATCAATAAAAATAAAAATCGAATATTCATATAATTTATTCTATTAAAGAGTTGGACGAAATAGAATGCATCCAAAAGTCAAGCGTTTCTGAAAGTTGCATTTCGGCATTATTTACAGCATTTGGTGATTGTTTCCAAACTATTGCATTGAGCGAATCTTCGGCAGTTTCATATATGTTTTCGCTAAAAATAGGATTGTAATTTATTCCTAAACTATCGAGTGCAAGTAAAGCTTGTTGGTATGTTAATCCAATAATTGATGGAATTATCACATGACTATCCATGGAGCCTTTTCCAACAACAAGCGATATTTTGGAGCCTTTTGGAATTTGCGTGCCGGGTTCAATTATTTTATTTTTATACCGTTGTTCAAATACATAGTTATCGGCAATATCTGGTTTGTATTCTATTCGTCCCAATTGCAAACCACTTTGTTCTAATGTATGTTGAGCTTGGCGTAAAGAAACATCATACGCTTTTGGCATTAACACAAGAATAGGGCCTGTGGCGTTCATAGTAAGATAAATGGTACGATTTTCTTTTACCATATCTCCATGTTTTGGAGTGTGTTCTGCAATTGCTCCCGGTTTAATTGTTTCGGAATAAATTGTATCATTAATATAAAGCACAAGTTTTTTTTGTGTTGCCAATTGCTGTGCAAACATAAAATCAAGTCCTTTAAAATCGGGAACAGCAATTTGTTCACCGTGGTTTGTGTAATGAAACAGCCACCATTTTAGCAATAAAAACACAAGTACTATTATACCGCTCATGAGAGCAAGAGTTTTTATTAATCGTGATGAAGAGAGTTTTTTTTTCATATCTTTTACATACTTGTAAATTAACGTGTAGCAAAGATAAAAATTATATTTGGCATTATACATAAAAAAATGAGGTAAGGAAGTAGGTTACAGGCAACCTGAGAAGAAGAAACTAATACAACCTACCTTACCTTAAACCTCAAACACCACATAACCAATCATGAAAAAGCCGCAACACCATGAAAAAAAGAGAAGACCAGGTTGCCTGTGTATTATTAATATACAGTATATAACTGTATTTATGTCAAAATATTTTGTAAAACCATTGCGGTGATATTTTCTTTTACAACATATTGTTTTGCTCCAGCCTGAATGAAATTGTTTTTTAAATTTTGCTCTTCGTAAAATGAGAGAGCAATTATTTTTACTTTTTCATATTCTGACCGTATTTTTTTTGTTGTTTCAATTCCATCAATTTGAGGTAAATCCACATCTAAAAAAACCACATCAATATTATTATTTTCACCTAAAATGGTTAATGCCTCACTGCTGCTTTCAGCAATGTGTAATTCTATATTTTTTGTTGTAAACGTATCTTGTAAAATATAATTAAATGCATGTATAAAATGCGGATTATTATCTATTACAAGAATACTTAACATATTTTATAGAATTTTTCATCATTGCAAATATACACTGTATCAATGTTTAGAACACAATTTTTATACCTAAAAATCATGGGTAAAAACAACCATTTTGCTTTTTTGTAAAAAATTCACATGTTTTTAGCTCAATTCTACAATATTATTTCTAATTGCAAACAATACTAATTTAATTGAATTTGACGAATCGGTTTTCTCAAGTAAATTAGCACGGTGGCGTTCTACAGTTCGTTGACTTATAAAAAGTTTCTCAGAAATTTCAAAATTTGAATGTCCTTTACATATTAAATGAAGTACGTCAAGTTCACGAGGTGTAAGATGCAAATCTTTACTTTCATCTTTGTTTTTAATTATTTTCATGAGCAATTCCTGAGAAAAATACGAATCCCCTTTAATAATTTTTTCCATAGCGGTAATAAGCTCATGATTTGACGAGTCTTTGAGTAAAAAGCCTCGAACACCCATATCTATAAAAGCATTGTAATATTCTTCGCTATCGTACATAGAAAGCACAAGTATAGCTTGATTAGGGTTTGTTTTAAGAATTTCACGTGCAGCCTCAATACCATTCATAATCGGCATGTTAATATCAAGTAAAATAATATCAGGAGTAACACGCTCCATTTTTTCAAGGAGTTCTTTGCCATTTGAGGCTTCTCCTATTACCGTAAAACGTTCTGATTCTGAAAGAATATACTTAATTCCATCACAAAACAATTGATGATCATCTGCTATAAAAACTTTTATTTTTTCCATAATTTTATAATTTTTGAGTGATGTTTGTTTTTAGTGTAAAAATGAATCCTTTGCCAGGGCTTGAATCTATAGTGTAATTTGCCTCAAGCGAACTAATTCGATTTATAATATTATATAATCCCATACCTGATGAACTTTCTTCCATTTTTTTTGCAACATTAAATCCGATGCCGTTATCTTGATAGGTAAAGATGAGCATAGAATTAATATAATGCAAATTTATATCAATTTTTGTTGCCTGTGCATGTTTAATTGTATTTGTTAAAAGTTCGCGTAATACTCTATAATATATAATTTCAATAGTAGATTCAAATCGGAGTTTTTCGCAATTTGTTTCAACACTTATTGGAATTACATGCTGAAAACTTTGAATAATATTACGTGTAGCTGCAATAATACCATAATTTTTGAGTACGTGCGGACTTAATGAGTTAGATGTTTCGCGTAAGCTTCGTAATGATTCGGTAACTAATTCAAATATTTGGTCAGAAATCACTTTTGTTTTTGCAATATCTGATGCGTCGCGAAGAAGCCCAGTAAGCATTTTCATGCTCGATAATACTGGTCCAATATCGTCATGCAAATCAGCAGCTAAACGTGCTCGCTCTTTTTCCTCGGTTTCAATAATTGTGTTTACAAGTTTTCGTTCAAACTTTTTACGATATGCAATGTTCCGAATTAATGATAAAATAACTTTGTTATCAAGATATTCTATTTCTTTTGATTTGATTTCTATAGGAATACCTTTATTATTATGTGTAATAAAGGTTGTTTCAAAAATAAAAATATGAGAGGTGTTTTTTATAGTGTCTATTTTTCTGAAAAAATTAGATTTATCATTTTTCCCAATAAAATGACTAACATTTATAGTGTCTGATTTATGAGTAACTCCGCTCAATTTAATAAATTCATTATTCATTTCAATAATATCTCCTTGATGCGATTGAATAATAATTGCATCGGTACTATTATCAAAAATATTTCTAAATTTTTGTTCGTTTTGCACACGTGCTTTTTCTTCGCGTTTTCGCTCCGAAATGTCAATGTTAAAACAAAGAATCCCGCGGATTTTGTCATGAAGAATAATGGGTGCCAATAATGATTGGAAATCTTTTTTATTTCCATGTCTATCTGCAAGTAAAACCTCCTCGTTTACTAATTTGTTTTGTAAAACATCTTCGATTTTATCAAGAAAAAATGTTTTTGTAGTTTCAGGTAGTGTTACTTGAGAAGGCGATTTGCCTAATAAATTTCCCCAAAGTTTTTTTGATGTTCTATTTTGTAAAAAACAAGTTTTATTGCTGTCAATTGCCCAAAAATCATATGGAATATTTTGAATAATTGCGTTTAATATAACTTCGCGTTCTTGTATTTCATATTGAAATTTATTTTTTTCGGTGGTGTCAAATACAAGACCAACCCAAATTGTGTAATTGTCTGACTCCTCAATTGTATTTGCTCTAATATGAATAGATTTCATTGATTTTTCGGGAGGCAGTATGCGAATTTCAACATCAAAAATATCTTTGGTATGTTTACTATGCATAAGTTTTTCTTGAAACAAAACAGTGTCTTCTGGGTGAATATAGTTTTTAAGAGCGTCATATCCATTAAGCATATATTGGACATCAACACCTATCATATCCCAAAAAAAATTGTTTAAATATCGTATTTCATAAGTTCCATCGTTTGAAAATTTTATTTCAAATACGCTTCCGCCCATGAGGCTTTTGCTCACAGAAATAAATCTTTGTTCACTAAATTTTAAATCAATTGTTCGTTCTCGAATAACCTCTTCAAGATGGTTTTTGTATTGTTCAAGTTCGTGTTTTGCCGATTGCAAATCAATATTCATTTCTTCTAACTCTTGCGTACGTTGAAGAACAATTGAGGCTATGTTTTTTTTATATTCGTGAATTTGAACTTTGTTTTCTTTCAGCTCTTCTTTCAGCAAAAAATTCTCGCGTTCAAGTTCTTGAATGTGAGTACGTAAAATTTCTTGCTCTTTTTTTTTCATGTCTGTGAGTGATAATGTTTCAGTTCAAGTATTGGAGATTTTTCTATACGTATTACTGTAATATTTTTTTCTATACAAGCTTCTTGTAAAAAATCTGCAAAATAATATCCTATAGAACCTATGACGAAAATACGAAAATTT
>Ga0265293_10005123_pt1 | contig 22262 bp, 18 predicted proteins | sample Munlanlewell138R_FD_192505 | JGI IMG/M metagenome (GOLD analysis project Ga0265293, IMG submission 192505) | Leachate microbial communities from a municipal landfill in Southern Ontario, Canada - Leachate well 138R | ecosystem: Engineered > Solid waste > Landfill > Unclassified | place: Canada... | reverse complement strand
AATTTTATCGAAATTAATCATAAGAAATAGTTGTTTAAATATTTAACAATCAGATGATTAAATATACAACTATTTCTTCTTTTACACAATATATTTATCCTAAATAATAATCGAACTCAGGTTAATAATAAATAAACACCTTCGCATAAACCGGAAACTTTGAGTTGATTAAAATTTCCTTTGATTGATCGAACCCATCTAATCATCTACTTCTAAATATTCGTTATGTGAAAGATAATTTATTTCACCCAGATTTATAATAACTGTATCTACATTGTTATTTCGCTTATTAATTTATCTTAATATCAATAGACTATAAACATTTGTTTCTAAATTCATTTTATGTGAGCATAAAATTCAACTACTTGTTATTTTTGTATATTTGCTACCAAGCTGACGCATACCTACATTGAGATACGAAACAAAACAAGCTCTTAAATGTGCGTTATATTAAGTTTGTAATAAGCATAGATACAAAAAAATAAATGAATACTTTTATACTTACTGGTGCTCTATTTGGAGCTACTGCTATCATTTTAGGAGCATTTGGTGCACATGCGCTCAAGAAAATTTTCTCTGACGAACAATTAAAAAACTTTGAAACAGGTGTGAAATACCAAATGTATCATGCTATATTATTGGTTATCTTGGGACTAAATTTGGATTTTTTATCGAGATTTAACTCAGCAATTTATTACACTTTAACCCTTGGAATATTATTTTTTAGCTTTAGCATCTATGGTTTGTGTATCAGCAGTGCAATGAATAGAAAATTACGATTCCTAGGTCCTATCACACCTATTGGCGGTTTGTTACTTCTTTCTGGATGGATTTTAATATTTTTTAATGCAATTAAATAATTGTGCTTTTATTAACATTAATTTTTATAAATTTACACCCAACAAAATGACATAATTAAATGAAAAGATTTTTTGCACTTGCTTTTACGGCTGCTCTTTTTACTTCTTGTAACGACCAAGGGTACACTCTTAGTGGTGACGTAAAAGGTTTTGATGACGGAACTGTTGTTTACATCAACAGAATTGATGAAGCTATTGGATTTGTGAAATTGGATTCTACTTACATTCAGGATGGGACTTTTAAATTTAAAGGAGAAAATCTGGATATGGACTTGTATTTCATTGAGTTGGATACCATACAACAGTTTGCTTATCCATTTGTGATGGAAAAAGGAGCTATTAAATTCAGTTTTGATAGAAACAACCCAGATTCGGTAAAAGTAACAGGTACAAAAAACAATGATTTGATGAGTGCTTATAACCAAGAAGCGCATTCAATTCAACAAGAAATTAAAAAATATCAAGAAGATAATCAAGAACGATTTGTAGAAGCTCAAATGAGCGGAGATCAAGAAACCATGCAACAAATCATGGATGAACTGAATCGTTTACAAGATAAATTTTTAGATCAAAACATTAATTTCATCGAAAAAAATAAAGATTCGTATATTTCATTGTTGTTATTGACTCAATTGGCAATGACAGATGCGTTGACTTCACAAGAAATTAAAGACCATTTCAACGGTTTTGATTTAGAAATTAAAGAAACTGTAAAAGGTAAAGAATTTGCAGAGACTTTAAAAAAGATTGAAGAATCTGAAAAAGAACGTGAAAAAGTAGCAATTGGACAAAAAGCACCAAACTTCTCTGCACCAACTCCAGAAGGTACACCAGCTTTTTTGCACGATAATTTAGGTAAAGTTACCATTATCGATTTTTGGGCATCATGGTGTGGACCATGTCGTAAAGAAAATCCAAATGTGGTTGCACTTTACAACAAATACAAAGACAGTGGTTTAAAAATCATTGGTGTTTCTTTGGATAAAGAGCGTGAAAAATGGTTAAAAGCAATCGATGATGACCAATTAGATTGGTTGCAAATTTCGAACTTAAGCTTTTGGGATGATCCCATTGCTAAAGAATATTTCGTAGAAGCCATTCCAGCAACTTTTATCTTGGACGAAAATGGAATTATTGTAGCCAAAGATTTAAGAGGAAGTGAATTAGAAGACAAAGTGGCTGAACTTTTAAAATAATCAGCTTCACACTTTTAAAATTTAATAAAAAGTCGGTAAATTAGTACCGACTTTTATTTTTGAAAACACATAGGGCAATATGAAGAAATTTTGGTTTTTAGCATGTATGGTTATTGGAATTTCAGCTTGTGAAAAAGATGATATATGTGAAGGAGGAACTTCCGAAACACCTAATGTTGTTATTAATCTATACGACGGTTTCGATACAGAACAATTAAAAGTAGCTACAAAAATCGCGATGATTGCTCAAGGTTTTTCAGATACTATATTTTATAAAAACACCAATAAAATAGAAGTACCATTGCAAATCAATACCAATGAAACACAATGGTCGCTCCTACTCTACGTTCCACCAACAGTTTCAGGAAACGATACAATTATCAAGCAAAACGACGTGAGATTTAATTACGAAACTCACGAGTTCTATGTTTCTAAAGCCTGTGGCTATAAAGTGGATTTTTACAATTTTAATGCTAATTTAATTTCTAATGATTCCACAGGAAATTCGTGGATTCATAATATTTCAAACCTAACAAGAGAAATCACTTCTGATGATCATGCGCATATTAATCTTTATTATTAGTCTTTTAATAGGTGGTAGTAATTCGTTTGCTCAGGAAACACCTAAAAGTTATCCGGAAATTTACGGCTTACGTGTTGGAGGCGACTTAGTAAAAGTGAGTAGAAATTTTTGGGACAAAGACTACAAGGGTTTTGAAATTCATGCAGATTACAGATACAATAAAAGTTGGTATATAGCCGCAGAAGCAGGTTTTGAAGAACGCTTTAAATCGGATGATCAACTTTCATTTACTACTTCTGGTACCTTTCTTAAAATTGGTGCAGATAGAAACTTTCATCAAAACTGGTTAGACATGAACAACCTAATCTATGTTGGCGCTCGTTACGGACTTAGTTTGCATAATCAAACCTTACATAGTTTCCGTGTAAATACGGGCAGTGGTTATTTCAATGAAGATTTACAATATCCTGAGCTGAAATCGGATGGATTAAGTGCTCATTGGTTGGAATTAGTCTTTGGAATAAAAGCTGAAATTGTTGACAATTTGTTCTTGGGTTTAAACGTGAGATTCAATGCGCTTATAGCTCAAAAACAACCCGAAGGATTCGAAAATTTATACTATCCTGGTTACGGACAAAAATACAGCGGAAATATTGGCGCAGGATTTGGTTACACAGTAAGTTATTTGATTCCTATGAAGAAAAAAATCATTCTAAAAGATTAAAAACTCGCATCTAGCTGCAGTCACAAATTCTTCATAACAAGTCCTAAAATCACTAAAAAAATATGTACTTTTGAAAAAAAACTGAACCGATTGAAACCGCTTTTTTTTTACTTTATACTACTCCTCTTGAACTGTACTGTTGGTTATGCTCAACCTACAGAATCAGATGTAAAGACTATTAAATTACTTTATGCTGATTTTACAGATGCCAACGAATTCGAAATTCCTGGTGCAATGATAGCAACTGGCAATGTTCAAATTCAACACGATAGTATGTACATTTTTTGCAATAAAGCCTATCTTTTTGAGAAAGACAATTATGTGAAACTTTTTGGCGACGTTCGCATTGTTCAAGATGATACGCTTCAACTTACAAGCAAATATGCTGAATACAACGGCATGCAATCCATCGCTTTCGCATCTGGAAATGTTGTCATGACTTCGCCAGATTCCTCTTTGAAATCCGATAAAGTATATTACGATCGAAATTCTGGAATCGCATACTATAACGATCATGCCACCATCATCAATAAAAACAATACATTAGAATCAAAATCAGGAAAGTATTATTCCAGAGAATTAAAATACGAATTCAGAACTGCTGTGGTGATTACCAATCCTGAAACTGTAATACGTTCTAATCATGTGGATTATTTTGAAGACTCGGGGCATGCCTATCTCTTCAATCCATCGACTATTGACAACGAGGATGTACACATTTACACAGAAAATGGATTTTACGACACTCGATTAGGTGAAGGACGAATGATTCAAAATTCGTATATTTTGTATGATGACAGACGTATAGAAGCTGATGAGATCTATTATGATGAAAAAAAATCGTATGCCCAAGGTATAAACAACGTCAAAGTTACAGATACTGTAAACAACATGATTGCAACAAGTCATTTTGCAGAAGTTTTCAGGGAAAATGATTCGCTTTATATGACAAAAAAACCTCTTATCGAATACTTTACAGAACAAGACACTTCTTATTTTCATGCAAAAAACCTTCATGTGGTAGGGCCTGATAAAGAGCGTACTATAATTGGTTTTCCCGACGCAAGAGTTTTCAGAACTCCAGATATGAGCGGCAAGACAGACTCGCTTCATTACGATCAAAAAATTGGATTAATGCAAATGATTGGCAATCCTGTATTGTTCCAAGCTGAAAGTCAGCTCACTGGAGACGTTATCCACTTAATAAATGACGTGATTACCGAAAAACTAGATTCTTTAAAAGTTCTTAATAATGCTTTTGTAATAGAAAAAGACACACTTGGAAGTGGTTTTAACCAAGTGAAAGGCATTAATCTTTTCGGAAAATTCATCGATAACGAACTAACACTTATAGAGTTGATTCAAAATACTGAAATGGTTTATTATCTTTATGATGAAGAAGAATTAATTGGAATAGATAAAGGAAAGTGTAGTAAAATTATTCTGGAACTAGAAGATAATAAAATCAATACAATCACTCGACTAATTAATCCTGAAGGAATTACTTATCCTCCTGAAAAATTTCCAGAAGCAGAACGCTTATTAAGAGGCTTTAACTGGCGAGGCGAAGAGCGAATCTTTAGTGTGGAAGAACTCTTTGATGAAGAAGAATTACAACATGATCATACAGCAAAAGAAGAAGAAATAAACAATAAGCTACTAAAAGAACAACCGATGGAGACACTAGATGAAACCATTAATTTTAAAAGAAGTTCTGTAGCACCCAATCGCATAAAAACCCGAATACAAACTGAAAGAGAACCATGAGAAGAGATTTTTTTAAGTATCAAGCACAGACTACTTTACACCCTTTGGAAATTGAAATCAGTCACGCAAAAGGGAGTTACATCTATAGTAGCGATGGAAAGAAACATTTAGATTTCGTTGCTGGTGTATCAGCTTGTACTTTAGGACATCAACATCCAAGAGTTGTTAATGCGATAAAAGAACAACTAGATAAGTATTTACACGTCATGGTTTATGGAGAATATATTCAAAAACCAGCTGTTGAGTTTTGTAAACTTTTAGCAAGTGTACTTCCTCCTTCATTGAACAAAACTTATTTGGTCAACTCAGGAACCGAAGCTGTAGAAGGTGCATTAAAACTAGTTAAACGAGTAACCGGTCGTACACAAATAATTTCTTGCGTGAACGCATATCATGGTAATACTCAGGGATCTATGAGCGTTTTAGGAAACGAAGAACGCAAAAGAGCCTTTAGACCGCTTCTACCTGATGTAGACTTTATAACCTTCAACAATGAAGCTGATTTAGAACGTATTACTACAAAAACAGCAGGAATTATCTTAGAAACCATTCAAGGAAGTGCCGGTTTCATAACACCAGAAAATAATTTTTTACAAAAAGTACGTCAACGTTGTGATGAAGTTGGTGCTCTATTAATTTTAGATGAAATACAACCTGGCTTTGGACGAACTGGCAAACTTTTTGGTTTCCAGCATTATAATGTCGTTCCAGATGTTTTAGTCATAGGAAAAGGAATGGGTGGCGGTATGCCCGTTGGCGCATTTACCGCAGATGCAAAACATATGGATTTATTAGCACATGATCCAAAATGCGGACATATTACAACTTTTGGTGGTCATCCTGTAATTGCAGCTGCCTGCTTGGCGACCTTGCAAGAATTGATTGAAACCGATCTTATGGAACAAACCTTACAAAAAGAAAAATTGTTCCGTAAACTGTTAGTGCATCCCTTGATTGAAGAAATTCATGGTAAAGGATTAATGTTGGCACCAATGACTGCTTCAGAAGAAATTACCAACAAAGTAATTTTAAAATGTAAAGACAAAGGTTTGGTTTTGTTTTGGTTGATGTTTGAAGGAAGAGCCATTCGCATTACGCCGCCTTTGACTATTACTGAATCAGAAATCAAAGAAGGTTGTACTATTCTACTAGAAGCGCTTGATGAGGTACAATCTGAAATAGGTGGCTAGATTTTTATAACCTGAACTTGTCTTGACTTTTAACTTCAATCAAAAAAGTCAAAATGAGTTTTGATGTACTAAAATGAAAGTCCTTGAATACATTTAAGAAGCAAAAAAGTGATCAATAGTTCTTATCGACCACTTTCTTAAACAGATTTTCCATTTTATTTTACTGCTAATTTCGTTAATTGATTCAGATGATTTTGATACTGCACTTTTCCATTCTGTTTTTTAAACTCTTCTTTCTTTCGTGCAAGAAGATCCGCATCATTCCATTGTGCATTTTCAAGCTTCTCTTTAGTTTTAGTCAAAAGCTCATTAGAAATACTTTTAAATTCCTGTGCATCAATAACCCCTGCATGTTGACTTGCAATTAAAAGCACAGAAATATTTTCGAGATTCAAAGTATTCGACGGAACACTTCTCATTTCATCTAACAAAAAACGAAGGTCTTCAGCATTCGTATTTTTGAAATCCGAATCTTTAAAGAAGCGATAACTCGTCAATTCAAACAAATTGTTATAATAATCTGTATTGCCGTGTACCGTCTTGTAATGTCTAAAAAGCTCCATAAACTTGTCTGCGCTGCCTTTTGCAGATTCAAAATCACTTAGAAAGTTCAATTTGGGCGGAATTTGCCCCTTTTCACGGTTTTCGACCTCCAACTTCATTTCTTCTTTTGCTTCCAAGTTGTTGTCAACCGAAGCCTCATCACAAGAAGTTAACAATGCGACTCCTGTAAACGTCGCAACTAATAATTTACATAATTTCATAATCGTACTTATTAATTTATTAAACTAATTTTCATAGCACTTAGACTGTGCTACTGTTCCTTCAATTTCTGTAACTTCAGACACCTCCCAGGTGGAACCTTCCCCCGGTGTATAAACTACAAAAATACCATTTCCAGATGCTGTACCACTACAACATCCCACTCCTTCTTCATCAACAATTTGATAAAAAGTTCGTCCTTCTTCAAAACTTCCACATTCACAATTTCTAGTTTGTGAGTGCAGCATTCCTACTGTAATTAAACAGCATGTTACTAAAATTTCTTCATTTGTAATATTTTGTTAAAATTATTGATAGTCAAAACTATATAAAACTTTAGCATCAAAAAAAAAAAAAGTTAAGTTTAACTTTTATTTAACACATCTGTGTTTATTAATTTTATATTCAAATATTTATTATCACCCAATAAAGTCGTTTTCCATGACTTTTTAGGAGTTATTATAATTTTATAAGTGTGCAAAAGCTCGTAGCTTTTAAAAATAAATTTGTAGTTTTGCACTGCGTAAACAATACTAAATAAATGAGCCTACAACAGCCTATTTATCAGACCTTAGTATTGTTAACCTAAGTTCGATTATAAAATTGAGATTCATATTTCAATAAATGAGTAAGATACGAGCGTTTTTCAGGAAGAAATAGCGTGTTATTTCGAATAAAAAAGGCAAAGTAGGTTGCCATATATTGGGAAGTTTATAAAAAAAGCATATTATTACTTATAGCTCTAATAATCAGCGATATGAATCCAATAGAAGAATCGAACTCAGGTTGTTAATTAAATTGTTCATAATTATAACAGAGCATGCTGTATTTTACAGAAATTTGCGGTAAATTTAAATAAATAAAAAAGAGTCGCAAATGTTTGCAAACGACGAAGAAGATTTTTTTAGAATGTCCATTTCTAAGTTCGAGAATATGCTCAAGACCAACAAAGTTTGTTTTTTTGATTCAGAAGAGTTTGAAAACATCATTTTGCATTATCTCGACACTGGAAAACTAAACCTTTCTAAAAAGGCGTTGAAACTGGGATTGGATCAACACCCAAATTCTATTGGATTGAAATTAGTTCATGTGGAATTGTTGGTTTTTGAAAACAAATTCGATCAGGCTGAAAAATTACTGAATGAAATACAAGCGATTGACAGTAATAATGACGAAATTTATATACAACGTTCGAATATTTATTCAAAAAAAGGAGAACACCACAAAGCCATTGACAGTTTACAACTAGCCTTACAATATACGGATGATTACGCCGATGTTTATTCACTTTTAGGAATGGAATATTTGTATTTAGACGAATTGCAAGCTGCGAAAGATGCTTTTATCAATTGTTTGAAACACGATAGCTCCGATCATTCTTCACTTTTCAATGTGGTTTATTGTTATGATTTTTTAGATCAACATGAAGAAGCTATCAAGTTTCTGGAAACATTTATTGACGAAAATCCATATTCAGAAGTTGCTTGGCATCAATTAGGAAGACAATATTACACCTTAAAAAATTACACCAAAGCTGTTCAATCATTTGACTTTGCTTGTGTGGTTGACGAGCACTTTGTGGGTGCATATATAGAAAAAGGAAAAGCACTCGAAAAATTAAAGAATTTTAAAGAGGCAATAGATTGTTATAAATATACCATAAAATTTGACGAACCTACAGCCTATCTTTTTCACAGAATTGGTTTCTGTTTTGAAGCTTTAGGAAAAACATCAAAAGCACTTAAATACTATTTAAGATCCATTCAAGAAGATCCTTTGATGGACAAATCTTGGATCGCGATTAGTGATTTATATTTAAAGAAAAATAACTTTAGAAAAGCACTTCATTTTGTAAACAAAGCTTTAGAAATTGACGAACATAATCATCTTTATTGGCGACGTTTTGCTATCATTAATAGAGAATTAACGTTTCACGAAGAAGCAGCCATAGGTTTTGAAAAATCTATTGAACATGGAGATAACTTCCTGGACACTTGGTTGTTTTGGATAGATTCATTATCTCTTATAGGTGAATACAGCTCTGCAATTGAAAAATTATTAATTGCAAGAGATCTATTTAATGATCATTTTGAAATTGAATATCGTTTATCTGGAATGTATGGATTAACACAGCAAACAGAGAAATCTTTATATCATCTAACAATTGCGCTTTCTCTTAATTTTGAAAACAGAACCATTATCGAACGTCTATTTCCAAGTGTTTGGAACAGCGAACTGATTCAGAAGCACATTCAAAAATTTCATTTTGAAAAATAAGAAGCTCTTCATCTAACACAATAAACTGATAATTACTTATAAAAAAATAAAATTTACTTAATATATTCTTATATTTAATAAAAAAAGTCAGCGCTCACTAAAAGCTTTTTAACCTATAAAACTTGAAAATTATTAATTATTTAATACATAAAAATAGAATGCTAATAAAATAACCACTATATTTGCAGCTATTTTTAAAATATATGAATAAATTCCAAGAATTAGGATTAGACGAATTGCTACTTAAAGCAATTCAGGACTTAGGTTTTGAAAACCCTTCAGAGGTTCAAGAAAAAGCAATTCCCCTTTTATTGCAACAAGATACAGACATTGTTGCATTGGCGCAAACGGGTACGGGGAAAACAGCTGCTTTCGGGTTTCCTCTGATTCAAAAAATTGATCCAGAGAACAGAAGCACACAGGCATTAATCCTATCGCCTACAAGAGAATTGTGTTTACAAATCACCAATGAAATGAAGCAATATTCAAAGTATGTAAAAGGGTTACATACTGTTGCTGTATATGGTGGAGCAAGTATCACAGAGCAAGCACGCGATGTGAAAAAAGGAGCGCAAATTATTGTTGCAACTCCAGGACGTATGCAAGATATGATCAATAGAAATCTTGTAAACATCAGAAATATCCAAATTTGTATTTTGGACGAAGCTGATGAAATGTTAAACATGGGCTTTTATGAAGACATTACCTCTATTTTATCTGACACACCAGAAGATAAATTAACGTGGTTATTCTCAGCTACAATGCCTAAAGAAGTGTCTAGAATTGCTAAAGAATTCATGACAAACCCACAAGAAATCACAGTGGGACACAAAAATCAAGGATCCGAAAACGTAAGTCACGAATATTATTTGGTAGGCGCTCGCGACCGTTATCCTGCTTTGAAACGTATTGCAGATATGAACCCGGAAATTTTCTCGGTAATTTTCTGTAGAACTAAACGCGACACGCAAGCCGTTGCTGAAAAATTAATCGAAGACGGTTATAACGCTGCTGCTTTACACGGCGATTTATCTCAAGCTCAAAGAGATAGCGTAATGAAAGCTTTTAGAGGTCATCAAATTCAAATGTTGGTTGCAACCGACGTCGCCGCTCGTGGTATCGACGTAGTAGATATTACTCACGTAATTAACTATCAATTACCAGATGAAGTTGAAACCTACAACCACCGTTCTGGACGTACGGGACGTGCTGGAAAAACTGGTACTTCAATTGTAATTGTTACTCGTAGTGAAGTTCGTAAAATTCAACAAATTGAAAGAAACTTAAAAACGAAATTCATCGAGAAAAACATTCCAACTGGAATTGAAATTTGTGAAGTTCAATTAATGCACTTAGCAAATAAAGTTAAAAACATTAAAGTTTCCGACGAGATTGATCAGTATTTACCTAAAATCGAAGAATTATTAGGTGAATTCAGTAAAGAAGAACTAATCCGTAGAATGTTTGCAGTAGAATTCAACAGATTTGCTGAATACTACAAGAAAAACAAACAAATTGAATCTCCTAAATCATCATTCCAACGCGAGAAAGAATTTGGCGGTGGCGGTAATTCTGATGGTTCAGTTCGTTATTTCTTGAACTTAGGATCAAGAGACGACTTTGATTGGATGAGCTTGAAAGACTTCTTGAGAGATACTTTGGAATTAGGTCGTGACGACTTGTACAAAGTAGATGTAAAAGAAGGTTTCTCATTCTTTAACACCGATGCTGAACACAGTGGTCGTGTAATGGAAATCTTGAACAGTATTCACCACCAAGGACGTCAAGTTAATGTAGAAATCTCTTCAAATGAAGGAAGAGGACGTTCTTCAAGAAACGACGGTAGAAAAGGAGGTAAAAGAAGCGGAGGATTCGAAAAACGTCGCTCATACAATTCTGAAAGAGGCTCTGAAAACAGATTCGGAAGAAGACGTGACGATAGTGAACGACCTTTAAAAAACGAAAGAACTTCTAGAAGAGGTGACAGACCAAGAAGGTCAAAATAATTTTGTTAATTATTTTCAAATAAAGATATAAACTGTAAAATTTCTTGTACTTTTGAGCCAATTCGAAAAAAGACTATGAGAAATTTTACAGTTTTGTTTTTTTTAATCTACTCATTATTAGGATACTCTCAAGAAAAAAACATCAAGGGTGTACTTTTTAATGAATCCGATTTTACTTTGGTAGGTAATGCAGATATAATCAACCTATCCAATTTAAAATTTACTACTTCAAAAGCTGATGGTAGCTTTACAATTCTAGCAAATACCAATGACACTCTTCACATATCAGCAGAAGGTTTTCACAACTTTAAGATTAAAGTAAATCAACAATGGTTTGACGAAGGTGAACAACGCGTTTATATAAAAGACACTTCAACTGTTTTAGACGAAGTGGTTATCAATTCTTTACAATTAACCGGAATTTTATCGATTGATACTAAGTTAATTGCCTTAGCCGATTATCCTTACTATAGAGATTTAAGCGCTACTGGTTTTACCATGGCTTACAATACTGGAATCAATCCTTTACACGGCATCTATAATGCGGTAAAACGAAGAGATAATCAAAAGATCGCTTCAATTAAACAAGAAATTGATTTGATTGAACGAATGAAAACAAAATACGACCGAACTTTAGCTTCCGCTCTACTAAATATAAGTAAAAACGATATAATTACCATTTTACAAAGATGTAATCATTCCGAACGTTTTATATATACTGCAAACGATTATCAGATTTTTAATGCAGTAAATGAATGTTACAGCACTCATCAAATCTCCAAATAAAAAATGATTGCTTTCACAATCATTTAGAAGTTCAATAATCTCGGTGTTTTTTAAATACTCGAAAAGATAATAAACATTAAAACGAAGTAAGCTAATAAACTAAAAGCTCCTTTTAGTACTGATTTCAATTCAATTGTTTTCATATTGTTTTTTGATTTAATTTCGAGACAAAACTATTGAATTGAAATTATTGAAACATTGCTGAATCATTACGAAAACATGAAATGATAATCCTTAATAAATCAATCACTTAACTGTTTAATAAAGTCATCTTCGCTCCAAATTGGAATACCCAATTTTGTTGCTTTATCTAACTTTGCAGGTCCCATATCAGCACCGGCTACTACGATGGATGTCTTTCCAGTAATAGAACTACCGTTTTTACCGCCATAATCTTCGATTTTTTGCTTGATTTCATCCCTTGAAAAATGTTGAAACTTTCCTGAAACAACCAAAGTCATACCAGCAAACTTGTCAGAAACTTGGGTGCTTTCCTTGGCTTCGATTTCAAATTGCAAACCGTGATTTTTTAATCGCTCAATCAACAATAAATTGTGTTCGTTTTTAAAAAACGATCTTATACTCAAAGCAATTTTATCACCAATTTCGTCAACCGTTATCAAATCATGATAATCGGCAGCCATTAATGCATCAATGTTTTTATAATGTTCTGCAATTTTCTTTGCAACTGTTTCTCCAACAAAGCGAATCCCTAACGCAAAAAGCAAACGTTCAAAAGGAACGCTTTTAGACTGTTCAATGCCGTTTATCAAATTATCTGCAGATTTCTCTGCCATTCGTTCCAATGGAAGAATTTGTTCTTTTTTTAATTCATATAAATCAGCATAATTCAATATCAGACCGCTTTTATAAAGCAATGCAACAGTTTCACCGCCCAAACCATCGATATCCATAGCTTTTCTACTGATAAAATGCTCGATTCTACCAATAATTTGAGGAGGGCAATCATAAAAGTTTGGACAATAATGTTGAGCCTCACCTGGAGTACGAATTAATTCTGTGTTACATTCAGGACAATTTGTGATATAGACCGTTGGCTGACTTTCAATGGGGCGTTGACTTAAATCGATTGCAGTAATCTTAGGAATAATTTCACCACCTTTTTCAACAAAAACAACATCGTTTATTCTTACATCTAATTTTTCGATCTGATCTGCATTGTGTAAAGAAGCCCGTTTCACGATAGTTCCAGCCAACTGAACCGGTTTTAAATTTGCTACAGGTGTAATTGCACCCGTACGACCTACTTGGTAAGAAATGCTTTTTAAAATGGTGGTTGCTTGTTCGGCTTTAAATTTATAAGCAATTGCCCAACGAGGATTTTTCGCAGTAAAACCTAATTCTTCTTGTTGATGTAAATCATTGATTTTAATAACTACTCCGTCTGTTTCATAAGGTAAATCGTGACGATGAACATGCCAATAATCAATAAACTCTAAAACTTCTTCGATGTTTTTTACCAATTTTGATTGCGAAGGCACTTTAAATCCATATTCTCTTGCGGCTTCTAAGCTTTCGAAATGGGTTTGAAAAAAATCTCCAACTCCTGTGATGTTATACAACAAGCATTCCAACGGACGTTTTGCAACTTCGCCACTGTCTTGTAATTTTAAACTACCCGAAGCGGTGTTTCTAGGATTGGAATAAGGAGTCTCCCCTTTTTCGATTAATGCCTGATTCATTTTTTCAAAACCTTCAAGAGGTAGAACAATTTCTCCCCGAATATCGAATTTTGAAGGGTAATTTCCTTTTAATTTTAATGGAACAGAACGAATGGTTTTGATGTTATTTGTTACATCGTCTCCTTGAAAACCATCACCACGCGTCACAGCTCTTACCAATAAACCATCTTCGTAAGTAATCGAAATAGATGCTCCATCGTATTTTAGTTCGCAAACAAATTCAACAGCCACATTTCCTAAAACTCTTTGAATGCGCTGTTCCCAATCCAATAATTCTTCGCGAGAATAAGAGTTTTCCAAAGAATACATTCGATGTTGATGCATTACGGTTTCAAAATTTTTGGTGATATCACCTCCTACTCTTTGAGTTGGAGAATAAGCATCATAAAATTCTGGATGAGCTGCTTCTAAATCTTGTAATTGTTTGAGTTTGGTATCGAATTCAAAATCGGAAATAGTTGGATTATCCAAAACATAATAATTATAATTATGCTGATTTAATTCGTCGCGAAGTGCAGTAATTTGCTTTAAAACATCCATTGGATTGAGAATTATAAATCTGTAAAATTTATTATTTATTCAAAATATCTTTGATCTGATGATACAAGTCGCCTTGACTTAAAATTCCTCCTTGTTTAATCAGTTCAAAAACTTCTCCATTTCGATCAGGACCGAATTCTTTGTCGCCGTATCGAATTTCAACTTCTGGGCTTAAAATATGATCACTCAACCACTCCAAACCATCTTTCTGAAGAAAATCAACTTCATTATTCAGTGACTTAAGTACAATGGTATCAATATTTTTATCATCAAAATGGAACAAAAAAATATGACTTTTAGAAAAGTGTTCTATGAATTGTGCCGATTTTAAAACTCCTTCCCAAACCAAATCAGAAAAAATATCGATCTCTTGCTCAGCAACCTCTGGACTATTTTGTTTTAACAAATCCCATTCTTCTTTATCAATTTGTTGCGAAGCCAAAAAATTGGTGAATTCTGTGTGTAATTCCTCTAACTGTTCTTTTGTAAGACGTGCGTATTTCATGATTTTTATGCTTTTCAACAAAAATACAATCTTTCAATGAAAAACACTTGGTTTGGTTAAAACAATTTCAACCCTACAAAGAGATTCGTAGCTATGTATAATGGGCGTATTTTAATTTTTTTTTGACAAAAAATGTGATACAAAACATAAATAGTTTTTAAACATCGCTTAAAAACTATTTATCAATTCTGTCTATTATTTTTTATTACTTATTTATCAACCTTTTCACCGCTGTGCCTTCCTTTGTTTTTATGTGCAATAGATAAACACCAATTGCCATATTTTCTACATTTAACTGTATTTCAGCCTCCTTATTAAACGTTTGTGTGCTCAACTGCTTGCCTGTAACATCATAAATAGCCACTTGCTCTACAAACATATTTTCATTATTGGTAATGTTAACTACATTTGTTGCCGGGTTGGGATATAGATTGAACTTCTGTGACAAAACTTCATCCACACTTAAAGCAATTACTTCAGGAGGTACGGACTTTAAAGCCGTTATTTTGATGTTGTCGTATTTATTGATTATCTGAATGGTACTGGTAGAATTTCGTGTACTAACATCGACAAGGAGTGCCGAAGGTTTAAAATCCTGCATCAAATTGGTTGAAGTACTTTGACTTAAAAAATCACCTGAAACCACAGTACCAAAATAAGGAAACTCAAAATATATTTTTTTGTTATTATAATCTAAATAAGCAATGAGTTTGACCCAAGTATTAAATGGCAAAAGAGCTTGTTCATTATTTTTATCTATTTTAAAAAAATCAACTGCACCAATCTGACTACCCCCAGTGTGGTATCTAACATCAATAATTCCGTGAATTGCCAAAAATCGAAAACTGAACAATCGATCGTATTTACTAGGAGAATAAGTTAATGTAATTGTATTATAATCCGGATTATTTCGGTAAAAGTGTTTAGTCCCTGTAAAATAATCAATCTCAAATTTAACAACATTATACCCTGATGTTCGCTGATTTATAAGTGCATCTAGCCCAGTCTTCTTTGCTGTTAATACTTCTTTTTGTGGAGGTGTGGCACTTGACAGCAACAATACTTTGCCTTTACCAGATTCATTGATTATCGTGAAAAAACTATTACTTTTACTACCATAATTTGGTTGTAAATTACATTCAGTCAACCAGCCATCTTGCCCGGGAATCAATCCATCAGGGTCGGTACCTAAGTTGCCTAAAGTAAAACTATCAAAGTCTTCATCGTAAAGTACCTGACTATGCGTCGTATTTAAAAACAACAGGGATAGTATAAAAAATACATATTTTTTCATGGTATTTATTTTTAAAAGTTTAAAGGCTGTCTAAAAAGTTCAATAATCTATTTAGCGGTCATTCCGAGATCCCGATCCCGATAGCTATAGGGAAAGAAATCTTTAACAATCAACCATTTGAGATTCTTCAAAGATGTTGTCGCTGCATACGGTCAAATCTATGAATCTTCCACATAATAACATCGTTAATTTCTTCTTTTCATTATTAATTTTGAACTACTAATACCACCAAATATAACAACAACTATTTTTAAAACAACTTTAAATTTGAATTATATATAAAATAAAGCTTTTTTAACTGTTTTTGCTTTTATATGAAAAGTAAATCAAATGATGATACCTCATCTGTGAAACTTCTCCAATTCACTATGCTCATCAAATAAAAAAACTTACCCACTTCCTTTCTTGTAAAAATCCTTTCTTTTTGCATCCTCTTTTTTAGTAATTTAGCAGCCAATAAACAAAGCTTGATTGATGAAACAATTTTAGCTGATCAAGCGGTCAAACAGACAATGTGTACGCAATAATAGATATAGAAACAACTGGAGGACAATATAACAAAGAGGGTGTAACCGAAATAGCCGTTTATAAGTTTGATGGTACTGAAATTGTAGATCAGTTCATCAGCCTTGTCAATCCTGAAATTCCGATTCAACCTTTTGTGGTAAAGCTCACAGGAATCAACAATGCAATGCTTCGTTTAGCTCCTAAATTTCACGAAGTTGCTAAACGCATTATTGAAATTACAGAAGGTTGCACCATTGTGGCACATAATGCTTCTTTCGACTATAGAATATTACGTTTGGAATTTGATCGATTGGGTTATGATTACCAAAGAGCTTCATTATGTACAGTGGAACTTTCGAAACTACTTTTGCCCGAAGCTACTTCCTACAGTTTAGGAAAATTAGTCCGTTCGTTAGGTATTCCTATTGCAGATCGACACAGAGCAAATGGTGATGCAATGGCTACTTTGAAACTTTTCAAATTAATTTTAGGAAAAGACAAAGAAAAAAAAATAGTCAAACAACTGATTAAAAATGGATTACACAACGGCATTTCACCTAAATTGTTTGATATTTTAGAAAACCTACCTACCACAATCGGTATTTTTTATATACACGATTCCAAAGGAAATATCATTTATATTGGTAAAGGAAATAACATCCGAAAAAAAGTAGGACAATTATTTACGGCTACAACAAAAACTGCCAAAAGAATTCAAAAAGACGTTTATACTGTAACTTTTGAAGAAACAGGAAATGAATTGATTTCATGGATCAAAGAACGAGAAGAATTAACACACAACAAACCAACTTTAAATGCTGCACAACGTAGATCTCCATTTGCTTGGTCAGTATATCAAATAAAAAATGATTTGGGCTATTGGACTTTGAAAATTGACAAAGTTGATCAAAGAAAAAAACCGCTGCAATCATTTAAAAACCAAAAAAATGCACTTCATTTTGTAAATAATTTATACGCAAATAACGAAGTAATTGAAGAAGTTCAAAATCAAATTGACAATCAGGAAACGGTTACCTATCCAATCGAAATGCACAATCAACTTTTCGAAGCAATGCTAACAAATGAAAAAGTGCGTTGGCAAAATCTAATTATTGTTTTAAAAGGTAGAAACGTGAATGAAAAAAGTGCAATCGTCATTAAAGATGGTGTATTTAAAGGATATTGTTTTTTCGATTTAAATTATCAAATCCACAATGCAGACGTTTTAGATAAAATATTAATTCCACTCACCTTTACAAAAGACACCATAAACATTATAAAGTATTATCTTTACGCAAAAAAGGATTTTAAAGTCTTAAACTTTTAAAAACACATTGTTTTTTAATGAACAATTCGAATCGTCAGAAAAATTTTCTTATATTTATAGTTGGCCCAACTGCCATCGGAAAAACCGCTCGTTCTATTGAAATTGCTAAACATTTTGGCTGTGAGATTGTATCGTGCGATAGTCGTCAATTTTTCAAAGAAATGACGATCGGAACTGCAGTTCCTTCATCAGAGGAACTTGCACAAATACCGCATCATTTTATTCAAAATAAATCCATACACGAAACTTATAATGTAGGCGATTACGAAAGAGAAGTGATTCCATATTTAGATTCTCTTTTTCTAAAAAACAAGATTCAAATTGTAGTTGGTGGCTCGGGATTATATGTCGATGCCATTGCCAAAGGTTTTGATTATTTTCCAGAAGTTTCTCAAGAGATAAAAGATGAAATTGATGCAATTTATCTACAAAACGGCATAGAAGGATTAAGTTATTTACTTGAAAAACACGACGCTGAGTATTTTTCATTTCTAACAAATAATAACCCTCAAACCTTGGCTAACCCACAAAGAATGAAACGTTTTATAGCCGTTTGCTTAGCATCTGGTAAACCTTATTCATCTTTTTTAGATCAAGAAAAACACCAACGCAACTTCACTCCTATTTATATTGGTTTAGAAGCTCCAAGAGCTATTATGTATGAACGCATCAACCAAAGAGTTGATCAAATGGTACACAATGGACTACTAAACGAAGTGAAAAATTTAAAGGAATTTAAAAATCTAAACGCTCTTCAAACTGTCGGTTACAGAGAGTTTTTCGACTTTTTAGACGGTCAGATTCCTTTAGAAACTGCTATAGAAGAAGTCAAAAAAAACACTCGAAGATTTGCTAAAAGACAATTGACTTGGTTTAAACGAAACGAAGAAACAATGTGGTTTGACTTTCAAGAATCCACAAAAAACATTATCGCATCAATTGAACAAAAAATCCATGATTAAAAAACAATCCAATTATTTCCATAATCGACAGATTTATATTTCACAATGCGGATCTCATTCTCGACTAAACATCACGGAATTAAGTAACTTATTCCAACAAACAGCGGCTTTACATTCTGCAAGTTGGAACATGAGTTATTTTGACATGCAGCAACATCATCAAGCATGGGTTTTGAGCAGAATGCGAATTGAATTAGAAGTTTTACCCACTTGGCACGAAGAGGTAGAAATTGAAACCTGGATAGAAAGTTTAAAAGGGATGCGTTCGATCAGAAATTTTGAAATGAAGCATCAAGGAAAAATTGTGGCTAAAGCTAGTAGTTTATGGGTGGTACTTAACACCCAAAGACGCAGACCGGAACCGTTGGCAATTCCATATGATGATTTAAAACAATTCCCAGAAAGAAAAGCTTTCCCAAACGCTTTGAATAAAATAGAACTGAAGCACGAAGCTAAAGAAATTAGCTCGAAAACTATTTTATATTCTGATTTAGATATTGTGGGTCATGTAAATAATGTAAAATATGTGGAATGGTGTTTAGACCAACTTCCAAAAAATCTATTAGAGCAAAACAAAATTCAAGGTATTGATCTGAACTACCTTGGAGAAGTACACTATCAAGACAATATTACTATTCACAGCTATTCAGAAAGCAACAAGATTTATTTTTATGTAAAACGAGAAGCCGAAACTTGTTTTGCCATGATGATAGAATGTAAAGAGAAATAATCTTATTCTTTTTATAGGTTTGCTGTTTAGAATTTTTTAGCCCCTTTTATTTCATATTCCTCGATTGGAACTCGAAAAATTATCAATGTATTAATTGTTGGTAAATGTAAGTTTAGGACTTACAATTTAACTAATTTATCGTATATTTGTACAAACAATTTTATGATTTAAATAATTCTTATAAATAATGTCAAAATCTAAGATTATCTACACCCTTACAGACGAAGCGCCTATGTTGGCGACTTATTCGTTTTTACCAATTGTACAAGCTTTTTGTTCAGCAGCGAATGTTGAAGTGGAAACCAGAGACATTTCATTAGCAGGACGTGTTTTAGCAAATTTCCCTCAATTTTTGAAAGAGAATCAAAAAATTAATGATGCCTTAGCTGAATTGGGAGAAATGGCAAAAACTCCTGAAGCAAACATTATTAAATTACCTAATATTTCAGCATCTATTCCACAATTAAACGCTACGATTGAAGAATTGCAGGCACACGGATATGCTGTTCCAAACTATCCAGCAAATCCTCAAACAGAGGAAGAGAAAGAAATCAAAGCTACCTATGCGAAAGTGTTAGGATCGGCTGTAAATCCTGTTTTACGTGAAGGAAACTCTGACCGTCGAGCACCAAAACCTGTAAAAAATTATGCGAAAAAACATCCGCATTCTATGGGAGCTTGGTCGGCAGATTCTAAAACAAAAGTAGCTCATATGACAGCTGGCGATTTCTATGGAACTGAAAAATCAGTGACAGTAGCAAACGATTCACAATTTAAAATTGAATTTGTTGGAAAAGATGGTGCTGTAAAAGAATTGAAAAGCTTAGCTCCTTTAAAAGCAGGTGAAGTTATCGATTCATCTGTAATGAATTTAAATGCATTAAAATCCTTTGTTAAACAAACTAAAGAAGAAGCAAAAGCCGAAGGCGTATTGTTGTCTGCACACTTAAAAGCAACTATGATGAAGGTTTCGGATCCTATCATTTTTGGTGCTATAGTTTCTGTTTACTTTGAGGAAGTTTTCACTAAATATGCAGATTTATTTACAGAATTAGGAATCAACCCTAACAATGGTTTAGGAGAATTATACGCTAAAATCGCTGGTCATGCTCAAGAATCAGAAATAAAATCTGCTATTGATGCTGCAATTACTAATGGTCCGGATTTAGCAATGGTTAATTCAGATAAAGGAATTACAAATTTACACGTTCCATCAGACGTAATCGTTGATGCTTCAATGCCAGCGATGATCCGTACTTCTGGACAAATGTGGAATAAATCTGGAAATCAACAAGATACTTTTGCAATCATTCCAGATCGTTCGTATGCGGGTGTATATCAAGCTACTATCGAAGATTGTAAAGAAAACGGAGCTTTTGATCCTACAACTATGGGTTCAGTTCCTAACGTTGGATTAATGGCTCAAAAAGCAGAAGAATACGGTTCGCACGATAAAACTTTTCAAGTTGAAGCCGACGGTGTCATCCGTGTAACAGACGCTGAAGGAAATGTTTTTATGGAGCAAACTATGGAGGCTGGAGACATCTTCCGCATGTGTCAAACTAAAGATGCACCTATTAAAGATTGGGTAAAACTAGCTGTTAATCGTGCAAGATTATCTGAAACACCTGCGGTATTCTGGTTAGATGAAAACCGTGCACACGATAGAGAAATCATCAAAAAAGTAGAAAAATACTTAGGTGATTATGACACCAATGGTTTAGACATTTTTGTTATGAACCCAGTGGAAGCTACAAAATTCTCATTAGACAGAATCCGCCAAGGATTAGATACCATTTCAGTTACTGGAAACGTTTTACGTGATTATCTTACAGACTTATTCCCTATTTTAGAATTGGGTACTTCAGCAAAAATGTTATCCATTGTTCCATTGATGAACGGTGGTGGATTGTTTGAAACAGGTGCTGGTGGTTCTGCACCAAAACACATTGAACAATTTATCCAAGAAGGATACTTACGTTGGGATTCATTAGGAGAATTTTTAGCACTTCAAGCTTCTTTAGAGCATTTGTCTCAAACTCAAAATAATGAGAAAGCACAAATTTTAGCAGATACTTTAGATGAAGCCAATGCTAAATTCTTGGATACAGATAAATCTCCGGGCAGAAAATTAGGAACTATAGACAACCGAGGTTCACATTTTTACTTAGCAATGTATTGGGCTGAAGCTTTGGCTAAACAAACCAAAGACAGTGAATTAAATTCAAAATTCGCTCCAATTGCTGAAGCGATGAAATCTAATGAAGAGAAAATCAATAGTGAATTGATTGGAGCACAAAACAAAGCGCAAGAAATAAAAGGATATTATCAACCAGATACTTCTTTAACTTCTGCAGCTATGCGTCCGTCAGCTACTTTAAATCATATTATTGATTCTATCTAAACAAATCAGTATAAATAAAAAAAGGTCGGTAATTCCGACCTTTTTTATTACATAATATCTTTAATTTATAACTTGTCCCGTCCTGAAATAGCGATACAAAAAAGAAATCGTTATTATGGAAGAAAGAAAAAAATATGTAAAACGCACTCAACGCGATTATAGTATGTCTTTTAAGTTGAGTGTTGTCAAAGAAATTGAG
>Ga0265293_10005122_pt1 | contig 22270 bp, 19 predicted proteins | sample Munlanlewell138R_FD_192505 | JGI IMG/M metagenome (GOLD analysis project Ga0265293, IMG submission 192505) | Leachate microbial communities from a municipal landfill in Southern Ontario, Canada - Leachate well 138R | ecosystem: Engineered > Solid waste > Landfill > Unclassified | place: Canada... | reverse complement strand
TGAATCAAGTATGCCAAGCGACTCGCCAAGTGTGAGTGAGGAGGTAAGTCTACCTGAATCTTCTGTCCCAAGTAGCGAAGATGTCATTTCCAGTGAAGACATCACAAGTGAAGATATCACGAGTGAAACTAGTGATAATGTCACTTCCGAAAACCCAAGTTCAAGTGAAGATTCAAGTAGTCAACCCCCAACTTCAACTGAACCGGAAGTCACCTACTCAAATTTATCCGAAATCAAAAACATCGGTGCGACTTTATTTAGTCAGGCCAATGAACGCGGCGTTTATACGTCGACTTATTACGCAGAATTTACGGCGCAACTCTTAAGTGTTCAGGTATACGATACGAATCAAAGTGGCTATACCTCAAGCAATAAAATCTTAGTCGCCAACGCCACAGGACATTTAATCGTCAGTGTAAACGGTGCTGCTTACGAGAATATCAAAAAATATCATCCTGACCAACAAGTTTATGATTTTAAAGGCTATATTGGCGTTTATAATAACGAAGTTGAAGTAGTGATGGATACGTTTGGTCGACCAACCTACCGTGAGGGCATAACTTTATCATACGACTATAAATCCTTTGCCACCCGTGGTACATCGATTCGTAACATGCTGACTAAAGTGAAAACGTTGAAACATAACACGAAAGGTGTGACCTGGAGTCAAGACATTACTGTCTACACCCTTAAATACTTAGCCAAAACCGATGATTCGCAAGCGTTATTTACCGATGGGGTTAATGTGATTCCGGTTCATAGCCATAATTATATTAATAACAATTTTACGGTTGGAAGTGTCTATGATATTTATGCTCGCGAGGGTTTATTTAATTTTAAACCATCATTAGAATATATTGGGCACACAAGTGTGAGTAACCCCATTGAATTTACGTATTCTGATGTTGCGACCAGAATGACTGCGGCTGAGCTAAGTTCGTTTAAATTTGAAGTTGATAAACCAAGCGCCTTAAACGCAAACATGCGATATGCGGATTCAATTATTAATTTCTATTATTTTGAAGGTTATGCCAATTATTACACCAAAGGGAGTGATGATTTTATTGTGTTTGATGACACCGCCAAAGATAACTACTTTGCGATCACTAATGCGAGTAACGGCAAAGCTCTATTTGCCAAAAACGATAGTTGCACAAACTTGTACGGTAATGATTGGAACTATTGCCCATTTAATGAGTTTGCCTATTCGAAGGCGGAAGATAAAGTCAAAGTTGGATTCTACTTCGCGCCTTATCAATATATCCGTGATAACGCCCATTATAAGATTTTCGTTTTCGAAGATACCATCCAAGCAATTGTCTAATTTTCATAATCCTAATCAGACAAGGGCTTCTCTGTCAGTAGGGGCCCTTTTTATGTTAGAATAATAAGAATTTGGAGGTAGAATACATGGTAAATGAACAAAATAACGTCTTTCTGTTAGAAAACTTATATAACGTCCGACATCTTGGCGGGTTAGCAACCGCGGAAGGTAAAGTGACTAAAAAACATAAATATATTCGGGGGTCCGCAAAGGGCAGTTTAAGCGAGGATGAAAAGGCGCATTTTTATGCTTTAGGAACCCGGGTTATCGTTGATCTTCGTTACAGCAACGAAATTACAAAAGTACCGAGTCCATTAAAGGATTTTGGTGATATGAAATACTATCATGTCGATATGATGGGTGAATTCTGGCAAATGCGCGAAAAAGGGTATCAAGATTTAAGTGAACTTTATCTTGATCTTCTTGATGATTCACAAGAAAAGATCGCAACGGTCTTTCGCATTTTTATTAATCATAAGAATGAAGGTATCTATTTTCATTGCACGGCTGGAAAGGATCGGACCGGGGTTATCACGATGCTCATGCTCATGTTAATTGATGTTCCGCGGGACGTCATTACTGCCAATTACACCGAGTCATTCGAACATAATAAAGCCCGCCCTGGTTACAAGTTCATGAAACCAGAATGGCTTAAATTCGTCTATTCAGAACCTGAGTACATTGAAAAAGCCATGGATCATGTCAATTTGAAATACGGCGGTGTTCGTCCATATTTAAGTCTTATTGGTTTAACGGAAGACGAAATTTCAATCTTAAAATCTACCTTACTTGAAGACTAAAGTGGTCTCATCATTAATCTTTTATGAACGGATAAAAAAGGAATCAAAGCGATGCGAAAAATCGGATTATTACTCGGCGGGGGAGGGGCTAAAGGGGCCTACCAAGTTGGGGTCTTAAAAGCCTTTGAAGACGCTAAAATATTGCGCCATGTCCGCGTTATTTCGGGGACTTCGATTGGCGCCATTAATGGTTTTTTACTCATGAATCAATTAAAGGTTTCATCTCTAAAAGATATCTGGGCCACGTTTAATAATGATATTATTTATGGAAAAAATAAGTGGACAGAGACGATGTCTGCTAACGGCATTTATCATGTGGATGGGATTTTAGAAAGAATAAAACCATTTCTTAATGAAACTGGTTTTCGTAATACCAAGATTGATGGCTATGTCACGACCGCCAAAAGTTTAAAAAGAGGTCTTCTAGCTTCTTTGAATCCAAAATATTTAGAAAAAGAAGTGATTCATCTCAATAAGAGTCCAGATCCGCTTGCTGCAACCCTTGCAAGTGCCGCCATTCCGCTTGTTTTTAGTCAACAAGAAATGGATGGCGCTCGTTATGTGGATGGGGGCCTCGTAGATAATTTCCCCCTTAACCCACTTTTAGATGCGGGCGCCGAGATTATTATCTCGGTTGGTTTAAGTCCGAAGTTTGTCCCCACGACACCTTTGTTAAATAAAATGTGGATTGATCTTACACCCTATGAAGAATTAGGACCGATGATTCGGTCGATGTTAGATTTTAGTCAAACTAAATTAGCAATCTATGAAAAAAATGGGTATGTAGCCGGCCGGATGATGATTCGTTATTTAAAGTCAACCAAAAGATTAGGTTTTTTTGGTCGTTTACGTTTCCAAAAATCGCGTTTAATCACCTTCAAGGAAGTTTCTGAGCAAGGCGCTATAAAGAAGACTTAACCATTGAAAATTCAGCCCAAAGATGCGATAATGGGGCCATGAAAAAAAGCGGATTATTTAAGTATTTTAAAGTCGTGTGGAAAGATATCGTTCTTGCGATATTTTTTGTAATTTTAGAAACCATTTTGGAAACGATGATCCCTTTCATGTATTCACAAATTGTTGACGTCGGTCTTGTTAATCGTGATTTACCCTATATTTATTTTTGGGGTAGTTTAATGATTCTATTCGCCGCACTTTCCTTTTTTGTTGGCATTATTGGTGTTAAATACATTGCACGTGCTGGTCAAGGATATGGGGCTGAATTGCGACGGGTTCAATTTGCGAAACTTCAAACCCTTGATGCAGAAATTCGCGATCAATTTCAAGTCTCATCACTCATCACCCGCATGACGAACGACACCTATACGATTCAAAATACGATCATTATGGGATTCCGCGCGTTATTTAGAGCCCCGTTTATGATTGCGATGGTTTTAATGATGAGTTTTATCCTCAATGCCCAATTAGCTACTCTCTTTGCCATCATCCTGCCCATTGTGGCGGCTTTAATGTTGATTGTTGTTTTTAAAGTGAAACCTATTTATGAAAAGATGCAAAAACGATTCGATGATTTAAATCGCAGTTTGCAAGAGAACTTTCAAGCGATACGGGTTGTGAAAGCCTATGTTACCGAAGTGAAAGAAATCGAAAAATTTAATAAGATCAATCAAGATTATCGTCATGTCGCGACCAATGCTTTTATGACCGTGTCGCTGAATAATCCGCTGATGCAGTTAGGGCTATATGCCTCAATGGTTGGCCTTCTTTATGTGGGTGGTAATCTGATTAAAAGTGGGGATGCCAAGGTTGGCGAGATTACGGGGTTACTTACCTATGTTTTACAGCTTTTAAATGCCTTACTCATGCTTGTTCAATTACTCATTATGTTTTCACGCACCATTGCTTCAGTTGACCGCATAAAAGAAGTACTTCACGCTGAAAACGTTATGGTATTTAATCAAAGCGAATACCGTATTCAGGATGCCCATATAACCGTCAAAGATGTTTCTTTTCATTATGACCAAACAGCGAATAGTGCGCCCGTATTAGAAGCCATTAATTTTGAACTTCATAAGGGGGAAACACTTGGCATTATCGGACAAACCGGGTCAGGTAAATCAACACTAGTGGCGTTGTTAGCACGCCTTTATGATGTAACAAGTGGTGCAATTTTAGTTGATGGTCAAGATATTAGAATGTATTCGGAAGAAGAAATCTTAAAAAATATTCATATTGTATTCCAAAGTAATATGCTTTTTAGCGGCTCGATCTTAGATAACTTAAAGTGGGGCAATAAAGAGGCAGATGACGTCGAAATTGATCGCGCCCTAAAGGCAAGTCTTAGTGATGAAATTGTCGCTAAACTAGTGGACGGTTTACAAAGTGAAGTTGGTCAAGCCGGTAGTAATCTTTCCGGTGGTCAAAAGCAACGGATTGGTCTTGCCCGTGCCCTTTTACGTCGCCCTAAAGTGCTGGTTCTTGATGATTCATTATCCGCCATTGATACGATCAATGAAGGCAAGATTCGGGCTAATCTAAAAAAATACTATCCTGATTTAACGATTGTTATGGTTTCACAACGCATCAGCGCCATCAAAAACGCTGAACATATTATTGTCTTACATGAAGGGCGAATTCACGGCGAAGGTAAACATCAATCCTTATTAGCAACAGATGCCATCTATCGTGATATTTATGAGACCCAACTGAAAGGAGCTAAAGCATGAAAAGGTCTAACAAACCCCAAAATATGAAGCTGACCCTCCGTCGGTTAATGACCTATCTTAATTATCGGCCTTGGCAACTTATTCTGATTGTTTTGCTCGTTATTTGGGCGGGTTTTGTCAATGTCTACGGGATTTATCTTTTCCGTTCAATTATCGATAATTATATAGTTCATTTTGATTTAGTAGGTTTAACCCGTGAATTAACGAAGTTAGGATTACTCTTCTTTAGTGGGGGAGTCGCTGCCCTTATTTATAATCCTTTAATGGTTCGTTATTCGCAAATGGTCATCGCTAAAATTAGAAATGATTTATTTGCTCATAGCCAAAAATTACCCCTTAAATACTTTGATTCACACCCACGGGGTGAAACAATGAATTATTTTACAAATGATGTTGATACCTTAAATCAGGCGCTTAATACTGGTTTTAATGCGATTATCTTTTCATTTGTGACCGGCGTTGGCACAATAGTTTTTCTCTTTTTAATCAATATCTACCTTTCACTTATTGTTGTATTTTTCATTATCTTAATGTTTATCTTTGTTTTTTCGAATGGAAAGAAAACACGGAAAGCGTTTGCGGTTAATCAAAAGAGTGTCGCTCAAATCAATAGCTACGTTGAGGAAATGATTTTAGGACTAAAAGTCTCTTCGATGTTCCACCATCAAGATGAAAATATGAAGACTTTCAATAAAAGAAATGAGGATCTACGCTTAACGGGTATTAAGGCGCATACCAATGCTTTAAAAGTAACGCCGACGATTGTAAGTTTATCTTACTTTAATTACGCAGTAAGTGCGGTTGTTGGCGCCATTTTTGTACTACAAAATTGGATTAGCCTCGGGTCCATGGGAAGTTACCTTATCTATGTCCGTCAAAGCTCGAATCCATTTACGAACTTTACCAGTCAATTAAATGCCATTTATAACGGACTTGCCGGTGCGGAACGGATCTTTAAATTCCTTGATTTAGAAAAAGAAGTAGATGAAGGTAAAATTACCCTTGTCAGTGCGGTGGAAGTGGACGGAAAAATCATCGAAACTGAACATCCAACCCCCTCAATGGCTTGGAAAATCCCACAAGGTAATGGCACGTATCATTATCAAATGTTTCGTGGCTTTGTCGAGTTTAAAGATGTCACTTTTGGCTATAAAAAAGATGAACCCGTCCTTAAAAATATTTCTTTATATGCATCAAAAGGTGAAAAAATTGCCCTTGTTGGCTCGACCGGTGCCGGGAAAACTACGATTATTAATCTCATTTCGCGTTTTTATGAAATCGATAGCGGCCAAATTCTTTATGACGGGATCAACACTAAGGACATTCGTAAAGATGACCTTAGACGGTGTGTGAGTGTTGTCATTCAAGATACCCATCTATTTACCGGTTCGATTTTTGATAATATTGCCTACCCGACATCAAGAGCAACGATGGCAGAAGTTGAACATGCCGCCCGCATTGCAAATGCGAATTTCTTTATTGAACATTTACCGCAAGGTTATCAAACTATTTTGCATGATGATGGTTCGAATTTATCAAGTGGACAACGTCAACTTTTAGCGATTGCCCGGGCCGCCATTTTACAACCACCCGTGCTTATTTTAGATGAAGCAACAAGTTCGATTGATACGCGCAGTGAAAAACTGATTCAAAAAGCGATGGATCAACTCATGGAAGATAAAACGGTATTCGTTATTGCCCATCGGCTCAGTACGATTCGCAATGCAAAAGCCATCTTAGTCTTGGAACGTGGATCGATTATTGAACGCGGTAGTCATGATGATTTAATTAATGAACAAAAGGTTTACTATCATCTTTATACGGGTCAATTTGAGTGGACATAGACCTAGATTGTCCGTGCATAGCCTATCTTTAGGCCGTTATTCTGTTGTATAATGAAGCCACGATAAAGGAGATTTTAATATGCGTATTAACTTAATTGGATTAGGAAAAATGGGCCTTAACATTGCCCATAATATGATGGATAAAGGTCATGATGTGCGCGCTTATGCCCCAAGCGAAAAAACACGGGCGAAGGCACGAACGGAAGGTATCGTTGTTTTTGATGATTATGCTTCGCTTTTAAAACGGGATGGTGATAAACGTCTCATTGTTTGGTTACTCGTACCAAACGCGAGTGTTACAAAGCTATTAAAGGACTTACTTCCCCTCCTTAAAAAAAGTGATATCGTGATCGATGGCGGGAATAGTAATTATCGCCGTTCAATCGAGCATTATGCCTTCTTAAAAGAACACGGCATTGATTTTATTGATCTTGGTACGAGCGGCGGCCAATTTGGTGCGCGTCATGGGGCGTGTTTAATGGCAGGCGGCGAAGATCATGTGGTCCAATATATGGCACCAGTCTTTCAAGATATTGCCACTAAGGAAGGCTATCTCCATATTGGGAAACCGGGATCGGGTCATTTTGTCAAAATGGTTCATAACGGTATTGAATATGGCATGATGCAAGCGATTGGGGAAGGATTTGAATTTTTACGGAAGAGTGAATTTGATCTTGACTTTGCCCGTATCGCAAACCTTTGGAATCATGGGTCAATCATTGAATCACTTTTAATTAAAAATATTGCGGATGCGTTAAAGAAAAGTCCAGTTCTCGAAGATATCAGCGGCCGGGTCGATGATAGTGGCGAAGGGATGTGGATGGTCGAAGAAGCCCTTAAAAATAAAGTGTCGATTCCAGTCATTACGCAAGCCCTCTTTGCCCGCTATAAGAGCAAAGATGACGAAAAATTTAGTGAAAAGGTCGTCGCTGCCATTCGAAATGAATTTGGTGGTCACGCTGTTTATAAAAAAGATGAATAAGTTGATTGTAACGATTTTTGGGGCAACCGGTGACTTAACACTCCGAAAGCTTTTACCCGCCCTTGAAAATATCATTAAGTCGCAAAAAGATTTTTCCAGTATGAGTATCGTTGCGGTCGGACGGCGTCCATATACCAGCGAAGAATACCTCACTTTTGTAAGTGAAAGTAAGGCTTTCAGTGGTGACATTGCCGCACTTCGTCCCCATCTTATATACGCCGAAGTTGATGCAGTTAATCCGTCTTCTTATGAACAACTTAAAACCTTATATGTCGGCTTAACTCGAAATTATGATCAAGTTCGCCATATCTTTTATTTGGCGGTTGGGCCCGACTTATTTATCCCAATTACTGAAAGTCTTGTGCTTAACGGAATACTTCATCACGGTCATTTAAACGAAATTATTGCTTTTGAAAAACCTTTTGGTCACACATATGAAGATGCCTGTGCGATCAATGATTACTTAGAAAAACTTGTGACCAAAGAACAACTTTATCGGGTGGATCATTATTTAGGTAAAGAAATGATCCAAAATATCCTTGGATTACGGTTTGCTAATCAAATATTTCACGCGCTGTGGAACAAAAACTATATGAGTGAAGTCAAAATCTTTGTGAGTGAGAAAGACGGCATTCTTAATCGGGGCGCTTATTACGATGAAGTTGGCGTCCTTAATGATATGGTGCAAAGTCATCTCTTACAAGTCTTAGCGCTTTTGACGATGGATGAACCGAAAAGTTTAAATAGTCTTGATCTTCAACAAGCCAAGATTGAGGCTTTACATCGTATTCATTACGTGAGTGAGGCATCACTCCTTGGTCAATACAAAGGTTATCGTAACGAAAAAGGCGTTGATCCTAACTCAATGATTTCTACACTCGCGTTTTTAACCTTCCATGTCGATCATCCTCAATTTAAAGAAGTTCCGTTTTATTTGTTAACCGGCAAGCAACTTGATCGTAAAGAAGCTTACATTGAAATTGTCTTTAAAGAACCAGCTTCTGTCCATCTTTTTAGTGGGGCGAACCCTAATCGGTTACGGATTGAAATTGCTCCGCAAGCGCGCGTTACATTATCAATCAATAGTCGTGAAGATATGGGCAATTCAAGTTTAGAAAATATTGGACTTGACCACTGCTATAACTGCGTGTTTCCAAGCGCTATTAAAGAAGCCTATGAATTTCTTTTTGTGGAGATGATGTATGGCCGTATGGCCCATTTCCCGAGTTGGGAAGAGATTAAAGCGTCATGGGAAATTGTAAACCAAGTACGGGCTAATAAGCCGCGATGGATCATATATGAACCAGGTTTTTCACTCGATGGAGGATCACAAAATGGCACGCTATGATGTCACCATGTTAGTGAGTGAAACGATGCCAGTCTATAAAAATAAGGTATCGAAGAAACCAGTCTTCACCAAGGTAAGTCAAATCGCACAAGGGGCGTCGACAAATGAAACGGATGTGCATTTTAATGTTCATACGGGTACCCATGTTGATTTTCCGCTTCATGTAAAGTCGGGTGCTTTAAGTAGTCGCGCCTTTGACATTACGACCTTTATTCGGCCCGTCAAAGTGCTCGATTTTATGGATGTAAAAGACGGCATTTCATCGAGTGATTTAAAGACGAAAAATATCTTAAAAGGTGATTTCGTTTTACTGAAAACGCAAAATAGCGCTCAAGAGGTTTTTGATTTCAATTTCATTTATCTAAAGGCCGATGGTGCCCGCTATTTAGCCGATCTCGGCGTCAGTGGCGTAGGGATTGATGGTCTTGGTATCGAACGCGATCAAAGGGGACATCCCAGCCATCACACCTTAATGGATAACGGCATTTGGATTATTGAGGGTTTAAGACTTCAAGCAGTCAAAGAAGGTCCTTATCGTATGGTGGCCCTTCCTTTAAAATTAGATGATGTCGATGCCCTTCCCTTAACGGTGATTTTGGAAGATTAAAGCCTTTATCAATCAAAGCATTTCTATTTCATAAAGGGTTTATCGAAAAACCCTTTTTAACTATGTTAAAGTAAGACAAATAATCCAATAAAGAGTAAAATATATAATTAGTAAGAGGCGGTGAAATGGCAATGAAAAAAACAGGAAACAAAAAAAATCAATCGATACTTATTCTCCTTAAAGGACATTTTTGGGGCGTTTTTGCGATTCTTCTACTCGTTATTTTTCACCGCGTTTCTTATTCCTTTGTTCCGCTTTTTACCCAATATGTTTTAAAGTACTTACAAAATAGTGGTGCCGTCACTGGCGTCAACTTACCTTCATTTCTACTTGCCTTTTTTAATAGCGGCAAGGATGTTTTCCAAGTCTTCTTATTTGTCGCTATTTCGCTGCTCGGCTATCAACTTTTCCGTTTTGCGACGATGGTTATTGAGAAAACACTCCAAGGTCATGTTCAAGAGCGGATTGCCCTCGAATTGCGGGTCAAACTCTTCGACCATGTGCAATCACTTAGTTATCATTATCATAATAATAGCGATACTGGGGACTTGATTCAACGGGTTACAAGTGACGTTGAAACAACGACCGGATTCGTCATTGTGCGTTTAATGGAAGCGATTGGTTTAGTCTTTACTATCATCAGCGGTGCTTATCAAATGTATTTTTTAAGCCCGCTTCTCATGTATATTTCGTTATCGACCATTCCGCTATATGGCTTATCTTCCTTTTTCTACTTCCGGAAGGTACGAAAACTTTACGAAGATATTGAAACAAAAGAAGCCGAAATTCTCACGGTTGTTCAAGAAAATGTCCACAACACCAAAATCGTTAAAGCGTTCGCTAATGAAAAGTATGAAACAGAAAAATTAGAAGTTAAAAACCGCGCCCACAAAGAAGCATCGATTAAAACAAATAAAATTGTTGGTATATATTGGGGAACAATGGATTTCTTTGCTCTATCACAATACTTAGTCATTACACTGGTCAGTATTAATTTAGCCCGGACCCAAGTCATGGATGCTGGGGACGCTGCGGCGGCCTTAATGCTCGTCGGGCTTTTGATTTGGCCGATTCGTGGGTTAGGTCGCTTAATTAATGATTTTTCAATCGCCAATGTCGCCCATCAACGGATTCAATCGATTCTTAAAGAAGAGAGTGAATTTAGTGTCAATGGCAACTTAAAACCTGTCATAAATGGGAATATTGAGTTTAAAAATGTCTACTTTAAATTTCCAGGATCATCGGAGTATGCACTTGAAAATCTTAATTTTAGTATTAAAAAAGGTGAAACCGTCGCCTTTGTTGGTCGCACCGGAAGTGGCAAAACAACGATTATTAATTTACTCATGCGGATGTATGAATACGAAGGTTCAATCTTGCTTGATGGGGTTGAATTAAGAGAGATTGAGAAACATCATCTACGTAAGAGTTTAGGAACCGTTTTACAAAATCCGTTTCTATATTCACGTACCATTCGCGAAAATATTAATATTACGTCCCAATCCGCCCAAATGGACCAAATTCAAAATGCAAGTGAGATTGCAACGATTGCCAATGATATTCGAGCCTTTGATAAAGGGTATGATACCATGGTTGGTGAACGCGGCACCACGTTATCGGGTGGTCAAAAACAACGGGTCGCCATTGCCCGGGTCTTGATCAGTGACAAACCAATTCTAATTTTCGATGATGCCCTCAGCGCGGTTGATAATCGCACCGATGTGATGATTCGCCAAGCACTTAATAAAAAACAACATAAATCAACCAACATCATTATTACGCACCGTATTACAACGGCCAAAGAAGCCGATAAAATTATTGTGGTTAATCAAAAAACAATCGAAGCCATTGGGGTTCATGAAACATTAGCTAAAGCCGGTGAATTATATCAAGTCCTTTGGGATATTCAAGGTGATTTGGAAGCTGAATTTTTAGCCTTAATCGCCAAGGAGAGTGTATAATATGGAACAATTTCACGAAGAACAAGCTATAAAAAAAGTTAAAGTCAATGTTTGGCTACAAGTCTTTAAGATCATCTTAAAGAGTAAAAAAGATCTGGTCTTACTCCTTATTTTCGCTACCGTCTTATCACTAGCGGAAGCACTTATTATTCCGCTTAATGCGTATGCGATTGAAAATCTCATTGATACATATAATGCGGTGCATTTAGTGCCCTTTATTCTCTTAAGTGTCGCACAAATCATTACCTTTGCGCTGAGTGTCTTTTTCTTTATTTATTACGGTTCTAAACTAGAAGCAAAGGTCCGCTACATTCTTCGCAAAGAATCTTTTAAGAACCTTCAAAAGTTGCCCTTTAGTTATTATGATTCAACAAAACAAGGATGGATTATGGCACGGATGACCAGTGACACTAATCGATTGGCTCGGATTGTCTCATGGGGAATTCTTGATATTACTTGGTCAGCGTTTTTTATGTTTTTCACGATTACAATCCTCTTTTTTAATGACTATAAATTAGCACTGATCTTTATTGCTTTTATTCCAATTCTTGTCGTTATCGCCTTATTATTCCGCAAAAAAGTATTACTGCTTAACCGGAAATCGCGCTTTCATAATAGTCAATTAACGGGTTTATTCAATGAATCATTTTTAGGTGTCAAGACGACTAAAAGTTTAGCAATCGAAGATGAACTTAGTAAAGAGTTTATTGAAGAGGCAAAAGTGATGAAAAAAGTGACAGTAGAAGCGACCTTTGTCAGTGCCGTCTTTTCAAGTACGCTTTTAGCAGGTTCTTATACCATTGTCGCCTTTATCATTGCCTTAGGTGGTTTCTTTCTCACGAAGGGGCAAATCAGCATGCCCGTTTTATTTATTTTTATCCGAGCGGCAATGAACGTCTTTGAACCCGTCTTAAACCTCACTAAATTCATCAATGACTTACAAGTGGCCCAAGCAAGTGCAGAACGCGTTCTCCAGCTTGTAAACGAAAAGCCTGAGATTGATGACCGGGACGAAGTAAAGGATGTTTATGGCGATCTTTTTAATCATAAAAAAGAAAATTGGGAAGATATTAAAGGTGATGTCGAATTTAAAGATGTGACTTTCTTTTATAATCCAAAAGAGGTCATCCTTGATCACTTTAATTTAAAAGTAAAAGCAGGTCAAACGGTGGCTTTTGTTGGTCATACGGGCAGTGGTAAGACCACTATTGTGAACTTATTTGCCCGTTTCTATGAACCCAAAAGTGGAGAAATCCTCATTGATGGGATTGATTACCGTTCTCGTTCTTTATCGTGGCTCCATAGCCGACTCGGTTATGTTTTACAAATGCCCGAGCTCTTTTCTACCACCATTAAAGAAAATATTCGTTACGGGAATCTTGAGGCGAGTGATGAAGAAGTCATTGCCGCAAGTAAAGCTGTTGGGCTTGATGATTATGTTGCGACATTAAGTGAGGGTTATGATACGCAAGTTGGAGAAGCTGGGAACTTGCTGTCCGTTGGTCAAAAGCAACTCATTTCCTTTGCCCGCGCGATTATTGCAAATCCACGTATTTTAATCCTTGACGAAGCAACAAGCTCGATTGATAGTGAAGCGGAACATAAAATTCAACTCGCAACTAATCAATTACTTGAAGGTCGAACGAGTTTTGTGGTTGCCCACCGCTTAAGTACCATTGTCAATAGTGACCTTATTGTTTTACTAGATGGCGGTAAGATCAAAGAAATGGGGACGCATGCGGAATTACTTAGCAATCGTGGTCCTTATTTTGAGCTTTATCGTAATCAGTTTATTTCTGAACGTAGTCACGCAACGTATTAATAATTTAGTAAACCCAAGATGAATTCATTGCACTGATTTCTTTTTTTCGCTATAATAACACCATAGGGGGGTATAGTATGACAAGAACTTATATCGTAAATAAAATGATGTGCGGCGGCTGTGTCCGTGCCATTGACAGCCAACTGGCAAAGGTGAAAGACATTAGCTACCAAATCAATTTAGAGGAAAAGACGGTCGTTGTTGATTTCATTGGATCTGTTGATGATCACAAAGTCATTAGTGCAATCAAAAATGCCGGTTATGGGGCAGCGAGACTTTAATGAATACGCATAAATATAAAATTTCCGGGATGATGTGTGCGGGTTGCGTCACCACCGTTGAAAAAAGTGTAAAGCAACTTGATAATGTGAAAGCAGTCAATGTATCACTCTTAACAAATGCCATGGAAGTTTCTTTTACTGGTGAACCCACTGATGAAGCTGTCATCAAGGCCGTTGAAAAAAGCGGGTATGGTGCCGCTTTATTTGAGTCCCAACACATCGATGTTTTAAGGCGGGAGCGAAAACGCGATTTAAAACGGACACGCAATAAGCTTTATCTTTCGATTTTTGCGCTTATCGTCTTAATGTATGTAGCTATGGGCTATATGATCAATTTACCGTTACCGTGGGATCATCATCAATTACTGATCGGGCTTTTTGTTCAATTTGGATTGGCGTTACTCATTGTCGGACTTAATTATCAATATTTTGTCCGCGGCTTTAAATCATTAATCAATCGTTCACCCAATATGGACACGCTTGTCGCTATTGGCGCCCTTAGTGCTTTAATTTATGGCATATACGCCATTGTGATGACGAGTATTAGTCTCAATGCAGGGGATCAAGCACGGGCCCTTATGTATGCCCATAACGTTTATATTGAAACGAGCGCGATGATTTTGGTTTTTGTTTCGATTGGCAAGTATTTAGAAGAAATTGCGAAAGCTAGAACAAAAACAAGTTTAGAAAAATTGATGGGCTTAGTTCCCGATATTGCATATAAATTTGTTGATGGTGATTTTATTGAAGTGCCGCTAGCAGAAGTCATTGTCGGCGATCTTCTTCGCGTCAATCCAGGGGCAAAGGTCCCGCTTGATGGGGTCATTAAGTCCGGTTTTGGTGATTTAGATGAATCGGCGATTAACGGTGAAGCGGCCCCCAAATATAAAACGATCGGGGACGAAGTCATCGGGGCGACGACCAACCGTAATGGTTCTTTCGTCTTTGAAGTTACTCGCGTGGGTGAAGACACAACCTTACAACAAATTATTAAGCTAGTGGAAAAGGCGGCCAATAGTAAAGCCCCACTTCAAGTACTTGCCGATAAAATCGCCGGTATCTTTGTGCCCATTGTGATTGGCATTGCCCTTTTAGTGTTTATTTTGTGGTCGCTTTTTTCAAGTGGGAACAATATTGAACTTGCTTTTAACTTGGCGATTAGTGTTTTAGTTGTGAGCTGTCCTTGTGCACTTGGATTGGCAACGCCAGTGGCGGTGATGGTGGGGACAGGTAAAGGTGCTGAAAACGGTATTTTAGTCAAAAATGCTGCGGCTTTAAGTGCCCTTGACGCGCTTGATGCCGTCATCTTTGATAAAACGGGAACGGTAACAAGTGGGTTCTTAAAAGTAAATAAAGTCACACTTAATGACGATGATTTAAATCAAACGGCTCCGGTTATTATTGGTTTAGAAAAGCTTAATGATCATCCACTCGCTGGTGCTTTAGTTAAATATTTAGAAGACGCGTCTTTCCAAGGCGTAACAATTGAAGATGGAGTTTATATTCCCGGGCAAGGGATGGTTGGACAAGCAGATGGTCACCGTTACTTAGTTGGCAATTTAACCCTTTTACAAGAACACGGGGTAAAAGCCACCCCAATTACTGAGGTTGGTACCCATATTTATGTGGTTCGTGACGAAACGGTACTCGGCGCATTTATTATGCAAGATGATGTCAAACCAACGGCCATTGATGCGGTTAAAGCGCTTAATAAAGCGGGAATTAAAACAATTCTCCTTACCGGCGATAATGATCAAAACGCTCAATATCTTGCCAAGATTGTTGGCATTACCGATGTCTATAGTAATGTGTTACCAGGTGAAAAAGCCCAAAAAGTGGCAGAAATACAAGCTAAAAACCTAAAAGTAGCCATGGTCGGTGATGGCATTAATGATGCCCCGGCATTAGAACAAAGTGATGTTGGAATTGCTATTGGTAGCGGCACTCAAATTGCCCTTGATAGTGCAGACATCATTCTCGTTAACGATGACCCTTACGATGTCGTTAAAGCGATTAAACTGGCCAAAAAAGTGACAATAACGATTAAGTGGAATTTGTTCTGGGCATTCTTCTATAATGTATTAATGATTCCGATGGCGGCGGGGGTCTTTAATTTCGCCTTCTTTAATTACTTCCGCCTTAATCCAATGTTAGCAAGCGCCTTAATGTCATTATCGAGTATATTTGTTGTGATTAATGCCCTGCTTATTAAGCGGCTTAACTTAAAAAGGAGACCCTAACCATGAAAGCTGACCATAAAAAAGTAAATCGTAAAGTCAATATCGCCCGCGGCCAACTTGAAGGGATTACCAAGATGATTGCCGAAGATGCCTATTGTCTCGATATCTCAAACCAACTGCTCGCCACCATTGCGCTATTAAAAAGTGTCAATCATGAGATTCTCAATGCCCACTTACAGCATTGTATATTCTCATCAACTGAAGCGGAACTACGGACCAAGCTAACTGAAATTGATTCACTTTTAAAACGAATTGTGTAACAAAAAAATCTTTTAAGATACAATAATTAATATGAACAATGAAAAATTTATTCTCTATTTCAATGAAAGCAAGTCGCTCGCGCTAAACCTGAGTCTTAAAACAGGTGTTAAGGCATTTCCGCTTGAAATTCTTAATTACTCATTTGGTGAATTCACGGTTCAATTACCTGAAGTACCCGCCCATGGTGATGTCTATTTTGTGATTCAAAATAATGGGACTCCGGCTGATTTATTAGTACGCGTTTTGATGACGATTGATGCCCTTGAAAATACCAAACCGCGCCGTGTTAATCTTATTATCCCGTATCTTCCTTTCTCTCGCCAGGACCGCAAAAAAGCGGATAACCGCGCTGTTGCTAGCCGTGTGTTAGCCGACCTTTTTAATACGGGTTACGTCAGCAATCTTTATACCTTCGACCTTCATAATGCGGTGATTACTGACTATTTTAAAATGCCAGTTTATAACTTGACGATGCTCGACACCTTTGTGAATTACTTTCAACAACTTGCGCTTGAAGATGTGGTCATCGTTGCCCCTGATTACGGCCGCTTTAATGCTGCAAAGTATGTTGCCAATGCGTTTAAAGGGGCAAGTTTTGTATTAATCAATAAATTTCGTGATGAAAAAAATCAAGTCCACGTCTCAAGTATTGAAGGCGATACCAAGGATAAAACCGCCCTCATTATTGAGGATATCATCGACACTGGGAATACGTTAGTGAGTGCCGTAAATGCCCTGAAAGAACAAGGCGTTAAAGCGATTTATGTTGCTGCGACGCATGGCGTTTTTTCGGCCAATGCGCTAAAACGAATCGAGTCGCTCGGTATTAAGAAAGTTATTGTGACGAATACGATTCCGCACGATATAGTTGATCCGCTTGTCGAAGTGTTACCGATTGAAGATCATTTAATTAGTATCATTAAAGATTAAGGACAAGCTCTTTTATGGTTCTGATTTACAACCACTTATTTATGTGTATAATTAAAATATAAAGAAAAGGGGACTAGTATGGTTTTAGGAACTGAAAAAAAGTATTTATGTTTACTCTGTGGGATGATCATTGATAATCCCGATTATTGCGAATATTGCGGTGCGACATCCGAAAATATTGTGCCATATACCGAAGAATAAACGATCTTTTATTAAAGAGTGAAAAACATGGGTTAACCATGTTTTTTTATTATGATAAAAGGTGTTAAAATATAGTATCTATTAGAAGAGGTTTTATTATGAAAATACGCTTTATTAATGCGCTTATTCTGACGATGGAAGATAATCGTCCGATTTTTAACGGTGAGCTCCATGTAGAAAATGAATTAATTACTTATGTCGGTCCTGCTGGCGACTTTAATGAACCCTTTGATCGAATTATCAATGTGGAAGGTAACTTACTGATGCCCGGCTTTAAAAATAGCCATAGTCACTCACCAATGACTTTTTTAAGAAGTTATGCCGATGACTTGCCGCTATTTGAATGGCTTAATAACGCTGTTTTTCCGATGGAAAACAAGCTCCAACCGGGTGACCAATATGTGTTAAGCAAAATTGCCTTTGCGGAATATTTAACAAGCGGGATTACCCTTTGCTTTGATATGTATTATTCCCCACTTGAAACGGCCCGAGCGGCGATTGATGTCGGCTTCCGCGCTGCCCTTGTCGGTACGGTCACAAAATATAAAGAAAGCGTTGAAGAAATGAAAGCCGCCTTCCATACGATTAATAAAATGCATCCCCTTGTTTCCTATCATCTTGGGTTTCATGCTGAGTACACTGCGACCCCCGAAATATTAAAAGAGTTATCAAAAGCAGCCCATGAATTAAAAGTGCCGATCTGGAGTCATATTAGTGAAACGAAACAAGAAGTTGATGAATGCGTCGCCCGTTATGGCATGACACCTGCCGTCTATATTGATAGCTTAGGGCTTTATGATTACGGCGGCGGTGGTTTCCATGGCGTTCATTTCACCGACGCTGATTTTGAGGTATACAAAAAACGGGGTCTTCATATTGTGACGAATCCAAGTGCAAATACAAAACTTGCAAGTGGGATCGCTCCGATTAAACGTTATTTAGAAGAAGGGATCAATGTGGCGATTGGGACAGATGGTCCCGCAAGCAACAATGCCCTCGATTTCTTCCGCGAAATGTTTTTAGTGACCGGTTTAGCAAAATTACGGGAACAAGATGCGAGTGTCGTTGATGCCTATGCCGTGCTTAAGATGGCGACTGTTAACGGTGCCACCGCACTTGGTATGCTTAATGCCCGTTACTTAAGTGAAGGAAGTCTCGCTGATTTAATTATGATTGACCTTAAACAACCGAATATGCAACCGATTAATAACATCGAAAAGAATATTGTCTATTCTGGTAGTAAAATCAATATCTTGCTCACGATGGTCAACGGAAAAGTGCTTTATGAAAATGGCGCATTCGATCTTGGCGAACCAATTGAAGAAATTTACCGCAAAGCGCAAGAAATCACCGAACGCCTCAAACAATAATTACGTTAAGTACTAGATACCATATTTATTGCAATTTCCCTGCAGGATGTTATAATACTATTACATCGCGGGATAGAGCAGTGGTAGCTCGTCGGGCCCATAACCCGGAGGTCGTAGGTTCAAATCCTTCTCCCGCAACCAAAAAAATAACACAGCACCGTTTGGTGCTGTTTTTCTTATCTTGTTTATTTTTTTATCTAATATGATGACAAGAAGTGAGGACGCATATTACTTTTATTTATACCCATAGGGGTATAATATATTGCTGTTAGGAGAGTTAAATAAATGGAAAAAAATAAACGAATTATTGTCGTTGGTGGTGTGGCAGGCGGGATGAGCTTCGCGACCCGCTATAAACGATTACACCCTCAACATGAAGTCTTGGTCTTTGATAAAGGGCCTTATGTTTCTTTTGCCAATTGTGGTTTACCCTATGCTTTGAGTGACACCATTTCTTCACGAAGTAAGCTCATTGTTGAAACGAAAGAACGGCTTGGGGCCCGATTTGAAATTGATGTTTTTACAGAAACTGAAGTGATTAATATTGACTCAGTTAAGAAAGAAGTAACTGTCCTTAATCGCGGTAAAGAACGAATCTTTACCTATGATGAGCTTGTGTTATCACCAGGGGCGAAACCGATTATGATTCCTATTAAAGGGCTTAATTCAGAAGATGTCTTTGGGCTTCGTCATATTCCGGATCTTGATGCGATTAAATCACGACTAGAGCAAAAAGAAAAAAATCGTGTCTTAGTGATCGGGGCTGGTTATATAGGTCTTGAAGTAGCCGAAAATCTTCGCCACAAAGGGCACGAGGTGACGATTGTCGAAAAAGCCCCGCATATTTTACCGACCTTTGATCCTGAAATTGCAGCCTTTGCCCACCAAGAATTGCTCGTCAATGGTGTGACGGTCTTCGCAAATGATGAAGTGATCGAAGTAATAGACCGTGTTGCGCATTTAAAAAGTGGCGCCGAAGTCGCTTTTGATCTTGTGATCATGAGTATCGGCGTGAAGGCGGATACAAGTTTCTTAAATGGGAGCGGAGTTAATCTTTCTCCACGCGGGTCGATTATCGTTGATGAACATTATCAGACGAATATCGACCATATTTATGCGGTTGGGGATGCAATCCTAGTTAAACATGAAATAACTGGTGAACTTGTGTCGATTGCACTGGCTAGTCCGGCGAACCGGCAAGGTCGTCAACTCGCGGATCATCTCGGTGGTCTCACCACTTATAATCGTGGGTCTTTAGGAACGGCAATTCTTAAATTATTCGACCGTAGTTTCGCCTCAACGGGTTTAAATGAACGGCAAGTAAAGGCTCTTCATGTTCCTTACAAAAAGATCTATATTTTATGGTTTGATCACGCTACCTATTATCCAGGGGCTACTTCCATTCATTTAAAAGTCATCTTTAATCCAGAAACGGGCCTTCTTTATGGCGCGCAAGCTTTAGGGAAGAAAGGGGTCGATAAGCGGATTGATATTCTTGCAACCGCAATCAAAGCGAAAATGCCGATTACAATGTTCCCTGAACTTGAATTCACTTATGCACCACCGTTTGGTCTTGCAAAAGATATTGTCAATTTAGCCGGCTACCACGCCAGTAATGTACTCGGCGGAATTACGGATCTTATGGAGTGGGATGAACTTGATCAAAAAATGAAAGAAGGTGCCATTTTGGTAGATGTCCGTTCAGAACGCGAACGCATGAAACATGGCTATATAAAAGGGTCAATCAACATTCCAATTGAAGAATTCCGGGACCGGTTTGATGAACTACCGATTGATAAGGAAATTGTCCTTTATTGCGAAAGTGGGACACGGAGTTATAATGCCGAACGTATTTTAAAATCGTTTGGCTATCGTGCCTATAATCTTAATGGTTCATTTGCCTTTTATCGCGTCGGTCGACCAGATAAAGTGGTGTCCCATGAGTAGTTTTCAAACTGTAATGGCCCCTGATTTAGAAAAACTTGTTCGCAGTGGCCAACGTGTTCAAATTATCGATGTTCGGGAAACATTCGAATATGAAGCAGGGCATATTGCTGGCAGTATCAATAACCCGCTTTCCAATTTTGACCTCAATAAGTTAAAAAAAGAAGAACACTATTACCTTATTTGTGCAAGTGGGAGTCGGAGCCTTCAAGCCGCTAAAGCGTTAGCAAGTTATGGTTATAAAGTGACCAATGTCCTTGGCGGAATGGGTACTTACCGCGGAGTGACGACGCGATGACTTGTGACAAAAAACTCACGAATCGTCTGAAACGCGTTCAAGGCCAAGTCCAGGCAGCGCTAAAAGCGAGTGAACAACCGCAAATTAATTGTGTTGCCTTGACGACTCAGCTACAAGCCATTAAAGGGGCCATCGAACAAGCGATTGTGTATGTGACAACTAATAACTTAAAACTTGCCATTGATAATCAAAAAGATATTGATGAAGCCCTCGAATTAATGAGTAAAAATATCAGGTAAGAAGAGCCCTCGGGCCCTTTTTAGATGCAAGAATAATCAGTTGATATTTCACTCAATAAAGCATACAATATAACCCATGCACAACAAGAAATTAAAACACCTTCTTTACTTAACTCTCTTCCTTAATATTGTTCTGGCAACAATTAAAGTGGGTGCCGGATATCTCTATCATTCCCCTTCTTTACAAAGTGATGGCTTTAATTCGGTTTTTGATATTGCCATCAGCGTCATGCTCATCATTATTATGAGAACGTCAAATCGGGCACCGGATGCGAATCATCACTATGGGCATCAAAAATATGAAGGGTTGATCTACTTCGGATTGGGCCTCTTTATTTTGTTTAGTACGGGACTATTGGCGGTCAGTGCCGTTGAAAACTTTCTTGAATTCCTCAAGGGTCAAGTTTATGAAACCCCTGGGCTTCCGGCCCTTTATGTTGCACTTTTGAGTGTGGCAATCAAAATCTTCCTCTTTGTTATCAATTTCCAAGCCTATAAAGCACTTCGCCGTCCGGCCTTAAAAGGTGATGCCTATAATCATTTGAGTGATATTTTCTCCACAAGCGTGAGTATTATCGCGATTATTCTAGCCCAATTTAATTTATATATCTTCGAATACATCGGCACGTTTATCATCGTGATTATCATTGCGCGGACGAGTCTTTCGATTATTAAGGAAGCGGCGTATTATTTAACGGATGCTTCACCCAGCACCAAAACAATCGCCCGCATTACTGAGGAGATCAAAAGTCAAAAAGGGGTTGAAACAATCGATGATTTAAAGGTTCGACGCCATATGAACTTTTATTATGTTGATGTGGAAATCGGTGTTCACAATGATCTATCGCTTGAAGAAGCCCATGAAATTAGTGAAAGAGTCCATGAATATGTTGAAGCAAACTTCCGAGTTTTACATTGCCATGTTCATGTCAATCCTCATAAAGAATGATGAATGTGAATTTTGTGGATAAATATAATTGAAATACTTGCAATCTGACCTGAATTTTATTATCATATTGAATACTGGACCAGTGGTGTAGTGGTTAACATGTCTCCCTGTCACGGAGAAGATCGAGGGTTCGATCCCCTTCTGGTCCGCCAGTATGGCCCGATAGCTCAGCTGGTAGAGCA
>Ga0265293_10005121_pt1 | contig 22271 bp, 21 predicted proteins | sample Munlanlewell138R_FD_192505 | JGI IMG/M metagenome (GOLD analysis project Ga0265293, IMG submission 192505) | Leachate microbial communities from a municipal landfill in Southern Ontario, Canada - Leachate well 138R | ecosystem: Engineered > Solid waste > Landfill > Unclassified | place: Canada... | reverse complement strand
TGATATACGCTTGTAAAATACGTTCTAAACTTGGATTAACCAACAATATTTCTAGGCTAAGGGTTTGTCCGTGTTTGTTTTTTAGGCCGCGGGCGGTGCTTTTCCAGCCGGCTTGAGCAAACAAACTTAAAGCTTTACGTAGCGTTTCTCGGGGAATGCCGCGACCTTCAGTCGTGTTTAAGCTGAAAGGCTCTAAAAAAAACGCCAACGGCAACTCTTTTCGCCACTTTGCGAGCAATAAACCTTCTGCACCTTTAGGTGTGCCACGAGCAGAGAAGTCGCTGTTCGGGTAGTAACTGTTGGCGCGTTGATAGGCATTATTGAATAAGGTTTTATTGGCCCACTCAAAATCAAAGAGTAGCGTTAGGGCTTGGCGTGTGGCGCTGTCGTCAAAGGTGGCGCGACGTGTGTTGATAAATAACGCTTGGGTTTGCGTAGGAATCTGGTGTGGGATTTCTGCACGGATGATCTTGCCTTTAGCAATATCAGAAAAGCGATAGTTATTGGCCCAGTTTTTGGCTTGATGTTCAAGATAAAAATCAAAACTGCCCACTTTAAACGCCTCAAAGGCCACATCTTTGTCGCGGTAAAAATCAATAATAACTTTGTCGAAATTGTACTTACCACGGTTGACTGGAAGATCTTGTCCCCACCAGTCTTTAACTCGCTCAAAGACGAGATTACGGCCAGGCTTTACGGCGGTAATTTTATAAGGGCCACTGCCGAGAGGCGGGGTAAATGTGGTTTGGCTAAAATCGCGGCCGCGCCAATAATGTTCAGGCAAAACCGGTAAATCACCAATGTGTAAAATCAGTAAAGGGTTATCGGAGCGTTTGAACACAAAACGAATGCGGTGACTGCTGAGAATATCAACACGTGCCACTTCTTGTAGGTAAGTGCGGTATTGCGGATGGCCTTGCTTTAATAACGTGCGGTAGGAGAAAGCAACATCTTTAGCAGTAATGGCTGTGCCATCATGAAAGCGCGCTGCTTTACGCAGATTAAACACCACCCAACTGCGACTTGCGTTGTACTGCACGCTTTCAGCGATGAGCCCATAAGCACTGGCCGCCTCATCACCGGATGGGTCGTAGATACCACTGCCTACCATTAATGGCTCATTAAACTCGCTGATACCGTAGTTGTAAAAACCAGCAGTGGCGATTGGGCTGGTACCCTTTAATGTATAGGGGTTGAGCGTGTCAAAGGTGCCAAACGCCATTAAACGAACTGTGCCACCTTTACTCGCGTCTGGATTAACCCAGTCAAAATGCTTGAATTTGGGGCCGTATTTGAGCTTTTCAAATTGCGCATAACCGTGACTGGTGACTAGGCTGGCGAAAGCCTGATGGCTGAACAAAAGCACGCTGACGAGTAATAAAAATACGCGCATAGACACCATCAAACCTTAATTAGCCAACAAATACGCAAGAACCGAGAAGTTTACCCGAACAACAGACTGAGCGTGAGTCTCTAATTTATACACTTAGCTGAAATGAAACCCAGTTTAACTGAGCAGGCGAGGCTAAAGATACAGTGACAGCGTTTGCCCAGGTTTTAATGCGTTACTGATTGATGGGTTCCAGTTTTGCAGTTGTTTTAAGCTGACTTTGTGTCGTTTAGCAATGGCATACAAGGAGTCGCCTGAGCGTACTTTATACACAGTTGCTTTTGAGTTTTTTGCAACGCTGAGACTGCTGCTCGAGGTTACGCTCAGTTTTTGCCCAATTTTTAACGCATTTGATGACAGCTTATTCCAGCGTTTGAGTTCAGCTACGGAAACTTTTTTATGCGTGGCAATTTTAGATAAGCTATCGCCAGCACGCACCGTGTATAACGTACCTACTGCTGCTGATGGGCGTGTCTGCGGTTGTTGTGCTAGATTGCTGGCAACACTACGGCTTTTAGGCATGTTAAGGATTTGGCCGATGCCTAAGCGGTTACTGGACAGCTTGTTGATATCTTTAAGCAGCGTAATAGATACCTGATTGCGTCTGGCAATGGATGATAGGTTGTCACCGCTGCGAACTTTGTATTGTTGCCACTGCACCCATTCACTGGGTTTGAGAGTTGCTAACTGAGCTTGTAGTCGCTCGGCACTTTCTAGCGGCACCAATAAGTGTTTTGGACCATCAAATGTGATGCCTTGCTTGTAGGCAGGGTTAAGTTGAATCAGTTCCTTTTCATCGAGCTCGGCCAGTTTAGCCAAACGGGTTATTTTCATCTGTTGCTTAAGTGGGACCTTAGTAAAGTACGCTTGGTTAGGGATGGGACTCAAGGCTATACCGTAGGCTTCAGGTGCGTTAATCAGTTGTGAAACTGCCAACAACTTAGGAATGTACGCTTGAGTTTCTTCGGGTAAATTTAAGTTCCAATAGTCAGTGGGTAAGCCGCGCTGCAGATTAAGTTTGATTGCACGACCAACGGTGCCTTCACCTGAGTTGTAAGCGGCTAATGCCAGTAACCAGTCACCATCGAACATCTTATGCAGGTATTCAAGGTAGTCGAGCGCGGCTTGCGTGGAGGCCATAATATCGCGCCGCGCATCATACCAGTGTGATTGTTTGAGGTTAAAATGGCGACCAGTGGAGGGAATAAATTGCCATAATCCTGAAGCATGAGAGCGTGAATACGCTAACGGGTTGTAGGCACTTTCAATCATGGGCAACAGGGCCAGTTCAAGTGGCATGTTGCGTGCTTCTAAGCTCTCTACAATATAGAACATGTAGGGGCTGCTGCGCTCAGACATGATCTCGATAGAGTTGCCACGACTGGCGAACCACAAACGCTGGTGATCAATTCGCGGGCTATCTTCAAGGTAGGTTTGCAATTGATAGCCTTGGCGAACTCTTTGCCAAATATCATGTTCTGGTTCTGTATCAACCGCTTTCATCCAGCTTGATGTACGGTCTAAGCCTAAATTAAAGGCATCTTTACTCTGATTCTTAGCTTGGCTGCTCTGAACAACATCTTGAGTTGTGCCATTAAAGGACTGACAACCTGCGCCTAAGAGCACTGTTATCGTAACAACAGCGAGGCAAAAACCACGGTGAATAGAACGATAAATAGATGTGTTGTTGCGATCAATACGAGGCATCACTACATATACTTTTCAAAAAGTTTGTGCGAGTTTATGAAGCGAACTGGCAAGGGTCAAGTGACTTGGTCAATAGCAGTTGATTAAAATGTATCTTTCCATGACCGTAAAGCTGCAAATACAGCTGTGCTGTTATCCAGTGCAGAGCCTGCTTTTTCTTCTGCAGCGCGTATCACCTCGACGTGTTCGCAACGTAAAAACGGGTTGCAACGCTTTTCTATCGCGATACTACTGGGCAAAGTGATTTTTTGCTGTGCGCGTAACTGACGCACTTCAGACAGGCGCTGATCAATAGCGGTATTGTTGGGCTCAACGGCTTGCGCAAAGAGCATATTGCTCAGTGTGTATTCATGCGTGCAATACACGCGAGTTGTGTCTGCGAGTGCGGCAAGGCGTGTCAGTGATGTGTACATTTGTTCTGGACTGCCTTCAAAAATGCGCCCACAACCGCCAGCAAATAAGGTGTCGCCACTGAGTAACCAAGGTTGCGCTGCATCTGTTTGGCAAAAATAGGCCACGTGGCCTAAAGTATGTCCGGGTACAGCAAAAACCTGTACGGTGTGACCTATCAGGTCAATGCTTGCACCCTCATCGACCGGCAAATCTAAGCAGGGAATGGATTCGCGAGCAGGGCCAATCACACGTGCATGTGTTGCTGCTTTTAACGCACTGACACCGCCCACATGGTCGTGATGATGGTGAGTGATAAGAATGTCGGTGAGTTGCCACTGCGGATGTTCAGCCAGCCAGTTCAGCACAGGCTGCGCATCACCGGGGTCAACGGCGGCACAGAGCTGGCGCTGAGCATCTTGAATAAGCCAAATATAGTTGTCATTAAATGCGGGTAGAGCAGTAAAGGTTAGCATGACAGAATCCTTAGTAGCAGATAGACAAAGCTTAGCATGTTCCCATTAAGTATTTTTGTGCTTGCAGTCCATCAAGCAGGTGTCCACGCATGAAGTTACAACGTTTTTCAGGTTTTTTATCGCGTCCTCGTAAAGTCTTAGCAGAACCTTTAGCGCAATGGTTTGCAACGGTTAAAGGACAACAGCTTGCGCGTATGGAGCGCGACTTACTTGAACCGCAACTGACTCGGCATTTTGGCAGTTATATTGTGCATTATAACCCGCCAGTACAGATGCCGACCGCGCCCAGTATTCGTCATCAAGTCAGTTTGGGTGATAAGTCGCTGCGTGTAGAGATGCAGTGTGCTGAGAATAAATGGCCGGTCACGTCTGACGCTGTGGATGTGGTACTACTCCAGCACAGTTTAGACTTTGCCGCGTCACCTCATGATGTGCTGCGTGAGGCTGCACATTGTGTGCGCCCAGGTGGGCACTTGATCATTATTGGCGCGCATGCATGGAGCTTTTTTGGTCTATACCGCTTCTGCACCCGTAGCGTTTGGAAGCATGCCTATTGTTTGCCGCCTGCACGGATTACTGATTGGCTGGGTGTTTTAGGCTTTAGTTTAGAGAAGCGCTGTTTTGCCGCTTATTCACCGCTGCTAAGTTCCAGTCGTTTGCAGGGTAAACTGGCTTGGTTAGAACGTTATGCAGTCAGTAAAAAAGCACCTTTAGGTGGCTGTTATATGTTGGTTGCCCGTAAAATGGTGCACGGTATGCACCCACAGTCACAAGCATCAAAAATAAACGTGCAAAAATTACGCACCAGTGTGGTTGCTGCACAAACACATCATCAGAAAAATATTAACCATAGCGAAGAACATGACAGATAAAGTGGATATTTATACCGACGGTGCCTGTAAAGGCAATCCAGGCCCGGGTGGCTGGGGCGCGCTGTTGGTGTACAAGGGTAAAGAATTAGAGTTGTGGGGCGGGGAGCGCGCCACCACTAATAATCGAATGGAACTTACCGCAGCTATTCGCGGTTTAGCCGAACTGAAACAACCCAGCGTTGTGCGTTTAGTGACGGATTCCAAATATGTGATGCAGGGGATTAAGGAATGGATGCCAAACTGGAAAAAACGTGGCTGGAAAACTGCAGCGCGGCAACCCGTTAAAAATGTTGATTTATGGCAGCAGCTCGATGAGCAGGTCAATCTGCATGAAATTGAGTGGCAGTGGGTGCGTGGGCACACCGGTCACCCTGGTAATGAGCGTGCTGATCAGTTGGCCAACCGTGGCGTGGATGAGGTGCTGGCATGAGTAGACAGATTGCAACTGAGCGTAGAGTTGTCTTGGACACCGAAACCACTGGCATGCCCGTCACCGACGGCCATCGCATTATTGAAATCGGTTGTATTGAACTGGAGGGCCGCCAGCCCACAGGCCGACATTACCATGTGTATTTGCAGCCCGATCGCGAGATTGATGCAGGGGCCATTGCGGTGCATGGTATTACTGACGAATACCTGAAGGATAAACCGCGTTTTAAAGATATTGCCGATGAGTTCTTTGAGTTTATTCAAGGTGCCGAATTAGTTATTCATAACGCACCCTTTGATATTGGCTTTATTAACAATGAATATGCCTTGCTCGGTCAATCTGAACGCTCTGAGATCAATGCACACTGCAGTGTTTTAGACACCTTAGTGATGGCGCGTGAGCGTCATCCGGGACAACGCAATAACCTAGATGCCTTGTGCAAACGCTATGGCGTTGATAACTCTGGACGTGATTTACACGGTGCTTTGCTGGATGCGGAGATTTTAGCTGAAGTCTATTTAGCCATGACCGGTGGGCAAACCAATTTATCGCTGGCGGGCGATGGCGGTGATGCTGGCGGTGGCTATATCAGTGTTTCGAAAATACGTCGTATTGACGCCGAGCGAGCGCCTTTAACTGTGCAGGCTGCCACAGCGCAAGAATTGGCAGCACATCAAGAGTTTTTAGAGCGAATAAAAAAGGCCAGCGGTATAGAGTTGGCTTGGGATCATTAAAATAATGCGTCGTATAAAACCGTAAGCGATTTAAAACGTTTACGGTTTTTTTGTGCCCAGAGCTGTCAGCCCGCGCGCACAGTCATTTCATGCCAAAGGTGTCAGGCATCATCCTATACGCCATGTGGCTATAGAGTGAATGGATGCGTTGAGTAGTCGCTGGGTCAGCGCGAATAGAGCGTATGCCAGCATCGACATTTATGAGTGGCTTGTTATAGTGTGCGTTACATAAAAAAAGATAAAAACCATAAATAAACTTGACCCGGGGGTCGAAGCATGACTGCTTATACTGCATTCAGTGTCGAACTAAATAACAATATTGCTCATATACAAATCAACCGGCCGGAAAAAATCAATGCGATGAATGCAGACTTCTGGTCTGAAATTCGTGATATTTTTGCGTGGATTGAAGATACTCCTGAGGTGCGTGTTGTTGTTTTGTCCGGCGCAGGCAAACACTTTTCATCGGGCATTGATTTAATGCTGCTGGCGCAAGTGGGCGGCCAATTGGGTAAAGAAGTGGGCCGTAACGCCCGAGCTTTAAAGCGCAAGATTGAAGAGCTGCAATCATCATTTACTGCAGTTGATCAGTGCTCTAAACCTGTTTTGGCTGCGATTCAAGGCTACTGCTTAGGCGGTGCAATTGATTTAATCAGTGCCTGTGATATGCGTTACAGCACCGTTGACGCGGAGTTTGCCATTAAAGAAATTGATGTTGGTATGGCTGCTGATGTGGGCACGTTGCAGCGTTTACCGCACATAATTGGTGATGGCCTCATGCGCGAATTGGCCTATACTGGCCGCAGTGTATTTGGCGAAGAAGCGCAGCGCATTGGTTTAGTCAACCGCACCTATGCCGATCAAACCGCGCTACTTGAAGGCGTATTTGAAATTGCCGCTACGATTGCGAGAAAATCACCCATTGCCGTACAGGGCAGCAAAGAAATGATTCGCTATATGCGCGATCACACAGTGGCTGATGGCCTGAACTACATTGCCACTTGGAACGCTTCAATGCTGCAAGCAGAAGATTTGCGTATTGCCATGGCCGCTCATATGAGTAAAAAAACACCTGAGTTCCAAGATTAAACTATCGGCTAGTGCCAACGCTGTGTTAACTGCTGCATATTCTCAGCAACAGGCTGCACGCAGGGTGCGTTGAGTTGTTATGATGGCTGACGCAATTGTTGCAGTCGCCCAAAAAGTGCTTACACACTCATACTGGCAACGGACTTTGCAATATAATTTTACCTTACAGGATGCTAGGCATGGTTATTGGAGCGACATCTCTTAGTATGGTGCGCGATGAACTCTTCGCTACCATGGCGGAAACGCAGCAGCATTTAGAAGAGTTTTTAGATGCTCGAGATAACGGTGCTTTGTTGCAAAATGCAGTGAGCAACTTGCAGCAAATTAAAGGCATTTTGTTGCTGGTTGAGTTGGCCGGAGCTGAGCTGTTAGCTGAAGAAGCACGAGCCCTAGCGGTAGATATACCGGTCGGTGCAACAGAAGATCGTAACAATCAACTGACCGCTATTAATAATGCCTTACACGTCTTGCGCAGCTATCTTGAACAGATGGAGGCGCACCGTGTAGAAATGCCTGAGTTGTTGTTGCCAGCCATTAACAAATTGCGCATTGCTGGTCAGCACAATCCTTTGCCAGAAAGTTACTTTTTTGCTGCGCGGGTTGATGCGCGCCGCCCAGACAAGCCTCAGATTGCCACCGATAAGGCCAATTCTGCGTTGCAAGCACGCCGACTACGGCACATGTATCAAGTCGGTTTGCTGGCCTTTATTCGCAACGAAAGTCCACAGGCCAGTTTGCGCCTGATGATGCGTGCCATGTTACGTTTAGATCAGCTTTATAACGGCCAGCCCAGCAGCCATTTGTACTGGGTGGCTGCCGCAGCTCTTGAATCACAAGCGGATGGACAATTGTCAGCTAAAAAGAGCCGTAAGCAGCTGTTCGCTCGCGTTGACCGAGAAATTAAACTGCAATGTGATAATTCCAGCTATGTCGCACCGCGAGGCGTGATTAAAGACTTACTGTATTTGGTTGCATTGGCTGATACCCACGGCGCACTTGCTGAGCAAGTGCGCAACTTAACCAACTTACCAACACTGCCGTTTACCGACAAAATGCTCGATGATGAGTATCAACGCTTGTCTGGTCCTGGGCAGAATGTGTTGCGTTCGTTAGCAACAGCTATCAGCGAAGAGTTGACCAGCGCGAAAGATATCTTGGATTTAATTGAACGCGGCACTGCAGAAAATGAAGTGCTGATCAAGCTGCACAGTATTTTGGTTAAGCTCGAAAAAACGTTGGCGATGGTTGGCCTTTTGGGTGCCAGTCATGCTCTGAAGAAACACATAAATGTAGTTGAAGACTGGGTCGATATCATGACCATTGAAAGCGCTGCACTATTGGCGCTGGCTGATACCTTGTTGTTTATCGAAGGTAAGGTCGCAGGATTAGAGCGCGGTGAGCGACAAGCTGAAAGCACCATCAATGAACCTGCTGATGAGAATGACTCTTTTGCTAAGCATCAGTTGCTTGAAGCACGCATTGTGGTCAATGACGAGGCCAAAAATGGCTTGAGTTTAGCCAAGCGTGCGATTACCGCTTATCTCGAATCTGATGGTGATAAAATGCATTTGCTCAACGTGCCAACGAGCTTAAATCTGGTACGTGGTGGCTTATGGTTCTTAGATCAGCACCGTGCCGCAGAGCAAGTTGCCGCCTGCGCGCAGTACATCCAGGCGCAAATGCTTGAGGCGCAAAGTATGCCCTCTGAGCAGATGCTGGATACGCTAGCCGATGCCTTAACCAGCCTTGAGTACTATTTAGAAGGCGGCGTGTTGCTGCATGCAAAAGAAAATCGTAGCGTGCTTGATTTAGCTGATGAAAGTTTAAAAGCCTTAGCTTTGCAGGTGTAAATGGTTAGCGAACAAGAAACGGCGTTTGACTGGCAGCAAGGTATGCCAAGTGTGTCTGAGCCTGCTGGCTTGGCTGTTGCTCATTATAAAATGAAATTTTTAGGCGACCAGCGCGGCTTGTTGTTTCCACGTCACTGGCTGCGTGAGACGTTAGCCGGGCATGTTCTTGTTGAACAAGGCGTTGGTCATTTAAATGGTGAGGTGGTATTTGTCTTTGAACTCAATGAGCCGCTTGAATTGCCTGATCTACAATGGCACAGCATGCGGCATTTTATGCTGGAAGGACAAATATCGCTGTTTCGCTTATTAGCTTTTGCCAGCCAGATTGGAACATGGGCACGCGAGCACCGCTTTTGTGGCGAGTGTGGCCAAGCCATGCAGCAAGCAGTAGAGCATCGGATGATGCAGTGCACGCCGTGCCGACTGGAACACTACCCACGTTTATCGCCTTGCATGATTGTTGTAATCACACGCGGTGACGAAATCTTACTGGGTCGCTCACCACGTTTTGTCAGCGGCATGTACAGCGCATTGGCTGGTTATGCCGAACCCAATGAAACCATTGAGCAGTGCGTTGAGCGTGAAGTGCGTGAAGAAGTGAGCCTGGAAATTGAAAATATACGCTACATTGCCAGTCAGAATTGGCCATTTCCGCACTCTTTAATGCTTGGCTTTCACGCACAGTACAAAAGCGGCGAGATTGTCCCCGAGCCTGGCGAGATTGAAGATGCACAGTGGTTCAGTATCTATGCTTTACCACCGCTGCCTGCGCAGCACTCCATAGCCCGTTATCTTATTGATTTATACGTTGCCCAGCGTTTAGGCCACGCCGAGCCAGTGCTGCCAAGCTAAGCGCGCTGCCAGCGCCATCACCACTAGAATAAATATTGGACGAATTAAACGGTTACCGCCGCCAATTGCGACGCGAGCGCCAACTACTGCGCCCAACATCAGCGCTGCACCCATACCGATCCCCAATACCCAAGCGACATTACCGCTAATGATAAACATGCTCAGGGCGGCAGCATTGCTGACAAAGTTCATCGAGCGTGCCACACCGCTGGCGCGCAGTAAGTCCAGAGGGTAGAGCAGTAAGGTGCTGACCGTCCAAAAGGCTCCAGTACCCGGGCCAGCCACACCATCGTAAAACCCTAAGCTCAAACCTTGTGGCCACTGCCGCTTGGTTTTTATAATAGGATTAGCGTCCTCATTGACTGTCGGTGTGCGGCTAAATAGCAAGTAAACAGCACAAGCAAACACCACCACCGGTAGCATTTGATTGAGCCATTGTGCCGGTAGTTTTTGCGCTAAGATCGCCCCCAAAACGGCACCAATGGCTGTGGCCAGTAAACCGTTACGCCATTGCTTTGGCTTAAACAGTCCTTTGCGATAAAATGCTAAGCTGGCTGTCGCAGAACCAAAGGTTGCACAAAGTTTGTTGGTGCCTAGGACTAAATGCGGAGGCAAACCAGCCATTAATAACGCCGGTATGGTTAACAAACCGCCGCCGCCAGCGATGGCATCAATAAAGCCGGCAATAAAGGCCACTGCTACTAAAATCAGTAAGATATGCGGATCAGCAACAAGACTCAGAGACATAAAAAACCTTAAGCTGTGCCTTAATGCACAGAACAGAGTTTGGACGTACGTGGTAAGCCGCGCATAATGCCAGCTTAATCACCCTAGAAGGAATTCACACATGCAATTTATCGGGCTCGGCATTGGCTTTGCTATTTTAGCGCTGATTGTGTTGTTTTTTGCTGCCCGTATTTTATTTACTGAGCGCTGGCTTATGGGTTGGTTGCGTGGCATGTTCGGCTTAACATTGCTGGCTACAGCCGTTGTTGGCGGTTTGATCGCTTACGATATCAGCACCTACCAAGAAATCCCAAGTGATAAACCATTGCTGACGCTCAGTGCGCAAGCTGAAGGACCGCAGCGCTACCGTATCAATATCTTAGAGGGTACGGTTGAGCACAGTTTCTTATTGGATGGTGAGCTCTGGCAACTTGATGTTCGACAGTTAAAATGGAAAGGTTTAGCGCACCTGATTGGACTTAATCAAGGCTACCGCTTAGAAGCGCTCAATGGTCGATTTTTCTCTATTGAACAGCAACAATTGGCACAGTTCAGTCATGTAGAACTGACTAAAAGCCTCTACGGCGCGGACTTCTGGCAAGCGCTGCGCAGTCTAGATAAAGACTTATTTATTGTCGATGCCAATGCTTTGCGAGTTAATTATTTACCTATCGCCGACGGTGCTATATATAGCGTCAGTCTTGCTCCCACCGGTCTACTAGCTAAGCCTGTGAATCGAGCAGCACAACAAGCACTCAAAGATTGGCAGTGATTTTTGTACGCTTCTACATGACAATTTGAGCGCGAGTCGGTATGCTTTGCCCCGCTAATAATCTGCGCATGCTACTGATTTGCGTTGCATAGAGCACGCCTTGAAAAAGACGTGATCTGTAAAGGTGTAGACCCCAAGGGCAATGTTAGCGCTGGTATCGTTCCGAGGGTATTTTGTAAGCGGTTTTTAGCATCTTTTCCCCTCACCGCCCTTAGCTCATCTGGATAGAGCGGCCCCCTCCTAAGGGGGGATTGTGCCGGTTTAGGGAAGTGGTCATTTTAACTAAAATTGCGTTTGCAGTTTTGGAGGTTTAAAACCCTCATTTTCCCTTTCCGCCCTTAGCTCATCTGGATAGAGCAGCCCCCTCCTAAGGGGCAGGTAGCAGGTTCAAATCCTGCAGGGCGGACCATTTTGATATCTTTCCAATCTGAGACCACTGTGTTTTGCTCTCAAAATCAGCTTGCCAGAAAGCGACCATCCCCCTAAAGCACAAAATTTCAGTTTTCTTCGATACTCCTCTCTGTTTTCCTTTTTATTATGGGCTGGCTTATCAGTTAATTTTATGCATAGATTCGGCGTGTTAGCCGGCTGCTATGGCACCGTCAGCTTACAGCACAACCCCCGCCTGCTTGATATCTGCAAGTCGCGCTGGACCAATTCCTTTAATCGCGGTGAGTTGCGAGAGGTCAGTGATAGGCCGCAGCGTCAGAATGTCGAGTGCGCGGTCAAAACCAATATGCGGCAGTGTCTGCAGTTGCTCAAATGAAGCTGTATTGAGGTTGATCAGGCCGTTTTGCACGGATGAATGCTTAGCAAAAGAATGCTGCATAGGTTGCGCAGAGGTCGCAATATTAGGCTTGTGTGCGAGATCAGGACTGCTTTGTTCATTGGCTTCTGTTGTGTGAAAGCGCAATTGGGCAAAGTCGGCGAAGATTTGCACTAACTGTTCTTGCAGCACTGTTCGCTCACCCAATGCCACTACCCAGTCATCCGCATTGAGTAAGGCCTCTACGCTATCTTCCTCGGTAAAGGTCTGGGCGAGCAGGGCTGTGATGGCCTGAGGCTCAGCGCTGACCTGGCCTTCATGTTTTGTACGCACGGACTCTAAGCGCTGCGCTACTTCATTGAGTTCCTCAACAGTGAAATCCAGTGCCGGTGCAGACTTTAGCGTTTGGGCGTGCAGCTCAAGGCGTACAACCGCTTCTTGCGCGGTTAAGCCACGGCCCCAGCCGCTGAGTACTAAGAGCAGCGCGGCCCGTAATTCGGATGGCGTCCATTGACTGATGGCGGGATGAAATAGTTGCTCGGTGCGGCTCAGGTAAGATTTGATTTTTCTATTGCGTCGCTGCTCTAGTGCCGCGTTAAACAGTAGCGGTAAGCTGCCAACCCAGCTTAGTAGCCCTGCAAGCAGATTGCCTGTGCCGCGTAATATAAAGTTCAATACCTGCCCGCACAGCTGTAGTCCTAGCGCGATAAGCATGAACAGCATGTAGAACAGTTGAATATTGGCGGCTTTTTTGCCGCGCAATTGTATGCCAGCAATTTTAACCGAGGAGCGGTTGGGCTTCATCCAGTTGAACGTCCCTAGCGGATTGCGCGTTGATACACTAACCCCCGATTTGGATAGATTAAGACGCGTTGGCCCGCGACCATAGCGCCCCCGCAGTACGAACCGACCATTCTGTAAGGCAACTTGGGTGTCTTTGGCCAAACGACTGGACATCCGTAACCCATGTTTAGTATTGGCCGTCACGGTCAGCCCAGCGACTTTTGCTTGCGTGCGTAAGGCGACGCCACCGGTACGGCTGATGCGTAGATTTTTTGCACGGTGTTCAATACGCCGTTGCTTGCCGTATGTGTCCTTTTTACCTAGGTTGAAAAAAGCCATACCCGCCTCCTGCTGGCCTGAACTGTGCCTATAGATTTAACCGCGATAACGACTCAGAGAACATTGTTATCTGTGATGTTTAATAAAAACACGTCGATGTGTTGAGTGTTTTGATTGAAAAGTAAGCAATAGATATGCCGTGACCAATACTACCTCTAATGCCCTTGCGCAACCAATTGAGCCTCGCTCGGGTGCATTTAGCACATTACTAGATAACGATGCATGCTAATGCATAGCGTTGCAGTCTTGTCGGTATGATTTATAGAGCGTATTGATTTAAGGCGACATACTCTGTCGCAGCCCTGTAATACAAAGGCACCACGCCAATGTCATTAAGGGGTTCTCTATGGTTTCTCCCCCGCGCTTTTTTAATTTGCGCTGCAGGATTTGTGTTTGGACCATCCATTGTCGTCCTCATCCATCAGGTGCTCAGCAACCAATACGATCCCCATTTATCACCTTACAGCTATGGCTTTAGGCCCAAGCGCAGTGCAATACAGGCTGTGAAACAAGCTCAAAGCTATCTGACCCAAGGGAACCGCTGGGTGGTCGATATGGACTTGGAAAAGTTCTTTGATCGAGTCAATTACGACATTCTAATGTCACGATTGGCGCGCAATATCAAAGATAAAACCGTGCTGAAACTTATCCGAAGTTATCTACAGTCGGGCATTATGGAAGGCGGCATCACAACAGCACGCACCGAGGGGCACCCCCGCCTCCTACTCGATCCATTGTGTCACCAGCACTCTTCATTGAAATGTTCCCAGCGTACCTGAAGATAGGGCTTGAGCTTGTTTAAGCTGGTTACCTCTTTGCAGAATAACTTTAGGTTATTCATATCCTGCTCTAGGTTTGCTAGGTGAGCGTTAATCCCATGCTGTGATGCTTTCATGGTTTTTTTATGAAAACGTTGATACAAGATGCCTGTTTTAGGGTCTTCATACGGAATATCTGCGTGCTGTGAACGTAGCTGCGCATATTGACGGTTGAGTAATTGCGTTGCGTCAGCCAGATCACCACCCAACTCTTCTAAAGGCGACTGACCGATATACTCAGCATAGAAAGCAAACAGGGTAGCGATGTCGTTATTGTCTCGAGCTTCAATAAGCTCACTCATCAGGCGGTTTTTCTCTAGGCGAGCATCTTCATTTTGTTCACGATCCGGGTGAAGAACACGTGCTACTCGGCGGAATAATTTATTGATTGAGCCACTTTTCATCAGTTTATTGAGTGCCTGTTCGTCTTCCTTCCTTTGTTGCTCAAATGATTCTTGTTGGCGGAAAAATTCATCAGAGTCGTGCTCGAAATCAGAAAATAGATCCTCAAACATGCTTGCGCTGTCATCCTCCTCATCCATTTCATCGAAGAAATGCTGGTCACTGTGCATTGCATCGTCTTGGAATAGGTCAAGCTCATCAGGATGTATTTTTTCGACAATGGCTTCCATCGTCTGATAGAGGGGACTCAGATCAATATCACTGGCAAAGGGATTGTGCGTAATGCTGTCTACGTACTCCAGTATCCATTCCATTAGCACTTCGCGGTGCCATGCAGCTAAAGACTTGCGACTATAAAAAATCAGTAGATGCTCGCAACTTTGATACAGGGTTGTAATGTAGGCTTTCTCCTGATCCTCAACCGCCTCAGTAACCTGCTCGGCGAAGGTTTTTATCTGCTCGCGCAAGCGATCGTTTTTGTTTTGTTGATTAGAGACCCTTTTCCATGCTTTATTGAATATCTCTTGGCTGGATAAGTCGGACTGCTTGGTCGCTTTAACGTTTTTTTTGCGAGTGGTGAGTTTCATGTGTGAGTTCTGTACATTTGCTTAGGTGAGAATGAATGAGAAATAATTTATTGAGAGTAACACTGTGCATAACAGGGAAACAACTGCGAAACTTTTTCTAGTTTGTTTTGCTGGACACTTTTCTCACAGAAGATACCAAGTCAGGTTTAGTATTTAACCAAAACGACAGCGTGTAAGAGTTCAGACGTTGCCGCAGCTAAATCTGTGCCGGAGGGGGTGAGCCACACAGCAAACAAAACATCTTCTCAGCTACGCTCAAAGTTGTGGGATAAAACGCTGTTTAACTTTGATGATGTGGGTGATAAATAATGATCACTCAAGTTAGAGTGTTTTATGAGGGTTGGGCGAGCGCTGGCATTGGGGATCTTTAGCCATGGCGAGCGTGCCTCATTCGCCAGTGTTGTTTGAGTACAGTGAGATCATTTTGTCACAAACATATCTATCTGGTTTTCCGCAATTGCTGACCTGCAGCGCAGTATTGGTATTTTGTGTGTCTTTACGTGTTTTTATTTAACGCTAGATAAACTGATATTTTTCCTCATCTAGGGGCGTCAGAGCAGGTTTGGTATGTATAACAAATTATTAGTACAGGTTGCATTGGCTCACTTGGTGAGTCATCTGCACATTATGACGATTCCCGCTTTATTGCCATTGCTACCCTACTTTATGGATGTCAGCTTTATGCAATTGGGTCTGGCTCTTGGTGTGTTTAATAGTGTCTCAGCTGTGGTGCAGGCACCGCTGGGTTTTATGGTAGACCGTGTTGGTGCCCAGCGCATGCTCAATTATGCGTTAGTAGTGGGATCACTTAGCTTTGCTTTACTTGCAGTCTGGCCCGTTTTTAGCGTGCTGTTAATCGCGATGTTTTTTGCAGGTCTGGCTAATGGTGTTTACCATCCAGCCGATTACGCGCTGCTCTCGCAAGGCATGTCGGCTGACAAAATGGGGCAAGCATTCTCCATTCATACTTTTGCCGGTTTTGTCGGGGCTGCGCTAGCACCGCCGGTTTTATTAGGCCTCGCACAAGCGATTGATATGCGCTGGGCGTTCGCTGTATCCAGTGCTGCGGGTGTGCTGGTGTTATGTTATCTGCTGTTTAGTAGGGCATCAATACCTGTTGTCGTGGCCAGTAAAAAATCAACTATGAGCGATAAGCGCCCGATAAAAATACCGGTGTTGGGTTTAATGGGTTTTGTTTTCTTATTTATGCTTTTAAGCCTGAGTACGGGCTCAATTGAACGATTCTCCGTGTCTTCTTTGGTGGAAGGCTTTACTGTTCCGTTGTCCACCGCTAACCAAGGGCTCACTTGGTACTTAGTTATGAGTGCTTTTGGCGTGTTGGCCGGTGGTTATTTAGCCGATCGTACCACTAAACATGGCTTTATAGCGGCCGCTGCCTTTGCTTTAGCCGCAACCTTTGTCGTCTTGATTAGCAGCGTAGCGCTACCAGCCATACTGCTAATTACTGCTATGGCCATTGTCGGTTTTTTAACCGGCATCGTTGCGCCATCGCGAGATATGCTCGTGCGCGCTGCCTCACCGAAAGGGGCTGAAGGCCGCACTTTTGGCATTGTTTCTACCGGTTTTAATATTGGCGGCGTGGTTGGGCCAGTATTTCTCGGTTATTTGCTGGACCAGCATTTGGCAAAAGAGGTGATGTGGGCCATTGTTGCATTTATGTTGTTAACGACAATTGTGGTGTTGCTACAAGAGTTCAGAAGTAAAAGACAGTCTGCTAGTTAAGATGAGGGTTTTATTGATCCATTAGCTGTGTCTGAAAACAGGTGGTAGCGGCTGCCTCGCAGCTTGATTTACTTGTCTATCGTGCTTGCAATAAGCCGTATTCTGAGTCGTGCTTTAAGTCGTTTTTATATGTTTAATTGCCTCTAGCAGCGGTACTGGAATCCTGATTGTGAACACCAACATTACAGCATTTACAACCCTAGCGGCAGGAAGCTGAAGAACAGTTGCATAAGTGCGGATGGTGTGACGCTTAGTAACTTCATTTACACTGACGCCGATATAATTGGCTTTGACGGTTTTTAAATGACGCAACTGACAGTAACACAACATAGCGTAACCGATTTTAGCCATGACCCCGTGCGCTGGCGGGTTCTTGCAGTGTTGCTTATGGCGATTTTTATGTCGCTGATGAGTGTCAGTGTGGTGAATGTGGCCTTGGCGTCGATTCAAGAGTCACTGGCTGCCAGTCAGTCTGATATTCAGTGGGTGCTCGCTGGCTATGCGCTTACTTTTGGTGTGGTGCTGGTCAGTGCGGGGCGAGCAGGGGATTTGATGGGGCGCGGCGGGATTTTTATCCTCGGTGTGGTTATCTTTACTCTCGCTTCAATTGCGGCGGGCTTTGCACCAGATGCGCAATGGCTGAATGGGGCGCGCTTTGTTCAGGGTGTTGGTTCGGGGTTTATGAATCCGCAAGCCGTGGGCATGATTCAACAGTATTTTAGCGGCCCAGAGCGCGGTCGTGCCTTTGGTTTTTTTGGCACCACGGTGGGTGTGTCAGTCGCTATTGGCCCTGTGATTGGTGGGCTATTGATTCAACTGGGTGGCTTAGAGATTGGCTGGCGACTGACCTTTCTTATCAATGTGCCTGTGGGTCTATTAACCATAGTGTTAGCGTTACTGTGGTTTCCGCGACCCTTAATCCACAAGCCTAAATCGCAGGGACATCAGGGCTTAAGTTCCCTCGACCCGGTAGGTGCACTATTGCTGGGCTTAGGTGTGTTGGCGGTACTCTATCCTTTTGTTGGATCGAACTCGTCGGTGCTGATGTGGCTGTTAATTCCGGCAGGCTTGCTTTTGTTTTACCTGTGGGCACATTGGGAACGCTGGTACACCCAGCGTGGTTATAGCCCTATGGTGGATTTAAAGATATTTGCCACCTCGAGCTACCGCAACGGCAGCATTATTATGACGCTGTATTTTTTAGGGATGACCAGTGTTTGGGTGCTGATTCCTTTGTATGTTCAACAAGGTGTTGGCTTTTCGGCCTTTGAAGCCGGCATGGTCGGCATCCCTTCGGCACTGCTTTCTGCCTATTCCGCCAACTGGGCGGGTAAGCGAGTCAATCACTATGGTCGCAAAATTGTTATTGGCGGCCTAGGCTTTGCTATTTTTGGCCTGCTCTCCAGTGTCGCGGTAGTGCTGCTACATGAGTATCTGGGCCTGAGCATCTGGTGGCTGTTGTTGACCTTGGCTTTTTTCGGCCTCGGCCAAGGCTCGGTGATCAGTCCCAATCAAACCTTAACCCTCGCTGAAGTGCCGCTGGCTTACGCCGGCAGTTCCGGTGCCATCATGCAAACCGGGCAACGTATCGGCACCTCGGTGGGTATTGCGGTGATCACTGCGATTGTCTTCACCGTGCGCCCCTATAGTTCTTGGCATATTGCTGTGAGCTTAGGTTTACTGACGATTACGCTGATCATCGTGCTGGCGTTAGTCATGGCCTTTAAAGACTTGCGCGATCGACGCGCGCGCTAACGGCGATTTCGCCGCTCACGAATTATGTACTCGCCCGTTTCAATCACGACGAGTAAGCTTTGTTCATTCTGTAACAAGGTTGTGACCACTATAGAGCTAAGCCATACATAGTTTAGCGGGGAGATATTATGTCGAAGAAAACAGTCATGTTTGAATACGAGAAAGAAACAAAAAACAGTGTGCGCTATAAGGAAATTCCAGAGGAGGGAACCGCTCCTATTGTGGGTACTTTGTATGTGCAGAAGTGGTTTGCAGGGAATAGCAAATCCATTCAGATCACGATCGACAAAAAAGATTAACTGTCGAGTTTGGAAAACGAATAAACAGCAGTAAATGTTGGCTCTACTCTAAATTTTAAGCGTTTCTGAGGTTAACACTAACAAGGACTGTGAGTGTTTCATTGCAAGGGAAGGCCTATGGAAAACTAATCCAAAAAGGGGTTTTATGAAAAAGTTAGTCGCTTTACTGTTCGCATCAATGATGATTATTGGCGTAGCCCAAGCTCACTCTGGCGGAACTGATAAAAACGGTTGTCATGCAGGTTCTAAACCTTACCATTGCCATTAACCAGTAGGTCTCTGCGCTATGGAGATGCGATCTCCACAGTGCGGTTTTTAGGTTGGAGCTTAGCGATAGCACTCGGATGTGTGACTGTAAGCTCGACGGTGCAGCGTTCACATGTTTGCATATAAGTGGTATCTGGATTTGAGTTGCACATGAAAAGAATAATCTTTGTTCTCTTGATCGTTGTTGGCTGCTGGTCGTTTTATAACCGCGTAGGTCAGGTTCAATTGGGGCCCGGTATTATGGCACCTACCGTGCCGCAGCAAGAAAATATAGACCCACCTGAGCGTCATCGTCTCAATCAATACGCTATAACCAAGCTGGCAATCTTTGATATCAAGGCCAAAGTGCTGTCAAAGAAAAATTATCAATTTGATCGAGAGGCAGGCCTCGCGCCGACCGATTTGGCGTTGGGCTGGGGCAAGATGTCAGATGAACATATTCTTGAAAAAATAAAAATATCGCAATCCAATCGATTTTATTATTGGCGTGTTGATTCGTTTCCAATACCTCGACAGGAAATAGAAACGCACAGTGCCAATATGCATCTTATTCCTGCTAATGAGTCAGTAAAAAAGGCGATAGGTAAAATCCGAAATGGCGATATCATCGAAATGTCAGGCAGTTTAGTCAATGTGATATCTGACGATGGTCACTGGCGTTGGAACAGCTCGCTGACACGTAATGATACGGGCAAAGGAGCCTGTGAGCTGATTTGGGTGGAAAGCCTCTACATCGTGACGCCCTAGCTGGTTAAGATACTTGAACATCGAAACGATGGTTTTATCCACAGCAAAAACCAATCAAGTTGACGCGCATAATAGGGCGCAAACGACTTGGGTGTTATGTATATAGAAGTTGACTTGCTAACGTAGGAAGAAACCATAGGCTGTGGCATCGCATCTGCTGTTAACATTCTTAGCAAAGCGTGCTCAGATATGAAAGCTGTAGCAAATGCCATGAGTATTTATTCTTCGGATAAGTGGTTATGGTCGGATGCTTAGTATGTCCGCCGTATGTTATCCGGCGCAAGATATGTCTAATCGGTATGCTCGGCCTTGTTGGCTGCGTTATTGATAGCATCGCGTAATAAGTCAGACAAACGAATCACGCCCAGCAAGCGATGCTGTTCGTCGACTACGGGGATGTCCTCAACGCGGCGCTCCACATGCTGCTGGAATAGGTCATGTTGATACAGAAGATCTTCTATATCCTCATCGATGCCAACGCACATCACCTGATCGTCCATATGGTCGGCTACGGAGCCAATTGTGATCCGCTCTATCAGTTGACGAAGGCTGTGTGTTGGGCGCAGTTCAGCTAGGAGTAAGGTGGCTACATGCCAAAAGCCCAGATGTCCGCAGACCCGCCCCTCAGCATCGAGAACAAAAAGGTCGCGTCCTTCCGGATCATCTAGCAGCATGCGCGCGGCATCTTCAAGACTGCATTCACCGGCGGCGGTCAACGCATTGGCCGGATAGGTTTTCAGCCATTCACTGATCTTCATGTTATCTCCTTCTTTTCGCTGGCTTCAGCAGCTTGACCAAGTTCACCGGCTCGCGCAAGGCCAAAGTGAGTGGCGACAGCGCCAAAGGTTTCGGTCAGAAGCGTGGTGGCGGTGACAATATTAACGATCAGCAATGCCGAATCCTCAAGATGTGGCACGCTGGTCAGCATCAGAGCCATGCCTATGGCGACACCACCTTGCGGTAACATGACCAGACCTACGTTATGGCTGATTACGCGTGGAGCACCGGCAAGACGCGCGCCGAGCATCGCCCCGACGACTTGTCCACCCGCCCTTAACAGAAAGTATAGTACGATCAGGCCTGCATGACTGAGTACGACAGTTAGCGAGAAATGTAGGCCAGCTAAAGTGAAAAAAAGTATAAATACCACTTCTTGGAGCTGCTCAAGCGGGCGAAATAATGGCTCGGAGTGGGAGCCAGCGAACAGACGCACTGAAAAACCGAGTGCCATCGCCGCGAGCAGCGGTGAGAAGTCCCAAGCTTCTGCCAGTCCAGTTAATAGGATAATTCCGCCGAGCAATACTGCCAGCTTCAGTTCCTGTTCTGGCAGATACCGTGCACTGCGTTCGATCACATAACCGCCAGCCACTCCGAACCCGATGGCGGCGAAGATCTCCCAAATGATTGCTGGAATTGCAGTGGTAAAGCTGCTGCTGTCGATAGCGGCCAAGACCAGTGAGAAAATCACCAGAGCCAGCACGTCATCTAGCGCGACCATTCCTAGCAGGGCAGTGGTTAGCGGGCCACGTGCTCTGTATTGGTGGATGATTGCAACAATAGCGGCTGGGGCCGTGGTGGTCGCAATCGCTGCCAGCAACAGAGCGAGGGTCCACGCAGGGACATCGGCCACGGCAACGTCCAGTAATGAAAAGCCGATCAGTACCGCGACAAAACTGCCGGTGACTTTGCCAAGTGTAGCGCTAGCGATGGTCCAGCCTAATTGGCGTAACTGCGAAATTGTCGCCGCACCACCAATCAGATAAGCGATAACACCAAGGGTGACAGCAACGATCGGGCGGGTCCATTCTGTGGTTTCTACACCTAGGGCTCCGCCCAGAAAATCTGGAGCAAACATGATGCCAGCGAGTATATAGCCGACCACGCGCGGCACATGAAAAAGATAGCTGCCTAACATACCGAGCGTGAGCCCAGAGATCATCAGTAAACCAATCAGTAGAATTTCCAAATTGCCTCCATTCTCTTTATTTCCATATTGAACCGCTGACTATTAGGGTACTGATTCATTCATCAGAGTGTAGCATCGACCCTGTGTTCAATTCAGGAACTGGTTACACGGCGAGTAAATTGTGTGTAGCGCTGTGCTTGAGTCCGCATCCTTAACTGTTTTGGCTGACAGTCGGCGCGCCAACGATCATAAAGTCAGCCAATGCCAGTCCGTTAGCACCACTGTTTTTATTGTGGGCTTCTATCGGCCTTTGGACGGCTCAAAAACAGGGCGGTTGCACTCAGAATTGGCCGCCAAGCAGTAATGGCCATTTTAGTGGACAAGTATCGAAGCTTACTAAGGGGGAAGGCCTATATGAATGCCATGATGTTTCTGGCCTTGCTGCTGGTTATCTTTGCTGTGTCGCTATTTTTGGATGGTCTTAAAATATTAGGGATTGATGCGGCGGGCTAGCAAGCTTACGCAGTTGGTCAAAATGACTGCGCAGTGCTTGCAGTGTCAGAGGCTGAGA
>Ga0265293_10005119_pt1 | contig 22273 bp, 17 predicted proteins | sample Munlanlewell138R_FD_192505 | JGI IMG/M metagenome (GOLD analysis project Ga0265293, IMG submission 192505) | Leachate microbial communities from a municipal landfill in Southern Ontario, Canada - Leachate well 138R | ecosystem: Engineered > Solid waste > Landfill > Unclassified | place: Canada... | reverse complement strand
GACAATTAATGAGGGACCCGCAAAGGCTAGTATCATCAAAGAAGAATTAGAAAAAAATGATAATAAAACTACTTCACAATTTAGAATAATATCAAATTAGTTAAAATCAAAATAGACCATTCTAGAGCTTCATTTAACAAAAATCATAATAAAATCTAAAAAAACAATCAATAATCCTAGAAAAATTATTATAATTATAAAGAATGGCTATTTTGCAATGTTTCATCAAGCTCTAGAATGACCTGTAAGGCTTTTAAAGTATTAATTAATACTAAACTATATCAATGTTTATCGTTTAAAAAACGATATTCAAAACAGGTTAATTTAGATCCTAATATATACGAATTAAACTTACTTCTCTTTATCTCCTGAGGCTTAACACAAACAACATAAGCGTTTTTCCATGCTATAATATAAAGCTCGAAGGAAAAGAAAAGTAACTGGGGGAAACTTCCCTTTTATTCCTTCGGCACCAGTTTTCTAGCATGGAAAAAAATATTATTCAAGGGCGGGGTGGTTTCCCCCGTGCATTTTACCCTTGAATAATATTTAGCATCACCACAACAAACTTAATTATAATATTAAATTTAAGGAGTGTTTTTAAATGAAAAATATATTTAATCATAAAACATTACTGGAGGATTTGAGATTAAATAACGAAAGATTGTTTGTTTATAGAAAAGGACAAAGAAAAAGATATATATTAATTAAAAATGATAACTCAATTAAAATATTTAAAAAATATAGACATTTAAAAGAATATTATATTCCATTTTAATACGATATAAAAAGGGGTTTTATAAATGATTATCATATGTAAATATTGTAAATCAGATGATTTAGATATATGTCCCACTGATTCATTACCTCTATTCTGTAATAAATGTGATACCTTTAAAGAATTTGAAGATGTTGAAATCATATGTAATAAAAATATTGAAAATTAATTTAATATGGTACAAGCTCCAGGACTGGCACTCTTGGAGCTAAATAACCAATAATAGTAGGACTTTTAAAAAAACTGGGTCTGAAAGACTTTACTTGAGTAGTATCGCACATAATGCGATAACCAATATTAAAAAACTGGGGGGTCTTAAAATGATCGATATTATGTCATATAATTTTGTGCTTAAAAAAGCTGGAAAGAAGTTCACTTTAAAAAAATATAATCAACTGAATTATTTTAACTATGTATCTAAACACAAACCAGCTGATAAGGGCGAAAGTAAAAACAATAAAGATAATTTCCTTAAATCTCAAATTAGAGCTAGACAAAATGTTTTTGATATTATTTCTTGTAACATAAATAATGTACCAGATTATTATGGCAATATTCAAATGCCAAAATTTTTAACTCTTACTTTTAAGGAAAATATCACTGACTCTAAAGAAGCTAATTTAGAGTTTACTAATTTTAACAAAAGACTTTCTTATCATCTTTATAGTGTCAATAAGAATGTACTAAAATATATTTGTATTCCTGAATTTCAAAAAAGAGGAGCTATACATTTTCATGTTCTATATTTTAATATGCCATATATTGATTTTAAAGTAATAGAAAATATCTGGGGTAATGGTTTCATCTTTATTGAGAGTGTGAAGGATAATATTGAAGATTATGCAAAGTATGTTGCTAAATATATAAATAAGGAAAATTCAAAAGGTGAGTCAAACTATGATATATATTTAGAAAAGGATATGTTAAATCAAAAAAGATATTTTTGTTCTAGAGGATTAAAAAGGCCCGTAGTATTAAAACTTGCTATTAACAATGATACTTATGAAATGATCTTATCTTATTTGAAAAATTTTCATGTAGATAATTATACTTATGAAAATGAGTTTATTGGTATTGTAGAGGAAAATACTTATGAAATAAAAGATTTAAAAACCATTAGTATATTAGGAAAGACTATGAAAAATATCATTAGAGATATGCATGATATATATAAAAGGAAATTAGATATAAACTTTGACAAATTAAATGAGTATCACATTTTAACAAAATATTTTTATCCTGTAGATGAAAACATAAAAAGTATATTTATCGGAGGTACTATATGATTAATATCTCAAAAGCATTAGAATTATTTTTATTTGATAGAGAATTAAAAGGAAATACTAAAAAAACTATTGAAAATTACATGCAACAAGTCACTTATTTTATAAACTATCTTTCTTCTGATATTGATGTAACTGAAATTACTTTAGAAACTTTAAGAAGTTATCAGTATTATCTATTAAAAAAAGATAGATATGATAATCATCCATTTAATATTAACGATAATATTCCTATAAGTAAAATAACAGTTCAATCTTATTTAAGGCAGTTGAGAGTATTTATTAAATATTTATATGATGAAGGATATATTAAAGAAGATTTAACAAAGAAGTTTAAATTACCTAAAGCTCCAAACAAGGTAATAGAAATTTTAACAGATGAAGAAATAGAAATATTACTTGACTTACATAAGGAAAATTCGGAGCTACAATTAAGGAATAAATGTATTATAGCCCTTATGCTTGACTCTGGATTACGAAGAAATGAAGTCTTGGACCTTCGATATGACCATATCTTTTTAACTCAAAATTACATTAAGATACTAGGCAAAGGTCAAAAAGAAAGGTTAGTTCCTCTTGGTCTTATGACAAAAAAACTATTAGTAAAGTATATTAATTTTAGGTCAATGCCTGAATATGAAACAAATAAATTATTTATAGATAAAAATTTAAAGCCTATTACTGATAATGCAATTAAGATGATGTTTTTAAGGCTTAAGAAAAGGACAGGGATTGAAAGGCTACATCCTCATATCTTAAGGCATACATTTGCAACTAAATATATTATTAATGGTGGCGATATTTTTTCACTCCAGCAGATCCTTGGACATACCTCACTAGATATGGTTAGGAAGTATTCTCATCTAGCTTCAAGTTATGTAATATCTAATCATAAAAGATTATCTCCATTGGATGAAATGCAAAGAAAAAAATACAATAAATAGTTCTAAAACTATTAAATTATGACTATCTTTATTCTTAAAAAATAGTCAAAAAAGTATTATTAAAAATATCAATATGTTTTCAAAAAATAAAACAAGAACCTTGTAAATAACAAGGTTCTTTCTATTTGGTGGAGCTTAGGGGACTTGAACCCCTGACCTCCTGACTGCCAGTCAGGCGCGCTCCCAGCTGCGCCAAAACCCCAAGTACAATATATATAATATTATACTTTTCAAAACTTTTCAAGTATAAAAATTTTTTTATTCTTTACCCTATTCTTTTATGGATAATGTTTGTATGGTATAATCAAGTTATTAACATAATGTATGATTATTTTAAAAGAGGTGTTTAGATTGAATAGTATTGCTAGTTTTATTGTAAAGCATAAAAGGTTTATGCTGATTTTTTACACTCTTTTAATAGTTTCATCTATTATAGGAAGTAGATTTGTAGATGTAAACTATGATTTAAGCTCCTATCTTCCTAATGAATTAAATTCTATAAAGGGTAGAGAAATTCTAAGTAAGGATTTTGGTATTAAGGGTACTGCTTATGTTTTAGTAAAGGATATTCCATTAAAGGAAATATCAACTTTAGTAGAAGATATAGAAAGGATTTCTGGTGTAAAGTCAGTTATATGGTTGGGTTCTGGAGAAGACATTCTAAAGCCAATAGAGTTTATGGATGAAATGGTTAAAGTTGAATTTCTAAGAGAAAAGGCGAATCTCATTCAAGTATATTTTCATAACCAAGATGATACTGCAGAAACCATAAAAGCCTTGGAGGAGATAAAATCTCTTGTGGGAAACAGAGCCTTAGTTGGTGGTAGTGCTGCGGTTTCAAGAGATATAAGGAAGATTACGGATAAGGAAGTCCTGTATTATTCTATAGTTGCCTTTGTGATTATATCCATAATCCTATTTTTATCTATGGACTCCTTTATTGAGCCAATACTGTTCTTCTTAACTATCGGAGTTGCCATAGTACTCAATATGGGTACCAATTCTTTGTTTCCTAATGTTTCCTATATGACCCATTCCATAGCTGCCATATTGCAACTGGCTGTGTCTATGGATTACTCAATATTTTTACTCCATAGGTTTATGGTGGAAAAAATAGTTCATGAAAATAAAGAGGATGCCATGATTGAAGCCATCAAAAAAACATTTGTATCAATCCTTGCCTCTTCCTTGACTACAGTAGGTGGCTTTGTTGCCCTAGTGACTATGAAGTATGGTATAGGAAAAGATATGGGTCTGGTACTGGCTAAGGGCGTATTATTTAGCCTTATTACAGTTGTTACTTTATTACCTATATTAATATTATTGTTTGATGAAAAAATCGAAAAATATAAGCACAGAATATTCTTCCCAAACTTTAAAAAGACAGCGCCAATAATTATTAAATATAGATTTGTGTTCCTTGCATTAGCACTGATTTTAACTTTACCAGCATTTTTAGCTCAATCTAAGGTAGAGTATTATTATGCTAATGAAAAAGTAATCCCTGCCACTTCTGACTCTATTGTGGCTAATAAAGAAATAGATAAGCTATTTCAAAACAAAAACCAACTGGCTCTGATAATACCTAAGGGTGAAAAGTTAAAGGAGTTGGAGCTTTTAGAAGAACTAAAGGCCTTAGATGGGGTGAAAAATGTAAGGGGCCTATATTCTTTAGTTGATACATCCTTGCCTGAAGATTTTTTACCAAAGGAAGTAAAAGAAAACTTCTTAACAGATAGGTATTCCATGATAAATATTGTACTCAATGCTCCTTTAGAAGGGGATACTACCCAAACTATACTAGATGAAATAGAAACCCTGGTTTCAAAGGAATATCCAGAAAATTTCTTGACAGGAGAGGCTGCCATCTATTCTGATCTTAAGGAAGTTACATCAAAGGATTTTTCGAAGGTGACTATTATTTCAGTCATTCTAATTGGTGGAGTAATTTTATTGGCCTTTAAATCCATAGCCATCCCCCTAATTCTAGTATTCATAATTCAACTGGGGATTTGGATTAATTTAGCTATTCCTTACTTATTGGGCAATGAACTTAACTTCATCAGCTTCATCATCATAGGAGCTATACAATTGGGTGCAACGGTGGATTATGCCATTCTCTATACATCTAGATTTAAAGAAAATCTAGAGACTTTACCTGAGATAGAAGCTGCTCAAGCTACGATTAAAGATACTGGGGCATCCATACTTACTTCATCATTGATATTGTTTACAGGAACCTTAAGTGTATCTTTGATTACCAGTATTAAGAATGCTGCAGAACTTACTATGCTCATAGGTAGAGGTGCCATAATTAGTCTCATATTAGTTTTAGCCGTATTACCTTCTATCCTTATTTTACTAAATAAATTTGTTGCATTCACTACCTTAGGCTGGCCGAAGGATAATATAAAGGGGAGGTCTTAAAATGAAAAGATTACTAAGCCTTGTAATTGTTGGTTTTTTGCTTATAACCTTTACTCATGTTGGATATGCTGATGTGGTAAAAAATGAAACTGTATATGTAAGCTTAAAACATGACGGAAGTACAGAAAAAATAACTATTGTAAACCATCTGTCTGGTAGTTCTAATGAAGAATACTTTATAGACTATGGAAAATATGACCTTTTTCAAAATCTTACTAAAGATGTGGAGCCAATAATAGACAGTAGTAAAATTAAATGGCCTACTAAAGCTCTTAATGATGGAGATATTTATTATGAAGGGACATTGAAAAAGGAATTACCTATAAAGTTAAATATTAAATATTTCTTAGACGGAAAAGAAATTTATGCACCTGAATTGGCAGGAAAAACCGGTAAAATAAAAATACTTATTTCCATAAAAGATAGTCCATATTTAACTACCCAAATCCAGGTACCTCTTAGTCTCAATGTATTTTCTAACATCAATGCCCATTCTGGAGTCACATCTGTAGTAGGCAAGACTATGACTGTAGTGTTCAATCATTTGCCTATGGGAGATGAAGAATATATGATTGAAGCAGATGGAAAAAACATAGAACTTGAGTCCATAATTATTTCAGGAACCACATCTAAAATAAATCTTCCTGATAATCTTGGTGATGGAGTAAGTCAACTTACTAATGGTATTGACCAAATGTCTGAAGCTACGGAAAAACTATATAATGGTTCTGTAGAGCTTAATAATGGTACCAATTCACTAGTTAAAGGTTTGCAATCCTTAAAGGATGGGATTTCTAAACTATCCTCTGGTTCTAAGGAAATAGACAAAAACTCTAAAATCATTACTAAGGGATTTTTAGATTTTAACTATGGTTTGTTAGAGTTAAAGGACAATTTAATTGGTTTTACTAAAGGTGTTAATGATATAAATACTGGTCTAACTACTTTAAATCAGCAGGGAAATAACATGAATCTAGGTCTTGCTTCCTTAAGTGGAGGAATTACTGAGTTAAAAAACGGTTTAGATGGACTAAGTGGTGGTTTATCTCAGTTAAATGCAGGTCATGGTCAATTAGTGGAACTGGCAAAATCTTTATCTAGTAGCTCTGACCCTAAAGTTAGAGCTTTGGCAGAAGGAGTAATAAAGGAAGGCATATCCATTACAGCCTTAAGTCAAGGGGCTAATGAAACAGCCACAGGTATGGACTCATTATCTCAAAGCACTAAGGAATTATCTGAAGGTTTTAAGCAGTTTAGCTCTGGACTTGATGCTGCTGCTAAGGGATTTGATCAAATGAATGAAGGATTGAAGCCCCTTCCTAAGGAACTGGATATGGTAATAGCCGGTCATACCCAATTGACCGATGGGCTCACACCATTGTTTGCTGGCATCAGTGGTATCAGTGAGGGTTTAGGCACACTGTCAAATGATACTAAGGCTTTACCTCAAGAAGTTGAAAAATTGGCAGAGGGACAAGGAAGTATATCAGAAGGGCTTCGAAAATTGAATGATGATGGATTTAAGAAGATTAAATCATCATTAAAGGATTTTTCTGCCTTAGAAGGTAATGGTGACAAAGAAGAATATAGGTCCTTTGTAGATAATGAAAAAAACCTTAATTCCACAGTACAGTTTATTATGAAGACTTCTCCAGTTAAAATAGATAAAGACAAAGTTCCAAGTAACCCTCCAACCAGTACAACTGTAGTGAAGAAAAACTTATTCCAAAGATTATTAGACTTATTTAGAAAATAGAAAAAGGCTCAAAAGAGCCTTTTTTTATTATTTCAATAGTTTTAAACCTTCCTTGGCCAAAGCCAAAGCTTCATCTAGGTTTTTGTGGGCTATTTCTGGATTGTGGAATCCTTCACTATTTTCTACGAAAACAAAATCCCATTTAAATTGAGCTTTTCTATGATAATCCCTTGCTTGGTTAATTATGTCTTCAGAATGAGTCTTTCCTTCTACTGCCTTGGTCAATTCATTAATCAATTCAAGTATTACATCACTAACTTCGTCTGTCTTCTTTGCAACTTTTCCTTGAATATCTTCAACCTTAGAAATTATGCTATCTTTGGTTTCATTACTATGACAAGTTAAACAGGACTTTTCAACATATTTTAATGGACTAGTCCAGTGGTGGGAACGGAACTTTTCCCCTTTGTCATTTTCTACACCTGGCATATGACAGTCTATACATGTCAATCCAAAGCTACTATGTTTGCTACCTTGGAATGTTTCAAACTCTGGATGCTGTGCCTTTAATAGATTAGTTCCTGTAGTAGGATGTACCCAGTCTTTAAACTCTATATCGTCATAATATGCAATCATACCATCAGTTCCTAAACCATTGTGCCATGGCAAGACAACCGCTTTTGTATCTGGATCTAAGTAGTATTCAACATGACATTGTCCACAAACCATATCACCGGGCTTAAACTCTTTTTCTAAGTGTTTTAGCCCTTCTGTTAGATGTCCTCTTGTGATCTCAATTGTGCCTGGAGTGTTTTTATGACAATCATAGCAACTAATTGTTCCCATTTCAGTTTTAGCTAAGTCTTCAAACTTCATGGAGTTTACTTGAACTCCATCCTTGTTTAAAAGTTCAATGAAGTCTGCAGATTTACAAGCAAAGCAGCTTGCTCCCGGCTTTGGTCTTGCTGTATTTATCACATCTTCCAACCCATATACATGACCTCTAGCCCTTAAGTACTCTTTACTAAAGCCATATCCATCATAGAAAACTTTTAGATTTGGATATTTTTCTAAGTAATCAATAGGTTCTGAACCACCATATGTTGTGCTCACCATTTCAGCATTTTTCTCATAGGATGCTACTATATTTGGATGTTTCTTTTGCCAGTCCTCTGCCCTCATAATACTCTTTTTTTGAGCAGTACAGGCAGTTGCTACTAAGACTATAACTATCAGTCCTATAAAAAACAACCTTTTCCTCATGCCTTTTCCCCCTTTTCTTTTACAAATTTAAAAATTATTCCATATGTGACTTTGTTAATATTGTATCATATATACCCTTTTAACTATGATTTATTCTATATCTCTTGAAAAAATTTAATCTTTTTTGGATAATATATTTTAGTATTCAATCTTCTATTACTATGGTATAATAATGTGTCTAAATAATATCATAGTTTGTTATTTTTAATAATGATGGAAATACTTTAATAGGGTTTAATTATTGGGGGATATTTATGGAGAATACTATGAAAAAAAATAAAACTACTCTTTTAGAAGAAAAACTTAATTATCTCATACTTTCTTGTTTCCCAGTTTTATTGATTGTGTTAGGTTTTTTAATAGATAGTCCTAGGGAAATATTTGAAGGATTGTATAAAATAGTCGTATGCCCAGATATATTATTGGTGGATTATTTGGCAGTTGGAGGTATTGGGGCCACATTCTTAAATGCAGGTCTTACAGCTTTATTCTGTATCTGTATTTTGTATGCAAATAAGGTAAATCTTACTGGTCCTTTAATAGCTGCAGTCATTACAGTACTAGGTTTTGCCTTTATTGGAAAGAACATAGTGAATATATGGCCCATCTTTATAGGAGGCTTCCTATATTCAAAATACAAGAAAATAGAACTGAAAAATATTTTGGTTGCAGTATTTTTTGCAACTACTTTAGCACCAGCCGTCAGTGAAATAGCCTTAGGCCTTAAGCTAGATTATATAATTAGTATTCCTTTGGCAATCTTTACAGGTATTGCTATTGGTTTCGTAATTGCACCTGTTGCAACCCATATGGCTAAGTTTCACGATGGATACAATTTATATAATATTGGATTTACAGGTGGGATTTTAGGAACTTTGATAACCTCTTTGCTAAGAGGTTTTGGGTTAGTGGTAGAAACCCAATCTACTCTTTCTACAGAATATAGTATGTTTATGAGAAATCTATTAATTATTATCTCCCTCATATATATATTCATAGGATATGTACTAAATAAAAATAGTTTTAAAGGATATTCTAATATCTTTAAACATAGCGGTAGATTTCTTTCAGACTTTTTTGATCGCTTTGGTATTGGATTAGCTTATATAAATATGGGAATAATGGGTTTAATATCTGTTCTTTATGTGGTGCTTATTAATGGTGTATTCAATGGACCAGTGGTTGCTGGAATAATCACTGTAATAGCCTTTGCTCCCTTTGGGAAAAATCCAATTAACTCTATTCCTATTTTCATAGGAGTATATATTGCAGCTAGTTTGAAAATATTTGATGTATCTGCTACATCAATGATTATGGCAGCGTTATTTGGTACAACTTTGGCTCCTATTGCTGGTGCCTATGGATGGATTGCAGGCATTGTTGCTGGCTTCTTCCATGTTTCTGTGGTGTCTAATGTAATCAAAATCCATGGAGGATTAAATCTTTATAACAATGGTTTTTCTGGTGGAATAGTGGCAGCTATTATGGCTCCAATATTAAGTACCTTCTTTAATAAGAAAAAAGGAATAGAATAAACCTGGGGGCATATTCCTCCAGGTTTTTATTGACTATTACACATTAAATCTAAACTCTATTATATCTCCATCATCTACAATATACTCCTTACCCTCTAAGGTAGCTAGTCCCTTTTCCTTAACTTTTACCATGGAGCCATGTTCTTTTAAGTATTTAAACTTACATACTTCTGCTCTTATAAAGCCTTTTTCAATATCTGAGTGAATTTTTCCAGCAGCTTCCTTGGCAATGGTGTTCTTCCTTATGGTCCAAGCCCTTACTTCATCCTTTCCAGCTGTAAGGAAGGATATTAGCCCTAAATACTCATAGGCAGTTTTAGCCAGTATATCAATGCCTGATTCAGTAATACCCAAATCTTCGATAAACATCTCTCTATCTTCAGGATCAAGCTCTGTGATTTCTAGTTCAGTCTTGATACAAAGTTCAATTAAAGGAGTATTTACAGATTTTGCAAACTCCATTAAATCTTTTTTAGCGGGATAATCTTTTTCTACCAGCTGATTTTCATCTATATTTGCAACTAAGAGTATTGGTTTTTCTGATAGGAAGGAGAAGGTCTTTAATATTTCTTTTTCCTCATCTGTAAGGTCAATATTGTGTATTAAAAGCCCATTTTCTAGTCCTTCCCTACATTTTTTAAGTACTTCTAATTCTTCTAAGTTTTCTTTTGTGACTTTTTTTGAACTCTCTATTCGTTCTATACGATTTTCTATAACACCTAAATCTGCAAAGAGTAGCTCTAAGTTAATGGTCTCGATGTCCCTCATAGGGTCTATAGTACCCTCGGCATGAATAACATTATCATTTTCAAATACCCTAAGTACATGAACTAAAAGGTCTGCCTTTCTGATATTGTCTAAAAACTGATTGCCTACTCCCTTTCCAGTACTTGACCCTTTTACAAGTCCTGGTACATCTATTACTTCTATGGTTGCATAGGTTTTCTTTTTAGGGTTATATATATCTGATAAAAAGTCTATTCTTTCATCTGGTATCTTTGCAATACCTAAATTTGCCTCTACTTTTCCCTGAGAAAAGCCTGCTATTTCAATATCTGATCCTGTTAACAAGTTAAATAAACTGGTTTTTCCAACTGTTGGTAATCCAATCAATCCAATTTTCATATTTTATGCAAGGGCTACCCCTGCTCTTCAACTCCTTTTCTTTCTAGTTCTATTGTATACTCTTATATATTAGTAGAAAAATAAAATGATGTAAAGGATATTTTCCTAATTAGTCATTTTTTGCAGATGATAGGCCGAATAAACTGCCGATTATTCCAAAGGTAACACTTAAGGACAAAATAAAAATGAGCATATCATTTATTATTACCTTGCTATTGGGTAGTGGTATAAAAAGAAGTGAATTTCCTATTTGACCATAAGCATAGTTGATGAGGAAAGCTACTAAAATAAAAGCAAGCACACCTCCTCCTATGGTCAAAAACATGCCCTCCAGTAAGAATGGTAATCCTATGAAGCTATTTGGTGCTCCCAACAATTTTAAAGTGTTGATTTGTTCCCTATTGTTATATATTCCCTGTCTTATAATATGGGATACTACTATCATTGTAGATATGCCTACTGCAGCAATAACTAAAATTCCCACAAGGGTAAGGATAGTAATCATGTTTTTCATCTTGTCTATAATCTCTTTATTATCTCTTACATACTCAACTCCATCTAGAAGTTCTAGTCTATTTAAAATTGTTTCTATTTCTTCTATCTGAATTTTTACTTCAATAAAAGGACTAAAAGGATTTTCATCAAAAAGTTCAAGAATTTTAGCTTCTTTTCCCAAGATTTCAACCATCCTATGATAAGATTCTTCTTCGTTTATTAAGCTTGCACCTCTTATTCCCTTTATACTCTCTATTTTTTCAATCAATAAACCAATTTTATCTCCTTCCATATTTTCATCATAGAATAGATTTATTTCTGCTTCCTTTTCCAATACTTCTACTATACTATTGCTGATTTCCCATCCAGAAAAAATCATGGAAAGAATAAAAAATATGAGTCCTATACTCAGTATAGAAAAAATATTGGAAAGAAAATCTACCCTAAATATGGTCTTGGCTTCCTTGATAAAGTAACCTAGATTGCTGAAGAAGTTTTTCATCTAAGCTTCACCTCTGCTTTCTACTTTAAGGTTTCCTTCATTGACCATTATGAATGTACCTTCATTTATATCTTCCAACAAATGGGTAGCATGGGTCGTGATTATTACTGTTGTATCCTTGTTTTTCAGTGATATAAGTAAGTCTAATATATTTATTGCATTGTCTATATCTAAATTTCCTGTGGGCTCGTCCGCCAATATAATGGCTGGTTTTCTGGCTATAGCTCTCGCTATGGCTACCCTCTGGGTTTCACCAAAGGATAAATGGTCAACTAATGTTTCTATCTTGTGTCCAAGCCCCACCTTTATTAAAGCAGCTTTTCCTTCTTCAATCATCTGCCTAGGGGAAAAGTTTAAAAACCTAAGTCCCAACACCACATTTTCCAAGGCAGTTCTTCCATTTATTAGTTTAAACTCTTGAAAAACTGGCCCAATTATTTTTCTTAAATTTCTTATATTGGCTTCTTCCTTCTTTGTCATTGGTAGATTTAATACTCTAAGTTCTCCTTCTGTAGGATACTCTATTCCCATGAAAAGCTTGAGTAAACTGGTTTTTCCTGAACCACTGGGTCCAGTAATATATACAATATCACCAGGTTCTATTTTAAGGTTTACATCCTTTAAGGCTATGGTCCCATCCTTATATGTTAAAGATACATTTTTTGCTTCAATCATCATATCTCCTCCAGTATTAAAATAGCTTTAAGGCTACTAATATTTCCATGTATCCTTCTTTAATCTCTACAGTTCTTAAAATGTTTTTACCTATTAAGGGCTCAAGGTTTAAGATGAAATCCCCTTCTTCAAACAACTGGACTATAGTTCCCTTTTCCAAAGGCATACCATAGAAGCTGCCCTCATCAGGCTCAAACTTCAATATTTGTCCTTCTACAACAATAAATCGCCCTTTTAAAACAAGGCTTTTTTCTGGAGCATTAAGCTCTATGACATCAGGATAAAATTTTATTTCTACCTTTGGCATCCATTCATAGTGATTGATTATTTGATTGAAAACCTTTTCCTCAATAGTTCCCTTTATCCCTCTTAGAGTAATAGTTTCTTTGACTGCGTCCTGTGGAAATCTTCCTTCTTCTATAATCTTTCCAAATCCTAAAGTAAAGTCTGCCAATATCTTCTTGACTTCATCCATCATTAAATCTATATACTCTAATCTCTCAACATATAGTTCCCGATCTCCTGCAAGGGAGGCTAAATATACTTCTTTTTCCTTTACAAGCTCTTGTTTTTTGGTTAAAGACTCTTCTAAAATTCTTGTCTTCTCTTCTAAGAGATGGAGTTTTTCATCCAGATTTGTTTTTTCTAAAACCAAGTCTTTTTTATTAATATCTATGGTATCTAAAATTTCACCTGTATTTTTTGTTAAATCTCTTAATATATTTATTCTCTTGATTAGACTTGCCAAACTATCAGAGCTCAAAACTATTTCTAGATAGGATCCTGGCCCCATTCTTTGATAACTCTTTAGAACTTTTTCAAGTGCAACTAGATTTTTTTCATAATCTACTTCCTGTTTTTTTATTCGAGCCTCTATGGTCTCTATATCCTTTTCCATTATGCCTATCTCTTCATTTATTTTCTTTTGTTCTCTTTCCATTTCTTCTATTTCTTGAACCTGAACAAATAAGTATTCTAGTATCTCCTTTTCTTCTTCAGAAATACTGTTTAATTTTTCTTCTATTTCTGAAGTGGAACTTCCCTTTTCTGCCAAAAAAGTAGATGCCATAAATATTATGGTTATTACCATTAATAGGCTAAATATTTTCCTACTTATAGGAGCCAATCTAATCCCCTCCCTAAATCTTACTAAAGTCTTTTATTGATTATATCATCAATGAAAAAAGAGTTAAAGAATTATCCTTCTTTAACTCATAGGTTTAATGTACTTTTATATTCTGAAGGGGTTTTTCCCTCTACCCGCTTGAATACAGTAGAAAAATGTCCACCACTGACAAACCCACATAGTCTGGCGACTTCTGCTACAGAAACCTTTTCATTCCTTAACATTTCCTTTGCTTTTTTTATTCTATAATCCATTATATACTGATAGGGTGTTTTTTCCATGGTATCCTTAAAAATTCGCTGAAAATGACATGGACTCACATAGATATTGCTGCATATCTCGTTGATGGTGATATTGCTACTATAATATTCCTCTATATAATCTATGGCTTGTTCTATGTAGGATTTTGCCTGATCGAAGCTTATCTTTTTTACCCTAGGGTCTAAATCAGAATCCCTAAGGAGCTGTATTGAAATCAGGGTTTCAATGCTTTCCTTCATTATGGAATGTTGCTCTTCAGGATATGTGAATTCCTGTACAAAAAACTCTATAAGATCTAAGAGCTTATGGCTATAATAGTTTTTCACATTCTTAAAATTAATGCTTTTTTCTCCCGAGATTTTTATGGCTAAGTTTTCAAAATAATCTTTGTTGATGTTCAATGATATATATTTGGCTTGAGATTTGCTTGCAATAGGTTTTACCTCTATTGATGTTCCAGGTGCCATACATATTAAGCTTCCCTTTTTTAGTTGGATTTCTTTTTCATTAATAATAGCAGATGGAGGAGTGGTATGTAGGATTACAAAATGATAGTCTTCCATAACCATCTTTTTGTTGATAACAAATTTATCAGGAATGAAAACTGCAATGTTTTTTCCAATGAAAGTCCTAGTATTATTGTGGATATTTTTGGGAATCTTTTCAATAAAGCTATCAAATTTACTAGTCATTTTTCTTTCCTCCTCTTTATATCATTATACTTCTTATTTTTATGTTTTGGAATATAAAAAGCTATTAATTTAGAATTTTCTTGATAGTATTCTTCAACTAATTTTAGATGCCTATTGATATAATGAAAAAGGAAGCTTATTGACTATATTAGTATACTCTTATATGTTGGAAGGAGGATTAAAATGAAGAAAAGATTTTTTGTTGTTTTTATTTTAATATTAGTAATTATTAGTACTGGTTGTAAAAAGACTATTGAGGAAAAGATAGTGGAAAACCTGGTAGAAGACGCTACAGGTGCAGATGTAGATATAAACAAAGACAGTACCACCATAAAAACTGGAAGTAGTGAAACTAAAGTAGGTAACAACCTAAAATGGCCTAAGGACAAAATGGGCAATTTGCCAGAATTAAAAGCAAATATTACAACAGCAATGGAAGACAAAGAATTAACCCTTAGCATGATATATTTTGATGCTTTAGATAAAGATGAAGCTTCAAAATATGTTGGGAAAATAAAGGATTTAGGGTATGAAAGTGTTTTCGAAACATCTGATACCAATGGATTTATGTATTCTGGCAAAGATGAAGATGGATCGGAAGTCATCTTTGCTTACTATTATGACGGCACTGGAAGTCTATCCTATACAGATAAACCTTTCATGTTCATCCCTGGTCAATCAGAATCAGCTACCTCACAAGAAGAAATTGATATGACAGATGTGGCACCATGGCCTAAGGATTTTGTAGATGATTTCCCAGAAATTGAAGGAAAAATATCTCAGTTATCTACCATAGATGAGCAATCAAAATATATATATGTTGAATATGTAAAAAGAGAAGATGCCATTAGTTATATAGAGACCTTAAAAAATGCAGGATTTAACTCTAGTATTAGCGAATCCCTATCTTCTGGCTATATTAGTTTTGAAGCAAGTCGTGATAATGGAGATTATATAGTCATAAGTTGGAGTGATGATGAAATCTTAACTATTAATATCATGAAGGGTGAATAAAAAATAGTGGAGAAGAAAATTCTCCACTATTTTTATTATGCCTTAAAATGAACAAGGACTATAGCCACAGTCTTGACACTCTGAACAGCCTCCACTATGGTTAAGCTTTCCACCACACATTGGACAAGTATCAGGTTCTTCCTTTAGTTGCTCTGCTGCCAACTCATTTAATTCATTTTTCAACTCATCTATTCTATCTAACCTATTTCCCTTTGATTTATTAGTTATTAAAATTCCAGATCTTGCACATCCATCACGATAAATGGTGACTCCCTTTAATCCCTTTTCCCAAGCGTACAGATAAAGATCTTCCACTTCTTCAACAGTAAATTCATTGGGCACATTTACAGTAGAAGAAATACTTGCATCAATGTATTGTTGCCAAGCTGATTGAACTTCAATTCTATCTTTATATTTTAAGTTTGAAGTAGTAATGAAGAAATCTGGCAAATCTTCTTCTTTAGTAATGTTATTCATTTCCATGTACTCCTTTACAATAGGTGTGAATACCTTGTAATAAGTGTCCATATGGTGAAGAGACTCAGATTTTCTTGTGTAAGAAATTTGGAATATAGGCTCCACTCCATTGCTACAGCCAATTAATGTAGATATACTTCCTGTAGGTGGTATAGTGAGGAGTTGACTGTTTCTTAGGCCATATTCCTTAATTAGTTCTAAAACATCTTCATCTACATTATCTATTAGGAATGGTGAATTAAGGACTGCTTCCTTCTTATACCTTGGGAATGGCCCTTCATCCTTCGCCAACAATGCTGATTGCCTCAAAGCTTCATTTACCATAGTATGACCCACCTTGTGAATAAGGGCTATGGATTCATCGCTTCCGTACTTAATTCCAAGTTTTATAAACATATCTGCCAGTCCCATGATACCAAGTCCAATCTGTCTTAGGTCTCTAGACATCTCTCTTTGCTCTGGCAGTGGATGAAGGTTCATATTTTCATCTAATACTTCATTTAAATATATAACTCCTTCCCTTACCATTTCTCCAAACCTTTCAAATTCAAAATATGCATATTTTGTAAAAGGTTTCTTAACAAATTCTGACAGGTTGATGGAGGATAGGTTACAGCTACCGAAGGCTGGAAGGGTTTCTTCAGCACATGGATTTACTCCTGCAAATTCAAAATCCTCGTCCTCACTCATTAGATGCCAAGAGTTGATACGATCTGTATACAATATTCCTGGTTCAGCCATATTCCAGTTGTTTCTAGCCAATTTATTATACAGTTCTCTAGCATTAATCTTTTTCTTAATTTCTTCTCCCGTGGCTTCAACCTTGAAATATAAGTCGTATTCTTCATCATTCTTTACTGCATTCATGAACTTATCATCTATGTTCACCGATATATTGGCATAATTAACTTTAGATAAATCGTTTTTTACATCTATGAAATCTTCAATATCAGGATGATTACAGTCCATATTTAGCATCAAAGCACCTCGTCTGCCCCTCATCCCAATAAGTCCTGTAACCATGGAAAATAAGTCCATGAAGGACACAGCACCTGTTGTAGTATTGGCAGCATTATTTACCTTGGAACCCTTTGGTCTCAGCTTCGATATTGTAAGACCTACTCCACCACCATAGGAATATGTTCTAGCCAAATATTTTGCAGTATCAAAAATAGACTCAATATTGTCTTCTACCTTCGGCATTACATAGCAATTGCTAAGGGTTATTTTCCTGCCTAACTTATCTAGACCTCTACCTGCTAAAATGCGTCCTGCCGGCATAAATTTCTTGTCCTTTATTGACTTTTTAATAACATTATTTCCGCCACTAACTCTATCTAAAAACCCATCAAAGGTTTCATATTCAAAACGATATTTTTTCTCATAAATATCTCTTTGAAGGTCAGACATGACCCATCCCTGTTCCCTTAGCTTAGCTCTTTCTTCCCTATATAGGATATAAACCTTAGCCACATCAGGTCTAGTTTTCATAAGCTCTATTTCTACAAAGTCCTGAATTTTTTCAATATTTACTACCTCTAATTTGCTAAAATCCATAAAAGCCTTATTAGCAATTGCCAAAGCTAAGCCTTCATCAACACCTATTTCTGTCTCCATCATTGCTTTTTTAATAGCATTTACAATTTTTTCTTCTTCAAATACAACAATATTCCCATTCCGTTTCTCAACATGTAACATAGTGGCCCTCCCTTTAAATTGATATGCTTTTAACTACATATAGTATAATTCCTCTTTTTAGTATACTATATATGCACAAATTGTCAATTGCAAACTTGAGAACCACTACTAAAATCCTATATGATTTTTTAATATAGCATTTGAAGCAAAGGAGACAATAGTCCTAGTATTCCCCCTAATAGGGCACCTAACCAAGTTATGGCTTTTAGCTCTTTGCTTGCAATCTCCAAAATCAACTCTTCAGTAAAATTTACATCAAAGCTATTTATTTTATCCTCTACAATCTTTGAAATATTGAAGAACTGGATAATGGGAGGTAATTCATGTATTGCAAATTCATTAAATATTTGTCTAAACAAACTATGAATTCCTAAAACTATGTCTTCATCTATTTTTTTAGCCATAGAAGAGATAGGTTTGTTTATAAACTCATCTATCATACCTTCAACTAAAGAAGAAATACTTTCTTCCAATTTATCTGAATTTAGTATAGTTTCTATATTTTTATTTAAGTAGTTTGTTATCATATCTGCTATCTTTGATAGACCAGCTTCATCAAAGCTACCTTCTAATTTAGGTACTACTTCTGAAATCTTAGACTCCCATAATTTGTCTAACGAAGATTTTAATAGGATATGAATATCCCCATTTGAATCTTCACTATGGATGTATTTTTGAATCATATGAAGGATCTTTTCAGAAATCAATTCTGGACTAATAAAAGCCATAATTACTTTGTTGGTATTTTGAAGAACAAGTTCTGAAATAGAAGTTTTAAGTCGATTTTGTATGGAAGTATCATTAAATATCTCTTTTATACTGTTTCCTATTTCGTTTTTATTTTCATCTATTAAATTATTAATCCCTAACAATATTTCTTCCGGAGCTAATTCAGATAATTTTCTATGGTCCTTAGACAAATCATCTAAACTTAATCTTATTCGATTTTTTAGACCATCCTTTAGTTTTTCTGAGTTTGTTAATTCAAATATGAAATTTTCTAATTTTTCACCTATTGCTCTATAAATATGTTTCACATGGATATTGTTTATCTTGTCTTTAAATCTATGGTAGTCTTCTCCCAATCTATCTACTAAAAGTTCTTTTATTGAACTTTGATTTTCTTTTAGTTCTTCTATTTTTTTCTCTAACCATCCTCTAATCTCCCTATCTGTTCTTTCATTTGATAAGGCCTTCACTATAGTGTCTGGTGACAAAAGATGAACTCCCACAGTATCTCCTATGCTTTTGGCTATTCTCTGTCTTTCCTTTGGGATAAGCCCTGGAGTAAAGGGTATTTTTATTCCCATTACCCTTTTTTCATAATGGGGCCTAAATAACATTTTTATGGCTAGCCAATTTGTAAAATATCCTATAATTCCTCCAACTATGACCGGTATTATAATCTTCATATTTTCTCCTTTCAAGTACAATAGGGACGGTTTAAACCGCCCCTATTGCTACATAAGTTTACATATATTGTTTGTGAACTCTACTGGGTCTTCAATAGGTAGTCCTTCTATTAATAGAGCTTGATTGTATAATAGGTTTATATAAAGCTTTAGCTTTTCCTTGTCACTTTCAAAAGCAGATTTTAAGGTATCAAATACATGATGATTAACATTGATTTCTAGTATCTTGTCAGCCTTAACCCCAGGATTATCTGGCATTTGACTTAAGATTTTCTCCATTTCTATGGAGAGTTCCCCTTCACTAGACAAACAAACAGGATGATTTTTCAGTCTCTTTGACGGTTTTATATCCTTTACCTTGTCTGATAAGGCTTCCTTCATAAATGAGAAAAGATCCAGATTTTCTTTTGTTTCCTTTTCATTATCCTGAGCATTTTCATCAGCTTCTATACCTAAATCCCCAGATGAAACAGACTTAAACCCCTTTTCCCTATACTCCATTAACATCTTTATTGCAAATTCATCTATATCATCTACTAGGTACAGGATTTCATATCCCTTATCCTTTACTAATTCTGTTTGTGGAAGTTTATCAATTCTTTCTATAGATTCACCAGCTGCATAGTATATATATTTTTGATCCTCTGGCATTCTACTTACATATTCATCTAAAGTTACCATTTTCTTCTCCTTTGATGAATAGAAAATAAGCAAATCTTGTAATACTTCCTTGTTCATTCCAAAGTCATTATAAACTCCGAATTTAAGCTGCTTACCAAATCCTTTGAAAAACTCCTCGTACTTTTCTCTTTCATTCTTTAAAAGTAAGGCTAGTTCATCTTTTATTTTTTCCTCAATTTTTTTCCTTATTAACTTTAATTGTCTATCGTGTTGTAAAATCTCTCTAGATATATTTAATGATAGATCTTCTGAGTCTACAATTCCCTTTATAAAGCTAAAATAGTCTGGAAGAAGATCAGCACATTTATTCATTATGAGTACTCCATTTGAATATAGCTCCAGTCCTTTTTCATATTCCTTTGTATAAAAGTCATAGGGTGTCTGACTAGGTATAAAGAGCAAAGCATTGTATCTTACTACTCCATCTACAGATAGATGAATTGATTTTATAGGCTCATCAAATCCAAAATGCTTTTCTGAATAAAAGTTTTTATAGTCTTCTTCTGTTAACTCCCTTTTGTTTTTTCTCCAGATTGGAACCATACTATTTATTACTTGTTCTTCTTTAAATTGTTCATACTCATCTTCAGAGCCTTCTTTGAGTCTCCTCTTTGTCACATCCATCTTAATAGGATATCTGATAAAGTCAGAGTATTTTTTAATAATCTCTCTTAATCTATATTCCTCCAAAAATTCATCATAATTTTCGTCTTCTGTGTTTTCCTTGATTTTAAGTATTATATCTGTTCCAACACCCCTCTTTTCAGTAGGCTCTACAGTATAACCTTCTGCACCTTCTGATTCCCATTTATATGCTGTTTCTTCTCCAAAGGTTTTACTTATGACTGTAACCTTATCTGAAACCATAAATGCTGAATAAAACCCTACACCAAACTGACCGATTATATCAAAGCCATCCTTAATTTCATTTTCTTTTTTAAATGCAAAACTTCCGCTATTGGCAATTATACCCAGATTGTCCTCCAGCTCTTCCTTTGACATTCCAATTCCTGTATCGGATATGGTTAATGTTCTGTTTTCTTTGTTTGAAGTTATTTTTATATAATAGTCGTTTTTATTGAAATTTAAATTTTCATCGGTTAAGGCTCTATAATATATCTTGTCAATGGCATCGGATGAATTGGAAATCAATTCCCTTAAAAATATTTCCTTGTGGGTATAAATTGAATTTACCATCAAATCAAGCAAACGCTTCGATTCTGCTCTAAATTCCTTTCTTTCCATGGTATCTTTCCTTTCCTTTTTTATTATAATCTATTAGCACTCTAATAACTAGAGTGCTAATAAGAAAAATGTACCATATTTAATTTTTAATGTCAATATATTACTCCATATTATTACACTTTTCTCCTAAACCATTTGCTATAAATCTTTAAGTTAATTGTTTATAACTTAATTTACTTTTCTTGTTAATTACCCTTTAAGAAGTTTTAAATAAGTATTATAATTATATAATGGAAACATATATAGTTTAATATGTGGATACTAAGTCATACAAGGAGGGCATCATGGATAATTTTAGACTAAATCTAGAGAAATATGCAGAGCTTGCAGTTAGGGTGGGAATAAATCTAAAGGAAAAGGAAGGCTTAATCATTACTGGTAATACAGATACTTTACCTCTTGGAAGGCTAATAATGAAGAAGGCCTATGAAGCAGGTGCAAAGCATGTGGAATTTCAACTAAACGATGATGAAATGAGCTTAATTCGATTTGAATATGGAAAGGATTATGTGTTTGAAAACTTTCCACAATGGAAGGTAGACTCTTTAGAAGCTATGTATAAGGATAATTACCATCATATCTTTATCTCTGCACCTGATCCTGAACTTCTAAAGGATATTCCTGGAGATATAGTAGCAAAAAGCCAAAAATCTGCTTCACAGGCAATGGCAGATGTAATGAAATATAGGATGACTGGCATCACTAAATGGAATATTATAGCTATGCCTTCAATGGCTTGGGCCAAGTCTGTATTTCCTGAATTAGATGATGATAAAGCTATGGAAAAACTATGGGAAAACATCTTTGCAGCAACTAGGGTAGATCAAGAAGACCCAATTGAAGCATGGAAAACACACGATAAGAATATTAAAAAATATAGAAACTTCTTAAATGAAAAACAGTTTGAAAAACTTGTGTTTAATGGACCAGGAACAAATCTAGAA
>Ga0265293_10005118_pt1 | contig 22276 bp, 14 predicted proteins | sample Munlanlewell138R_FD_192505 | JGI IMG/M metagenome (GOLD analysis project Ga0265293, IMG submission 192505) | Leachate microbial communities from a municipal landfill in Southern Ontario, Canada - Leachate well 138R | ecosystem: Engineered > Solid waste > Landfill > Unclassified | place: Canada... | reverse complement strand
GTTATACTACTATAATTATCATAGAAGACATACATGATTAGCTATGCAAGGGCTAACGCCCTTGAAAAAACTTATCATTTCTTTATCTTCTAGTCAATGTGTAAAGTTATCTATGCAACAGTACATTCTTCGCTTCGCTCAGAATGACAATGCTGTGTCATCTCGAGTTGTTATTGTTGCGGATTTGTCATTTCGACTGTAATTGTTGGGAGAAATCTAAAAGCATTAAAGAAAGATTTCTCGCAAGATAGAGCACTTCGAAATGACATGACAATAGATGGATTCTTTGCTACACTCAGAATGACAGTGCTGTGTGAACAATCCCCCAACTCCTTATTAAAGGTGGTGTTTTTTTCCCCTCTTTAAAAAAAGAGGAAGAAATTTCAAAAGCAAAAAGGGAAATTTTTATTAAAAGAAAAATAACTGTTTCCAGTTATTTTTCACCCTACGATTTGTTAGTTCGTTTGATTGTGGTATTTAAACTTACTAACTTAAGTCGAAAAAGATTTCTCATCTTTTTACAAACTAAAATATAGTATTTTAAATTTGTTTTTCAAGTTTTTTTTAAGAAAACAAATATATTTGTTTTCAAAAACACTAGTTATAAAGCCACAAAACTAAACAAGAAAAAAACATGTGTTGACATTGTTTGTTTTATCTATGTTGTTTATTTAAATAGCGAAGCAATCCCCATTAATGCGGGTACTTTTCAAACAAAAATTCAAAACTTATCTGCTCTCAACATCATAAGCATAACCCATCATCTTTTTTCTTTATATTTGGGTCGATCTCAATCTATTTTTGTCATTATTCCATTTGTCTTAAGTCAAGCTAAGTGATCTTTATACCAATATCATTCATTTTTATTAAGCAAATTATCGTTTTTAATGTTATATTCATCTCCAAACAATAATCTAGAAAAAACTGTTCAAAACTCAGCTCTAGTTACTATATCATTAGGATCAAAGTTATCTTTTGGTGTTTTTCAATCAGCATGTAATCACATCAAATTTAGCTCACAAGCAGTTTTCATAAAATATTTTAATTCATCAGTATCGTTCTCTATATCTTGAAACAGATCACATCATTTTTTTCATACATCTGGTTTTTTTCATACCACATTTATTGCATATTCCGAAATCATTTTAGCAAAATGATTTCTATATAAATAACCATCCAATTTAGCATCTCGAATGGGACACATGGTAGTAATACCATAATTATAAGAATAAAGATATGCCAATTTTAACTCGTCAGAATAATTTGACTCATTTATCCCACATATATCTGCACTTTCGTGAAATCATCATTCACAAGTTCAATCATAGTAACTATCAGAATAATCCTCACATAACTCATTTCATCATGGTAATCCTCAGTTTATACAACAATTATCTTTAACAATATGTGTTCATCAAGCTCCTCATCACCCTCATCATCATGATGTTGTTATTTTTTCTAAAAACAAAGTATTACCAGATAGTTTTGCTTTTACATTGGTTCATATTATTTTTAATTCATCAAAAGCTGATAATCAAACAATAGCTCAGGTTAAATTTTCTCAATTTCACTTATATATAGATAAAAATTTGTTTTGTAAATTACAGTTTATATATCATGTATTTCAATCTAAATAAAAGTAAGGATTAGTTCAACCAGAAATATATAAAACACTATTAAGGTAATCTATATAGTTTAAACCATATCAAGTACTAAGTTTTATCAAATCACAACATCATAGATCTACACAGTTAGGTTTGGTTAAAAATTGTCAATCATAAAGCAAACCACCATTTCAAGCTAAATCATATCAATATATCTTTATCGAAATATCTGACAATGCTGGAAATTCTAAATGTTCTTGAAGTACAATTCTATAATCATCAGAATTTGCATTTCCTGAAAGAGTCTCAAAAACAAAATCAGCAAAAAAATATTCAGCAAAAAACATATTTCATATTCAACTAAATATAATGGAAATAGATCCAGAGTCTACTCAAGCTCGATCATCATGCATATTAAAACTAATAACAGAATCGTATTTTACATAAGATTGACTATTACTTGGAAAAACTTCAGTTAATCGTGGGTTTTTTGGTTTGTTAAAACTAATTTTCATATCTTTTTTATTTCAGGCACGATCTTCTACATAATATTTAATATCTATCTGTTTTTCTATTCAAAAATCAAAAAGCTGTCAAGAACTTAAATTAATGTTGTAATCTCTATCTTTATCTTCCCAAGTTCTATGATTGGACGGCTCAATATCAAAATTAGCGTAATTAAAATTAGCAAGCTGATTATTTCAAGAAACCTGTATATCTATAGTTGAAGTATCAATTCAATATTGATTATTTATCGACCAAATGTTTCAAGTTCGTTGTCAATTTTTTCGAACAAAAGGAACTTCTCATTGACCAAGAGCATCAGCCAAAGAAATATTTAATCAAGAATTAGAAAGCTTAGTAGCGTTATTTGTATAGTAATTATCTACAATTGTAGGACTTATTGTGTCATTAACACAAGGTTCTTGTTGAATATTAATAGATTTTGTCAAATACAAATCTTGCTGAACTGGGTTTATAATATCCATTCAATCATAACTCAAGGTTGTTTCTGTTGTCCAAGTATATCAAGAAAGATAAAACATACTAAAGTCTACACTATAGAGAGATGGACTATATTTTGGAGTAAAGATAATATATCAATATGGTTTATTTCATTGAATAGCCACAGTAGGATTTGTTGCATTATAACGTTCACTTTCTAAAATTGTATAATTTGATCCTATTTTTCGTTTTGGAAATGTAGGAACCCAATCTGGAAATCATAATGTACTTCAAACAAATAAATTAGTAGACAGAACTCATCATGTTTTATAATCAAGCCTTGTGTTGTCTAATATTAAATGAAAGATTCATCATACAGTTTTTTTTCATTCTGTATTAAATCTAATCTCTAATTGTTCTTGACAGCCCTGTTGATATCAATTAAAAGAATTTGTTGGATCAGAAAAATAGTAATACTGTGAATCAACATATACTCACAAAATAAACAACACAAATATAAAATATATCGTTCTTTTTATTTTTTTCATCTGTTGGCTAATTTTTTATTTTTAATAAAAATATATATCGATATCAAAAACAACAAAAATAAAATAAGGTTCCATCAATATTTAGAAAACAGTAATAAAGTTTTTTGGACTAATGCCTTTTTATTAAATCAAGATATCATGTCTTTTATATATTTATTCTCATCAATAGAAGAAAACGATCATTTTACCTCTGTATATATTGCACTATGTTCACAAGGATCTCCATCAAAATAGTAAGTTCAATCTTTCACTTCAATTAATTTATCTTCTCATCAAATTATACTGAGATTTGTATCTGATGTATTTCCTTCTTCTATAAAATCAAATTTTATATATCAATCTGGATCAATATCATTACTTTTCAAATATAAAGTACCAAATTTTAATTTTCAAACAAACTCTTTTCCCGGTTCTGAAAAGGCTCACAAGTAAATGTTTTTATTTTTTACTTTTGGTGGCAAATAATAAGAAAACATTGTTGAAGGCACAAAATCCACATATTCCATAGTACTTTCTATATATATGTCTGTTCATAAAATTTTTTCAGAATCTGTGTCAACTATAATATCAAACTCCAAAATACAATTTTTTCCAAAATGACCACTATTAGGGGAAATAGAAATATTTGCTCACAAGGTAAGATTAACAAAGAATAATGTAAACAGAGTAAAGATTATAGATTTTTTCATATAAACTTAAAAATAAAATATTAAAACTAATCAAGCACAACAATTGTTCAATTATTATATGTAAAATTTAATCATGTAATATATAGCTCCTCTCAAGTATAAAAGTGTCCATTTATAATAAGTCAAGAATCAGAATATATATTAACATTTCATGTTAAAGTGACTCACTCATATTCAAAACCACAAACTAAGGTATCTAGATTGCTTCATGTAAAATATGGATAAGTTGTGTTATAGCTCAATCAAGTAAGTATTAGCTGTTGTCAGGAAAACAATTGAGGATTATATCAAAAAGAACTTCAAGATAAAAAATTCATATTGAGTATATCAAAACATCACAAATCCTCACAGCTAGGTTTTGTAAAAAAATATCGATTAGCAGAACCTGTATTTCAAGCTAAATCAACAAGCACTCATGTTATATTTATTTTTTCATCATAAGGAAATTTTCGTTTAGGAATTAATTTTACATTATAAGAACTAGCACCTCCAGGCTCTGAACTTCAACCAATCAACTCAAATTCCAATTCAGATCATGAGTAAGTATAGCCCGTCAATAGTAACTCTGTACCAGAATATATTTCTGGTATAGTAATAAACACTTTTCATGTATCTACTCATGCCCAAGAATCACTAACAAAAAAATAAATACCAGACAAATTGTAGTCCTGATAATCAGACGAGTTTTCAGGATATGTTAGATTTATTTTTGGATTTTCTGAAAGATTAAAAATAAATGATTTATTCATCAAAAAACGATTACCATTACGATTTTGATTATCATATCATGTAATTATAATTGTCACTTTCTTTTCAATTTCAAAAGGAGCTTCGTTTTGAAATTCAACCCAGTATCCTCTATCTAAGCTGTTCCATGTCCACCTATTAGGTCATTGAGAACCAGTATAGAGAGACATATTAAGAAGAGGAGTTTCAATACTTCATCCATTAGCAGAGTTGTTAATTTGCACAACTATTGTTCAACTATTTACTCAATTTTGATTGTCAATGTTATTTGGAGCTAATACATAATTATCTATGTCAGTAGCTAAACCTTGATACCAATAATGTCCTTTGTTTCAAATCCAATCAAGAACCAAAACCTTTATTGTGTTTCATGATCATAATATTCTTCATCCATTTATATTTGGAGACCAAGAGTTATTGAACACAATAGGAGGATTTATATCATCAACACAAGGATATCCTTCAAAATTATATGTCGCATTTCTAACTCAACTTAGTGTGTCTCATACAAAAAAGGGAGAGGTAATTGTTATTCAATCATCAGTATTTTCTCATAAAAACACAGGATAGTTTCAATATGAATCAACAAAATTTAGTTGTATGTTGTTTCCTGTAAATCAATCTTTTGTTTTTATAGTAAAATTAGCAACACTCATATCTTCTTTTCAAACGTCAGTTGTATTTGCTCATTCAGTAAAATATAAATTATTTAAAATATATCATGTTGGAAATGTGTTAAAAAATGGATTAATAAGATTATGTGTTAGTGTAATATTTCATGTATTAAATTTTATTATTGAGGCAAAGGTACTAAAATCATAATTTCATTTTTTTATCTTTATTTGTATTTGTTGATCACAATGATATTTAAAAATAGTTCATGAAGCTGGGAACAATTCAAATTCATTAGAAAATGAGTATCCAGAAAAAATAGTAATTAGTAAAAAGCTATAAATAAAAATTTTTAATTTAGTATTCATAAAAAAATAAATAAAATCTAAAATCCTCAAAACATTTCATGTCATTGCAAGAATGGTCATTCTTTTCAAATGTTTGTAATAATAACTCATATGTCTGCCATATTTACCATTGTATCTCCATTCAGATTACATTGATGATATTGATCAACTATAGTTGAATTATATCAACAAATGTCACTAACAAGTATTGTAATATCATTTACATTTATCTTTCAGTCGTAAACTCAATTTATATTTTTTAAATCTCATGCTATTTGATAACGATATCAATCATCAATTGAACTAGAGTATTCTTTGGTTTTAAACAAATTGTTTCATGTTGTAAAATCAAATACTGACTCACTTCAAGTAATAATAAATCAGCTAATATATGATGCTAAATGAGAAAGTCATTTGTATACAACAAAGTATTCTCAATTTGGGATGTTAGCAAAAAACTCTCAAGTTCAACTAGGGTTTGTTTGAACCTCTCAACTAAATAGAACATCTCCAGTATTGTTTATGTCATAAAAATATAAGCTTCAAATAACTCATTTTTTAAGAGAATTTGAACGATCTGAAGGATAGACTTTAAAATTAAACAAATCATCTACAGAATCTACCTTTACATCTAAAAAAATAGATTTACGTGCAAGCGTATTTAAAGCTCCTTCATTTTCATTAATGTTTGGATAATAAACAATACATCAATAATAAAGTCCACTATACCAAGATGGGAATTGCAATTTTAAAGTTCTCGTAATAATTTCTTGTGCTTCTATAGTAAATGAACTGGTTGTCAATTCTACATATTGTCCAAAAATGTTTTTTTCATTTTCACTTTTACAAACTCTAACTCAAGTGGTCCCATATTGTAAAATATCAGCATCTACAAAAGAAAATATTCAACTAAAAGAAAAATTTGATTTGTTTTCCAAAGAAATTGAAACGTTTCCTGTAGTAGCTCATGATAAATTAATTAACATATAGTCATGCATTTCGTCTCAACTTAAAAAAGAAAAAATTGTGTATCTAGTATTTACTTCATCAGAAAAAACAGCATAAAAAAAAGTAGACAAGAAAAGAATTATAAGTAAAAAAAACTTCCTAAAAAAATTCATATAAATAACAACAAAAATAATTAAAAAAAACTATTTTTCTAAACATATATTTAGCATATCAAGAACATATTTCAAGCTTTTCAAATATGGACAAAAAACGACAAAGATAAGAAATAGACAAAATTATTTAATCAATAGTATAGTTCTCAAAAAAGAAAAAATCAAACAAAAAAGCTAATGTCTATTTTGTCAAAAACAAAAATTTTTGCTTTACAAAATATATTTTTATTGTAAGATAACACTTAAATCAAGCACTATTATTTCACAACAATATTACAAATTTTTCAAGGAATATAAATTATTTTTACTATTTCTCAATCCAGATATTTATTTATTTTTTCATTTTCTTTGATTATCTCAAATACTTCCTCTTGTGTAGAATTTGGACTAATTTCAATAGTTCATCTCAACTTTCAATTTATCTGCACAGCCATAACAACAATTTCATCTATCAAATGTTTTTTGTCATACTGAGGCCAAGTGCTCTGATGAAATATGCCGGATTGATTTCACATTTCCAACCACAACTCCTCTGCTAAATGGGGAGCAAAAGGAGCCAAAAGTATAGCTAATTTTTCAAAAGTTTCTTTTGAAATATTCTCTTTTGTGGTCAATTCATTTACGAAAATCATCAATTGGGAAATAGCAGTATTAAAGCCAAAACTATCTATATCTTCAGAAACTTTTTTTATTGTCTTGTGCAGTAAATTTAAAACTTTATTATCCTCTATTTTTCAAATTTCAATTTTTAATTTTAAAGCAAGTATTTTGTCTAAAAACTTTTTTATTCATTTTACTCCATTTGTATTCCAATTTACAGCCTGATCAAAAGGTCACATAAACATTTCATACATTCTAAGTACATCTGCTCAAAACTCATTTATAATATCATCTGGATTGATAACATTTCCTCGTCTTTTAGACATTTTACGCCCATCTTCAGCCATTATAAGTCAAACATGTTGATATTTTTTGAAAGGTTCATCTACAGAAACAATTGATAAATCTTGTAAAAATTTATGCCAAAATCTAGCATATATCATATGCCTTGTAATATGTTCGGCCCCTCATACATAAATATCAACTGGATGCCAAAATTTTTCTTTTTCACTAGAAACTAATTCATTTTGATTGCTTGGATCCATATATCTAATCCAATACCAAGAAGAACCTGCCCAGCCTGGCATTGTATTTGACTCTCTTTTTGCATTTCCAGCACATTTAGGACATTTTGTATTTATCCAATCATGAATTTCTGCCAAAGGTCATTCTTCTGTGCCAGTCGGTTCATAGTTTTCTACATCTGGAAGAGTCAATGGTAAATCTTTTTCTTGTAATGGAACTATTCCACATTTATCACAATGAACCATAGGAATAGGTTCTCACCAATATCTCTGACGAGAAAACACCCGATCTTGAAGTCTATAATTTATTTTTTTTCATCAAATTCATTTTTTTTCGAGCCATTCTTGCATTTTTACAATTGCTTCATCAGAACCAAGTCCAGAAAACTCTCAAGAATTTACAAGAATTCCTTTTTCGGTGTAACAAATCTCTGATTTTTTAATAGATTCATAATCTATGTGATTTTTATCCAATGGAGAAATACTTTGAGTAATTTTAATATCATACTTTTTTGCAAATTCAAAGTCTCTTTCATCATGAGCTGGAACAGCCATAACAACTCAAGTTCAATAGTTAGCAAGAACATAATCTCAAATATATACTGGAATTTTTTCATTATTGAATGGATTTATTGCATAGATTCCATCTAGCTTTACTCATGTTTTATCTTTTTGCAATTCAGTCCTTTCTAGTTGAGTTTTGTGTTTTGCTTTTTCAATATATTCTTTGATTTCTTCCCAATTTCTAATTTCTAGTTCTCAATTTTCAATCTTAAGTTTTAAGTTTTCTACTAAAGCATGTTCTGGTGCCATAACAACAAAACTCATCCCAAAAACAGTATCCAATCTTGTAGTATACACCTCAAAACTTTCATCTATTTTTAACCCTTTGCTCTTTACTTCTAGCTTAAATTGAGTTCCCTCTGATTTTCAAATTCGGTTTCTTTGTTGCTCTTTACTAGATTCACTTCGTTCTGGCAGATGATCCAATCATTCTAATAATCTTTCAGCATATTTTGTAATTCTAATAACTCGCTGTTTCATTGGTTTTTGCTCTACAGCAGTAGAACATCTTTCACAAGTTCAATCAGCATTTAAATCTTCATTTGCAAGTCAGGTTTTGCAATGTGGGCATCGATTTATTGGCTTGTAGTCAAGATAGGCTAACCTTTGACTATCTAAATATTGTTTTTTAGTCATTCAAAAAGGGATACTCAATTTTCAATTTTCTATTTTAAAATCAAGCTTTTCTATTTTTTCAGCTTTCTTAGTTTCTTCATCATAATAATGATTGTATAGTTTAAGAAAAATTTGTTGTGTTCGTTTAAAATAATTAGGATCTGCAGTATTTACTTCTCTATCCCAGTCATAAGTACAACCAAACATTTCTAATTGTTTTTTATAAGTTGCAATGTTTTGTTTTGCGGCTATTTGAGGTTTTATTTTATTTGCTATTGCAAATTGTTCTGTAGCAAGTCAAAAAGTATCAAAGCCCATGGGATGTAAAACCATCTCTCATTGTAGCATATGTTTACGAGCAATTACATCAGTAGCAATATATCATTTTGGATGTCATACATGTAGTCAAGCTCCACTAGGATAAGGGAACATATCCAAAATATAAAAACTCTTTTTGTCTTTCTTTTCCATTACTTTATAAGTTTGATTTTCTTTCCAAAACTTTTGCCATTTCTTTCCAATTTCTACAAAATCCATAATTTTTTTACAATAAAATTCTAAAAAAAACAGTTTCTTATTTTACATAAGAATACTTATATAGTTAATGTTTTCTTAATTAAAAACAAGAAAAAATAAATTCAACATCAAAAATTTGACAAAAAATAGAATTTTGAGTATAATAAAAGTACAAATAAAAACAGAAAAACAAAAAAACCAAATTTCTATAAACAAAAAGAACTCATAATGATGAGTTCAGAGAAAGTCGGCTAAATAAAGTCGACTTTTTTCTTGAATAAATGATTCACTTAATTATTATTCAAGCAAATAAACATTTACTTAATGTATAAAAAAAATGGAACTAAAAGTATTTAATTGAGAAAAGTTTGAAAGAGATAAAATTCGATATATTGTTTTTTCTTCTATATTTATACTAATATTCATTTTATCTGCTTTTTATAGAAATATTGTTTGAATTATCTTAATGTTCTTTTTGCTATGAGCATATATATATTATGGTATTATAAATGTTATCGAAACAACTATCACCATCTCAGACAACTGACTATTGGTCTGAACAAAAGTCATTCCACGGACCAATCTAGTTTGATATTGTATAGAATTAGAACTCAAAAAACAAGAAATTAAAAATATTGTTTTTGTTGGTCAAAGATGACACAATATATATACAATAAATGATAATGAAGAAAATATAAAAAATTTTTTAGAAAGTCTAAATCAAATGCTACCAATATTGGCTGATTTTCCACAAAATTTTCGAGAAAAAATAATTAGAAAAATGAAATTATAATAAATAAAATATCTTTTAAAAAATTCAACAATATCTTGTTTTTTTATTGAATTATTTCCAAATTTTAATATTTTAACATTTCTGTATTTTGTCTACACATAGATTGGTAATAAAAGACGCAATACGACAATTAATATGAAGAGTTATCAGCTGATTAGCTGGTTTTTTGGTTGTTAAATTTATGTCGCCTTATCTTTGACCTCTAAGATATGGAGATTATAGTACCATACTAAAATATTTTGCAATCTGGTCTGCAATGGCAGATTTTGGATTATATGTAATAGCAGTAAGACAGCTTTGACAAATCAAAAGTAAGGAAGAAAACAGCACAGACAAACCCGAATTAAAATCTATGTATGGTAAATTTGTAGGAGCAAGATTTATGATAATGACAATTGTCTATTTTGTAGCAATAGTAATATCCTATTTTTTGCCAGCATATACTAGCAATCCATATATAGTTTGGTGATTACCATTGGGTATGCTTTTTTCTGCTAGTTTTATGGCAGCTGGAATATTACAATTACCATTACAATTATTCTGGAGAATGAAAGATTTAAGTATTGGGCTAATCTTAGCTAGAGTTAGTCAAATAATCCTATTAATAATTACTGTTTTTGTACTATTACCAAGTGTAGACTTTACGAGCTGAGATCCAAAATCCATTATAGCTTTTGGACTAATTTTATTATCAGTTGTTGTAAGTGGATTAACCCAAATTTTTTATGTATTATATAAATCAAATAAAAAACTAAAACTAAAAGTAGATTTTGATAAAAAGTTTACTTTATGAATTATAAAATCAAATTGGAAGTATTGATTGTCGTTTTATCTCAGTAGTTTTCATACACTTATTGTGTTAATATTTTTATCAAACTTTTTTCCCACAGCCAAAGGTTATGTTTTTACATGAATACGATGACTAGGGCTTACTTTAATTGAAATATTTTTAATTATACCATCAGCACTAGGAAATAGCTTATTACATAATGTAGCATCATACACAGATGAAAGCAAGAAAAAATCTTTTTGAAACTTAATGACTATGGTTGTATGGATTGGCTCTATATTGTTATTAAATTTTGTTCTATTTAGTGACAACATAATATACATAGTATCTGGGAGAGAGTTTCTGTGAACAGGATTTTCCAATCCTTGAGCAAACACTATCCTTCCATTTCTTGGGATTGTTTTGTTTTTAAGCTTTATAAAACAGGTGTTTAATTATATATTTGTTGCTCATGAAAAACAAAACAAACTATTGGGGATAAATGCTTTTTGAGTAACTATTGGGCTTGGTTTGTGATTATATCTCATTCCTAATTTTCAAATAAAATGAGGAATATATACTCAAGTTTTGTTGGAAATTATGTTTGTTGTTGGATCTTTATTTATAGCATACAAAAATAAATTACTACCAAAAATAAATCGAAAAAGAATTTTAAGTCTTTTATGACTTAGTTTAATTACTTTTTGAGTATGATATTATTTTATAGATAGTGATTATACAAAGATATGGCACTTTTTATTTATGGCCACTATTTTAAATATCCCTGGAATTTTATTATCACTACCAATTATCAAAAAAGTATCTATTTGATTAACTCAAAAAGATAAGACAAACTAAAACAAACTTATTATCAATACAACAATAATTAAAATTTTAAACTATATTTCTAAAACTAATCATTTTTTTTATCAAATTTTAACAATAAATTTCAATTTTTTTCTGTTATTTTAGTAATTTTCAACTCCAATTTATCTCCTAATTTATAATCTTCTGGCAAAAGTTCTCTTTTTATTATTCCAGAATAATTTCATAATCTCAAATGTAAATAGTCAGTTTTTCAATCATCTTGTAAATTTCTAATAGAAATAATACTTCATTCAGTCAATTCTCATTTTTTTGGACTAAATTCCTTTAAAGAAATTTTACCTGGTTTTGTCTCTTTAGCTATAAAGTAAATAATATCTCATGAATCCAAAAGAGTATTTTCTTCTAAATCATCAAAATAAGCCCAAGCCTCCGCTTCTCATTGTTTTCATATAAGAGCCCTATATTGTTTTGTCTTTTCATTCCATCTTTCTACTACAGCTGTAATTATTTCTCAATCCTGAAGATCTCTCTTGTTTAAAGATCATATTAAATTCTTATTTTTTTCGTATTTTTTTAATTTATTGAAATCGGAGTTGTCTTCTGCTTCTTTAAGCAATGGCAACAAAGTTTCATTCAAAAATTTACGAACCTTTGATCAAGATTTTTTATTTTCACTCTTAGAGATTGCGAAATTTTTTCTTATTTCTTCTTTCCTTTCTTGAAAAATTTTTTCATTTTTAGCAAAGTTTTGATCATTTTTTATCATATTTTCAAAGCATTTTTTTGTTTTTGGAATATTTGTTGAATAAACTCAAAAATATTCATCTTTTTTTTTAGATCTTTTATTTGTAAGTTTAATTTTTTTACTACTTCCCAATGCTCATTTTAAAGTATCTGAAAAAGAAGAATCTCTTTGTCATTTTAATCTATCCTTGTCTATCCACACAATTGATCAATTGTTTGGGGATGATGAAGATGTTATATTATTCATAGTTTGATTTAAAATATAAAATATATATATATTATAATCTAAAACATAAAAAAATGCAAATTTTTAAGTATTAAATAACTTTTTATATGAAAACACAAAGAACATTGGCTATAGAAACCAGTTGTGATGATACGTCTGTTTGAATTGTCAGTTTTGATTGAAATGAATTTTTGCTAGAAGAACTTTTAGCATACTCACAAGTAAACGAACACAATACCTTTGGTGGAGTAGTGCCAGAAATAGCTTCCAGACTACATAGTGAAAAAATTATAGCAGTATTAAATCAAATTTGACGAAATAAAATAAACAAAGTAGACAATATTTCTATCACAACAGAACCTGGTTTACCTTGATCTTTAGTTGTAGGAAAAACAGTTTCCTCATTATTATGAGAATATTTTGACAAACCTGTAATTCCTGTAAATCATATTTTAGGACATATTTTTGCTTTATTTTTAGAAAGAAATATAGATGAAATCCCATTCCCAATGGCACTATTAACTGCTTCTGGATGACACAATAATCTTTATATAGTTTCAAAAAAAACAGAATGAATAGTTTGAAAAAACAACAAATTATATTGTTGAAATTATACAATAGAACAAATTTGACAAACATTAGATGATGCTGCTGGAGAGTGTTTTGATAAAGTTTCTAGAATGTTGGGCTGACCATATCCTTGATGAGTTTGGATCAGCCAACAAGCTAAATTAGGAAAAGCAAATAAAGAGTTTGAATTAAATAGAATTTGGCTATCCAAACAAGAATTCAATTTTAGTTTTTCATGAGTCAAAAGTCAGGTAAATCAAATAATAAATAAAAGAAAATTAGCAATTTGAAACAACAACGAAAAACAGATATTCTCAGACTCTGAAATAAAAGATATTTCTTGGGAATTTCAAGAATCTATTGTTGAAGTTTTATGAAAAAAATTACTTAGAGCTGCAATAAAATATTGAGCAAAAAGTGTTTGACTATCTGGTGGTGTTTCCGCAAACGATAGGTTGCAAGAGTATATCTTAGAATTGTTGGATAACAAACAATGGATAGAAAACCAAAAACAAAATATTTTAGACAAAAATGTTGAAGTTAATTTTGAAAATATAAAATTATTTGTTCCTACAAAAAAGATTTATTGTACAGATAATGCAGCCATGATTTGAGTTGCCTGAATTTTATCACAAAACAACAAAAATTCTAAACAAAGAACTTAATTAAGTTATATTTTTTCAAGATTCTAGACAAGTATAGAAAAAATATCACCAAAAATTATAAGGACAAAAAAAACTAGACATAAGTCTAGTTTTTTATCTATCAATAGTATTAATAAGAGATAAAGCAGAATTTAATAATGGTTTAGGCATTTCAGCCAAAACCTGTTTTTTGAAAGTTTTATGATGGTGGTCTATCCCCACCTTCCGGTAGGGATACCTTGTTACGACTTAACCCCAGTCACCAATATCCTCCTCAACATGCAAAGCACATCTTCAGAGGCTCTCAGCTCCCATGGTTTGACGGGCGGTGAGTGCAAGGAACAGGGACATATTCACGGCGGTGTATCTGACCCGCCATTACTAGCAATTCCAACTTCATGTAGTCGAGTTCCAGACTACAATCCGAACTAAGGATAGCTTTAGAGTTTTGCTCCACCTCGCGGCTTGGCTTCTCGTTGTACTACCCATTGTATTATCTATGAAGCCCTAAACGTAAGAGGCATGAGGATCTGACGTCATCCTCTCCTTCCTCTTCGTTACCGAAGCAGTCTCTTTAGACATTCTAACTAAAGATGAGGGTTGCGCTCGTTTCTAGACTTAACTAGACACCTTGCGGCACGAGCTGACGACGACCATGCACCATCTGTGTACCACGCCCAATTGCTTGGACTACTATGCTTTCACATAGGACATAGTACATGTCAAGTTTAGGTGAGATTTTTGGCTTAGTATCCAATTAATCTAGATAATCCACTGCTTGTGTGTTCCCCCGCCTATCCCTTTGAGTTTCATTCTTGCGAATATACTACCCAGGCGGCATGCTTAACTCGTTAGATTACGACACTCCAGACCACGAGGGTCCAAAACATCTAGCATGCATAATTTACAGCTTGGACTACCGGGGTATCTAATCCCGTTTGCTCCCCAAGCTTTCGTCTTTGACCGTCAAGTTTATTGTAGTTAGCTGTTTTCACTTTCGGCGTTCTTTCCGATATCAACGCATTTCACCGCTCCACCGGAAATTCCACTAACCCCCAATAACTTCCAGATATACAGTATCTATCCCCTTTCTCCGATTGAGTCGGAGTATTTGAAAACAGACTTATATATCCGGCTACAGACTCTTTACGCCCAGTAAATCCGGATAACGCTTGGGACCTATGTATTACCGCGGCTGCTGGCACATAGTTAGCCGTCCCTTATTCCTGGTATACCGTCATTCGTCTTCTACCAGAAAAGGAGTTTACACACCGTAATGCTTCATCCTCCACGCAGAATCGCTGCATCAGACTTTCGTCCATTGTGCAATATTCCCCACTGCTGCCTCCCGTAGGAGTATGGGCCGTGTCTCAGTCCCATCGCGGCCGATCATCATCTCAAACCGGCTACCCGTCATAGGCTTGGTAAGCCGTTACCTTACCAACTACCTGATAGGATACACCCCTCTCCTTGAGCGATAAATCTTTCCTCACATTGGGATTTCACCATCGTGAGCATATTGAGAATTAGCTATGTCTCCATAGTTGTTCTCATCTCAAGGGCAAGTTAAGTGCATATTACTCGCTCGTCTGCCACTTTCCGATAAATCGGAACGTTCGACTTGCATGTGTTAGGCGTCCTGCTAGCGTTCATCCTGAGCCAGGGTCAAACTCTTCACAAACAAAAAATTCATACTTTATCTCTTATTTATACTATTAATGATCTTCTATGTTCACAAATGGTGGCACCGATCTACTTTCCCAGCTGCAATGCAACCAGTATCATCAACTGTAATGGGCTTGACTTCTGTATTCGGAATGGGAACAGGTATTTCCCCAAAACACATAGACACCACCATTTGTGAACATAAATTACAAACCTTGTGATAAGGTTTTTACTTCTTATTGCAACGAATAATTAGAGGTAAATTCATTTTTAAATTTGGCTCAAATTTAATTTAACATTACAACAGTATTATATATTACGCTATTCGAATTTACAACAAAACTCGCTCGAGCTATTAGTACATTTCTGCTAAATCTATTACTAGACTTACACATAATGCCTATCAACCTGCTAGTCTCGCAGGGCTCTTAACTCATAAGAGAGGGCAATCTAATCTTAAGACAAGTTTCCCACTTAGATGCTTTCAGTGGTTATCTATTCCAAGCATAGCTATCCAGCCGTGCCGCTGGTGCGACAACTGGTACTACCAGAGGCTTGTCCAACCCGGTCCTCTCGTACTAGGGTCAGGATCTTTCAAATTGCCTACGGTTACAGTAGATAGGGACCGAACTGTCTCACGACGTTCTGAACCCAGCTCGCGTCCCGCTTTAATGGGTGAACAACCCAACCCTTGGGACCTTCTACAGCCCCAGGATGCGACGAGCCGACATCGAGGTGCCAAACGGTATCGTCGCTATGAACGCTTAGATACCATTAGCCTGTTATCCCCGGAGTAACTTTTATCCGTTGAGCGGATCCCCTTCCACTTGGAAGATCCGGATCACTTTCACCTAGTTTCCTATCTGTTCGACCTGTCAGTCTCACAGTTAAGCTTGCTTGTGCGAATACACGTCCATCACGGTTTCCATCCGTAATAAGCAAACCTTTGTACGCCTCCGTTACATTTTAGGAGGCACCCGCCCCAGGTAAACTGTCCAACAGACACTGTTTCCCGAATTTTCGGGATTAGAGATGCGATATGTTTTGAGTGGTATCTCAACGATGGCTCCAACTCACCCGAAGATGAGCTATCAAAGCCTCCCACTTATACTGAGCAACGCATACTACAGCCCAATATCAATTTACAGTAAAGCTTCACGGGGTCTTCCCGTCTAACTGCAACTACCCGGCATTTTTACCGGGATTGTAATTTCACTGGGTCTAAGGACAAGACAGTGTGGGGATGGTTATGCCGTTCATGCGCGTCAGAACTTACCTGACGAGGAATTTCGCTACCTTAGGACCGTCATAGTTACGGCCGTCATTCACCAGTGCTTAACTCTCGAGCTTGCACAAGAGAGCTTAACATTCTGGCATTGGACAGGCATCACCCTCTATACATCCATTCACATGTTAGCAGAGAGCTGTGTTTGTGATAAACAGTCCCCCCCACGTCATTCGCTGCGGCCTACATTGCTGCAGGCAGGGCTTATTTCGAAAGTACGCCCGCTAATTTGCCAAGTTCCTTATCCATTAGTTAACCCAATCGCCTTGGTATTCTCTACCACCCTACAAGTGTCTGATCTGGGTACGAGCTACTTATACATAAGTTTAGTGGGTTTTCTTGACACCAGAACTATGAGAATTAATCACCCCGAGGGGATCATTTCCGATCAAACTCAACTTTAAACATATGCGGATTTTCCTACATATGCCTCCCGACAAGTCAGGATCGTTTTGTTATTTCGACTCACATCCTTAGTGAGCTCTCACACATCCCAATGTGTTGCCACATCACTGTATAAATAGGTGCAGGAATATTAACCTGCTGTCCATCGACATACTATTTCTAGTAAAATCTTAGGTCTCGACTAACCCTACGACGACAAACGTTGCGTAGGAATCCTTAGGGTTTCGGCGGCCGAGATTTTTACTCGGCGTCGTTACTCATGCTAGCATTCTTACTTCTATAAAGTCCACACAACCTCGCAGTTATGCTTCATCCCATATAGAACACTCTCCTACCGCCATTCCAACAAGTTGGAATGACTTTCGATTTCGGTATGTAGTTTAGCCCCGTTACATCTTTGGCGCACTTTCACTTGTTCAGTGAGCTGTTACGCTTTCTTTAAAGGATTGCTGCTTCTAAGCAAACCTCCTGAATGTATTAGTAAAAACACTTCCTTTTCCACTTAACTACACTTTAGGGACCTTAATCAGAAATCTGGACTGTTATCCTTTTGACTACGAAACTTACTCCCGCAGTCTCACTCTGTAAAATTCTCCACAGCATTCGAAGTTTAACAAGGTTTGGTAATGCCTCTCGACACCCCTAGCCTTATCAGAGCTCTACCTCTATGGGACCTAATTTACAGGCTGCACCTAAATGCATTTCGGAGAGAACCAGCTATTGCGATATTCGATGAGCTTTTCACTCCTAAACACAGGTCATCGGAAGGTTTTGCAGCACCAACCCGTTCGGCCCTCCAGTATACTCTCGCATACCTTCAGCCTGCCCATGCCTAGCTCATATCGCTTCGGGTCTATCAACACTAACTAAATCGCCCATTTAAGACTCGCTTTCGCTACGGCTCCAACTATATCTGTCTTAACCTTGCTAGTGTTAATAACTCGCTAGCCCATTCGTCAATAGGTACGTGGTCATCCCGACAAGTCGAGACTCCCACTCAATTGTAAGCAAAGAATTTCAGGATCTATTTCACTCCCCTTCCTGGGGTTCTTTTCACCGTTCCCTCACGGTACTATGCGCTATCGGTGTAAAAAAGTATTTAGTCTTGGACCGTGGTCGGCCCGGATTCATGCCGGATTTCTCGTGTCCGACACTACTTGGGAATTAGTAAAAGGCATATTTATTTTTCAAATACGGGACTATAACCCTCTGCGGTAGGACTTCCCAGACCTTTCTTTTAAATAAATATTGTCACTTTGGAGCATTTCTAGCTACTCCCTAACTAACCCCACAACCCCTAAACCAGCAACGACTAGAATCTTACACTGATTTGGTTTGGACTATTCCCCGTTCGCTCGTCACTACTAAGGGAATCTCTTACGATTTCTTTTCCTCCTGTTACTAAGATATTTCAATTCACAGGGTCTTGGTATTTTACTTCTACTTGTAGTAGAAAGGTTTCCCCATTCGGAGATCTCTGGTTCCAAGCGGTTTTTGGCACCTCGCCAGAGCTTATCGCAGCCAAATACGTCCTTCATCCTCTTTTTTACCCAAGGCATCCATTCTTTGCTCTTAAAAAGATTTGTTGCAATTTTTGAAATAATAAATTATTTCGCAATTCGAATAAACGTAATATATTATACTGTTGTGTTAAATACCTCCAACTATTTTCGAATATTTTTTTGACTTAAAAAAAACACTCAGAAAAATGTTGCGAGTAAACTTATAACAAAATGAAAGCATATTGCAAGAGTATTTTTGACTTTTTTCTTATTTTTTTTATATAGGTCTTAATAGGATTAGCTAATCAAAATGGGACCTTTGTGGATAAATTGTTGAAAACATTTTAGACTTTCTCAGACGAAATTTTAACAAAAAACATTAGTTTCAGTAAAAAATCCTATTCAATAAATTTTTTATAACAAAAAAGACACATATTGTGTCAGAAAAAAAATCTAAATCATTAATGAAAAATATTTTTTAAAGTGGGGCGATCGATCCCGATTCATCGGGACGACAAACTTCCTATAATTTTTTAAAATGGGGCGATCGACGGGGATCGAACCCGCGACAAACGGAGTCACAGTCCGTCGCTCTACCAACTGAGCTACAATCGCCATATTTATTTTATTTTTATTTGAACCAGCGACAAACAGAGTCATCCCGACCTGTCGGGACTCTACCAACTGAGCTACGATCGCCATTTCTTTAAAAATAGAACAAATAAATGTTTATATATTAGCTTTGAAATTTCAAGTGAAATATTTATTCTCAATTAATCGTAAATTTTTTATACATATATAATATAAGTATTTTGAGGATAAAAAAAGTAGACTACAATATAGCAAACCAAAGATTTGACAGGTATTTAAGAAAATATTTCAAACAATATCCTGATATTAAATTAAGTGATATTTATTCTTGGATCAGAAAATGAATTATTTTGGTAAACAACAAAAGAGTAAAAGAAGATTACAGACTTTTGTTGTGAGATGAGATAAAATTTAACAATATAGATAGTGGAGAAAAAAAACCAAAACAACTGATTCTTGATAAAGAAAACAAAATAAAAGAACTCAGTTTAGACGATATAAAACAGCTAATAATATACGAAGACGAAAATTGGGTAGTTTTTGACAAGCCTGCATGAATAATAATGCATTCTGCCAACAAAAACAAACAATTGTCTATGAATGACTATATAGAAAAATATTGCAAACTTATTTGAACTGGTAAAATAGAAGAAAGTTTTAAGCCAAGTTTTGGATATAGACTAGACAAGGACACTTCTGGTGTTTTGATATGAGCAAAAAACTATCAAGCATTGCAATATCTAAATGAAATAATTAGAGACAGAAAAATTGACAAAGAATATATGACCATAGTCGGTGGCGCCATGCCAAAAAATTTATTAGTAGAAAACAATTTAGAAAAAGTTTATAACAAAAAATTTTGAAGTTCTCACATGAAAATATCAAAAGAAGGTTTACATTCCAAAACAGAGTTTTGGAACAAGAAAACTATCCAGCATCAAGTGTTGGGGGAGATTTCTTTGGTGAAAGTAAAATTATATACTGGTAGAATGCATCAAATTAGAGTACATTTAGCAAGTGAATGATTTGGGATGCTTGGAGATATCACCTATGGAAATCCTGCTTTAAATAGAAAAATGTACAAACAGTTGAAAATTAACAGACAAATGTTACATTGTAACAAATATAGTTTTGAAAATATTGATGGTAAAAAAATATCTTTTGAATCCGTATTACCATCAGATTTCATAAAACTAATAAATTAATTTATTTTTATAACAAAAGAAAAAATGAAAAAGATTTTTTGGACTAGTATTGTTTGGATCGTTATTTTTGGACTCTTTGTGCTTTATATGAAATTTTTTAATCAACCTTTAGCTAAATGATTTGCTAATTTTGTAGTAAATGTAGAAAAAAGAGTGCCTGAAATTGAAGAGATAATAGACGAAGACAATATTTTGGACAATGAAAACATCGATTTAAAGGAAAAAATGGATATAGATGAAGAATATATGTCATCAAATCAAGATGATGAAAATTGGGATAAGTTATTTAATCAGCTAGATAGAATAGAATTATTTATCGGTAAAAATGAAACAATATCTCAAGAAGAAAATGAAGAAGAAATGTTTGATCAGTTTAAGTTATGGTATGAAGAAAGCAAAAAATAAAGCAAGAATATTTCAAAATTAGCACCAAGCAAAATTTCAAAAAAAAATAGGATTTTTTATTTAAGATAATGGTTAAAAATTGTTCTAATTTTAGATTACACTTTTTTATAACAAAAAATATCGATTAAATCATATCAATCTTTGTTTTGTAGCACTACTAACAAGCTAAAATATTCTATCGCCCATCCCTTTGTGTTCTCATATTTTATACTGTTTCATTGGGGAAGTTTCGTATGATTTTTTCATTAATTTAGTACTTGAAAGACTACCATACTTTTCGACTATTTTGTCCAAAAACTTTAATGCTTTAGCATCCAAGGCCAGATATCACTGAAAATTCTGAGCTTGGAAATTGCCTCCTATCTTGGCAAACACATCATCCAGCTGATAAATATGCTGATCAAATGGACCTCGATTTCGTCTAATATATTCTAGACCAATAAGTTTTTGTCCATTGATTTCACTACTATGCAAATCGGTGAAATAAATCAGTTTCATCGCTTTGAGGATATCAACATCGTCCAGTTTTTGTGAAAAATAATCAATCGCTTCGATAAGTTTCCAAATAGTAGACTTTCTTGCTAGCAAGTCAGTATCGATCTGAAGTGCTTGGGCTAACTTTCCGAGAGTTTCAAAGGTGGGGTTTCATTCTCCTGTTTCGATCTCAGAAATGGTCGCTTGAGTGATTCCCGAAATCTTAGCAAGAGCTTGCTGAGATAATCCTCTGTATTTTCTCCAGTGCCAAAGATTTGATCCTACTCTCAACGCAAAAACATCTCTCTCAGAAATATCTGAAAGTCCTGCTCGTGATGGTGTGTAATTGGTGTGAATTGGCATGATAATAAGGATTAGATATCTAAAATATATTCTGTAAGTTGAACATAATCAAATTTTTGTGGTCCAAAAAAGTCAGCTTTATATTGTATAGATTTATTGATATGCTGACGATACTGTATATTGATCTTGTCTGTCATATGGCGATCATCATAACTTTCAGGCTTAAGAATATAACCACTCAGTAACATCAGCTCATTTTGCTCATAACTGCAAATCAACCTTAGAAGATACTTGGACTGAGGAAGAGCGGTATAATTAAAGATTTTGTGTGGTTATTTAGAGAGAAAATCATCTATTAATTTAAGTTTTCTTTCTTTTTTTAATCATCTATGTAATCATATTTTCTGTTTCATATGTCAAAACACTGATTCTAAT
>Ga0265293_10005117_pt1 | contig 22280 bp, 22 predicted proteins | sample Munlanlewell138R_FD_192505 | JGI IMG/M metagenome (GOLD analysis project Ga0265293, IMG submission 192505) | Leachate microbial communities from a municipal landfill in Southern Ontario, Canada - Leachate well 138R | ecosystem: Engineered > Solid waste > Landfill > Unclassified | place: Canada... | reverse complement strand
AGCGTAGTCGATGCTTTAGAGACAGCAAGACACACTAATCGAGTTGTTTGGCAGAATATTGCTTTAGCATTTGCGGTCAAGTTCATTGTCCTTGGCTTGGGAGCGCTAGGCATGGCCACGCTCTGGGAAGCAGTCTTTGCAGATGTGGGTGTAACGATTTTGGCGGTGTTGAATTCCACTCGCATCATTGCCCCAAAAAGGAAAAAGGCCCATCGAAATGTATCATAACCTCAAATAAGGAAGTGAAGTTATGCAACGAAAAGTTTGGGTACATCTCACACTAGTTGTCTTGCTTCTCACAGTCTGTTCGGGTTTTGTCAGTGCATCGTCCGATACATTCACCATCAAGGTACAAGCCACAGGTGTCGTCTATGTCCCGCCCACAAAGGCTCAGATGTGGATTGGCGCAAGAACGGATGGAATGACAGCCGAAGAGGCCCTGACCCAAAGCAATCAGGTAATGCAGAGCATTCTCGAAATCGTGGAAGAGTTTACCTCACCGGAACTAATCAAGACCTCGGAGTTTAACATGTATCAAAAGGAACGCTGGGATGATATGACGCAGCAATCCATACCCGAGGGGTTCTCCTTACGCCACGTCTTTGAAGTGCAGATCCATGATTTAGGAAAGGTTGCAACGTTCCTCGATCGAGTAACCCAAGCGGGTGCGAACATAATCTATGGACTCCAGTACGGTGTGCAAGATAACCGTACACCGAGAGAACAAGCCTATCGCAGAGCGATGGAAGAAGCTTGGTGGAAGGCCAACCTACTAGCGGATGCCAACGGTACGGAGAATTTGGTGCTAGAGAATGTCGAGGAGACGTACTCCTACGCACCTACCTTTGATTTTGAAGAAGCCGGTGTAGTCGAACAACCCGTTGACTCTTTTATGCCCGGACAATTGCAGGTATCCGTCACCCTACAAGCCACCTTTAGAGCACAATTCGCTAAATAGAGACGATCACAGAGGCCCAAGACTCTCTGCAAAGAGGATCTTGGGCTCTTTTTGTGGTACTCTACTCTTCAAGGAAGGGGAAAATAATGTATGACGGTATATCGTATTGGCGTAATCTCCGATACCCATGGTTTACTGCGTAGTCAAGCCAAGGAAGTGTTACAGGGCTGCGATCACATTGTCCACGCCGGTGATATCGATAATCCAGCCGTTTTGGGAGAACTTCAGCGTATTGCACCCACCACGGCAGTCAGGGGCAACATGGATTGGTCCTCATGGGCCAATCACCTGAAAATAACGGAACGAGTCCAAATCGGTTCGTGGTCAATTCTAGTCCTGCACAATCGGGCAGACCTACCCACTCTAGCAGATGACACAGATATCGTGATTTTCGGCCATTCCCATCGTTTCACCGAAGAAGACCATGATGGGGTTCTCTTTCTCAATCCCGGTAGTGCCGGGCCTAGGCGATTTGACCTACCCATTAGTATGGCGGTCTTAACCCTCGGCGAGACAGCCTCGGTAGAGCAAATACTCTTGGAGTCAAAGCCCTAGGTGAAACTCTGTCCAAGGCTTGATGGCCGGCGGAGCTTCGGAAAACTCCAACTTCTCCTTTGTAGTTGGATGCAAGAAGGAGATGCGTTCCGCCCACAGGGCAATCTGCCTTCGTTCGTTAGTCCTTGGTCCATAGCGTCGATCCCCATATAATGGGTGACCAAGCTCGGCCATCTGCACCCGAATCTGATGCGAACGTCCTGTGCGCAGCGAGATCCGAACTAAGCTTCGGTCTCGGTTCATGTCTATGACCTCATAATCCAGCTGGGCCTCCTGGGCCCCTGGCACTCTGGGTTTGACCACCTCAACGAGGTTCTTTTGTCTGTCTTTGAGAATAAAGTTCCTGACACTGCCCGTCGTTTTCTTCGGATGACCCTCCACGACAGCGAGGTAGCTTCGACCAAAGGTCTTGTCGCGAATCTGTTCAGAAAGGCGACTGGCGGCTTTAGAAGTCTTGGCGAAGACCATAACTCCTCCTACGGGCCGATCCAAACGGTGGACTAGACCTAGGTAGACATTACCCGGTTTCTGATAGGCAACCCGAATGTACTCTTTCAGTAACGTCAGAAGGTCCTCATCACCGGTTGCATCACCTTGCGACAACAGGTTAGGTGGCTTGACGACAACTAACAAATGGTTGTCTTCGTACAAAATAGGAATCTCGCTCATCATAAGTCCTTCTTTTCCTCATATTCTTCCCTCAACAAGCCCATGACGATCATATCATGGTAGGCCCCATCAGTATAGCGCTCTTGCCGTAAGCGTCCTTCTACCTGAAAGCCCAGTCTGTGGTAGACTTTTTGCGCCCTCTCATTAAACGACAAAACTTGCAGACTAACCTTGTTCATGTTCAACTGTTCAAAGACAAAACGAAGCAACACCTTCAGGGCATCTGTTCCATAACCATGGTTCCAATAGGACTTGTCACCAATGAAAATTCCAATTTCCGCAACTCGGTTTTTCCAGTCCAGCCGGTTAAGACCGCAACCACCAATATAGTGACTATCGCTCAAAGTCTCAATGGCAAAGCTGTAAGTGCTACTGTTATGGGCGCTTAGGGACGCGATATACTTCTCTTCATCATTCAGTGTCAGAGGGAAAGGGGCACCCCCCAGTAAGCGTTTGATCTCAGGATCATTGATATATGCCTGAGCCTTCGGTGCGTCTTCCATGCGGTATGCCCGTAATCTAACTTTCTCGCCTGTATACATCGAATCATCGCCTCCCTGCAGGTCAAAACTCTTTGCGCCCAGCCAAGGGCATTTTGCGATCGTCTCCTAAGATCGGTGTGGCTATGCGGAGGATCAAGGCTGCCTGTCTCCGTTTGTAGTCGTTACGGTCAATGGTCCGAATCACCCAACGCACCGTCTCTTCTTTGTAACCCTGGGCTATGATTTCCGCTGGGCGTAAACCCTCATCCAAATAAAGCTTAATGATGCCATCTAGAATATCGTAGGGCGGAAGGGTCTCATCATCTCTTTGATCGGGCCTGAGTTCGGCAGAGGGGGGCTTCTCAATGGTGTTCCAAGGAATGATCTCCCTCTCTCGATTGATGTAATAGGCTAGTTGATAGACCATCGTCTTGTAGCAATCTGCAATGGGGGCTAAGCCACCGCTCATATCTCCATACAAAGTGCAATATCCCACAGCGAGCTCACTTTTATTGCTATTGGTCAGGACCAATCCGCCAAACTTGTTGGAGAGAGCCATGAGCTGATTACCACGCAGGCGTGCCTGAATGTTCTCTTCAGCCACGTTCATCTCCGTACCTGAAAAGAGATCCTGTAGCGAAGTCAATGTTGCCTGATAAAGCTCGCTTATGGGCAGGATATCAAAGCGGATCCCAAGATTTTCCGCCAGTGTCTGGGCATCCTCAACACTCCCAGCACTGGAAAAGGGTCCCGGCTGCGTAATACCCCAGACGCACTCAGGTCCTACTGCTTCTACTGCAATACAAGCTGACACAGCAGAGTCAAGCCCGCCAGAGAGCCCGATGATTATATTCTGCATGCCGCACTTCCGCATGTAGTCACGTACACCAAGGACCAAGGCTTGATAGACTTGCTCTGTTTCATCCTGCACTTCTCTCTCCACTTGCATCCCTGGTGCCTGCAAATCCACCATGGCACCCGCAGTTTGAAAGTCTGGCAGCTTCGCTATTAGATTACCTGTCTGATCCACTCCCAAGCTTCCTCCACAGAAGATCAAACCGTCATTGCCCCCTACTTGAGAAGCTCGCAGAATGGGAATCCTTGCAGTCTTGGCCAGATGTGATAGTTCTTCTAGATACCGATGCTCATCTCCGATTCTAAAGGGGATCGCCGCTAGGTTAATGATTAGATCTGCGCCAGCCTCTTTGAGTCTGGTCACCCGATCTTCATCTAACTCCAGCCCGAGGCTGAGACCCAGGTTGTACCCGCGAAATCTTACGGGTGCGGCGGTTGATCCTGGACTGAAGTACGTAGTCTCATCGAAACCCCGAAAACGGCTCAGTCCTTGTTTGCTGTAGACAGAGATGATGGCTCCATCCTGCAATAACACCGCTCCATTATAAAGCCCGTCACTCTCTAACCAGGGAGTCCCTAGGAGGATCGCTTTTGTTGGACATGTTCTTGTAAGATCCTTCAGCTCCTCTAGACAGGCTTGAAGACTATCTAGAAACTCCCCTTTACGAAGCAGATCCTGGGGTGGAAAGCCCGAAAGAAAGAGTTCAGGAAAAACAACGAGGTCAGCGCCGGAGCTTTCTCGAAGGACTTGACGGAAAATGTTCAGATTACCCTCTAGATCTCCCACTTTGGGGTTAACTTGGGCCAAATAGATCTGCATAAGATAATCACCTCTCTGATTGGGGTGATGGTACCAGAGACACCCTCTCAAATTCTTCCTGATCTAAGCTCACAAACTCACGCCGCAGGAACCACGCCGTAATAGTCGTGGCCGCAATATCTGCGGCAGGGGTGGCAAAAAAGACACCGTTCAAACCAAAGAAGCGAGGTAGGATTAATAAGAGCGGAATCAACAAGAGGAGCCTGCGACTCAAGGATAAGAAGGCAGCTTTCTTGGGTTTGCCTAGGGCTTGGAAGAAGTTGGCCCCGACTATTTGCAGTCCAATAATGGGGAAGGTCAGCATGAAAATTCTCATAGCCCGCAAACCGAGTTCCATCATCTCCGCTTCATGGCGACCGAATAGGGACACCAAGGGAACGGGAAATAGGCGCGTGGCCAAAAAGCCCGTGGTAGAAAGGATGGTTGCTCCCGCCGCTGCATACCATAGAGTCTGCTTCACCCTCTCGTATTTTCTTGCTCCGTAGTTGAAGCCCAAGATAGGTTGGGAGCCTTGATTGATGCCAAAGATGGGCATCAAGAATAACGTGTTGACGCTAAAGACAATCCCCATGGCGGAAATCGCTAGGTCGCCACCATAGTAAGCGAGGCTCTGATTCATAACGAGATTCTGTAGGCTTCCTGCCAGTTGCATCGCGAAGGGCGCAAACCCTATGCTGATAATCTGCAGCACCACCGGCCACTTAATCTTGAAAATCTGGGTAAAATCGAGATGGAGTTGGCTCTTACCACGCAAGAAGAAGGAAAGAACCCATACGGATGATACCAGATGGGATAGTACGGTGGCGAAAGCCGCACCTGCAACTCCCCAGCCGAAGACATAGATGAAGATGGGATCCAAGGCTATATTCGTAATGGCACCAATCAGCATGGTGGCCATGGCCACTTTAGGATTACCTTGAGCACGAATCATATGGTTTAGTCCAAAGCTAATGAACTGAAAGATTGTGCCATACAGGATAATGCTCAAGTAGTCACGGGCATAGGGCAAGATGGCGTCACTAGCCCCCATCAAACGAAGGAGAGGTTCCAAAAAGACGATTCCCAGCACGGTCAGGGCCGCGGAGGTTAAGATCAAAAGACCGAGTGCATTACTCATAATCTGCTCTGCATCTCTTTGTCGACCTTCACCAAGGCGAATCGAAATCAGGGCCGTTGCTCCCAAGCCAATAAGCATGGAAAAGGCCATTTGCACAAGCATGACGGGAAAAGAAACAGTCAGGCCTGCAAGACCCAAGGGTCCAACTCCATTTCCCACAAAAATACGATCTACAACATTATAAAGGGCTTGTACCAGCATACCAATTATGGCTGGTACGGAAAACCGAATCAGTAAAGGCAAGACTTTTTCGTTGCCTAAACGTTCTGCACGATCCATTCAACAATCACCTTTTTTCTAATCAATCTAAAGCACCTGGTTCTAGCTCCAGGATTCTCTGCACCGCCTGGAATATCCCATCGCTATCGTTGTCCAGGGTCACTAGGTCTGCTTCTGCTTTGAGGCTTGGATGGGCGTTACCCATCGCCACAGCAAAGCCAGCCCTCTTGAGCATAGCAAGATCATTCTCCCCGTCCCCGAAGGCCACCATGTACTCAAAGGGCACCTCCAGGAGTTCACTGACGATCTCCAACGCATGTCCTTTGCTCGCACTGGCATCTACAATCTCCAGATAGTGAGGGATAGACCCTTGTGCTGATACCCCTGGCACTTCCTTCTGTAGCTTTTGCTGCGTCTCAAGAATCAGCTCTTGCTCTCCCATCAAGAGAATCTTGTGGGTCTCCAGCCCGTGTAAGTCTCGGACTTGGCCTTGCCATCCTACCATTTTCCCTTCATGGCTTGACCAAGGATTTTCCTCACTAATATACCAGTCCCACTTTGAGTAGACATTGACGCTGAGACCCACTTCTTGCCCAATGGAGATCACCATTTCTGCCGCTTGTTGTTCCATTGGGTTCTCATAGAGAACGCGATCTCCCTGAACAATAAAAGCCCCGTTCAGACTAATATACAAGGGCTCTAAGTTAAGCTCTTTGGCAATGGGATCGATGGCCTTGGGTGAACGAGCACTGGCCAGCATGATTGGAGCGCTAAGCTTTCCCTCGGCCAGAAGCCTCATCGCCTCTTTGGTTGAGGGAAGAATTTTGTAGTCTGTCGTGAGCAAGGTTCCATCAATGTCAAAGATATACAGCTTGGGTTTTAGCATAACAGAACTCCTCCAATTTGTCTTACTATCTTCAACAATAAATTGTATCTCCCTGCTAAGAAAGGAAACCCCCGGCAAAGGGGGTTAGCACGTTTACCATCGATTCCACGATGGGGTAGGCGGCTGGTAGAGGTGGGAGTTGTCCTGTAGGCTTAGGTTTCTTCCGTAGACCAAGATCGTTGGTCCGGGCACCTCATCTTGATAGTAATTCCAGTAGGCATCATCACTGTATTTGAAGACGCTGAAGGAAAAGACGGTGGCATCTCCCCTAGGCTGGGGCGCCCACATTGAGAGTAACATATATGGTTCGATTTTCTCGATTCGCCTTTTTTCTGGAGAGTGTTTGAATCCACCATCCACCCGTCGAATCTGAATCGGTCCCGTGTCTTCTGGAGTTATCCCCCGATAATAATCGTCAACCATGAGATAGGAGTTCTGTGTATCGGCTGCAAAGAAGGCCAAGTCCACTCGCACATTCACTTCCGCCCCCGAACGCACAACATATGAAGAAGGTGAGAAGATCTCCTGCGTTTGCACCTCAACCACCGTCGTACGATCCCAGGTGCTAGCTTCCACCGCTAAGGGCTCGCCCCGCCAAGTCGAACTTAAGTTAAAGGATTCTATAAGTACTGTGCGGGCAGGTACAACAACAGTGCGATCTAAGAAGAACGGTCTCCAGCGTTGATCCCAACCTTCGGAAGCAATTGTAATACTCTTGCGGGAGTTTGATTCATTGGCTAGTGCCACTTTCACGCTGTCTCCGTCAAGCCAGGCCACGACAGCGACGTCTCCAAGATAGCCATCCCGCAGTTGTGCAAAGCTCGGGGAGCTCACCACCAAGACCAGTAAGACTACAATTGCCAATGATTGAATACATGCCAAACGACGCACTCATCATCCCTCCATCTATATGAACTGAGAAAAGCATCACTATATACATTCGATCCTACCACATTTTATCTGCCAGTAGCAAAGAAACTTACTTCGTACGATCTCCTTGACATCCATCGTGCGAAATTGCAGAATAAACATACGGAGGTGTCAACATGAAAAGTACGATCACGGCCACCGAACTCAAGAAGAACCTTGGTCATTATCTTGACTACGTCATGGAGAATCACGAGGTGGTCATTACTAAGAATGGGAAAAAGGCCGCACGGTTAAGTCCCTATCTAAGAGACTATGAGGGTTATACCCTACTGAAAGAGAAATCTGCTGAATATCTGATCCAGAATCCCAAAGTCTCGTATGAGGAGTTTATGGAAATCTATGAAAAAAACGATCTCCGTCTGGAGTTTATTAACGGAGAGATCATTGTTCTTGAATCACCAACAACAGACCATCAGGAAATTTCGGGAAATCTCTATATGTTACTCCGCTCCCATCTGCAGGGTAGTCACTGTAAGGTGTATTATGCTCCCTTTGATGTACATTTCTTCAAAAAAGAGGTCAAGGAACCCGACGTTTGTCAGCCTGATCTACTCGTGGCTTGTGATCTAGAGGGAAACATCCTCGACGGGCGTTACATGGGCACTCCCTCTTTGGTGATTGAAATTCTTTCACCAAGTACGCGCCGGCGAGACCTCCTCGATAAGCTGAACACCTATACCCACTCAGGAGTTCAGGAGTATTGGATCGTGGATCCCAAGGACCAACGCATAATGGTTTACTGTTTTGAGGACTGTGACATCCTCGACTTTGCCATCTATCAGCTTGAACAGAGCTTTGAATCCCACACCTTTCCTGGGTTACACGTTACCATTGCCCATGTCTTTGCGAGCTAGACTCCGTCAATTTCTATCCCTTTAAAGCCTCAAGTGATGGTCTCGCAAAACAGAAAACCAGCCAAGAGGCGAACCTGTTGGCTGGTAAGAAGCGCTTGTTTTTCCTTGATAACCTAGCGGCTGACCCGGCCTGATCCCCCGGACGATCCAGTGTAGCGCATATTGCGCCCATAGACCAGCACTAGAGGTCCCTGGAAATACTCGTCGCGCCAGCTCGAACCGTCGGTCTTACGGATACCAAAGGTCATCGTTGTCAACCCGGTTACTTGGGGGGTCTTCATCGTTAGTACCATGGATGGTCTTGCATACTCAATGGTATTCGAGTTCCCACGAACCTGGCTGAGTCCACCTGTCAGTGACTCGATACGAATGCGATCCTGATTGAACCCATCAGCAGTTTGGTAATAGTCGTCTACGACTAACCTTGTTCTACCAGAGTCTTGGAGCAAGAAGTCTAGGTCCACCGTAACAGTCCAGTGAGTATTCGCGGGCACGATGTAACTATCTGCATCCATGATGGTCACTGACTGAACTGGAATATCTGTTGAGCGATATCCCTCCGATACACTAACCACGATCTGCTCATTCCTTCGAGGAGTGGAAGGGTAGAACTTCTCTTCAATGATGGTCTGACCAGGTACGTCAACACGCTGGCTGGAAAAAACCTGCCTTCCCCGGGCGTCCACGGTCGGCGTGGATATTGTGACTGTTGCCCTGGAAACTCCCGAATTAGCGATAGCCACACTCAGCTCGTCGCCATTGGACCAAGCAATGGCAGTAAGGTTATTACTCACATTACTATCCCTCGGAGAGAAGGCTGACACCTGCACCACAACAATCAACAACAATAATGCAATAATCGTCAGTTTGCGCATAAGCTCACCTCTCTAGATAAGTTGACTATCGTTTGTATCTGTAAACAACTGAATCTGCATAGTAGCCTGGCTTAAGAAATGGTGTCTGATGAACATCTAGCTTCATTGCTTCGTCGGTATACCGGTACAATTCACTAGCGGTGATATCTCCATCACGATTGTAGTCAGCACTCCTCGTGGTTACCCCGCGTAGCAGATGATAGGTGAACCAGCTAAGATCAGAGTTCTCGGTTGCGCCGGAACTCTGCCTTTCCAAAGTCCCGGCGAGCACTGTGTAGTCCCACTTCTTAAAGGCTTGTGCAGAAAGTTCTTCTCCGTCCACAAAAGTAAACGATTCATTTCCGTCAAGAATCAACGTAACGGGACCCGGGAATGTCCTTACCCACTCTTCTAGCTCACCGTCGGTAATCCACGTACCATTACGATCTTTTAGATGATTCTGCCCCGAATCGCCAGAGAAATAGATCACAAGATAGTCATCACTATTACGATTTCTTGCCCATTTTATCGCTTCATCAATGGAAGATCGGATATTGCTCTTCGTAGGCTCCAGTGTACCTTGTCCCCCGCTAGAAACCAGCAGTCTCCCCCCTCCAGCAAGCTCATTACCTCTATACAGGTCCTCATAGACAGCCCTTGCATCATATCGGGGACTCATGGGTGACGGTCCTGATGGGTAGTCGACGCCAATGACAATGTAGTAGCCCGTTCCACCAACAGAATCTGGGTTCCGTGGCACTCCAAAGTCAGCAGACCTCGTACTGTTCGAAGGAATGGTCACCCCCTCGGTCCAAACACCATTCAGAATGCTTGGATGACGAATCGTCAGGGTGTAAGCATCCGCGGGAATATTGTCCAAACGAAATTGTCCATCCCGGTTTGTGTGTGTAGATCTACGCGCTATCACGATCTCTGCATTAACAACAGGTTCCCCCGTATCTTGGTAAAAAACGGTTCCTACTATGTTTCCATAATACGTTGTGCCTCCACCACCGCCACAGCCCGTAAACACCACAGCGACCAACACCAAGAAGAACAGATATTTATATCGCTTAATCATCGCTCCACCCTTCCTTCTAGGCTTCCCTACACTATATGAGTCGTATGGAGTTCAGCTTTTCTGGCTCATTTTGCCAAACTCCTCTTTCCTCTATTATCGACGTACGAAGTGGATTAGTAAAGGACAAAAACATAGTTCGATCCTAGTCTTGGAATATATTGAAACTCGAGGGAGGTTTGTGACTTCCTCTCCAGCCTAAACCCATGCCCTTACTCTAGCAAATTCATTTGGATTTTTCTGTATTTCAATGATTGACAACTATATCGTCAGGTGATATAGTTTTATTACGGTTGACGATATAACACTAACCGTTACAACTCTTACCGATATACGGAAAGGAGTGAGTACATGGCCGCAGAAGAACAAGGTGCTCTTACCGAAGCTGTCTATTACATCCTACTTGCCCTCCATGAACCAAAACATGGTTATGCAATTATGCAGGATGTACAAGAACTAACCAAGGATCGACTGATTCTAGGACCTGGAACCCTATATGGTGCCCTCAGTACCTTGGCAGATAAAGGCTGGATCAAGGCATGCACAGAGGATCAAAGCTCCCGCCGTAAAGAGTATCTCATCACTGACCTTGGTCGATCTGTCTTCAGGACAGAGCTGGAACGCCTAGAGGAACTATTAACCCACGGAAAACTCATTGTTGGGAGTGAAAACAGTTGAGAAAGCGTATTTTCAAACTCTACACCAACTACGAAAAAGAGGAGGTCTGGCTCAATCAAATGGCCGCCTCGGGATGGAACTGCATAAGTTATTGCTTTGGTCGTTATGAATTCGAGAAGGGAACGCCTGGGGAATACACCTACCGCATTCAACTTCTCGACTATGCTCCAACCCACCCAAACAGTGCCGAGTACCTCGCATTATTAGAGGATGCTGGCATAGAACTGTTTGCTTCGCACATACGCTGGGTATACCTTCGAAAGAAAACGTCTGGCGGTTCCTTTGAACTCTTTTCCGATCGCGGGTCCCGCATCACCCACTACAAGCGAATTATTACAATGCTCCTCCCTTTAGCCTTGGTCAACTTTGTCTTTGGTGTTGGACTCTTGGAAAATGGACGTATCATTCGCTCTTTCAACCTAGCGGCTGCTTTGATCCTGGCCGTGCCCATTTTCAGCTACTACAGGCGGATGAATGATTTGGAAAAAGATAGTCAGATTCTCGAATAATGGAGGAAGCGAGATGCCTAGTAGACACTCAGTTTATAGTGTGAACGTTCTTTTCCTAATCGTGCTCTTTCTGCAACTGCTAAACTTCTTTCTGGGGTGGATGCCGCAGTATGTACGCATGATTCTCAATGAGGCCTTTTTCGTCCTACTACCGGCACTCCTTTACCTGCGCTGGGCCAAGTTGCCCTTGCGCCAAACCGTGCGCTTGAAGAGCCCTGGTTGGCAAGGGGCCCTTGGTAGCCTACTCATAGGCGCGGGCTTCTACCCCGTTTCAGTCGTGTTGGGCGCTATACTACAGGTGGTTCTCAAATATCCTGTGACTGGAGCTGAGGCACTACTACCAAAGACACCTCTTGAAGGGGTTTTGGCTATCATTGCCTACGCCATTATGGCACCCATCTGCGAAGAGATCTTTGCCCGAGGAATCATCCAGCAAGCTTACGAAAGACAATTTACACCCCGTAAAGCCATCGTTTTCTCAGGAGTGCTCTTCATCGTCTTCCATCTCTCCTTCTTGCAGGGTTTGACGATCATCCCCCTCTCCCTGGCTCTGGGCTACGTTTATTGGCGCAGCGGTTCCTTAGTGGCAAGCATGTTGACGCACTTTGGAGCAAACGCCATGGCAGCCCTCGTTGTTTCAAGTCCAGTCTTCTGGCAGGGGGCTCCTGCAACCTTGCTGTCACCCGTAAGTATGGGAGTAGGTGTCATTCTGGTAATAGTCGGGTTTTGGCTCTTAGCACGAAGCTCGAAACCTATCCCGATAGAACCTAAGGTGGCTCCTTCGAGACGCTTAAGACAGACATGGCCCTTGGTTATTGCCAGCATTTTGTATCTTACAGCGATCGGATTGGAACTCGGCGTACTTACGCTCCCAAACCAAGCCCACGCTCCCGTTACAGTGGGGGCAGTCCAAGATGAGAGTCTGGTGGAGTCGGAGTATAGCATTCAAAACAAAGCTGGCGCTCCCATTGCTGAAGTCGTCTGCCGCTTAGAACCTGCCGAGGAAGCCATGCATTGGCAATGGAAGTCCACACACCAGGCCTATGACATACAAGTAGCTGGAGGGCGTTACATGGGCGGTGACGCGGCCATTCAAAAAGAAGCGTCCTGGAGGCAGGTGGATGGTACGCTCCTTCAAGGCGAAGTTATAGCAGAATACGAACATGAACGATTCGAGACAAGGTGGTCCTTCGATGGAGAACGCTTCTTGATTCATCACCTAAGTTCTTCGGGGTCTGAGCAAACCTTTGAGTTAGCCCTTGCCAATGACAAGGACAGCTTTGTCATCGAAAGCAGCACTTGGCCCTGGGTTCTTCGCACCTTGCCCTTTTCGCCTAATTACGTTGGTACCGCCTATTACTTCAAACCCTATACTTGGCGACAAGAGACGCAAGACAACGGGCCGGTCCTGGAACCTGTTACAGTCACTGTGCGGGGTCCAGAAACGTTGGAGGTGCCTGCCGGCGTCCTGCAGGCCTGGAAGGTGACAGTAGGCCAGACAGAGACAGCCTGGTACTCTGCAGACACCCCCCACGTTCTGCTCAAGTATGATAGCGGAATTGAAACGATGAGCCTGGTAGGCTGGGGTGAACAATAAATCTAAACTGCCAATTGACTGGGTGAATCCCGAAACTGCATCTTGTGTAACCTGGCATACAGGCCGCCTTGGTGCAGAAGCTCGGTGTGGGTTCCTTCCTCCACAATAACACCCTGATCCAAAACCAGGATTCTATCGGCTTTCTCAACAGTGGATAGACGGTGAGCGATCACAATGGTAGTCTGTTCTTGCATAAGATCTTCCAGCGCTTCCTGGACCAAAGACTCAGACTCGTTATCCAAGGAAGATGTAGCTTCATCTAGGAGCAAAATGTCAGCGTGTCGGAGAATCGCCCGGGCGATCGCGATGCGCTGTTTTTCTCCTCCCGATAGAAAGACACCCCGCTCCCCCACTTTGCTATCATAGCCATCGGGAAGTCGCTCAATAAAGTCGTGGGCATTGGCCTTCTTGGCCGCCGCCTGGATGTCCCCATCGGACGCATCTAGGTTGCCATGGGCGATGTTTTCCCGAATTGTACCACTGAACAAATACGGTTCTTGCGGTACATAGGCAAACGTCTCCCGAATCTTCTTCAAGGAATAGGCACTAGCAGGTCTTCCCATTAGGGAGATACAACCAGACTGAGGAAAGTTGAAGCCCAAGAGCAAGCGGAAAAGAGTTGATTTACCTCCCCCACTAGGACCCACAATCGCTACCGTCTCGCCCTTGGCGATGGATACATTCAGGTTCTTGATCACTTCCACCCTGCCATGATAAGAAAAGCTTACATCGTGAAGGACAAGTGCAGACTCATCTCGCCAATCTATCGCGGACGGGGGATAATGTTCTGGCTCTTCCTTTCTATCAAGGAGATCCCAAATTCGATCCAAGCCAGCCAGTGAAGCTTGCAGCTCATTAAAGTACGTCCCCAAGGACAAAAACAGTTGAGATACCCCATTTTGCAGCTGTGTGAGGGCAATAATGGTACCAAGTGTGACATAGCCCTGACTCATAAACCAACCACTCACAACGATAAAACCAATGAACGAGCTCGCCCAAGAAAAAGAGTTAACCCCTTGGTATAACGCATTAAGTCGTACTCTTCTTTGTGCAATCTCCCTTGACTGATCATTCGTCCTTTTAAAGTCCTCTACCATCTTGTTTCCAAGGTTGAACAGGCGAATGACCTCATAACCACCAATGAGATCGGACGTCTTCTCCGTCACCTTAGCCAAGGTCGCCTGGACAGAGTCGCTAACCTTTTTCAGAGGCTTGGCAAAACGGGACACCAAGAAGATCATCACGAGTTGATAGACCATCAAACCAAGGGAGAAACGCCAGTCTAGAAGGAGCATGCCCACGGCGCAGCCAATTCCATTTAGCAAGATTCCACTAACCTGCTGTAATTGCTCCTTATAGAGGGATTCAACAACTTGGACATCATTCGTTCCCCGGGAGATATAGTCGCCAGAATGGGATTCTCCAAGTTCGGTCTGATCGAGACGGATGAGCTTGGTGAGCACTGCTTCTCGCAGACGACCTGTTGTCCTTAAGGCTGCAACAGATACTAGATATTCCCCAAGGGGTGTCAAAAGAGCGATAACACCTGTTAAGATCAGAAACCGAAGGGCTACAGGTAGGATGAAACTCGCATCATACACCGCCCGATCAAAGGTCTCTAATAGGAGGTGGGCCACAACAATATTACTTAAGGGATTGGTGATACCTAGAACCAGAATCCCTGCTAAGTACATCATCCTATTCTCTTTGAGTATATGCAGCATGTTCTTGTACTTAGCCATTTAAGCCACCTCCTTGGCCCGGTAGAGTCTTGCGTAGATACCGTCATTCTTCAGAAGTTCTTCATGTGTTCCTAGTTCCGCGATTCCTCCCTGATCGAGCACCAAGATTCGATCCATGCTCTGAATTGTCGATAGGCGGTGGGCAATCACAATGGTCGTTCGCCCCTCCATCGCACTTTCCAAAGCCTTTTCCACAGCATGCTCCGATTCTGTATCCAAAGCAGATGTAGCTTCATCCAATAAGAGTAGTCTTGGATCAGACAAGATGGCCCTGGCAATGGCCAGACGCTGCTTTTGTCCCCCTGATAGCGTAGCACCTCGCTCACCCACAACTGTCTCATATTGCTCGGGTAAGGCCATGATAAACTCGTGGGCCTGCGCTTTTTCAGCCGCCAGCATGATCTCATCCAGAGATAGATCCCGGCCAAGAGCTATATTCTCCCTAATTGTAGTTGGGAAGAGAAAGGTCTCCTGGGCAACAACAGCAATATTCTTGCGGAGCTCCTCTAGGCTCCACTCTGCTATGGACTTCCCAAAGAGACGTATGTCTCCACCTCTAGGCTCATAGAAACCGGTGATCAGCTTGAAGATCGTGGATTTTCCACTCCCACTGGCCCCAACAATGGCTATCCTTTCACCGCACTCTACCTTGAAACTTAGGTTCTGCAAAACAGGCTCCGTATGGTAGGCAAAATCTACGTCGGCAAATCCCACGATTTGCGGAGCATCAGCCGCTAGGACAGTTCCCCTTTGCCGCTCTACTTCCAGGTCAATAATGCCATAAAGGCGCTCAAGAGCTGCCATAGCCCCTTTGTAACTAGCGAAATGGCTGGGCACTTGTCCTAAAGGCCAGGTTAAGTAGTTCAACAGGTTGATGAAGGCTAGAAGGCCACCACTAGTTAAGGTCCCCCGGGTGATCAGAACGCTTCCTACCGCGAGGGGTACGAGAAATGGCAGGAATGATAAGAGACCAGATACCGCCGATAGAAGCGCTCTACGTGCTGCAATCATCTGCCCTTTTTGGACCGACTTATTCACTTGTTGTCGGAAGATCGCACTGAGATGATCCTGCAAGTTGAAAGCCTTAACAATTTCCATTCCACCCAGAATGTCTTGGCTAGAAGCATTCACCGCCGCCAGTTCCTCTTGGAGCGATTTGCTATAAGCCTGTATAGGTTGGGTTATCTTCATGGTTGAAAGCATCAAGATGGGTACAAAGAGCAAACACGCCAGAGCGAGTTGCCAGCTGATCAGCGACATGTAGATAAGTGACGCAAGGGCCATCAACGGCCTATGCATCAAGAGGTAACCCTCTGTATCCAAAAACCGTTTTACTGCTTGCAGATCATTGGTTAGGATCGAGAGGCTATCACCGCTATGCATACTCTCCAGAGTGCCAATGGGCAAAAAGGCAAATTGCCTAGTAGCCGCGTACCTCAGATCTGCCGTTGCCCTTTCACTAAGTGACCCACGGAGACGATTACGAAGGTATCCCACGCACGTACCTACGAGGACGAGTCCGAGCAAGCCATAGGCAAACGATGCAAACCCTTCAGGATTTTGCAGGCTCTTATCAATTCCTCCCCTAAGTACATGTGCTAATCCAAGTGTGACCGCTATATCCATGGCAATCACTACTGGTAAAAGTGCCACCAGTCTTCGCGACCGCCTGTCACTAAGTAGCATTCTGCGAAACAGATTCTTCCCTTGCACAGTATCACCCCTTGCCTTCCATTAGTAGCATTGTACTATGGCTAGGACTGGCAAGACCACGCACTAAAGGCATACTTCGCCTCCGCCTTAAGACGGAAAAGGATCAAAAAAAGCGACTAACAAAAAAGGCGTTAGTCGCTGAAGTTTGCTATTGCATCAGTGGGCCTTAACCTCCGTCCAGATTCGATCATAGAGACTGAGGGTTTGGCCAAGATTGACAAAGATCTCCGCATCTACAAGGTCTTCTTCCTCAGGGTAGATGCTGCGATCCGTCGTAACGTCTCGAGGTAGCATCTCCCGGGCCGCGAGATTGGGGGTGGAGTAACCAGTATACTCTGCGTTCCGCAAAGCGATTTCAGGGTCATTCATGAAATTGATAAAGCGCATAGCCCCTGCCTTATTATTGGCTCCCTTTGGTACCGCCATCACGTCAAACCAGAGATTCGTACCTTCCTTGGGAACGGCGAAGGCTAGATCAGGATTTTGCATCCGGGCTACCGTGGCCTCTCCAGACCAGACTACAGCTAAGGCGGCTTCGCCTGCAATCATCTTATCCTGACCCTCGTCGACTACATAGGCCAAAACCAAGGGTTTTTGCTCCTTCAATAACTCCCCTGCTTCCGCAATCTCGTCTGGGTCCAAGGTATTGATGCTGTAGCCAAGTTTCAGAAGGGCTACTGCAATGGAATCCCGCTGGCTGTCCAACATTAATATCTGCTTGCTATACTTCGGATCCCAGAGGATATCCCAGCTATCTACCACCTCATCAACCATGGTGGTATTGTACAAGATTCCGACCGTACCCCATGTATAGGGAACAGAGTATTCGTCGTTCAGATCATATTCAAGACCCCTAAACCGCTCTTCAATGTGCTGGGCATTGGGTATGGCAGTCTTGTCGAGCTTGTCCAGCATATCCTCCTCACGCATCCTGGTAAGCATATAATCGGAGGGGAAAATGACATCATAGTTACTACCACCAGACTTGATCTTCACATACATGTCCTCATTGGTGGCATATGTATCGTAAACAACTCGCAGCTTCGTTTCCTCTTCAAACTCAGCAATGATACTCTCATCAATGTAGTCGCCCCAATTGTAGACATAGAGTGTGGGTTTCTCGCGGCACGCCGTCATAGTAAGACTTAGCAACGCCAAAATGAAAAGAATAAGGCCTTTTTTACCATTTTTGATCAAGGTGATCACTCCTTTCATATAACTTCCCTTCTCGGACAAGGTCGGGATCCCTTCATCAAAAAAGGACATCCTGTCGGATGTCCCTTGTTGTTCATACCACTTAGACGGTTTAGTGGGCCTTAACTTCTGTCCAGACTCGATCATAGTGCCGCAAAGCGTCGCCAAGATGTACGAAGAACTCAGCGTTCTCAATATCTTCATCGCTTGGATAGGCCTGGGTATCGTTGCGCACTTCCTCGGGGAGCATCGCCCTGGCCGCTACATTTGGTGTAGAATACCCGACATACTCCGTATTTCTCAGGGCAATCTCAGGACGATTCAAGAAGTCCATAAACTTGAATGCCCCCTCCAGATTCTTCGCTCCCTTAGGAATGGCCATCACATCAAACCACACATTGGTGCCTTCCTCAGGGATGGCGTAAGCTAAGTCTTCGTTCTCGGAAATGGCGTACATCGCTTCGCCAGACCAAGTTAGAGCTAGACTCGCCTCACCAGAGACCATTTTATCTTTGCCTTCATCAACCACATAGGCCAGAACCAATGGTTTTTGCTGTTTCAAGAGTTCGCCAGCCTCCGCTAGTTGATCGACATCATGGGTGTTGACGGAGTAGCCCAGTTTGATCAAGGCAGCCCCAATGGAATCGCGCTGGCTATCCAACATGAGAATCTGCTTCTTGTATTTGGCATCCCAAAGCACATCCCAGCTCGTGATTTCTTCATCGACGAGGGTTGTGTTATACAGAATACCAAGGGTTCCCCACAGATACGGAAGAGAATACTCATTCTTGGGGTCATAGACCGTACCCATCAGGCGCTCATCAAGATGCTTGTGATTTGGGATCTTGTTCAGATCGATTTTCTCCAACATATCCTCTTGTAGCATCCTCGTCAACATGTACTCCGAGGGGAAAATCACATCGTAGTTGCTTCCACCAGATTTGATCTTAACGTACATATCTTCGTTGGTAGAATAGGTGTCATAGACAACCTTCATGCCAAACTCTTTCTCAAACTCCCCTAGAATATCCTCATCAATGTAGTCGCCCCAGTTATAGACGTAGAGGGTTGGTTTTTCCTGCCCGCAACCAGCTAAACTTAGGCTAAACGCCACCAAGACGAGCACCAAGAGAACTAACTTGCCTTTTCGAACCATTTTTACCATTCCTTCCCTTCTTCTCTTCCCGGGCTTGCCGGACATTGACGACGATCAAGAGCAGGAGTACAAACGTAAACATAATCGTCGACAGGGCATTGATCTTGGGGTTAATCCCCCTGCGGGCCATGGAGTAAATTGTAATGGAAAGGGTAGATACTCCTGAGCCTGTTGTAAAGAAGCTGATGACAAAATCATCAATCGATAGGGTAAAGGCCAATAGCATACCGGTGATAATTCCAGGCATAATCTCTGGGATAATAACCTTCCAAAGGGCCTGGGTCGGGGTTGATCCAAGATCCAAAGCAGCCTCATAAAGGTGCTTATTGAGTTGCCTGAGCTTAGGCAACACAGACAAAATGACATAAGGAATGTTAAAGGTAATATGGGCCAAGAGCAACGTGAGGTAGCCAAGTCTGACTCTAGCAAAGACAAAGAGAATCATCAGAGAAATGGCTGTGACAATCTCAGGGTTCAAGACCGGAAGGTAGGTGATGTTCATGATTACCTTCTTTTGAATTCCCCTGGTGTTGTGAATACCTATGGCTGCCAAGGTTCCTATGATCGTGGCAACAAGGGCCGAAACGACGCCGATCAGCAAAGTGGAGTAGAGGGAACTCATAATCGTTCGGTCTTGGAACAGCTCCACATACCAGCGCAAGGTGAAACCTCCCCACATACCGCGGGAACGGGAATCGTTAAAGGAGTACACCATCAGAACTGCAATGGGCATATACAGGAAGGCAAAGATGAGGTAGACATAGCTCCGCTTTAAGAACTTTACCATAGTGCCACACTCTTTTCTTCCCCTTCAAAGAAGGACATAATGGCCATACTGAACAGGATCAACACGATCATGACAACCGAAATGGACGAACCGAAGCCCCAGTCACCGACAACCAAGAACTGCTGTTCAATCAGATTACCGATCAAGGTAAACTGGCCGCCCCCTAGTAGTCTGGAGATGACAAATGTCGTTAGTGCCGGCATAAAGACCATGGTGACTCCAGAAACCAAGCCGGGCACGCTCAAGGGAAAGATAACACGGGTAAAGACCCGAAAGGAATTAGCCCCCAGATCCCCTGCTGCTTCTATGACTCCCTTATCGATCTTGCTCAGAACCGAGTAGATAGGAAGCACCATAAAGGGCAGAAAGTTGTAGACCATGCCCAAAACTACGGCAGATTCGGTGTACAAAATGTTCAGGTTTGGCAGACGCAGGGCGTTTAGGAGTACATTGATCACTCCGTTCCGTTCCAAAAGGGTCAACCAGGCATAGGTCCTCAACAGAAAGTTCATCCACATGGGGACCACAAAAAGAAGCAAGATCACACTCTTCCGACTAAAGGCGTTTCCCGCCATCACCATGGCGGCTGGATAACCAAGCAGTAGGCAGATGATCGTGCTAATGACTGCCAGGCGCAGTGACCTGCCTAGAACCCTGAGATAAATCGGTTCAAAGAACCTGGAGAAGTTGTCAAGGGACCAGGTTGCACCGGCATCTGTTGGTACGGTAAAGGCATAGTAGAGGACCAAGAGCATCGGAACAACAATGAACAGTGCCATCCAAATCACGTAAGGAAAGAGTGTCGCACGTTTCATGCTGGGCTCTCCTTCCGCATAATATGAATGTCCATGGGCTCCAGGCCTAAACCAACCTTGGTTCCCACAGGTTCCATTAGGGTGGAGTGGACAAGCCAGCTCATGCCATCGTCTGACTCAACAATCATTTCATAGTGTACTCCCAAGAAGTTCACCGAGCTCACCGTGCCGGTGAGCCGGGCATTTCCTGCTGGAATAAGCACCAAATCCTCGGGACGGATCACAACATCAACGGCCTCATCCTTGGCAAAACCAGCGTCGACGCATTCAAAGCTCGAACCACTGAAGTCCACGAGGTAGTCTTTGCGCATAAATCCGTCAACGATATTACTTTCACCAATGAAATCAGCTACAAACGCATTAGTGGGTTCATTGTAGATGTCTACCGGAGTACCAATTTGCTGAATCTTGCCATCCTTCATCACAACCACGGTGTCGGACATAGACAGCGCTTCCTCTTGGTCGTGAGTGACAAAGACAAAGGTGATGCCCAGTTGCTTTTGCATACTCTTCAGCTCATGCTGCATTTCTCTGCGTAGCTTTAGATCCAAAGCGGCTAGGGGTTCATCTAGAAGTAGAACTTCTGGCTCGTTCACCAAAGCTCTGGCAATGGCCACCCTTTGCTGCTGCCCGCCACTTAAGGAGTTCACATCTCTTTTCTCGAAGCCTTCTAAGTTCACTTGGGCTAGCATTTTGTGGACCTTCTCGGTAATCACCTTTTCGCTGAGCTTCTTAATGCGTAAACCAAAGGCAATGTTTTCAAAGACGTCAAGATGGGAGAACAAAGCGTAGCGTTGAAACACTGTGTTTACTCGACGTTTATAAGGGGGAACCGTACTGATATCCTTACCTTCAAACAAAATCTTCCCCTCGGTAGGCTGTTCGAAACCTCCGATCAACCGCAAAGTGGTTGTTTTTCCACATCCACTAGGACCTAAGAGAGTGACAAACTCGTTTTTTCTGATATACAAATTGATGCCATCGAGTGCCACTGTCTCGTCATAAACCTTCGATACAGACTTCAAATCAACGATAATTTCGGACAACTCAAGTTCCCCCTTCCGTAAACTAAAAACTTGGTGGGGTGGAAACCCACAATATGCTGGCAGGTCTTGTGCTGGTGTTCGAGATATAATGGCCTTCCTGGGCTGAAAAATAAAATGCTTCACCCGTACGAACCCTTATCTTCTTGGCACCAAGATGCAAATATACTTGGCCCTTCAGCACATAGCCAAACTCTTCTCCATCATGAGGATCATCAAATGCCGTCTGTCCATGGGGCTCGAGCTGAACCAAAATGGGTTCCATGGAGTTTTTCTGAGCATTTGGGACTAACCAATTAATTTCGCTTTTGAGCTCCGGGTCATACTTGACCGCTACATCATCCTTAGAAAAGACGATTTTTTCGGGCACTTCGTGGTTGAAAAAACCTTGCAGATCTGTACCCAGGGCTTCTAATATATCCACTAAGGTAGCGATGGAAGGTGAAGTAAGCTCCCGTTCCACTTGGGAAATGAAACCCTTTGTGAGCTCTGTACGGTCGGCGAGTTCTTCTTGGGTCAAATTGTGTTGCATTCGCAGACGTTTGATTTTCTCACCAATTTTCACCACTTCGCCCCCTCTCTGAGTTTTGTGTTACTAAACCCGTGGTTTAGAACTACTAAACAAATGTATTGTATCCACTGGGGCCCTTCATGTCAATAGGTTCGCAGGAGAAATGTAGTTGTTCTGTGATAATGTCATGTTGATTCTATTCTGGTAAAATGTCACCTATGAGAGAGGAAACATTTACCATGACCCAGCAGGACCTGA
>Ga0265293_10005116_pt1 | contig 22284 bp, 18 predicted proteins | sample Munlanlewell138R_FD_192505 | JGI IMG/M metagenome (GOLD analysis project Ga0265293, IMG submission 192505) | Leachate microbial communities from a municipal landfill in Southern Ontario, Canada - Leachate well 138R | ecosystem: Engineered > Solid waste > Landfill > Unclassified | place: Canada... | reverse complement strand
GAGCCGCTCTTCCTCATCGAGCAGGCCGTGCCTTGCGAAGAACGCGCAGTTCTTCATCGTGATCCTGTAGGTCGTGCCGGTGGTGTTGCGGCGGAAAATCCGGCCTCCGGGAGCGGAGGTGCCGGCAATGGCGGGGTCGAGAAGCAGTTCGTCAGTGCTCATGGGAGCCTCATTCATCTGTCACGATTGCATCCATGGGAATGTCCAGGGAATGCGGATGGATGGTCGCAAGTCTTGCTCCGGCATAGCCGACCCCGAGCTTGAGGGGCCGCTTGCTCATCGCCGCCAGAGTGCGGTCATAAAACCCGCCGCCATAGCCGAGCCGGTAATTGGCGCTGTCGAAGCCGACGACCGGGGAGACGACGATATCGGGCTCCACCACCCGCCCGCCGGACGGAACCAGAATGTTCCACACACCGCGTTCCAGCGGCTCGCCGGGTGCCCACAGCCGGAATTCCAGTGGCTGCGCCTTGGCGATCACCACCGGCAGCGCGATCCGGCCGCCTGCGGCAATGACCTTCTCAGACCATTGGCGCAGATCCGGTTCGCCCCGGAACGGCCAGTAGAGCGAGACGATGCGTCCCTGCGGAGCGCCGATCAGCCGATCGAGCCCTTCGGCGATCGTTCGGGTTCTGGCGGTGCGCTCGTCGGCGCTCATGGCGAGGCGCTGATCGATCAGACGCTTGCGCTCCGCCACGCGCCACTGCGAAACTTCCCTGGAAAGTTCCGGCGGTGGCCCGTCAGGCCGGTCTGGTGTCGGATTGGAGCCCTGTCCAGCCATCGCCTCTCCTCACGCCTTCTCCCTGACCTTCGGTTCAGGCCCTGAAGCGTGTCGCGATCCTCCAGATCGCTCCCTACACTTTAAGCTCTTGTTTGCACGCTTGTCGTTTCCCCGAAACCGGTTCCCACTTTCGGGCGACATGCTTTAGCTCAGGACCTTGGCCTTTCCTTCTTCGGATCGTAATGCGCGAATGCGACGATTTTTGCCGGAAGGCGCTTTTGATGCCCGTCGAGCTTGCCGATTTCGACTTCGGTGCCGACGGCGGCGTGGGTGGCGTCGACCCTTGCCAGCGCGATGTTCTTCTTCAGAAGCGGCGAGCGCGTCGAAGAGGTGACCTCGCCGATCTGGGCGCGCCCGATATGGATGCAGTCGCCATGGCCGACGGCGACATTGCTGTCGATGTCGAGCCCGACCAGCTTGCGCACCGGATGCTCCTTGCGCCGGATCAGCGCCTCGCGGCCGATGAAGTCGTCGGTCTTCGACTTGAGCGGCACGGTGAAGCCAATGCCCGCCTCGAACGGATCGGTCTGGTCTGAGAATTCATAGCCGGCGAAGATCAGGCCGGCTTCGATGCGCAGCATGTCGAGCGCCAGCAGGCCCATCGGCTTCAGGCCGTGCGGCTGGCCCGCCTCCCAGATCGCATCGAAAACGGCACCGGCATCGCGCGGATGGCACCACACCTCATAGCCAAGCTCGCCCGTATAGCCGGTGCGCGAAACCACGACCGGCGGACCGTTCTCGCCCCCGATGCGGCCGATGGTGAAGCGGAACCACTCAACCTCTTCGAGCTTCGGCTGGTGCGGCGGCGTCCAGATCACCTCTTTCAGGATGGCGCGGCTGTTGGGGCCCTGCACGGCGACATTGTGCATCTGGTCGGTCGACGAGCGCACCATAACCTTCAGCCCGAGCTTCTCGGCAACCTCGCGCAGCCAAACGCCCGAGTAATCGTCGCCGCCAATCCAGCGGAAATTGTCGAGCCCCAGACGCAGCAGCGTGCCGTCGTCGATCATGCCGCCGTGCTCGTAGCACATGGCGGTGTAGACCACCTGTCCGACGCCGAGCTTCTTGACGTCGCGGGTGAGCGTGTACTGCAGCAGCGCCTCCGCATCCGGGCCGGTCACCTCGAACTTGCGCAGCGCAGAGAGGTCCATGATCACCGCCTTCTGGCGGCAGGCCCAGTATTCCTCGATCGGCCCTTCCCTGGCGAAGGAGTTGGCGAGCCAGTAGCCCTTGTACTCCACGAAATTGCGGGTGTGCTGGGCAAAGCGCGAATGGAAGGCAGTTTCTGTTGTCATTTTCGGCTCGGAATCCGGAGTTACGCGGCGGGCGATGGCACGTGAGAACCTGTTCTTGTCGGAATAGGTGCGCACATGAATGTCGGAGAGGTTCCAGCCATTGGCCGGAGAGGTATCGTCAGGACAGGCCGACGACACGCACACGATGTCGGTCAGTGCGCGCAGCAGCACATAGTCGCCGGGCCGCGACCACGGCTCGTCGGAAAACATCACCCCATGGGCATCGACGCCGGTGTTGAAGAAGAAGTTCGCCGCCATCCAGCCGGCGCGGGGGCGAACGCCCTTGTCGGCCAGCGCCCGGTTGAAATTCTCCGAGCAGTTGGCATGGCCGGGGTAGCCGATGTCGTCGTAATATTTGGCATAGCAGGCCAGCGCGAAGGCATCGTGGCGGCCGCAGGTGTCCTGCACCACTTCCACCAGCGGCTCAAAGTCCTGATCGTAATATTTGGCGTGCAGGCCGGGCATGGCATAGGCATGGCCGAGCACCGAGCGGGTGGCGGTGACGTCGAGGGGATTGTCGATGCCCTTGTCGAGCTTGCGCGCCGAGAAGCACTGGAAGTCGGTGCACTGGCGCCCGTCGACATCGATGATCTGGATGAACTCGCCGGCGCGCACGAAGAAGGACTGCGCGGTGGCCGATTTTACCCTGAGATCAAGCACCGGATCGGCCAGCGGCTCGGGCAGTTCGGCACCCTTGACCTTTTTCTGCACGCGCGCGCGGCGCACCAGAACCTGAATGGGCGTGACCGTGTCATGACCGTCGATGGCCATCGGCCCGCCGGGGGCCGCAACCACCAGGCTGCCGTCACGGGTGATGGTGAAGGCCTCTTCGTCGCCGGCCGGGCTGTCATTGCCGAACACCCGCACGGCATCGGCATGGGCGAGATCGATCCTGCGGCGGGCAAGGCCGGCGCGAAAGGCGCTCAGGCTTTCATTGTCGCCGGAAAGCAGGGCCTGAAGACCTGAGGCATCGGAGTTGGATTTCACGCCCAGAATGGAGGCATCGGTGCGGCCCGAGGCATCGGCGGCGACCAGTTCGCAGGCCTGCCCGCCTTCCATATCGCGCACCGTGACGACATCTCCTGCCTCCACGGACACGAAAATCGCGCCCGCGCCCCGCACTTCGTATCGCTCGGTGCCGGCAGGAAGCGCAAGGCCAGAAGGAAGCCGGATTCCGCTCGGACGAGGCGGACCCGGAACGACGTCCGGATAGACTGTTTCCTGCAAGTTTGCCTCCCAGCGAATTTTCTTGCTTGTCAACTTTATTAAATCAGAAGAATAATCCACACGGAACTGCATGGCAAGTCCGGAACGTTTGCGGCGGCCGCTTTTCCTGCCAGGAATAAACGAATGTCACACAATGCATTGACAGCAGGATGAAACCAAATACCATACTGATGGTGAAATAATTTTCGTCCAAGAAAACAATATGGGGAGGACGCGAATGAACAGGAGGGTCGCCGTTATCGGCGCCGGGCCGTCTGGCCTTGCACAATTGCGGGCATTTCAATCGGCAGCGAGCAACGGAGCTGAAATCCCGGAAATTGTCTGTTTCGAGAAACAGGCAAACTGGGGCGGGCTGTGGAACTACACGTGGCGCACCGGTCTCGACCAGTATGGCGAACCCGTTCACGGCTCCATGTACCGCTATCTCTGGTCGAATGGCCCCAAGGAAGGCCTTGAGTTTGCCGACTATTCATTCGAGGAGCACTTCGGCAAGCAGATCGCATCTTATCCGCCGCGCGCGGTTCTGTTCGACTATATCGAAGGGCGCGTGAACAAAGCCGGCGTGCGCGACTGGATCCGCTTTGAAAACGTCGTGCGTCTGGTGGAGTGGAACCCGGATACCAGAAAATTCACGGTGACGGTTCAGGACCTGCCGAACGACCATTGCTATTCGGAAGAATTCGACAATGTCGTCGTCGCGTCGGGCCACTTCTCGACGCCAAACGTGCCTGAATTCCCCGGCTTCGACCAGTTCAACGGCCGCATCCTGCATGCCCACGACTTCCGCGACGCGCGCGAATTCGCCGGCAAGGACATCCTCCTCATCGGCACCAGCTATTCGGCCGAGGACATCGGCTCGCAGTGCTGGAAATACGGCGCAAAGTCCATCACCAACTGCTACCGCACCAAGCCGATGGGGTTCGACTGGCCGGACAACTGGGAAGAAAAGCCGCTGCTGGAGAAGGTGCACATCAACACCGCAACCTTCAGGGACGGTTCGACGAAGCACATCGACACCATCATCCTCTGCACCGGCTACAAGCACCATTTCCCGTTCCTGCCGGACGATCTGCGCCTGAGGACGGCCAACCGGCTGGCGACCGCCGATCTCTACAAGGGCGTCGCCTATGTCCACAATCCGGCGCTGTTCTACATCGGCATGCAGGACCAGTGGTTCACCTTCAACATGTTCGATGCCCAGGCCTGGTGGGCGCGCGACGTCATGCTGGGGCGCATCGGCCTGCCCGCGAGCAAGGACGAAATGATCGCCGATGTCGAGGCGCGCGTTGCCGCCGAGGACGCCGGCAAGGACGACTACGACGCGATCCGCTATCAGGGCGAATACGTCAAGGAACTGATCGCCGAGACCGACTATCCGAGCTTCGACGTCGACGGGGCCAACGAAGCCTTCTTCGAATGGAAGAAGCACAAGAAGAAGAACATCATGGAGTTCCGCAACAACTCCTATCGTTCCGTCATCACCGGCACCATGGCGCCCCCGCACCACACGCCGTGGAAAGACGCACTCGACGATTCACTTGAAGCCTATCTGGGAACGGAGGCCACGCCCGCCGCAGCAGAATAAAATCGGGGCATGCCGGCGAATGGGAAAACCCACGCTGGCATGCATTTAACGACAGTAACCAATGGGAGGGTCCACTGTCCGACGAACCTATTCTCGAACTGCGCAATGTCATAAGGAAGTTCGGAGGGCTTACAGCCGTCAACGACCTGTCCTTTTCCGTAAAGCGCAACAGCATTCACGGACTGATCGGCCCCAACGGGGCCGGTAAAACCACGACGTTCAGCCTCATCAGCGGCTATTACCGGCCAACGAGCGGCAGGATCCTGTATCAGGGTGAGGACGTTTCCGGGCTGAAGACCAGCCGGCTGGCTCAGCGCGGCCTGATCAGGACGTTCCAGGGCACAACCCTGTTCCATGAGTTCAGCGTCATCGACAATGTGCGGGTCGGCTGCCATCGCAGCGCCGGCGCCGGCTTCTTCTCACGCATAACGGGCGCGGATGCCCCGACCGAAAGGGAGGCCGATCGCAAGGCGCATGAAGCGCTGGAGCTGTTCGACCTCGGCGCGCTGGCCAACGAGCCGGCCTCCAGCCTGCCGCACGGCCACCAGCGGGCGCTCGGCATGGCGGTGGCGCTGGCCGCCGATCCGACGCTGATCCTCCTGGACGAGCCGTTCACCGGCATGAACCCGGAGGAAACACGGCGGATGATGGAGCATGTACGGCGCATCCGCGCCGAGCGCGACATCACCATCATGCTGGTCGAGCACGACATGCAGGCCGTCATGGGCCTGTGCGAGCGCATCACCGTCATGAATTTCGGCCAGTTCCTGACCGAAGGCGCTCCGCAGGAAGTGGCCAACGATCCGCGCGTCATCGAAGCTTATCTGGGGCGTAACGAAGATGCTGCTTGAAGTCCGCAATCTCCACGTCCACTATCAGAAGGTGGCGGCCCTGAAAGGCATCAGCCTTCAGGTCCCCTCCGGCGGCATCGTCACCATCATCGGCGCCAATGGCGCCGGCAAGAGCACCACCTTGCGCAGCATTTCGGGCCTTGCCCGGCCTTCCGGTGGAGAAATCCATTTCGAGGGCGAGCGCATCGACACCATGCCGGCCGAGAAGATCGTCGCGCGCGGCATCGCCCATGTGCCGGAAGGGCGCCGTGTTTTCCCCGACCTCACCGTCGAGGAAAACCTGCGCATCGGCGCCTTCCTGCGCAAGGACACGGCGAAGATCGAACGCGACATCGAAGACATCTTCGAGCGCTTTCCGCGCCTGAAGGAGCGGCGCACGCAATGGGCCCGCACCCTTTCCGGCGGCGAACAGCAGATGGTCGCCATCGGGCGGGCGCTGATGTCGGGACCGAAGCTGCTTCTGCTCGACGAGCCCTCCATGGGCCTGTCGCCGGTGATGGTGCAGGAAATGGCGCGCATCGTTTCCGACATTGCCGAGACCGGCGTGCCGGTGGTGCTGGTGGAACAGAATGCGGGTCTCGCGCTGCGGCTCGCCTCCTATGCCTATGTGCTCGAAATCGGCACGGTGGCCGTGGAAGGCCGCTCCGCCGACCTGAAGACCAACGACCATGTGCGGAGGGCCTATCTCGGTGCATGAGACCCGGACCCTGGCCGAACTCGTCACCGCCGGCTGGAGCGAAGCCGACCTGCAATGGGAAAAACTGGCGGAAGCCGCCCTTGCCGCTCTGGCCGAGGGACAGGTGGAACCGGCGCGCGAACTCTATGCGCAGGCGCTGAGGCTGGCGCGCACGGAATTTCCGCCAAACGACCCGAGGCTCGCCGCCAGCCTGAGCAATCAGGCCGTCGTGCAGCCCGTGTCCAGCGGCCGGATCGAGGCGTCGGCCGCGCAGGCCTGGGCTTCATGCGGCCGCTGGATCGATACGATGACCGCGCCGCGCACGGCGCGCTCCTCGCTCTTTCATCTGCGCATGGAGCGCCTGCACCGGCCCGCATACGAAGAGCGCTGGCGCATGAAGGCCCGCGACATGCTTGAGACCCTGCGCCGCGACCATGGCGCAATGGACAGCCTCGAACTGCTCGACCGCGACGCGGCGGCACAACGTCTTCTGCAATGGGATCGTGAACGCCCCGCAGGGATGAATGACCCACGAAAGTTCATGGCAGCGATGATCCTGCTCGGCTTCCGCCGCAAGGCGCAAGGCGCGGGCATGGGGCAAGTGCATACCCACGCGCATACCGGGGCCACCAGCCTCCAATAAACAAGAGTGAATTCTGACAGGGGAACAGGGTGCGCGATCCAATCGCGCGCCAGCATGCCCGGCTCTGCCCGTATTCCACGCAGGAGCCGGTTTCTAACGCGGTAGCTATTTTTCAGAACGCAAAGCGGAGGAGACTGCAATGAAGCCTGCATCGAGCATCACACTGAACAGACGAACCTTGCTGACTGGCGCGGCCAGCGCCGCGCTGCTGCCCGTGGTGGGCATGCCGAAAGCCAGCTTCGCACAGGACAACGTCGTCAAAATCGGCTTTCTCGCCCCGCTGACGGGCGCCGTGGCGGCATGGGGCAAGCCCGGTCTCGACGGCTGCAGGATCTGGGCCGACTGGGTCAACGAAGCCGGCGGCATCGAGGTCGGCGGACAATCCTACAAGGTCGAGCTCGTCTCCTATGACGACGAGGACGACGCCGGCAAGGCGCGCACCGGCGCAACGCAGCTCATCCGCGAGAACGACGTCAAGTTCATCATGATGCTGGGCGGTAACTCGTGGCCGGGCGTGGAGGAAATCGCCGCACGGCAGGGCATGATGGTGTCCACCCTGCTGCCGAGCGACCTGACCCCCGACACCGAAACCCTGATCGCGCCCTGCGAGGTGCATCCGATCTACAACGTCACCGGCGTCGACTGGCTGGCGGCCAACCGGCCGGAATTGAAGACGGCGGTGGTCTGCGCGCAGGACGATGCGCTGGGCAAGCCTTCGGTCGCCACCTATCTCGCCGCCTTCGAGGCGGCCGGCATCCAGATGGCGAGCCCGCCCTTGTTCTTCGATCCGGCCACCACCGATTTCGCGCCGGTGATGACCCAGCTTCTGGCCAACAATCCCGACATATTGTGCCTCGACACCTGTTATGCCGATTATGTCCAGCCACTGTGCGAGCAGGCCTTCCAGCAAGGCTACAAGGGGCAGATCATCTCCTGCACGCTCGATTTCTACCAGCGCATCGTTGAGCGCACCTCGAAGGAGTTCATGGAAGGCGTCATCTTCCAGTTCCCCGATTTCGACGATCAGGCGCTGAACGATCCGCGCATCAACTTCAGGAAGCCGAACGAGTTCTATGCCGAATATGTGAAGCGCTACGGGGCGAACGAGTGGTCGGCGGTGTCGTGGGAATACTCCTCGATCCTCGATCTGTGGGCGGACGCCGCCCAGCGCGCCGGCAGCATCGAGCCTGACGCAGTGCTGGCGGCCATGAAGGACGGCGGCACCGGCAAGCACGCCTTTGGCGAGGCGCGCTGGTGGGGCAAGGAGCTTTTCGGCATCGACAACGCGCTCGTCGGCGACTGGCCGGTCGTTGTGATCCGCGACGGCAAGGCGACGATCGCCGAATTCCGTTCGATCCCGGAGTGGTGGGACAAGAACAGCGAATTGCTGCTCAAGCACATGTCCGATCTCGGCCTGTTGTGGAACCAGCGGACCTGAGTGCTGAGCCGGGCCCCGCGCCGGCTCGGCAGCCTCTCACCTGAAACCGAATTACAGAACGGGATACATTATGCCGGATTTCCTCCTGCAGACCGTGTTCAACGCCTCATACGCCGCAAGCTACATGGCGCTGGTCGCCGTCGGGCTGGTGCTCATCTTCGGCGTCATGGGCGTGATCAACTTCGCACATGGCGAGCTTTATATGGCAGGCGCCTATGCCATCGTCTTCTTCTATGCTTGGCTTGGCCTGCCCTTCGTGGTGGCCGTGGGGCTTGGGCTGTTCTTCGCCGGATGTCTGGGCGTGCTGATGGAGCTTGCGTTGTTTCGGCCGCTGCGAACCAATCCGCTCGGCGGGCTCATCGCCTCGATAGGCTTCCTGCTCATCCTGCAGACGCTGGCCGTGCTCGGCTTCGGCCTGCGCAACCAGACCGTGCCGCCGGTATCGCAGGGACGCCTCACCATCGGCGGCGCGATCCTGACCTATGAGCGGCTCTATGTGATCGTCGCGACCGTGGTGCTGCTGGCCGTGCTGTGGCTGTTTCTCAGGCGCAGCAAGTTTGGCTGGGCGCTCCGGGCCTGCGCGCAGGATCGCGAGGCGGCCGCGCTGCAGGGCATTTCGATCAACCAGACGGCGCGCTACGCCATGTTCATCGGCGCGGCCCTCGCCGGTGTCGCCGGCGCGATGACCGCGCCGCTGGTCGCGCCCTCCCCCTTCATGGGCCACGGCATCATCGTCACCGCGTTCATCATCATCATCGTGGGCGGTATCGGCAGTCTGGAGGGCGCGGTGCTGGCCGCGGTGCTCTATGCCTTCGTCCACACCTTCGTCACGACCTTCTTCGATGGCGTCATCGCCAACATCGTCGGCCTGTTGCTGATGCTGGCCGTGCTGGTCGTCAAGCCGCAGGGCCTTTTTGGAGTGCGCGAACGTGCCTGAGAAAAACACCATCGGAGCCGCCGGCATCGCTGGCATCCTGATCCTTGCGGCCCTGCTCATCGCGGCCCCGCATGTCGTCAGCTTCTCGCAGCAGGAACTGCTCGTGCTGCTCACCATCAACGTGCTCGTCGTGGCGAGCTACCGGTTGCAGACGCTGACCGGCGAGTGGTCGCTGGCGCATGTGGTGATGATGGGCTCAGGCGCCTATGCCAGCGCGCTGTTCGCCAAGAGCTTCGGCTTTCCGGTGCCGCTGGCGATGATCGGCGGTGCCATCGTCGCCGGGCTGGTGGCGGCGCTGATGAGCTTTCCGCTGTTTCGCATGAAGGGCTTTTACTTCCTCATCGGCTCCTTCGCGGCCGGCGAGATCCTGCGGCTGATCTGGAAGCGCTTCACCAACCCGTTCGGCGGGCCGAAGGGCATCCAGCGCATTCCGGGGTTTCCCGAGATCGACCTCGGCTTCATCCGCATCGATTTCTACGATCCCGCCAACTACTATTATCTGGTGCTGGCGGTGGTTCTGGTGTCGCTGTGGGTTCTCTACCGGATCGAGAAATCGCGCATCGGGCTGACCTTCCATGCCATCCACTGGCAGGACAAGCTGTCGGAATCGGTCGGCGTCGACGCCTTCCGCTACCGCATGCTGGCCTTCGTCGTCGCCGCCTTTTTCGCGGGTCTCGCCGGCGCGCTCTATGCGCATTACCTCAGCACCGTCAATCCGAACCAGTTCGACGTCAACACCATGGTCTATGTGCTGATCTGGACCATCGTGGGCGGCACCACACGCTGGTATGGCCCGATCCTGGGCGTGGTGACGCTGACCATCATCGACGAGGTCATCCTGCGCGGCATCGGCGCCGATCAGGTGCGGCCCCTGCTCTATGGCGGCATCCTGATCCTCGCCATCCTGTTCCTGCCCAACGGGCTGGAAAGCCTCGTCATGCGGGCCTCCGACGCCCTGCGCCGCAATCGCGGACAGGCAACATCGGGGGCGATGGTGCGCGAGTAGGACAGGGCCTGTCAAAGGGTTCCGGGCACCCCTGCCCCGCAAACAAAAACCCGGCCGGATGATCCGGCCGGGTTTTTCGACGTCTTCAGGCTGTCATCTCAAGCGAGTTGATTGACGACCTTTTCGGTGATCTCGATGGTACGGTCGATGTCGGCGTCGGTGTGGGCGAGCGAGATCGAGCCCTGCTTGGTCACCACCGGGAAATGGAACACGCCATTGTCGATCAGCGCACGGCGATAGGCGATGTCGCGCTCCATGTCGTTGTTCATCACCACATCGCGCCAATTCACCGGCGCATGGTCCATGAAGTAGACGGCAAAGGCCGAGCCCTGACGCACGATGGTCGTCGGGTAGTTGCGCTTTTCGAAGATGCTCTTCAGGCCCGCCTCAAGCCGCGCGCCCAGACGCTCCAGCCCGCCATAAACCTCCGCCTCGCGGGACTTCAGCCGCGTCAGGCAGGCCAGCGCCGCCGCCACATTGACCGGATGGCCGTTGTAGGTGCCGGCTACCGAAACCCGCTTCTTCGGATCGGGATGCGCGCACAGGCCCATGATCTCGCGCCTGCCGCCAATGACGCCCATCGGATAGCCATTGGCCACCGCCTTGCCGAAGGTGCACAGGTCCGGCGTCACGCCCGACAGCGCCTGATAGCCGCCCAGCGCATGGCGAAAGCCCGTCTTGACCTCGTCGAAGATCAGAACCGTGCCATACTTGTCGCACAGCGCCCGCAGGCCCTCCAGATAGCCGGGCTGCGGCTTGACGATGCCGATGTTCTGCAGGATCGGCTCCAGGATGATGGCCGCCACGTCGCCCTTCGCCAGCACCTTCTCGGCCGCCGCCAGATCGTTGAACTCGATGGCGCGCACCGTCTGGTCGATCACCTTCGGCACGCCCGCCGTCGTCACCGACAGCGGGTATTCCTCGCCTTCCCGGTGATCCTCGACGAAAGAGCGCGGGTCCATCAGATTGTAGCTGACATAGTCGAAGCAGCCATTGTAGCCGCCCTGCATGACCACCACCACATCGCGGCCGGTGTGGGCGCGCGCCAGACGCAGCGCATAGCCCACCGCCTCCGAGCCGGTGCTGGTCAGCTGCAGCTGCTCGATGCCCGGCACGCACTCGACCAGCAGCTCGGCGACCTCGGCCTCCCAAGGCATGGTGCCGGCGCCGATCAGCGAGGCGCCCGAGCGGATCATGGCGATCACCGCCTCGTCGACCTCCGCATCGCCATGGCCGAACAGGTAAGGCGCAAAGCCGGCATGGTAGTCGATATATTCATTGCCGTCGGCATCGTAGAGATAAGCGCCCTTCGCCCGCACGAACAGCTTCGAGGGCGTAATCGCACGGTTCAGCGACATCGTTCCGCCAGCAATGTACTGGCGCTGACGGTCAACGGTGCTTTGCAGAGTATCCGGCATGGTATCGGCTTTCATGACATGAGGAAAATTTCGCAGCCGCCCATGAGTCTTTCCTCCCACAGCACCGGCCTGCCGACTTGATACGGCTAGGTTTAACGTTAAGTCAAGCGCAAAACCATATGCCAGCGTGCTGGTCACATGCTTTTTGGGAGATCAAAACGGAAAGCGGGGAGACCGTGGCAACCGATCAGGTGCTGTGCGGTGGTTCCCGCAGACCGGCATATGCCTTCACGACGCGTTGCGGGACATGGGGTTGCCGGTTGCAGCCGCGAAAATCGCGGCGGGCGATGCGATCCCGGGACATGGAGCCGCTCTGGAGCCATCACAGGTACAAGGGACGATCCGATCTATAGCCGGAGCATCGGCTTAAAAAGCGGTTTCCACCTTTCGGTGCGATGCTGTGGCACTTGCCGATTTCTTGCGAAACGTCCGGCGTTACCAGATGGCGGCACTGTTTCAGTCCGGCGCAGGACTGCTGCCGGAAACAAAAAAGCCGGATGCGCGGGGAGTGGATTCCCGTTGCCGGCGGAAATTCGCCGGGGTCTGACCGGTCCAGCGGCGGAAGGCCTTGGTGAAGGCGCTTTCGTCGGAAAAGCCAAGCCTTTCGGCAACATCGCGCAACGGGCTGTCGCCGCGAAGCTGTTCCACCGCGACCGCGTGCAGGCTGGCATCGCGCAGCAGCTTGAAGGATGTGCCCTCCTCGGCGAGGCGGCGGTTGAGATGCCGGCCGCTGACATTCAGCCGCTCGGCGACACGCTCCTTGCCCCAGCGCGGATGGGTGCGGATCATACGCTGCACCTCGGCGGCAAGGCTGGCGTGACCAAGCTCGGCCAGCACCTTGTCGGTCAGGCCGCGCAAATGCTCGCGCAGGGTGCTGTTGGCCTGAATGAGCGGCAGGCCCAGCGCGGACGCGCTGAACATGAGCGCATTGAAGGGCTGGCCGAAGTTGACAGGAATGAGCAGCAGCGCACGATAATCCGCCTGCGCCGCCAGCGGCTTATGCGTGAAGCTGAGCCCCGCCGGGCGAAACGCGCTGCCCGTTGCCCATGTGCTGATCTGCAACAGGCCTGCCAGAACCGCTTCCACCCGCTCGGCCTGCCGCAGCGCCAGATGCGACTGGTAACGCACCGTTACCATATCGCCCTCGTTGTCGATCAGGAATTCGCCGCCCTCGCCGACGATGGGCGCGACCTCGCCAAGCTCTTCCAGAGCTTCGCCCAGCGTATCGCAGGACACCAGCAGCATGCCCGCGCAATCCAGATGCCCGGCATGCAGTTCGAGGCCGAGGCGCAGGCCGGCCAGCGGATCGGCGCTGGCGCTGCAATAGGCTTCCCACAGCGCATCGAGCGTCGTCAGCGGCAGCCTTGCATTGTTCTCTACCGCCTTGCGCAACTCTGCCGGCAAAACCAGCGCCAGACGATCCGCGCTCTGGATCACCGCCCGCGCATAGAGCCGGTTGACGCTGAACAAATGCTCGCTCATTCCCGGATTGCCGCCTCCCCTGCCGACAAAGCCATAAGGCCGGTGCTAACCGGCGATCCGGGATTTGTAGAGCATATGGCAGGGCGAGGCCAGCGGGCAGCCGCCGGCCAATCCGCGCGAAGAAAGATCAGACCCTTCAGCCGGCTTGCGGCTGGAGCATTTATGCCGCGCCAGATGTTTCCATCTGGCTGCAAGATGCTCTACTGCCGCAGCTCGACCGCGAATTTGCGCATCATGAGCCGCTGATAGAGATCCGGCGCGACCCGCCACAGAAAGCTTGCCGCCACGCTGGCGCGGTCGGAATAGACGCGCCGCCTGCGCTTTTCCAGCGCCGAAACGATGCGCTCCGCCATCCAGCCCGCGTCCTTCGGCTTGCCCATGGTGGAGCGCGCGTGACGTGCCGGCCTGCCGTCATGGCCGAGCGCATTGGCCTCGATCGGCGTGTCGAGAAAGCTCGGATAGGCCATCAGCACATGCACGCCATGCTGCATCTGCTCGCAGCGCAGCACCTCGAAGGATTGCGCCAGTGCCGCCTTCGCCCCGCAATAGCCGGCGCGGCCGAGCACCGGCATCCAGCCCGCCATCGAGCCGATGTTGACGATGCTGCCGCGATGCGCCTGCAACTGCGGCAGGGCCGCAAGCGCCAGCTCCAGCGGCGCCTGCCAGTCGACCTGCATCACCTTGCGCAGCACGCGTGGATCGGTCTTCGCCACCGGCGAGCGGTGGGTGATGCCGGCATTGTTGACCAGCACGCCGACGCCGCCGAAACGCGCCTGCGCCCGCGCCAGCAGCTCCGCCTGATGGGCCACATCGGTGATGTCGCCCGCCGCGCAGACGATGCGCGTGACATCGCCAAGCTCGCCGGCCAGCTTGCGCAGCACATCCATGTCGAGATCGGTCAGAACGAGATTGTGGCCGCGCCGCCAGAAGGCCCGGGCAAGTGCCTGCCCGAGCCCTCCCCCGGCCCCTGTGATCAGAACGCTGCTCACAGGTCCCCCCTTGCACGTGCGTGCTGCACGTAGAAGCGGAAGGTTTCTTCCGATGTCTTTTGCGGCCGGTAGCCGAACTCCTGCTTCAGCCGCGTGTTGGACAGGACCGGCCTGTAGCGCAGGAACTTCACCTGCTCCGGCCCGTAACGGCCCTTGCCGAGAAGGCGCGCGGCCCGCAGCGCAGTGCTGACGAGGCCGGCCGGCAAAGTGAGCACCGGCTTGCCGAGGATGGCGGCGATCTCGTGCACGCTGAGCGCGCCGTCGCCCGCCATGTTGTAGATGCCGCAGCGGTTGCCGCGCAGCCCGTGCTCGATGGCTGCCACCACATCCTCGTCCCACATGAAGACGAAGGGAGACTTGCTGCCGCGGATCGCCAGAATGCGCTTTGCCCGGAACAGATTGGTGATGAGGTTCTGCGTCGAGGCCCCCAGAATGGTGCCGGGGCGCAGCACGAGCTGACGCAGTTGCGGATGGCTTTGCCGGTATTGCGCCAGCATCTCCTCGACCCTGCGCTTGTGATCGGAATAGGCGATCTCCGGATTGCCGCGCAGGGGCTGGTCCTCGTCGATCCATTCGGGATTGTCGGCGTGATAGCCGTAAGCCGCGCCGGAGCTGGTGACGGTGATGTGCCCGACGCCCGCTTCCAGACAGCACTCCACCACATTGCGGGTGCCGTTGACGTCGATGTCGAACTCGCGGGCGCGGTCGGTTCCGGAATCGAGCACCGAGGCCAGATGCACCACATGGGTGATGGCCTGCGCCTTCAACACGCCGGCCAGCGCCGCATCGCGCACATCCATCCGGTGCACCGCAAAGGGCGCCTCCGGGCGGGGGCGGATGTCGGTGCCGATGACGGTGAAATCCCGGGCCAGCCTGCTGCCGAGCAGGCCGCCGACATAGCCGGCCGCCCCGGTGATGAGAATTTTTGGCTGCATCACTGTTGCCCTGCCGGTGCCGGCGCATCGCGGATGGGGATGCGCGACCAGATGCAGGCCAGCGTCAGCCCCGAAACCAGATGCCACACGCCCCAGAAGGCGGTGATCAGCATCATGCCGCCGGCATTGGGCATGAAGGTGAACAGGATGACCAGCCCGAGGCCTGAATTCTGGATGCCCACCTCAAGCGTCACGGCGCGGGTGTCGGGCGTGTTCAGCCGCATCAGCCGCGCCATCGCAGCACCCAGCAAAAGCGCCATGGTGTTGTGAGCGACGACCAGCCAGAAGAAGGTGTGGAAGCGCTCCACGAACAGGGTGTAATTGTTGCTGAAGGCGATGGCGACGAAGGCAAGGAAGATCAGCAGCGCAAAGATGCGCAGCGGGGGCTCGACCTTTGCCGCAAGACCCGGAAAGCGCCGGCCGACCGCCATGCCGATGACCAGAGGCAGGCCGAGCACGACGAGCACCAGAAGCACGATGTCCTTGCCGTCCACGGCGATGGAAACGAGCAGGTCGCGCGTGTTGGGATTGAGCCAGCCATAGAGCGCAAAGTTGAAGGGCGTCAGCACCGTGGCCGCGAGACTGGAAACGGCGGTCATCGAAACCGAGACGGCCACATTGCCGCGCGCCAGCCAGGTCATGATGTTGGAAAACGCACCGCCCGGACAGGCGGCGACGAGGATCATGCCGAGCGACAGTTCCGGGTCGATGCCGAAGAACCATGTCGCGAAACAGGTCGCGGCCGGCAAAAGCAGGAACTGCGCGAACAGGCCGGCGAACACCGTTCGCGGCTGCGTCAACACCAGCCGGAAATCGGCCGGCTTCAGCGTCAGGGAGACGCCGAACATCATCAGCGCCAGAAGCAGGTTGAGGATGACGAGGCTGGCGGGATTGAACTCGATGGGAACCGGACCGCTCATGGCTGCACCTCGACCCTGTGGTTGATGCGGGCTGCACCCGGCGTTACCGATCCCAGTTGCCGGCGCAGCTCATCCGCATGGGATGCGACGGCTGCCCGGTAACTGTCCTTGTGAACGTAGTAGGCCATGCGTTCGAGATCGAGATAGGCATAGCCGCCGTCGATGCGTTCGGTGGCAAGCCGTGCCTTGACGTCCTTCAGCCGCGCGGCAGCCGGCACGCCTTCTGCCAGCCCGCGAATGTAGAGCGCGGCCAGCTCCGCCTGCTTGTTGCGCCCTTCCCAGCCGAGGCCGGCGGCCTCGATCATGCCCATCATGAACAGGTTATCGTGGTCGGGATGAAAGACATTCAGATAGAGCCGGGGCGCGCCGGCCAGCTGCGGCCAGTTGAGTTCCGACCTGTCGATGAACGGATAGTCGAGCTTGTAGCCGGTGGCCAGCAGGATCAGGTCGTACTCGCCGCGCCTGCCGTCGGCGAAGACGACGCCGGACCCGTCCAGCCGGGCGATGTCGCCGCGCGGGCCGATATCGCCCTGCCCGATATGGTGCAGGATCAGCGAGTTCATCACCGGATGCGATTCATACATGCGGTAGTCGGGATCCGGCAGGCCATATTGCGAGGGCTTGCCCATCACCGCCCGCACCAGCATGGAATCGAGGATCTGCTTGAGGCGGCGCGGAAGTTTGAGCTTGCCGCCAAGCGTGTCGGTCGGCTTGCCGAAGATGAATTTCGGAATGAAATAATAGCCGCGCCGCACCGAAATATCGACGCTTGCCGCATGGTGAACCGCATCGACGGCGATGTCGGCTCCCGAATTGCCGCAGCCGACGACCAGCACCCGCTTGCCCGTGAGCTGCGACGGCGAGCGGTAGTCGGCCGCATGCATCAGCGTGCCGGAAAACGCGCCCTCGAAGCGCGGCATGTTGGGATGATGCAGCGTGCCGCTGGCAATCAGCACGCCGGCGAAGCGGCGGGTCTGCTGCCGGCCGCCGCTTTCCGTCGTCACCAGCCAGCCATCGCCATCCCGCTTCATCCCGATCACACGGGTCGAGAACTCATAATGGCGCATGAGATCGAAATGGCGGGCGTAATCGCGGAAATACCGGCACATGGCGTCATGGCGTGGATAGGTCGCAACGCCTTCCGGCATGGGGAATTCGGCGAACTCGGTCGTCGTCTTCGACGAGATCAGGTGGGCGGTCTCGTACATGGTGCTGTGCGGATTATCGATGTCCCACAACCCGCCCACATCGCAATGCAGCTCGAAGCCGGTGAAGGCGATGCCCTGCCTGTCGAGATTGCGCGCCACAGCCAGCCCCATCGGGCCGGCACCGATAACCGCATACATGGCGTTTCCTCTCTCCCCGCGCAGGCATATGCAAGATGATGCAGGAGTCCGGCCGCCAGAAAACAGCGCAGGGCACTCCTCCCGCAACGGACCGCGCTCCTCCCGCGATCCGCCGGTGATCCTGCCACAGCGCCGGCTGCGCGTACCGGGACAAATGGGACACCGGCCCGTCAATTCGGGACATGAGACCGGCGCGCGCCATTTTCTTCAGGTAACGAAGGCGTTACCGCTGTTCAAAGGCACCATTGTGGGAAGATGGCCCTGTGCATCTTGTGCAGGCCTCTGCGCGCCTCTACATCAGCCCCGTCCGGGTTTTTTCCGGGCAGCCACCTCTTCAGGGGCCGGGATTCCCGCATGGGAAGCCAGACCCTGAGGTGACCGCACCAATTGGGGAGAGACCTGACATGTTTACACCACGCCGCACCGGACTGTTCGCGCTGTTTGCCGGGCTGATGCTCGCCTTTTCGATGGTATCGGTGGACTACGCCGAGGCAAGGCGTGGCGGCAGCTTCGGCAGCCGTGGCCTGCGCACCCACCAGAGCGCCCCCGCCACCCGCACCGCGCCGAACCAGGCGGCTCCCGTCGAGCGCTCGATGACGCCAAACACCGCGCCCAATGCAGCGCGCCAGCCTGCGGCCGGCCAGCAGCGGCCGGGCTTCATGAACGGGCTCGGCGGCTCGCTCATGCGCGGCCTGCTGATCGGCGGCCTGATCGGCCTGCTGCTCGGACAGGGATTTGGCGGTCTGGCAGGTCTGTTCGGCCTGTTGCTGCAAGGCCTGCTGATCGCCGGCGTCATCATGCTTGCCCTGCGCTTTTTCCGCGGCCAGAACGCCGCTCAGCCTGCCATGGCCGGTGCCGGATCAGGAAATGCGCCCAACAACAACGGCTTCGGCCGTCAGGCGCACCCGGCTGGCGACAGCAACAAGCGCGCCGGCTTCACCGTCCCGTCCTTCGGCGGGCAGCAGGCAGCGGCTCAGGCGCCGGCCATGCGCGACATGACCCCCGGTGAGGAAGACCTCAACCGCTTTGAAGCCCTGCTCGGCGAAGTGCAGGATGCGTTTTCCCGCGAGGACTACGCAGGCCTGCGCCGCCTCGTTACGCCGGAGATGGTGTCCTACCTGTCGGAGGAACTCGCCCAGAACACGCATAACGGCCTGCGCAACGAGGTCAGCGACGTGCGGCTTCTGGAAGCCGACATTGCCGAAAGCTGGAGCGAGGGCAACCGCGACTACGCCACCGCCGCCCTGCGCTATGAAGCCATCGAGCTGATGCGCGACAGGACCACCGGCAAGGTCGTCGAAGGCGATGCCGACACCCCGAGCGAAACCGTGGAGCTGTGGACCTTCGTGCGCGAAAACGGGCAGGACTGGAAGCTCTCCGCCATCCAGCAGCCCGGCTGACGCAACCGGCAGGAACCACGCCGCAACCTGCCTTCTTGAAACCCTCAGGCAGGCAGGCAGGTTGCCGCACGAGCGGGCCGGAAACCCACCTTCGGCCAGCGCAGGTGCAACAGCGCTGAAATTCAGTCGGCAAGGAAACAAGCTGCGCGATTGTTCCATGGCGTATTCCGCGGCAAGTGCTGCCCCGGAACAGAAGCGGGCGCGGCATGTCATCGGCAGCCATGCAGCCCAGCCGCACGGCATGGCTCTCACGCTATCCCGCCCGCTTCGTCAGCCGAAAGTCACGGCCCGCCGGAGCCGGCATAAGCTGCCGGCTCATCTGATGACGATAAACCTCTGATTGGGCTGCCCCGTACATTTGTAGCTCAGCACCGGCGTGCCGTTTGCATTGGCGGCCATACGCACATCCAGACAGCTGCCGTAGGCGTTCACGATGCGGCCGCTCTTTTCGACGGTCCACATCTGGCGTGTTCCGCCCGTGCAGCTCTTTACAAACACCGGCCCATCCTGCTGCCGGATTGCAGTCAGGCAACCCGCGTTCACGCGTATCGTCGTTTTCTGGTTGTCCCTGAAAACAAACTGCTGGTTCCTGCCATGGTGACACGTCCACAAAACGAGTTCGCCCTGCGCCGTGGCATCGAGGCATTTGTCGCGTGCGTGGGCCGGCCGAAGGATCGCGCTGCCGCCCGCCCCCGCCGGCGTTTCCGGCTTTGGCAGATCGTAGCGCGCCCAGCGCTGGTTGATGGTGCCGTTGCAGCGATAGGTGATCACCGGCGTGCCGGCGGTTTTGCGGTTCTGCTCGACATCGACGCAAAGCCCGTTGCCGTTTTTGATCTGGCCGATGTTGCTGTAGGTCCATGTCTGGGTGACGACATTGCGGCATGGCGCCAGAAAAAGCGCCTCCCCTTCGCGGTTGCCTTCGAGACATTGCGAACCCACGCGCATCCTGCGCTCGCCGTTTTCACGGCGCTCAAGCGTGATCTTCTGGGCATTCGAGCCGTTGCACTTTGCCAGCTTCGCATCGCCTGAAAGATCCATGCACAAACTACGCGCGCTGTCCGGTCTCAGGTTCTTCGTTTCCGCCGGATAAAGGGTCGCCTGCGCCGTACCCAGCCATGACAGCAGCGCAAAAGCGGTCAAAGAACAGTGCTTTACAGCCCTCAGCATGGTGATTGGTTTTCCTCTTCCCTTTGAATCGCGTTCGGGCCGCATGGAAAACGCAATCCGGCGTGGCTGGCATCCACCAAAAGGTGGACGCGTTTTTCCTGTCAGCCGCTATCTCCCGGATACGGCGCACAGAGATACGGGATGAGATCGACATGAAGGCAGCCCTACGTTCCATGGTCCTGACCGCGGGCCTTCTGGCGAACCTTGCCCTGCCTGCCTGGTCGCAACCCACCCCCACTTTGGCCACCCCCGCTCTGGCCACCCCCGCTCTGGCAACACCCGACCTGCTCGATTTCTTCTCGATCGCGATACCGACCGAGAGCACGCCGCGCATCGACAATTTCGACGAGACGTGGCTGATCACCGGCCCGATCTCGGAGTTCACCTCGAAGGTCATGCAGGGGCCGAGCTGGCTTCAGCTGGAGGGAAAGGTTGTCTACGCCTATTACCGTTTCCAGCCCGGCGACAATGCATTGCAGGTGCAGCGTGCCTTTGAAAAGGCGGCGGCGGAGGCCGGCTATGCGGTCAGCTTCTCGTGCAGCACCCAGAAGGGGGATTGCTTCAGTGAAGGCAAGCCGCTGTCCGGCGTCTCGCTCGGCATATTGCTGGACAAGCCAACCGACATGCCGGCGCTTGAGCCGCTCGGCATCGTGCGCAACTATTTCTATGTCGGCGGGGCCAGGCTCACCTATGTGACGAAGGACGAAGGATCGGGCGTGACCCATATGCAGGTGGCATTTGCCGATACGCCGGAAAAAGGCGTGATGGCGGTCACCAAATCCGTGATCACCGGCACACCGCCGGAGCTCAGCAAGGCTTCGTCCATGCATTCGAAGCTGCTTGCCGGTGAAAGCGTTTCTCTCGACAATCTGCTGTTCGACACCGACAGCGCGATCCTGCTGCCGCCCTCGCGCGACCAGCTCTTCGAAATCGCCATGATGCTGCGCGAGAACCCGGCCCTCAAGCTTCAGATCATCGGCCATACCGACAGCGATGGCGGGCGCGACCACAATCAGGGCCTGTCGGAACGCCGCGCTGCTGCCGTGGTCGACGCACTCGCCAATGGCTTCGACATCGAAGCCGGCCGCCTCGCTTCTTCCGGCCGGGGCATGGATGCGCCTGTTGCCAGCAACGGCACTGCGGATGGCAAGGCCAAAAACCGGCGCGTCGAACTGAAACTGCAATAGCGTTTCGGCACGGCCTGCCGGGCGAAAATGCTTCCGGTCTTCCGGGGCCGGGATTTTCGCTTGCGCGCGCACCGTAAGCGATCCACCAAATGGTGGATATGCGGTGCGGCGGAAATTCCATGTCTCCTTTCATCTCGCCTGAAAAACTCTCCGGACTGATTGGCCAGATTTACGATTGCGCGCTTGATCCGGAGCGATGGCCGCAGGCCATGCAGGCGATCTGCGAGGAACTGAACCTGCGCACCGGCGTCATCAGCGTCATCGACATGATGCGCGGCGAGCCCCTGCTGGCATCGACGACCGGCTTTTCATCTCAATGGCTGGAACGTCTGCCGGAATTCTCCGACGGTCTCGTCGGGCTGTGGGGCGGTGAACGGGCCGTGCGCAACCTGCCGCTGGAAGAGCCAGCCGTGCTGTCCCGGGTCAATCCCTCCGGCGTGACCGAAGACAGTGAAGACGGTTTTCACCTCGGCTTCAACCGCCCGCAGGGCTTTGTCGATGCGATAGCCGTCGGCCTGACCCGCGACGACACCATGCTCGGCACGATCGGCTTCAACCGCCATGAGGATTTCGGCCTGATTGGCCCGCGCGAAACCGAGGTGATGCGGCTCCTGCTGCCCCATCTTCAGCGCAGCGTGGCGATAAGCCGTGTGCTGGAGATACGACGGATCGAAACCGACGCCATCAGGCTCGTCCTGAACTCGCTCAGCGTGCCGGTGTTCGTGGTCGGCTCCGGCTTCCAGCTTCGCTTCGCCAACGACGCCGGCGAAGCACTGGCCGTGCAAAAGAAAATCGTCAGCATTCAGGGTGGCTGTGCGCGGCTCGACAACGCGCAGGCGCAGCGCAGGCTGGCAGCCCTGATGCAATCTTTCATACAGGAGCCCGCGAACAGATCCGAAGAACCGTTCGGAACCGCCTTCCGGGATCATGAGCACAAGCCCTGGGTCGTCCATCTTCTGCCGCTGAGCAGCAGGGTTGCGGGGAACATCCGCTCAGGCGAC
>Ga0265293_10005114_pt1 | contig 22291 bp, 19 predicted proteins | sample Munlanlewell138R_FD_192505 | JGI IMG/M metagenome (GOLD analysis project Ga0265293, IMG submission 192505) | Leachate microbial communities from a municipal landfill in Southern Ontario, Canada - Leachate well 138R | ecosystem: Engineered > Solid waste > Landfill > Unclassified | place: Canada... | reverse complement strand
GTTAAGGGCAATAACTGTCTGGACTTTCATGAATTAGTCTAAAAAATGAACAAAGTTATCTCTAGCTTTGTTCATTTTTCGCTTTTAGCTGGTAAGGTTCTTTGCTTCTTCAACTAAGATATTTATTGAGGCGTATAATTGTTGTATACTACTATTTATATTTTTTATGGCTTCAGTTTGTTCCTTGGCAATTCGACTAATTTCACTAATTATTTCTGTTTGATCCTTTGATGTTTCTTAGTCTTTTTTAATATTTCCTCAATCTTTAAAATTGAGTCAGAACTGCTATTTGCAAGCTTTCTTATTTCATTTGCCACAACACCAAAGCCTTTACCCTCTTGTCCATACCTTGATGCTTCTATGGAAGCATTCAATCCCAATAGGTTTGTTTGTTTAGAAATATTTTGTATAAATCTTAATACCTCATCAGTTTCTCCAATACTTACATTAGCCTCTTCTGATTTGGTCATAAGTTCCTTCGATATATTATAGAGTTTATCTGAACCTTCATCAATCAATTCAGATGAAGCGGTTAACTCTTCTAATCCCGAGGATAAGTCTTCAGCTAGGGATTGTAGCTTGTCCTGCTGTTCTATAGAAATTACAAAGGATACTGCACCTACAATTTTATTATCTTCTCTAATTGGTATTCCACAAGCAATATAGGGGAACCCAAAAACATCTGCTGGAACCTTATTGATTACTTTTTTCCCAGTTTTCAAGCACTGACCTACAACTGTATTTTCTGGTATTTTTTGACCTTTTTCAACTAATTGTGGAACCTTTTTCCCTTTTATAAATATCAAATATTTTTCTGTATCTGTTACAGTAACACCCATATCATCTAAGGTTAAATCATTAATATACGGTGCAACCCTTACAAAACTATGAAGTAAAACAGACATACCCTTCCCCCTCTTTTAGCTTACTAATTATCTCTATTATATCAAAAAAATATATAATTAAAAGCATAACATATTCATGTAAGTCACTATTTACTTTTCTGTATCAAAGGATTATTATCAATTGCTTCAAATCATAAAAGGTTACTAAAAATCCCAGTAACCTTTTATTGTCCATATTTATCCTTCAAGATAAGCTTTCTTAACTCTCTCATCTTTTATCATTTCCTTTGCTTTGCCTTCTATCTCAATTGCCCCATTTCTAATAATGTAAGCTCTGTCTGCAACATTAAGGGCCAAGTGGGCATTTTGCTCTACAAGTAAAATTGTTGTACCTTCCTTATTTATCTCTTGTATAATGGAAAATATTTCTTTAACAATAATTGGAGCTAGACCCATAGAAGGCTCATCTAGTAAAAGAAGTCTGGGCCTTGACATAAGCCCTCTGCCTATAGCAAGCATTTGTTGCTCTCCTCCAGATAAGGTGCCTGCCATTTGCTCTTTCCTTTCTTGAAGTCTAGGAAATAAGGAAAATACTTTTTCAAAGTCTCTCTTGATTTCTCCTTTATCATTTCTTGTAAATGCTCCCATCTCTAAATTCTCCATTACAGACATTTTAGAAAAAACTCTTCTCCCTTCAGGAACATGGGATATGCCCAGTCCAACAATTTCCGGTGTATTTAAAGAATTGATCGCTTCTCCATTGAGTTTAATTTCACCGCTTTTTGGTTTCTCCATTCCTGATATAGCCTTTAAAGTAGTGCTTTTGCCTGCTCCATTAGCACCAATAAATGTGACTATTTCTCCCTCATTAATCTTACAGCTTATACTTTTAAGTGCATGGATTGCCCCATAATATACATTTACATTTGCAAGCTCTAACATTCCTTCGCCTCCTCACCTAAATAAGCCTTGATTACCTTTTCATTGCTTTGTATTTCTTCTGGATTTCCATGAGCAACCAAATATCCGTAATCAAATACAAATATTTTCTCACATATATTCATAACTAAAGACATATCATGTTCAATAAGAATTATTGTAAGATCAAAGGCTCCTCTTATCCAATTAATAAGGTCTGTTAGCTCTTTAGTTTCTTTTGGGTTCATGCCTGCTGCTGGCTCATCTAAAAGGAGTATTTTGGGCTTTGCAGCTAAGGCCCTTGCGATTTCAAGCCTTCTTTGATCTCCATAGGGAAGGTTTTTAGCTAATTCTTCCTTTTTATCAAATAAATTAAACTTACGAAGAAGATTAATAGCCTCCTTATAGGTGTTTTCCTCAGTTCTATGATAAGATGGCAATCTAAATAAAGCTGAAACTACTCCATACTTTAGACCATTATGAAAACCTATAAGCACATTATCTAATACTGTCATATTTTGAAAAAGCCTTATATTTTGAAAAGTTCTAGCAATTCCATAATGAGTTGTTTTGTGGGGTTTTAAATCCTTATTTGTAACTTGTTTCTCTAAATTATATACTATCTCTCCTGAAGTAGGGGTATATATTCCAGTTAATAGATTAAAAAATGTTGTCTTTCCTGCACCATTTGGGCCAATTATACCAACTATCTCTCCCTTTTCTAAGCTTAAGCTTACATCTGAAACTGCTTTAATTCCGCCAAAGTTTTTTGATAAGCTATTTACTGCTAATACTGACATTTAGTTTGGCCCCCTTTTTAGATATTTTAAACTCTCCTTTACCTAAAAGCCCCGTTGGTCTATAAACCATTATTATAAAAAGTATAACTGAGTAAATTACCATTCTAAGTTCTGGTATGCTTTGAAGAAATAAAGAAATCATAGACAAAACAATTGCACCAACTATCGATCCTGAAATACTGCCCATTCCTCCAAAGACTACAATAACTAATATATCTATTGATTTCATAAAACCAAATGAATCTGGCTTTATGAAATAAAAATAATTTGCATAGAGGGCTCCTGCAATACCTGCGAAAAATGCTCCTATAGCAAAGACCATTACTTTATAATAAGTAGTATTTATTCCCATGGCTTCAGCAGCTATTTCATCTTCTCTAATGGATATACAGGCTCTTCCATGATAGGAGTTTATAAATCTATTGACTACTAATACTGTACATACTACCATAAGAAAAATCCAAGTCCAATTAGTATATTGAGGAATATCATTAAATCCTATGGCTCCCCCTATATAATCTGTATTTAATGCTAATACCCTAATTATTTCACCAAATCCAAGGGTAGCTATGGCAAGATAATCTCCCTTTAGCCTTAGGGTAGGGATACCAATCAATATTCCTGACAATGATGCTATACTACCTGATATTAGTAATGATAATATGAATGGTTGATTTAATTTTGCTGTAAGTATTGCAGAAGTATAGGCACCTATAGACATAAAAGCTGCATGACCCAAAGAAAACTGACCTGTAAATCCTGTAATCAAATTTAAGCTTACGGCTAATATAATATTGATTCCAATAAGTACTATATTTAATTGTAGATAGGAGTCGATAATCTCCATCTTAGTAAGGACTTTAACTAAGGTATAAACTAAAATCAGTGCTAGAATTATTGTAATATTTTTTTTGTCAATCTTTTTCATTTTTTCTTCCTCCTATACCTTTTCCTTAATAGTCTTACCTAAGAGTCCGTTAGGTTTTACTAAAAGAACTAGAATGAGTATTGCAAAGGCAACTGCATCTTTAAATATGGACCCACCATAGGCAGAAACCAGGGTTTCTGTCATGCCAAGGAAAAAACCACCAAATACTGCTCCAGGAATAATTCCTATACCTCCCAATACTGCTGCGACAAAAGCCTTTAATCCAGGCACTACTCCCATAAGAGGATTTATGGTATTATAATAAACCCCCACTAATACTCCAGCTGCTCCTGCTAAGGCTGAGCCAAGGGCAAAGGTATAGGATATGGTCTTATTTATATCTACTCCCATTAGTTCAGCTGCTTCTTTGTCTAGAGATACGGCTCTCATTGCCTTTCCTGTTTTAGTTCTATGAACAATATATTGAAGAATCACCATTAATACTATTGTTATTACAACAATATATATGTTTTTTACATCTAATATCACACTTCCACCTAAGAAAGTCATCCTTTTACTCTCCAAAACTTCTGGAAATGTTCTCGTATCCGGTTTTACAAAATACATCATTGTGTATTCTAAAAACAATGATACAGATATGGCAGTGATAAGGGCTGCTATTCTTGTGGAATTTCGTATAGGTTTATATGCTACTTTTTCTACAACAATTCCTAAAATACTACATACTGCCATTGAAATTAGTAGGGAAGGCAAAAAACTTAAATCAAGAAAGGTTGTTAAAGCGAATCCCACATATGCTCCAACCATATATATGTCTCCATGGGCAAAGTTTATTAAATTTATTATTCCGTATACCATGGTATAGCCTAAGGCTATTAGTGCATATATACTCCCAAGTGATATACCATTTACTAATTGCTGTAATAACTGTTCCATTTGTTTAACTTCCTTTCTATTTGAACAATGTCTTTAAAATAATTAGACTTTAAAGACATTGTTCAATATATTCTTATTTTGGGTCTAATTTTTTATAGAAGGTTGGTACTCCATCTTTCATTTCTATTACTGTTACAGATTTCACTGGATTGTGATTTTCATCTATGGAAAATGTTCCTGTTACTCCTTTAAAATCCTTAGTTGCAGCAAGAGCATCTTTCAGCTTCTCTGGATTGGCCTCTCCTGATCTTTCCAGGGCATCCTTTAAGAAATAGGCCATATCGTATCCCAATGCATTGAATGCATCTGGTTCCTTTTTATATTTTTCCTGAAAGTTCTTAGTAAATCTCACTACTTCTTCTGAATTGTCCATTGAAGAATAATGACTTGAATAGTAAACATTGTTTAAAACATCTTTTCCAGCTATTTCAGTAAGCTTTGGAGATTCATATCCATCGCCACCTAATATTGGTACATTTAACCCAAGTTCCCTTGCTTGTCTAACTATTAGTCCAACTTCTTCATAGTAACCTGGAACAAATAATACTTCTGGGTTTAATCCCTTTAGATTAGTTAAAACAGCTTTAAAGTCTGTGTCTTTAGATTGATATGCTTCTTCTGCTAGTATTTTTCCTCCTAAGTTTGTGTAAGTTTCTTTAAAACTCTTTGACAGTCCTTTTGCATAATCACTAGTTGAATCGCTTAAGATAGCTGCATTTTTCATCTGTAATTCACCAAAGGCAAGTTCTGCCATCATAACTCCTTGAAAAGAGTCACTAAAACAAGTTTTAAATATATATTCTCTAACATTTCCATTGCTATCAACTGTAACATCATCTGCAGTAGCTGAAGCCGATATTAGGGGAACTTTGTTTTGTGTTGCAGCTGGTATTGCAGCTTTAGTATTTCCAGATGTAGCAGGTCCTAAAAGTGCTACTACCTTGTCTCTAGTAGCTAGTCTTGTAGATACATTTGCTGCTTCTGTATCATTTGATTTGTTATCAACTTGAACTGGCTCTAGTTTCTTTCCAAGAACTCCCCCATTATTGTTTATCTCTTCAAATGCTAATAAAACACCATCTGTTAAGCCTTGTCCATAAGTAGCAACTCCACCTGATAATTCATAGTTTAATCCAACCTTTATTGTATCTGAATTAGCACCTCCACTGGTTTCTTTAGATGTACAACCTGCAAGTAAGATAAACACAAGAACTAATGATAGTACTACTAATAATTTTCTATTCATAATAAACACTCTCCTATTTTTAGTTTTTAGTAAAATCCAATCTCTCCATAATGTCATCTTCATCTTTATCTATATTAATAATCATATAAGCCCCCCTTTAGTTGAAAAAAGTATCAAAAAAGCCTCTATATGTATACATACATATAGAGGCTCATTAAAGCGTTACCACTCTACTTCATAGATATCTCACGATATCTAACTCATCAGGTTCAATTATTAAACCCTGGCCTTATAACGGGGCCTGCCGATATAACTTACTTAGTTCAGCCATATAACTCAGAAGTGATTGCTCCCTATTTAATCAACACTGGCTCTCACCTATCCCAGTTCTCTGTACCTGATTTTGTAAATAGTTCACTCTTCATCTTAGTTTTTAAATATAGATTGTTTAAAAGATTGCAATCTTTATTTTGTATTTAAAAAATAATATATCACTACAAAGTAATGTTGTCAACAATTTTTTTAAGTAATTTTGAAAAAACTCAATATCATATATTTTCAAACTCAATATTTTTATATAGCAATTTGATTGCTCCACTTTCCACATCTGTCTCCAAAGCAACCTATATCCTTATCATTCTCACTTATTTTAGCAACTTCACACCTATTAGCACATCCATCACATTCAAAACTATTAGAAGTAAAGTTGCTCTGAGCAAGTCCCAAGCCTTTAAAATTAGTTTTCCCCCTATTTTCTACGACTTCCTTTGCTATTATGGCAACTCCTATGGCCCCCATCACATTATAGTGCTCAGGAATACAGACCTGAAAGCCTAAGGCCCTTTCAAATGCTGATTTTATACCTATATTTGCAGCTACTCCTCCCTGAAAAAAAAGTTTTGGAATTATTTCTTTTCCTTTCCCAACATTGTTAAGATAATTTCTAACTAAGGCATCACAAAGTCCCCTAATAATATCTGACTTATTGTATCCTAGCTGCTGCTTATGTATCATATCCGACTCTGCAAAAACAGCACATCTTCCAGCTATTCTTACTGATGTATTGGATTTTAAAGCATAGTCTCCAAATTCTTCAATCTGGATATCTAGCCTTTCTGCCTGTCTATCAAGGAAAGATCCTGTACCTGCTGCACAAACAGTATTCATGGCAAAATCAGACACTACTCCATTTCTCAATATGATAATTTTAGAATCCTGTCCTCCAATCTCTATTATTGTCCTTACATCTTTATCTATTTCAAGGGCTGCTACTGCGTGGGAAGTGATCTCATTTTTTACTGCATCTGCTCCTATTAAAGTTTCAGCTACCCTTCTTCCGCTTCCTGTAGTTCCACAGGCTCCAATATGAATATCATCATGCTTATCCTTTAAAATCTTGAAACCTTCTTGAACTGCCTTAATTGGGCTCCCCTTGGTTCTTAAATATATTTTTTCAATTACATCTAATTTATGGTTTAGAAGAACAATGTTGGTACTGACAGAACCTACATCAACTCCAAGATAATGCATTTTTTCTTCTCCTTTCTAGTAAATCTATAAATGCTTCAATCCTAGTAACATAACCTGCTTCTCCAGTCATTTCATCAACAACAAGAGACATTATGGGAAAATCTTTGTCCTCAGATATTCTAGGCAATATTGCTTTTGATACTATTTCAGGCATACATCCCATGGGAAATATTTGTATAGCTCCATCAAATCCTTCTTTGTGAGCCAAAACTGCTTCTCCTACACATTCTCTTGCATGACCTCCAATTCCAAGGGAAAGGTATTCTTTACCTTCTCTTTTAATATCAAGGGAATTTAACTTTGTAGGTACCAATAACATATCTTTGATCCACCAGCTAGGTGTTAATTGTCTCTTAGTTGAAACTCCATAGTCCATCATTTTATCTTCAATGTAAAAATTTGAAAATGGTTCAATAATTGTATATATCTCGCCAATAATAGCAATCTTTATTGGCTTTTTAGCTTTATCTATCTCCACATCATTTATTTTACTTCTATAATACGATAAAACCCTAAGCATATCTTTAGGGTCATTGAAATTTAATGCATCCCTTTTACAATTATTTAATATTTTTTTACAATATCCTTTATCTTTCTCGTAACCTGCTAAATAATGGGCCTTTCCCTCTATTTCATCTATTAAATTCACTATCCTTATGGAATTTAATAAGGACTTTAACTTTAAATATCTTGATTTATTGCTACTTAATGAGATCATGTTAATTCTCTTATATAATTCTTTGATTCCTATATCTGATGGTCCATCTATTACTATGAAGTCTAGATTGTATCCTAATCTTTTCAATAAATTCATTTGCATCTCAGAATACTCTCCAAACCTACAGGGTCCACAACTTCCTGGAATTATAATGGTATCTGCTCCATTTTCAATTGCTTGGATATAGTTTCCTATCATTATTTTAAATGGCAAACATATTTCTTCAGGTGAATGTAAAGAACCTATTTCAAGGGCCAAGCTATTATTTATGGGAGGCATTATATAATCTATTTCTAGACCATGAAACAATGCTTTTACTCCTAAGTATACATTTCCTAAATGGGGTGCTGTAATTTTCATTTAACCACTCCTCCCTAGCATATCGACAAAGGCTTCTAATCTTGTATCAAAGCCTGCCTCACCTGTATGTTCATCAATTTTTAAAATCATAAAAGGGAAATCTCCTATTTTATCTTTAATTAGTTCTATTACTACAGAATCTATTCCACAGGCAAAGGAAGATATATAAATGATTCCATCAACCTCTCTTTCCTTTGCCATGTAAGATATAAAACCATAAGAATTTCTGGCAAAGGTCCAAAATGGCTTTTTATATAGATTTTTTGCTTCTAAATTAATAAAGCTTTCGTCAATGTTTTCTTCCGTAACAACTCCTACTCCTAATTTATTAAGCTTTTTAACTAAATTCATATTTACAAAATTATCATAGATATTGTAGGGATGCCCTCCTAAAGCAATCCTAAATTTATAGTTTTCATCATGTATCCCTAATTTGTGTTTCTTTTGTTCTTCTAAAGCAATTTCAAAAGCTCTTCTTATTCTTGTTTTATCCTTTGTTATTAAAGATCCAGCTCCCGTTGCCCAGTCATAAAGTCTTTTCTTTGATATAGCATAGATGGGTTCCGTAATTGTCTTAGGCATATTTGGTACGCTATATATTATCATTTCTGGGAGACCACAAAATTTGGGACAAATATATTCTCTTTTGTTGATTTGCATTATTCTGGGAATTAGTACTATGTCGCATTTATCTTTTATAGAAAATATGTGACCATGAAAAATTTTTACAGGAAGACATGCATCATCTACACAGTACTTTACACCTTGGTTTAAGATTTCCTTATTAGTATCTGCTGAAGTTATTATCTCTGTATTTAGCTCCCTAAAAAATGTTTCTAAAAATGGATGATATTTATAGTATAAGAGCCCCTTTGGAATTCCTACTTTCATTTTCTCCTCCTAGGTAAAGACATTACATCAATATATTGTTGCCAGAACTGTTAATAATATTCTAATTATTTTTGAATTTGACAATCCAGACTTTTAACATTAAAATATTAAATAATGTTTTAAATGCTCAATATTTAATATAGAGTTTGTTAGCATTATTACAATTGATAAGTATTGGAGGCTATTAATTTTATGAAAGAGAAAATACTAAGTATATTATCAGTCTTTACCGCTATTTTTGCTGCTCTTTGCTGAAGTGGTGGCTTAATATTAGCTTCCCTAGGTCTGGGGACAATCGGAGTAGCATTCTTCTCAAATCTTACTAAATATAAGCCCGTATTTGTAATACTTACGGCTATATTGATTTATTGGTCTTATAGTCTCATCGAAAAAAGGAATTCAAGTAAAGGAACAAAGATAATATTTTGGGTATCTGCAATCCTTGCAGTTCTAATTATATATTATCCCAACATTTTAAGATTGTTTTATAGATATTAAAATAAGGAACCTTGAGGTTCCTTATTTTAATATAAACTTTTTAATTGTTTTAATACTCCAACTACTTCTTTTGAAGCCATATCCATTTGCCTTAAAATTCTTTCAGCACCATCTATATCCTTGTTGTTATATGCCCTTATTGCCTCCTTAGCTAAATTGTGCAGTTGGGCGTGGGGAACTTCTAGTTTTACAAAATACTCTTTAATTCTAGGATTAGTTAAATCCTGTTTTTCTACCCATTTACCTAATCTACATGTATGATGGGTTCCAACAGTATTTTCATTTAACTGCTCAAATCCTAAAATCATATTGTAGACTCGCCATCTCCAAATCAGATGGTCACTAATACATATTTCTATTTGTGTTTTCGTGTCTATACAGTCAGCCTCTTCATATGCTAAAATCCTTAGCTCATCTACTATCTTTGATATGTTATAGAAGGCTTCTCCTGTTTTTACTGTATTATCTTTTAGTACTATTGTTTTTTCATTAATAACCATTAGATTACTAGACATCTCTTGAGTTGAAGCTGTTTGTTCCTCTACATTGGCTGATATTTCCATAAAACTATTTCCAATACTAGCTAAGATATCATTTATTCCATTAATGGATCTTACAGCGTCATCAACAAATGATTTAGAATCATTGAAAGAAGTTGCCGCCTCATCTAAAGCTGTAGATGTTCTTGAAATCTCTTTTGTTAGAGAGCTAACTACATTCCTTATAACTTCTACCTGTGACTTTGTATTTTCTGCTAGTTTCTTTATTTCATCAGCTACGACTGAGAAACCTCTGCCGTGTTCTCCAGCCCTTGCAGCCTCTATTGAAGCATTCAATGCTAGAAGATTAGTTTGATCTGCCACATTCTTTATTATTACTACCATATCATCAATTTTCTTAGCTTCATCATTAACTAAGTGCATTATTTCTCTAACTTCATTTGTTTTTTCCATAGTTGCTTCAATTTTATTAAAGGATTCGTTTATTTTATCTATGGAAGCTTTAGATATTCCTATACTATCATGGGTATCCTTGTGTGAATTTTGAACAAATACAGAAATATCTTCTGTTGCAGTACTCAATTCTTCACTGCTAGTTGTAACATTTTCAACCATTTCAGACTGTACATTAACATCTAATATCATTTCTTTTACATAATCCAATTGAGTCATAAACTGTAGTAGTTCATTTAATTTTACCAATACATTTACATTGCATTCTTCTTTCCGATTTAAACTCTTTTCTAAGCCAAGAATTTTTTCCTCATTTACTATGTGGCTTTGCTCTTGGGATTCTAGTTTTTCTTTTCTATTGAAAAGATTCATACATTTTCCCCCTCTAAATATATTATTTCTTGACATTTTTCGACAAGTTTGTTAATTTTATTCTACAATATATAATCCTTTGTGTCTATAGTGTTTTACTATATTTCAATGCTCTAAACTAAAAAAAAGGCATTATCCCTTTAATGGATAATGCCTTTTTACTAATGTATACACTTAATTTAATATAAGCCTATAGTTTTTTAGAGAATATGGCTAATACTACAATTAAACCTACACCAAATATCATTAAACCTGTTTGTTCAATTGATATAATACCCATTATAGCTACAGCTGCTATGGCAACTGGTATAACATATTTTACTACTGCATACCACAATTCAAATAAGGCAAATTTAACTGTTCCTCCATTAGTAAGTTCATCTTTAAGGTCTTCCTTCTTAACAAACCATCCAGCAAATATTGCTAGCAACATACCACCAATGGCTAGGAATATTTTGTCAGTAAGGATGTCAAAGAAGTCGAAGAAACCTACTCCTAATATAGTAAATCCTGATAGGGCTCCCATAGATAATGATGAAAGCATGCCTGTGATTACCATTATTCCACCAGCTATGTTTACTGATTTCTTTCTTTCCATCTTTCTTTCGTCCATTAAATATGCTACAACTACTTCAAGTAAGGATACTGATGAAGTAAGAGCTGCAACTGTTAATGCAACAAAGAAAATTACTGACAAGATTGGTCCAAAACTTCCCATTTGTGCAAATAGAGAAGGAACAACTACGAATACAAGTCCAGGTCCTGCCGCTGGCTCCATACCAAATGCAAATAGGGCTGGGAATATGGCAACTCCAGCTAATATAGCTACTGAAGTATCCATTAAAGTTACTATTAAAGCATTGTTTGGTAGATTTTCTTCTTTGTTAAGGTAGCTACCATAAGTCATCATACATCCCATACCTAAACTCAATGAGAAGAATGCTTGACCTAAGGCTGCTAAGAAAGTATTTCCAGTAACTGCGCTGAAGTCAGGTTTAAATAAGAACTCAAGTCCTGCACCTGCTCCCGGTAGAGTAATACTACGAATAGCAATAAAAATAAATAATACGTATAATGTCGGCATAAGAACTTTACTTGCTTTTTCAATTCCACCAGAGATTCCTTTTGTTACTATAATAATATTTGCTGCTAAGTAAATAATCATCCAAACCAATGGTTCCACTGGACTCGTAATGAATGCACCAAATACATCACCGATGGCACCAGGATTTGACAATAATCCTGTTATTGACTTAAATACATAAGCTAGTGCCCATCCACCTACTACTGGATAGAAACCCATGATAAAGAAAGCACTAAGTACTCCAATAACTCCTGCAAATGTCCAATTCTTGCTGTATTTTTTATAGGCACCAACTGCTGCTAAATTGGTTCTTCTGCCTATTGCAAATTCTGCAGTCATGATACTTAATCCAATTCCTAATACAAAAACTAAATAAATTAAAATAAATGCTCCACCACCATTCATCCCAGTTAAATATGGAAACCTCCAAATATTACCGAGACCTACTGCTGAACCTGCTGCTGCCATGATAAAACCAATTCTGGAGCCCCAGTTTTCTCTTTGTTTACCTTTTTCCATTTACTACTCCCTCCTTTAATACTTTAATGATGTGTCTTAACCACATCTATATAATAACCATCATAATACAAAAATCCTTTTTTGTCTAGACTGAATTTACAGATAATTAAGAATTTTTTTGTTATTCATTTGACAATCTTTTTTTAAAGAATTCATGTCTATTATTTGCGAAATTACTAATAATAAGATTATCTGATTGAGGAGGTTGACGGAAATGACTAAATTGGAAACAGCATATAATAAAATATTAAAAACAGTTTTTAGTCTGGCAAATCCAATAAAAAAAACTATTATTAAAACCCATTGTAAAGTTCACAAGTATATTAACATCCAAGCCTTAAAAATACTTAAAAATGATAAGTACTTGGAGGAATATTGGTTCTATTACAAATATATTTTAGAAATAAATGAAGGGGCAGTATGGGCTGATCAAGATTTTAAAAGTTCTAATCATTTTTATAACCCCTACGAAAGCAAGGGGTTATATGGAAGAAAGACTGCTATGGATATAGGGACAGATTATTATGATGAATCTATTAGACTATGGAACCATGGTGAAGTTGATAAATCCATGTTTTATCTAGGAGCAGCCCTTCATATAATCCAGGATATGACAATTCCTCAACATGCAAACATTCGCTTGTTAGATGATCATCGCCAATATGAAACTTATATAATACAAACCCATGAAAATATGATAGATTTTAAAGTAAACAAGGGAGCATATTTGCTTGACTCAATAAATGATTATATAAGATTTAATGCTAGAGTTGCTATTAAGATATATAGAAGATTTAAAAATATATCAGACGATGAAAAGAGATTTTATCGTATAGGTAGGTGTGGCCTTCCCTTAGCCCAAAGAACTACTGCAGGAGCCATGGTTTTATTCTATAAAGATATTCATGGAAAAGATGAGGGAAATTAATAATTTTTAAAATCCCTCATAAATGAATTCTCCATTGCCAGTAAAGAATATACATATCAATCCTATCATAATTAAATACATTAATATTTTTAAAAAGACCTTTATTCCTGAATTAGCCATTTGTCTATCTCCTTTGTAAACTCAACTGCACCAAATTGGTAATTTAAATGACCTAAATCATGAAAATACTCCCTAGTATATGCATCTGAAAGGTCAATGTATTCTATATTGTTATATTCCATGATCTCCTTAGCCTTTTCTTCTACTGCTACTACATTTCTTGGCTTTTCAATATAATCATTCCAAGGAAACCAAATAAATCTTAATGCAATATCCTTTTCCTTACAATAATCTATAACTCTTTGAAGAGCCTTAAAATTTTCTTCATAATATTCAATACTCTTATTCCAATATAACTCTTCATATCTTTCGATTTTCTTATCTAATTCTTCGTCAGATAAAACTCCATAATATACATATCTATTTAGATTTGTGTATCTTTTAGTTACAAAGTTTTCTCCATTGAGTATGTTTTTAATTCCATCTACAATAAAAGGATGAAGCCTATCTCTTTGAAAATAAAGGTAAGGCTCATAAATTTTTCGATGCCATGGATAGGTGGGATTAGTATCAAATGTATCTAAAAAAGTAAGGTAATTGACTCCAACAACTAAATCAGTACCTATTCTAACCATATCCTTGTCTAGTATCTTAGATAAATCTTCTATTGTCCCATAATCCATCCCCATATTTATATATCCACTTTGACTTTTTTCTTCAATAAAAGCAGAAATTACTACAGAGTTCCCATAAAAAACTTTTCCATATACTTCTTCAGGATGAGTTAGTTTGATTTTTTCAAAGTCGTTTTTATTAAATAAAGTAGATTTTCCTACAGGATTAACAGTAGTAAGTAGAATATCAATTATAATAATTGCAATTCCTAGGCCTATAATAAATATACTTGACCATATTTTATTAAATTTTTCTTGTCTTTCTTTTTTAGCCATAATTACCTCCGTGACTTAGACCCTGAATAGCCCTAAAATTACTTTTATAACCTTGTCCTTAGGCAAAGTAAATACAAGGGTATTTAATCCAAATAAAAAATTAGTCAATAAACACCTAAATCCAAAGTATAACTTATTTGTGGTTCTCTTATTTAAAGTAGTTAAAGAAAAGATATTTTCAAAGAATAAGATTAGGCCTAAATAAGCCCCTGCCACTACATATGAAGTGTTGAATCCATGCCACAAGGACATTATTATCATAGTAGAAAATCCAATAATACCACCTTGAATTTTTGTTAGCCTTTTCTTTGCCACTACTACATGGATATGCTCTCTTATAAAATCACTTAAGGTCACATGCCAATTTCTCCAAAACTGTGTCATAGTTGGAGCAGTCCAAGGTTTTTTAAAATTTTCAGGCACAATAATACCTGCCAAGCTTCCAATTGCTATGGCAATGTCACTATATCCAGAAAGATCAAAATATAAAACTAAATAGCTCATGATAATAATAGACAAGCTAATATACCATGATAGAGTAAGGGTCTGTAAATGATTAAATAGTATAAACAAGAGTTCAACTACTACAAGTTTTTTGAACAATCCTCTAATAATCCTTTTTACACTATACGACAAAATGTTTATATCCAATATAGTAGGATTTTTTATATGTTTTTCAAATTCTCTATATCTGTGAATGGGACCTGCAGTAAATACTGGCAAAAATAAAATATAATTTACATATACTAAAAACTCTATTAGCTCACCAGAATAGTATATATGATAATATATATCTATAACTTTAAAAATAGTATAAGAAATACCAATTATTATGAAAGCATTGTTAAGTTCAATACCTAAATCTGGTAATCTGTTTATAAAAAATGGCATACTAGCCACCAAACAAAATACTAAAAATAATATCCTTCTATATTTTTCAGATTTAAACAAAACAAGGGCTAGGAAATATGTAATTATTATATAGAATAAATAAAAGATTGCTAATTTCTTACTAATGTAAAACAATACTCCTGCTTCCATCACTGGTAATATAAAATTTACAGGGATATTAATTTTAAACTTGCTATTGCATAGCCTAAGAAATCCTATAAACAATGCTAATGCAGTAATAATAAATAATTTATCTAACTCAAGAAACCACATATATATTCTCCATCACTCTAATTTTTTGCAATATATCTTACCTATTACTTCATACTGACTATCATTCCAAAAGTTATGGGCAGGTTCATTATTCACTATAATAGTGGCCCCATTGTCCCTTGCCCAGTCTTCAGCCATACTTAAGAGTCTTGTACCTATACCTGCCCTGCTAATAGAAGATGATACATAGATGTCTTTTATGTGACCCAATATATTGCTTTCATCATAGGAAAGTTTCCTATCCATACGAACAACATCTACTGCTACGAAGCCAACTAATTCTCCATCCTTTTCAGCTACAAAATACTTGCTAGTACGAGCTTTTAAAAGAAGTGTCAAAACTTCCTCTATGGTTTCCTCATTTAATCTATATGGCATACCATATGAAAAGAGAATATCATACATTTCACAATACATATTTGACAATTGACCCACATCTTCTACAGTAGCAGGTCTAATAGATATTTCACCCATTTTTATCCCAACTTTCTTTCAATTACTTCTGCAATTTCTTCTATAGTATTCATTGGGTACAAGATTAAGTCCTTTTGAGTAATTTCTATGTTCCAGTGTTCTTCTACAAATAATATTATTTCTGTTGCTCCTAGTGAATCAACGAAGCCCATATCAAATAAATGTGCATCCTCTGTAAAATCAGGATCATCATCTATTTCAAAGTTAGTTTTTATAAAATTATAAATAATTTTTTTAATCTCCATTTTCTTCTCTCCTATTATTCTTCAAAGTATTTTTTTTGCAAAGTAACTCTATCTATTTTATCATTTGCTGTATGTGGAAATTTTTCCATGGTAACAAGCTTAGTTGGAAGCATATACCTAGGTATATACTTTAAAAGCTCTACATTTACCTTTCTCAGTGTAAATTCAGCTGATGTTTCTAAGAACAGCACAATTTCTTCTTTATTAGCATTAAAAATAGCACAGGTTCGCTCCACATTTTCTATACATGCAGCTGCCTTTTCTATTTCTCCAAGCTCTATCCTATTCCCTCTTAATTTTATTTGACTATCCATCCTCCCTAAAATCATAATAAGACCTTCTTCATTTATATATGCTAAATCTCCAGTTCTATATATCTTTTCATTGTAGTAGGGGTTAGTTGGATTTTGTACAAATGCCTTGTCTGTGGCTTCTTTGTTCCCCCAATAGCCTAGCCCAACTCCTGATCCAATAATGCAAAGTTCTCCTATTTCTCCTACCTTTGCTATTTTGTCTTCTTCATTTAAGATAATAGCCCTTGTATTTTTACAGGCTTTCCCTATTGGGAGTGGATCTGAATCTTCAAATTCTCTATCCACTATGTAGTATGTGCATACATCTGTTATTTCTGTAGGCCCGTAGAGATTGGCATATAAGCAATCAGGGTGTTCTTTCCTCCAAATATTAAGCTGTTTGTTTGGCATTATTTCTCCACAAAAAGCTACAGTCTTAAGATGGGGAAGCTTATGTTTTGATAAAGCTCCTGAATTTGCAACATTAATCATCACTGTAGGAACCCAGAAGATTGTATTGATTTTATGCTCCTCTAAAAACTCTGGTAGCTTTACAGGAAACATCATAAGGACTTCTGGAATAAGAACCATTTTTCCTCCACACATTAGGCAACCATATATTTCAAAAATAGAGTTATCAAAGTAAAATGGTGCTTGATTTGCCATAACAGTATCTTCATTAAATGAAAATACTTCTACAACCCATTTTCCATAATCCATCACACCTCTATGAGATATGGTAACCCCCTTTGGTTCACCAGTTGAACCTGAAGTATACATAATATAAATAGGGTCAGTGTCTATTACTTCCAGAACTCTTTCTTCTATTAGTAGAACATCTGCCTCACCTTTTGAAATGTCATCATAAAGAAATCCTTTGGCTCCACCAAGCTCTAGCTCATGAAGTTTGTCAATATGGTCCTCATCAGTAATAATAGCGCCTGGCTTTAGATTGTTTATGATTTTTTGAAGTCTTGCCAATGGAATATTGCTATCAACAGGAACATATGGATTTCCACTATACAATATTCCCATATAACTAACTATACATTTTACACTCTTTGGCATATAAACTATTACAGGAGAAATATCCCTATCTAGTTTTACTTCCCTTAATAGTCTTGTACCAATAATCATAGCTTTTTCCTTTAGTTCCAAAAAGCTAATGCTTTCCCATTCATCTTCATATCCAATTTTGTTTCCAAACTTTTCTGCTGCTCTATTTAATAAGTTTATTGTAGAATTCATATCTCTCTCCTATTCATATGATTTTTTCAGTTTGTTTTTTCAATATTTATTGTCTCAGCTTTTCCATATTTAGTAAATATTGTTGCATCTCTATTGGTTGATTTTGTAATAATCCAGTTTTCATCTTTAGTAGTCACTTTTCCTGTGACTTCTAACTGCATCATACCACCTTTAAGAAATTTAACTTGAGCTCCATTTTCTGAATATATTACTTGAACTGGCAAATTAGCCCTATTCAGATGAAATTCTTTTGCTTTTTCTTCACTTATTATAGTTTTTTCTCCCACACCCATATAAATTATTTCATCATTTTGATACCAAACAGGAGAAGTTGTGCTAAAGATTTTTCCTTTATATTTTTCTCCTAAAACCACCTTAACACCAGTAGCTTTTTGGAAATCTTCATCATATAAAGGTATTGATTTATCCTTGATTTTAGGAGTTAAGGTTATTTTTTGCTCTTTTTCATCAGTATTATCAATGGTAACAGAGAGTTTTGTATTATATGAAGCAGCAATTGCCTTAGCATATTGTTCCTCTGTTACAAAGTTATAATCATATTTGTTTGCAAATTCTCCAGCTTTAAGTACATCTTCTTGAGTCTTTTCTAGTCTTTCATAGGCAAAGTCACAATGATAGTATAAGCTTACTGGTAAATCGTGTTTTGCAGAAATATCTCCCCACCCCTTATTATCATATAGCATTGTACTAGTATTAAAGACTAGGGGTCTACTTTGGCTATCTTCTCCAAATAAAAAGGGAATATTGATGGCTGTCTCTGCACTCCTTTCAGGAATGGCACTGCTTCTAGAAGGTTTAAAGCCTGAACACCACAAAAGTCCTGCTTCAAATCCATTTTCCAAGGATTGGGTAACATTTTCAGCACTTGTATGCCAAGTATGTTGATTGAAGCCAATAGGATCAGAGAGGTTAATTCCGTATTGTTCTAAGGCAGCAATATGCATTGCTAATTCTTCTGCTTCATATCTATTGGAGGCACCTACATGGGTGTAGAAGTGTACTCCTGCATAGTAGCCCTTATCCTTCATAAATTGTATTTGCTGTGCCAGATTATCTTTATATGGAAAATAAATAGAATCAATTGGATATGCTAAGCCATATTCAAGGGATCCTACTATTAGATCTGTTTTTCCATCTCCGTTTATATCACTAAAGGTTGGTACACAGTTGTTTCCAAATTTCAAGTTCATATTGCCTTTATAGTTTTTTTCTGTTCCTTCCATATAACTATGGAATTTAAAGCTTGCTCCATTTCCTATAAACCTTCCAATATACCCTTGGAAAGTTCCAACAACAAGATCATTTATCCCATCCTCATTTATATCAACAATATAAGGAGATAACCAATTGCCATCTATATTTTCTAAACCTTCTATTTTAATAGCTGTGGCAAGTGTAAATCTAAGATTTTCATCATCATCTCTCCCATGATAAATCTTTATATCCTTTGTATTGCTACCAACTATTAAGTCCTCTATACCATCTCCATTTATGTCACCAATAGCAGGCATTACCTGTCCTTCCATACCAGTCTCAACTAATACTCCTTGGTTTTCAAAGGTTAAATCTCCGTTTCCAGAAAACCAATAAATATTTCCATCGGAACTTCCAGATATTAAATCTATTTTTTCATCTTCATTTATGTAAGTCAAAATAGGTGCTGAATATCCTTCTACACTAATAATTTTTCCATTAGAGTCTTTTAGTCTTATGGACTTAAATGTCTCATAATTTTCTCCCATTTTCTCTCCTTGGAAGTAATAGAAGCTTCCATTTGAACTACCAGATATTATGTCCAAAAAACCATCTTTATTATAATCTATAGGAAAAGGGTATGCCCTTTGATCGTACTCTGGATAATCAATAAAATAACTGCCTGCCTTTTCTAATACTTCTAAAGATATCCACTTCCCATCCGAGACCATATGTGTTCCAGATGAATAGGCATTTTCATATTCATCCATAGGGAAGGTCAATTCTCCATGACTACCTTCATTTAGAAGATAGGTAATCACTTCATGGCGTTTAAACCAAAAATAGCTATTTCTTATTATTGTATATGATGGTATCTGTAAATTTTCCTCACAAATTTCTGCAAAAATTTGTGCAGAGTTGTTTTCAATTCCTGTTATTTCCTCATAATGTAGCTGCCATGCCATTGAAGGTCTTCCGTAGCTACCAAAAATTCTTTCAAAAGATAATCCATATTTTTCCTTAGAAATAAATCCAGCAAATTCACTTCTTAAAAGTTGGTTTGCAGCAGCTGTAGTATTTGCAAAGTATTTTTGTAAGTCATTTGTAGGCTTCATTGAGAATCCATTTATATTGAAGTAATTTGGTAAAAGAGGATTTGTAAAAAACACATATCCCTTACCTACTTTGTTTACAGTATATAGGGCTATTCCATTTTCTTGGGCCAATACCTCTCCCCTAGGACCTTTAACTCCATATCCATAGTCATAAGTATCCAAAATATCATAATCAATATAATCCTTGTATATATAGTCAAAGTCCTTTATTATCTCTTGTAATCCTTGAAGGTTGAATCTAGTATCAGGAAACTCAATAGCCTTTGGTGCATTATCTAGTTTTACGAATTCTTTTGCACCAATAAAATCTTTATGGAAGAAGTCCCAAAAATGGTTTTCTAAAAACAGACTACCACCTTCAGTTGTAAACTGAATAAGGGCCTCTTTTATCTGATTTATATTTGTTGCTTCTTTAATACTTTGATCTAAATATATTATATGGTATGTGGAAAAGTCAAAACCCTGTTTTTCAACATTTATTGGTTCAACCGATAAATTTAAAATCAAAGATTGCTCTATATGAGAATATGTATCTTTCCAAGCCAACCCTTCACCAGCATAAAGTACTGCTGTTTTTAAATCTCCTTGAATTGGTACAAATGGATTTGACTTAGTAATAGTTTTCTTTGTACCTAAAACTAACATAGCTAAACTAAGTAGAGTAATTAATATAGTTAAAATTCTTCTTTTTGATTTTTCTTTTATCATGTACAAATACTCCTCTAATTTAAATCATTTTCTCTGTTATTTTTCTTAAGAATAGAATGAAACTACCATATATTTTAGTACTTCTAATGATTTATTATATCATAAACTTAATAAGTTATCATTGTTTTTAAAGACAAAATGCTCTTTATATGGTTTTAGATATTCACTAATATATCTACCATAAAAAGAGCATTTTAAAATTTAATATAGACCCCTATTAATTATTTTGTTTATTAATACTTCATCTATATTTCCTCCAGTAATGACTATAGCCACATTTCTTCCCTTAAAATAATCTATTTTTTTTCTAAATCCTGCAATTCCTATGGCTCCAGCAGGCTCCGCTACTATTTTTTCTTTCATAATTAAATATTTTATAGCATCATGGATAACCTCTTCTTCTACTACTATTATGTCATCAATACATTTCGTAGCCATTTTATAAGGTATATATCCAACCCCACCTACTAATGCATCACATATGGAATCTTCTGTTGGATATGTTTCATAAAACTTCTCATCCTTTATGGAATTAACCATTGCAGGGCATGCTGCTGTTTGGACACCTATGATATTAATTTTAGGATTAATATGTTTAGCCGCTATGCTAATACCCGTTATTATTCCACCACCGCCTATTGGTACTAATATGGTGTCAATATTAGGTGCTTCTTCTAATATTTCTAATCCTATGGACCCCTGTCCTGCAATCACTACCTCATCTGAACATGGATCTATAAATACACTTCCATCCTCTTTTATTTTTTCTAAACCAATTTCATGGGCTTCATCATAGTTTTTTCCTACTTTTACTACTTTAGCTCCATAAAATTCTATCTTTTCAACCTTACTATCTGGTGTAGTTTCAGGTACAAATATGGTAGCTTTTTCTATTCCAAGTAAATGGGAAGCATAGCTTACAGCAGCACCATGATTGCCTGAGGAAATAGCTACTACTCCTCTTTCTAACTCTTCTTTAGAAAGGCTGGTGATTTTACTAAATGCACCTCTAATTTTAGCACATTTTATCTTTTGTTGATTTTCTAGTTTTAAATAAACATTCGTACCATCTTTACTTAAATAGATGGATTTCTCCAAGGGGGTATGATAAATATATTTATTCATTCGTTTCTTTGCCTTTTGGATATCTTCAAAATTAATCATCTTCTATCCATCTCCTTAGAAAATTAGGTGAGCAGCGATTACTATTATTGGTAAGGTAATAAATGTTCTTTCTATATATATAACAAACAAATCAACCAAAGATATATCAATCTTTGAACCTAATATTACTGCACCTGCCTCTGATAAATAGACTAGTTGAGTTACGGATAGGGTAGCTATAATAAATCTTGTTGTTTCACTAGGTATACTGGCCCCGATAACTGAAGG
>Ga0265293_10005113_pt1 | contig 22298 bp, 20 predicted proteins | sample Munlanlewell138R_FD_192505 | JGI IMG/M metagenome (GOLD analysis project Ga0265293, IMG submission 192505) | Leachate microbial communities from a municipal landfill in Southern Ontario, Canada - Leachate well 138R | ecosystem: Engineered > Solid waste > Landfill > Unclassified | place: Canada... | reverse complement strand
GCATTTGTAGTACCCGCATTATTGGTAATAGTGTGGGTAATATCAGCATGGTAGGCGAGAAAATCGCCCTTGTGGAGTTCGCTAATATTTTCTCCTGCTTGGACTGTTATTGAACCCTTGATCACGGTGAGAAATTCTTCGGTTCCTGGAAAATGAGGTTCACTAGATAAGACACTTTTAGGGTCAAAAATAAGCATATATATTTCTAAATCACCAGCCATTTCTAATGGGGAAAATACTTTGATAGTAACACCGTGTTCAGCAGTATCGAGAATTTTGATTGCTTCGCTTCGATTTACCACAAACTTGCGTTTGATAGTTCCGTCAGCATCGAGCAGATCGGGGAGGTCAACACCTAACCCCTTTGCAATTTTCCATACCGTAGCAATGGTTGGATTGACTTTATCCGATTCGATTTGACTCAGCATAGCTTTCGATACGCCAGAACGCTCTGATAAAACATTCAAGGTGAGATTGCGGGCATTGCGTAATTTTTGAATATTTTTCCCAATTTTCGGGGGTGGTTCCATAGTAAGCTCCATCTTGTTTGACATATTAAAACTTGTTCACTATAATGAACAAGCACATTGTAAGACGGCATAAGTCGATTGTCAAGGAACGCTCTCTTGGAGGAGCTCAACGGATGAAAAATATTCTTATTATTGGCTCTCTTGGGCAACTTGGTTCAGAAATCGCAATCAGATTGCGCCAGCTATATGGGAACGACCACGTTGTACTTACCGATATCCGTAGCGATACTAACCAGGAGTTAATTGCGAGCGGGCCCTTCTGTGTTGTCGATTGTCGCGATGGGAATGCCCTGTCTGATTTGGTGGTTAAACACAAAATTGATACTATCTATCATCTGGCAGCGATTCTTTCAGCAACTGCCGAGAAAAATCCATTGCAAGCTTGGGATGTGAATATGAATGGATTGATGACAGCTTTAGAGATTGCCAGAATTCACAAATGTGCTTTATTTACCCCCTCTTCGATTGGTGCGTTTGGTCCAACGACTCCCAAGAAATTTACTCCTCAAGATACTATTCAACGGCCAACTTCCATGTATGGAGTTTCCAAAGTAGCAGGTGAGCTGTTATGTGATTACTATCATCATAAATATGATGTTGACACTCGCGGAGTCCGGTATCCTGGAATTATTAGTAGTTTAACTCCCCCTGGAGGTGGAACCACTGATTATGCAATTGAAATCTATTATGCAGCGCTAAGAGATCACCATTATGAGTGTTTCCTACAAGGTGATACCTATCTCGATATGATGTATATGCCCGATGCGGTGAATGCAGCTGTTCAAATTATGGAAGCCGACCCGAGCAAGCTACGCCACCGTAATGCTTTTAACGTGGCAGCTATGAGTTTTTGCCCCGAAGAGCAGGCCGCCTACATTAGAACCCATATTCCCAATTTTACGATTAGTTACCGCGTTGATCCAGTGAAACAGGCTATTGCTGATTCGTGGCCCGACAGCCTAGAAGATTATGCAGCACGGGTGGAGTGGGGTTGGAAACCGACCTATGACCTTGCACGGATGACTTCTGATATGATTCAAACTATTAGGAAGCGGATGAAAGGAGAAAAATAATATGTTCGACAAAACTTTTCAAAACGAACTTTCTGAATTCTTACAAGAATTACATGACCAAGGCCTGTATAAACAGGAGCGAATTTTAGAAGGTCCCCAGAGTTCTGTAATTGAAGTTAGTGGAAAAAAGGTATTAAATTTTTGTGCGAATAATTACCTTGGCCTCTCTAACCACCCTGAAGTAATTGCCGCATCTGCTAAAACTATGCAGGAGTGGGGATTTGGACTCTCATCGGTTCGTTTTATCTGTGGTACCCAAACAATTCACAAACAACTTGAAAATAGGTTGAGTACCTATCTTGGGATGGAAGATACCTTGCTCTTTTCCAGTTGTTTCGATGCTAATGCGGCTGTTTTTGATCCTTTACTTGACGAAAGGGATGCTATTGTCAGTGATGCTTTGAACCATGCTTCAATCATCGATGGGGTGCGGTTGTGTAAAGCAAAAAGGTTTCGCTATGCTCACAGTGACATGGAAGAATTGCGTCTTTGCTTAGAGGATGCAAAAAGCAGCCGTCGACGCCTCATTGTTACCGATGGAGTTTTTTCCATGGACGGGGATATCGCCAAATTAGGAGAAATCTGTGATCTGGCGGAAGCCTACAACGCCCTAGTGTTAGTCGATGATTCACATGCGACGGGATATATCGGGGAGACGGGCCGTGGTTCAATCGAACACTGTGGCGTGGGGCATCGTATTGATATTATAACTACTACTTTCGGGAAAGCTCTAGGAGGTGCTAGTGGTGGCTGTATTAGTGGCAAAAAAGAGATTATTGAGTTACTACGCCAAAGAGCCCGTCCCTATCTTTTTAGTAATACCCTCGCCCCAGCGATTGTAGGGGGAACATTACAAGTATTAGATATGGTTGAGAAAGAAAATCCTTATCGTAAAAAAACAATGCAAAATGCGCATCTTTTTAGAAAGATGATGACTGCCTCTGGTTTTGATTTAGTACCTGGAGATACAGCGATTGTTCCTGTTATGCTCTATGATGAAAAGAAGGCTGTGGCAATGGCTGATGCCTTGTTAGAAGAGGGCATTTATGTAATAGGCTTTTCCTTCCCGGTTGTTCCCAAAGGTCAAGCACGCATTCGCGTACAACTTTCGGCACTCCATACCACTGAAGACATTGAAGCTGCTGTGCAAGCTTTTATCCGAGTTCGGGGTTAACGAGGGTACGTTAGCCCTATTCGTGCACAGAGATCGCGCCCCCATGCTTCTAATTTAGATAAGACCTCTTTGTCTTGTGGAGTGGTATCATTTGAGGCCATCCTCTCGGCAATTTTACGGGCGTAGAATTCTAGGGTAACTGGGGTATTACCCGGTGGTTGGATGAGCCGCTGAGCACAGAAACTCTTCCAGCGTTTTTCTTCCTCTTCACTTAACTTCTCGGGCCAATTGCGACACTGGTAACGCCACAACATTTCGTGAGCGCGTTGGTCATCGAAATTGAATCTTTTTGACCACAGTTCTTCGGGAGGTAGTGAACGTATTTCCTTGAAGCGCTTGGCATCTGCATCAGAGAAGAAGGAACCCGAATAAAGTGTGTGGTCGACATCGTCGACTACGGGAAACTCTTCAGCATCAACAGCTTTACGTATGTTGACTGCCACAATGGGGTGTTCAATAAGTTTTTTGTAATTTTCTTGGCATTGTGCCATGTTAATGCCTAACCGAAAAGTCGTTTCCTCTGTTAAGACTGACAAGGGCGATAAAAAAGGAGCACGATTGATTGCAATACGGTGCAGACCTCGGACCTGTAAGAGCTGGTCACTGGCACTGACAATTTGGGGTAGATTAGTTAACATGTTTGCCCCTTCAGTAAGGAGCTCAGCACTCTTGTTCAACATTTCTTCAACTTTTTCACCAGTTTGGATTGCTTTTCTCACCTGCTGTGCCGTTATTCTAAACGTGTCTCCTGTTTTTTGCATACTCTCTAATTCGCCGAATGCCCGCGCCGCATGTATGAGTGTAGCAGGGTCTTGCATAAGATCAAAAACGATAACACTATTAGGATTTTGGGTGGTGGCCGTGATTGGCACAACAATAGTTGTGCATCCCTCATTACGGGTAAATGGAGCTGCTGTCAATGCTAACGGTTCTCCCATAGTGGAAACTAAGGCCTTTACCTTCTGTTTTTTACGAAGAGTCAGATAGTACGAAAAAAGCTTTGGCTGGCGCCATTTGATTAAGCGTGCTAATTCAAGGGTTGCATAGACATCACTCAAGGCATCATGAGCTTGAGAGTGGGCTATGCCATTGGCTTGAGTTAAATCGGTGAGTTTGAATGAGGGTTTCCCCGATTCATCCTTGGTGGGCCATGTTATGCCTTTAGGTCGTAAGTCGTGGGCGGCTCGAGCTAAATCCAAGATATCCCAGCGGCTATTGCCATTATCATATTCGCGTTTATAGGGATCAAGAAAATTGCGGAATAGAGTATGACGTAGAAATTCATCATCAAAACGAAAAGTGTTATAACCAACAGCACAGGTTCCTGGTTCACTCAATATTGCATTGATGTGAGCAATAAATTCACTTTCAATCATCCCTTTTCCAGCAACCTCTTGCGGCGTGATATGAGTTATCATGCAGGCTAACGGATCGGGTAAATAGTCATCACTTAAGCGGCAGTAAAGGACTACAGGCTTCTCCACCTCTTTTAAATTCATATCGGTCCGGACGCCAGCAAACTGAGCAATGCGGTCATGCCGTGAATCGAGTCCAAAAGTTTCCAGATCGTACCAGAAGAAAGTTTCCTTACGTTTCATGTCACCAATATAGCATAGCCTTGTTTATTTTGACAGCAAGGTGATGCTTTGCTATGGTACTATCAAGGAGTTTAGGTTGATAAAAAAATTAGTATTATTGCTAGTATGTATACCTGTATACCTCTACGGAATTGATTCTAACATTCCTTCAGATAAAGAGGTTGAAGTAGCTTTGCAGTCCATGCTTGTCGCAGGAGCTGCAACGTTTGCAGGTCAAGTGCTCACTCCTCCTCTAATCTTTGCTGAGGCAGTTATTGTTGCTGATCCAGCCTATACAATGTTTAGTCTTGAAATGGAACAAGCCGATATCGGGCATTTGCGTACTAGGGTATTGCAAAGTCCTGTACCAGAATTTCGGCAAATGGGCTTCTTAGAAGCCCTATTAACTTCGGTTGTCCGTATTATTCCCGATTATCCTAAGCTGATTGCCTATTTAAAACCCCAAGGACTCTATGAAAATGAAGTTATTTTGTCTGGCTCTATAAAAGCCCAACGTTTCGCTACTCCCTACCCATTTCGCTATGAAGGTTCAGCTTCTCTTAAGGTTGAAGGATCACGCTTTCGGTTCCCTTTTGCCCTTTTGATTCAATATGTTATTCCACTAGAGGGACCTTTAAACTCGACTATTATTCCATTGGTGATCCAAGCCAATGGAGAAGACTTTCTCGATGTTGGAAGAGCGCTTTTCTCTCCTGATGCAACATAGTAAATAGAGTAGGGAACTGGACAGATTATACTCCTTAGCCTATATTGAAGAAACTAATACTGCCCCTGGAGGCCCCCATGAGAGATATAGTCGTGCGAAGTAAGGCGTTTTTAGAGAAGTGGAGCATTGCACCTCAGACGCTCGATATGCAGCACAGTTGTGAGCAATTTCTTGCTGAAATGGAACGAGGTCTGCAGAGTAAAAACGCGGGCTCTTTAGCCATGATACCCACTTTTACTAAAGCAGATAATATTATTAAGGCCGGCGAGAAGGTGATTGTGTTAGATGCAGGAGGGACTAACTTTCGTACCTGTGTGGTCTCCTTCGATGAAAATATGGCGCCTATTATTGATTCTTTTCATAAAGTGGGGATGCCAGGGGTGAAGCAAGAAGTTTCAGCCAAACAGTTTTTTTCAACTTTAGCCGATCAAGTAGAATCTTTGATTGATCAAAGTGACCGTATTGGGTTTTGTTTTTCTTATGCTGCGGAAATAACAGAAGATCATGATGGCTTTCCACTCGTATTTTCAAAAGAGATAAAAGCGCCAGAAGTTATTGGTATGCCTGTGGGAAGGTCCTTGTTGGATGAACTAGCTCGAAGAGGCCACAATGTTACTAAGAAAAGAATTGCCGTTTTAAATGATACCGTAGCAACCTTATTAGCTGGCAAAGTGGCCACAGGGGTCTCTCCCTACAGTGATTATATTGGATTTATTCTAGGTACCGGTACTAATACCGCTTATGTGGAGCAAAATGCCAATATTGGAAAATTGGGGAAAACCAAAGAGGGGTCACAGATTATTAACGTTGAGTCGGGTAATTTTGATTTGGTTCCAGGAGAGCTTGATCGACGATTCATGGATTCAACAAAACAACCTAATAATTATCATTTTGAAAAAATGATCAGTGGTGCCTACATAGGAGCTTTTAGTCATGTTGTGGTTCAACAAGCGATTGATGAGGGACTCTTATCGCGCGAGTTTGGGCTTCGGTTTGGTAAAATCGATCCTTTGAATACAGCCCGGATGAGTCATTATTTGGAGATGCCCCATAATCCAAAATATGATTTAGTCTCCTGTATCGTCAATGAAGACGATGCTATTGCACTCTACATGCTTCTTGATGCTATTATTGCTAGGGCCGCAAAGTTAACTGCAGTTAATTTGAGTGCAGCCGTCCTTAAAGCGGGATCAGGAGATAATCCTCGTTATCCGGTCTGCATCAATGCTGATGGGACTACTTTTTATAAAACTGAGAACCTAACTGTTTATACCCAACACTATGTACGCGAGTTCTTGCAAAACCAGCATCATCGTTATGTGCGATTTGTTAAAATTGAAGATTCTCCAACAATCGGAGCAGCAGTAGCCGCCTTGTCACTCTAATTCAGAGTCGGCAGATTCTACCATGCTTCGTTGCCAAGAGAGGAGGTAATCGTGGCGTTCTTGGTCGTCACCTAGTGCATCGGCCATAACTCTAAAAACGGCTTCTGTGCCACTGCCGCGCATCCAGATAAAATCGGTATCGCGTCCTTCTTGGTTGTTGAAAACAATCTTTAACCCCCCCCGCATAGGCGGTGTGCGGTAAGCGGGTCCTAAGCCTACGCGCATGGTAATTCCTTCAGTTTGCTCTTCGCGCCACCCATGGATGTTGTACTTTTGGGCCAATTCTTGGCGTCGCTGAGCATACTCTTGGACAAAGATTCGTTCGTAAGCCGCTTTTATCAAGGCGTGATCTTGAGTAGAAATACGCATAACCCCAGCGTGAGAAAAGCTTCCAGTAATAGTTCGTTTGGGTAAAGCTCTTAATGCTGCCATAAGTGACGGTTGTTGGTTGAGCCCCGTAATGGTTTTGAATCTAGCAGTAGAGCTAAGCAGTTTTATTAAAGAGACCAGTGTATTGAGTGGATCGCGCACTTTACTAGGGTGGGTAATGTTGCCTCCATTTGAACCTTCGCCAAGGATGCGAACCTGGTACCCTTTTGCCCGTATTTTTTCAGCTAATTTTACTACATTAGCTTCCCCTACTTCAGATCGGTACACTTGGACGTCCAGCCGTTCGGCGATGGTGTTGATCATCAACGAAGTTGGACCATTGACCACAATAGCTTGAGGGGTTTTTTCATCTTTAAAGAGGCTCAGTTCAATGAGGGCAACTAAAGCAAATAGTTCTTGTGCTCCTAGAATATACGTTTTTCCCGTTTGGTCATCTACGTAGACAATATTACCCCGGTCTCCATCGTTATCGGGGACATATCCCAGAACAAAAGCTTTATCAGTAGCGTGTGCCTGTTCTAGTGCTTGTCGACAAGGTTCTAGGTTTTCTCCTTCAGGAACAATTGCATGGACAATCTGGCGGGCATTTGCATTGATGAAATGGATCCGAATACCGAGACCTTCTAAAAATTCTCGGTCAATCGAAAGGCTGCGGGCACTCCCATTCAAATCAGCAACGATACCAAGAGGGTGTTTTTTGATTTCCTGACGTAACGTTGCCACAAAATTGCCAAAGGCTAACTCGTCCTCACAGTTTGTTGCGGTATCTAAGATTAATCGTTCATAGGCAACTAAGGCGTTGCCTTTTTCTTGGGTAATTCTTTGTAAGACTTCTTGGTACGTGTCTACAGAGAGGGTCGCACTAAGGTTTTGGACGAGTGGCAAAGAGTTTGTATCGGTGATCAACGTTCTAAATATTGCAATAACGTTCGTCGCCTCTTTTGTATCGGCTACTCCTCCCTGCTTACCAAATTTTATACCGTTGTGTCCGATTGGGTTGTGACTGGCGGTTATATAAAAAAAGTGATCTTGAGGATTGTAAGCACTATAGGCCATAATTTCAGGAGCTGCGCTTATGAAAACATGCTTAATAGCCACTTTATGCGCCAAGAGTATGCGGCATACTATATCGGCAATTGCAGGGCCGGTAGGGCGGGTGTCCATCCCAATAATTACTGTTTTTGGTTTGTAATGGCGGTAAAAGGCTTCAGTAGCGAGCGCCATCAAAAAGGAATCAGTTTTAGTAATACTTTCAGTTATATCTTCTTCATTACCACTAACAGCAAATATTTTGCGCCAACCAGAGGCACTGATAATCATGTTTTGATAAGCTACTTCCAAATCTTCAATAGCAGGTAATTGCCCAAAAAGGGGGTCCTTTTCTGGATCAGCAACCAAAAAACCTGTTTGTGGGTCTTTATAAATCATACCAATCCTCCTAGTACGGAGTATATCCCCCTTGTCGTATGGGGACAAGACTGGTACTGTTATCTTACTATGAAAACAGTGGTAGCTGTCCATGATTTGTCGTGTTATGCAAAATCTTCTCTGACTGTGGTAATCCCTACGTTGGCTGCTATGGGTGTTGAAGCTTCAATTTTACCAACCGCTTTGCTTTCAACGCAAACCGATGGGTTTAACGCCTATACCTATAAAGATATGACCGATTTTATGATTAACGTTGTCCATCATTGGAAATCTCTCAACCTCACTTTCGATGCCCTTTATTCTGGGTTTCTCGGTTCTGAGCAGCAAATAGATGTTGTCATCGATGTTCTTAACTGGCAGAAAAAAATGAATCCAGAATTTTTGATTATTGTCGATCCGGTATTGGGAGATCAAGGTTCTCCCTATGGTCCAGTTTCAGAACACCTGATTGAGCGCATGGAAACATTAGTCGAAAGAGCTACTATTATCACACCGAATGTAACTGAAGCGGCCTTATTATTGAAAGAACCCTTTAAGGCCACCCTGACGCTTGAAGAGGCCATCGATTGGGCTAAGCGACTGAGCCTCTTAGGTCCCCAGTATGTTGCAATTACTAGTGTAATGGATGGTTTAGAGGGTATCGTTGTAGCCTATGATGCCCATACTAAGACCACTACATGTAACCGGCAGGTGTATGCACCAGTTTCGTATCCAGGTTGTGGCGATCTTTTTGCTAGCATCCTTTCGGCACATATGGTGCGTGGATTTAATTTTCTTGGCGCTGTTGAATCAGCTTCGACTCTAGTGAGTCAAGCGGTCCATCTTTCTTGGAAGGCCCAAATAGAGACACGCCTAGGGGTCGCTGTTGAACTAATTATACCAGTTTTGGTGGACACCCTACGATGATCCTTGTAGTAGCCTCCTCCCCAGCAGAATTGCAGGGAATTGAGCAGTTTCCGCTCTCTGAAAACGGGGTAAGAAGATTGCCTAATGGTGAATCTATTGTTGCTGTTGCGGTGGGTATCGGTAAAGTTAACGCCGCGTTAGGAACTGCTCAAGCTTTAGCAAAATGGTCTCCATCATTGGTGGTAGGCATGGGAACCTGTGGGACTATCCGGCAAGATTTACAGGTTGGCGATATAGTTCTTCCCAAACAAGTAATCCAATATGATATAGATTTACGGCGATTTGGCTGGCCTCGGGGGAGTATTCAGTCATTAGAAGGAACTTTAGAGGGAGCCTTAAATACAGAAGTTCTTTTTACCCATCTAAGACATTGGAAAGGGAATCGAGTGTATCCTTCAGTGGTGCTGGGAACTGCAGATACATTTTTAGTGGCCCTAGATCGCGAGCGACAACCTTGGCTAAGTGAAGAGTTGAAAATAGAGGTCGTCGACATGGAAAGCTATGCCATGGTCAAAGCGGCCAAGCAAGTGGGATGTAAGGTTGCTGTTGTGCGGGTAGTGAGTGATACTTGGCGCGGAAACAGGCCAAAGAACTACCAGAAATTTCTACTTAAGAGTTCTGAAGATGTTTTTAGCTTGCTAGCTCAATAGAGTCGACCAAGTGAGAAATCGCCTATAATCTTGTAAACAGAACCATCTCGAACAACTTCCAATTGACGATCTGGAAAAAATATAGGCAGATTTTCTTTTAAAAACGAGACTGTAGCTTGGTCAATCTCCTCTTTATCTTCAGGTTTTACTGTTTCGAGGGTCGAAATTTCGACATCTACTAAATACCCTCGGCCATGATCACTGCCATAACCTAAGGTGAACTTGGTTCCGGTGCTGAATAATCCATCATAGGCCACGCGTGCAGCTTCGCCCCGTTCTGGGCGGTTAGGGTGGAGTGGGTAATGATCTCCGAAGGTATCTTCTAAGTAGCGGTCTAAGGCATCACAGAGATCACGCAAAACGCGTTCAACCTTTTTTTGTTGTGGACTCATCAGGCTCATGTATCACCCCTTGTTGTGCTATATCTAAAGCGTGGTGGATGATGGGGGCGTTCTGTGAAGGGGAGGCAAAATTCTTTTATCTTTGTTTCATTATCGGCGAAAATTTTATGAGCGGTATCGATCATTTGTGAAAGGATTAAAGGATCGGTCTCGTCCATTTTAACTTTGCGGTCTAGGCCCCCATGGATGCGCACATAGTTCAAATCGCCAATAACTGCTGCTATTTCACTGGAGGTCTGCATTTGGGAAGAGGCATAGATACGGTGGATTGGGGTTCCTTTAGCAGGGTCTAACCAACTAATAACACCACTACTAGCTTTTTCAGGATCTAATTTATTGGGGATGCTCGCCGTACTCAGCGAGAGCACATGAAAGCGTTTAGCCTCTGGATAGAGTTTTTTAGCTTCGCGATAGGCATAGAGGACTGGGTTGTTGGCAACCACTCCGCCATCTATCAAGGAGATTTGTTGACCGCTTGTCTCATCCATGATCGAAGTAGGAGAGAAATAGGTTGGTGCCGCAGCTGTGGCTCGTGCAGCAATGCGGACGAGCACACTAGGAGTAGCATAACTAGAGAGGATATAGGGGCGATCATTGCTATAATCGTAGGTTACTACCATGGTCGGAGTTAGAGCTTCTCCAATACTCGTATCTGAAAAAATATCGTTAAGTAATTGGTTAAATGAAAGATCATCATATTTTTGGGTAAATAGTTGATTAATCATATTCAACTGGAAAAAAGATTGACTTTTAGGGAAAATAACCCGCCCATATTTTAGATAAATATCGATGATTCTTTTAATGTCGGGCCCTGGGTCAATGGGATTTGCGAGGCGCCGTTTACCACGGCTTCTAACACTCTCTTCAGGGGTTTGTAACGAACTTTGTTGCAACGACAATAAAGAGCCTTCCCGCTTAGGCGCGGTTAGCGCTAGAGCAATTAAGCCTCCCGTAGAGGTGCCGGCAATTAAATCAAAATGGGAGTAGAGGGGGCGATCATCTCCTAAATTACGTAATAAAGTTTCAATATGACCTAATAGAGTTGCTGGTATTACCCCACGCATTCCACCTCCATCAAGGCAGAGGATATAGCGGTCTTCTCCAAGTCGTTTAAGCTCGCGTTTTTTTAGATAATCCAATAGTCCCATATTAGTAAACATGGTATATTTAGCGATGGAGGTCAAGTAAGAGGGGCTATGGAGAGGGTATGGAAATAGATAATATAGGGTATTTTTCATGTGCATTGTGTCCCCATAAGTGTTTAGTAAATAGGCAAAAAGGGCAACGGGGAATCTGCGGAGAAAGTGCACAGATGCGAATTGCTTGGATTGGGTTACACCAAGGCGAAGAACCTCCATTTGTGGGCGATAAAGGATCTGGTACTATTTTCTTTACTGGTTGTCCTCTTCATTGCGCATATTGTCAAAATTGCCAAATTAGCCAACAAAAAAGTCCTACTGGAATTAATGTAACCGTCGAAGAGCTTGCCAGTTTATTGCTTGATCTGCAGTATGAAGGAGCTGCAAATGCTAATTTAGTAACTGGGACCCATTTTATTCCGTCCATTATTGAAGCGTTACAATTGGCCCAAAGAGACGGATTTACATTACCGGTTGTATGGAATTCTTCTGGTTTTGAGACTGTGGGAGGGTTGTCTTTGATTGATCCCTATATTGATACCTACCTTATTGACGTAAAGACTCTCGATGAGCAAGTTGCCGCAAAGTTTTGCGGAAATGTTCTCTACGCTAATAATATAAGAGCAGTGATTGCCTTTCTTGTCCACCAACATCGTCAAACCTTCCTTGAATCCTCTGGTTTTCTCCGAGGGATAGTGATTCGACACTTAGTTTTCCCAGGAACTTTAGCTGCAACCGAAGAATTTTTGCGTTGGTTTGCTAAAGATATTAAAGTGCATGCTTGGCTATCTCTAATGGTCCAATTTGTACCCCCTACTGGTAGTATTGATTTGGGAGAAATAAGTAGCCAAGAATATGATGATTTGGTTATGCTTTTGTCCGAATTAGAGATTGAAGAGGGGTTTATGCAAGAATTAGCCGACAATATTCCATGGATTCCCGATTTTACTCGTGATAATCCATTTCCTGCAGGTTTTGCAACGCCGTTACCTGCTTTCCTTGAATTGCGCAATTCTAGGCGCTAGTACAAGGTTTTCTGGGCAACGTATTAAGAGTCTGTTTTATTTAATTCAATTTGTTTTTTGTATTCACTTGGTGTATTGCCTACATATTTTTTAAAAACCCTGCTAAAATATTGTGAGGATGAAAATCCAAGTTCATAGGCTAAGTAAGTTATCGAAGGTGAATCATTTTGGATTTTTTCTTTTGCAATATCTATTTTTATTTTGTTAATATAATCATTGGGAGGGAGCCCCACCTCTTTTTTGAAGGTCTTAATAAAATATGCACTTGATAGGTTTGAAATTTCTGCTAATGTATCGATAGAAATATTTTCTGTAAAAATATTATCATTAATATAGGTAATACATTTTTTTATCCTATGCGAATAATTATTTTTCAAATCAAAAATATTCATTTGTGTTTGAATTATATTCAATAATAGTTGTGCTATTTCAAATTCAATCTCTATTTTTTGTATAAAACGGTGTAAAGCATCTTTTGGGGTTTGAGAATGAATTTTAAAAATATTTTCTAGTTGTGTTTTTGCATGTAACTTAATCTTTTTTCTATCATCTTTAGAATTTTCCATGATAGTTTTTAACAGTAATCTTGATGTGGAAGGATTGAACGATAATAAATTATCTCTCTTTGATATATCTATTATTAACCAATACAGGCGCCCGCGGTTTTCATGTAAATTGATAGGATAATGCTCTTCATTGGGAAGGATTATTAATACATCTCCACCTTCGATGAGATACTTCTTATTATCAACAAAATAATATTGGAACCCTTTTTCTAAATAAATGATTTCGATATAGTTTTCAAAAACCTCAACATTCTTTTTGGGAGAACTATATGTATAATTATATTTTCCAAGCAAAATCATCCCATTAATATCTATTTCTTGAAAGTTGATTATTTTTCTATTGCCGGTCGAAATAAAATCAAAATTAATCATGTGACCAATAATGTCATGCATTTATTGCAAACGCAAGTAATTCTAAATTAGTTATAGTTAATTTGAAATGGCTAATTTATTGTTACATTTACCACTGCTTACCTTGTTTCCGTAATAAATTAGATCATAAAAAAAGATAAACTTTGTAAGTTTAGATTTTCGCTTCGATTTAAGAGGTAACAAAATGGAAACCAAATATGATGATCGTTATGTAAATCAAATGAATGCAATTCTACAAAAAGTAGAAACAGAACAAGCTACAGCTTTAAAAAATGCAGCAGAAAAGATGGCTGATGCAATTGAAAAAGATACATTAATATATCTTTTTGGTGGCGGAGGTCACACTTGTTTAGTCATGCAAGAATTATTTTGGAGAGCAGGAGGCCTTGCCAATATCTGTCCAATGATTGACTTTGCCATCCATCCAGTTACTCCAGCCTATATGTACTTAGGTCATGAAAGAATGCATGGCATAGGCAATCATATTGTTAATTACTATGGAGTTGCAAAAGATGATATTATAATTATTTTTCATAGCTATGGATTTAACCCTCCGACCATTGATTGTGCTCTAGAAGCAAAAAAAAGGGGTGCTACAGTTATAGGTATTTCCTCAAGTGATTGGAGAGCTAACTACCCAAAAAACTTTGCTATACGCCATAACTCAGGAAAACATTTATTTGATATCGCCGATATTTGTATAGATAATTATGTTCCGTATGGTGATACCGTAATAGAAGTTAAAGGTCTTGAAAAACCAGTTTCTGGCATCTCTAGTATTATCGATTTTTATATTGCTCATAGGCTAGAAATGGAATCAATAAAAGAGAGTGTACAAAGAGGAATAACACCACCTGTTTGGTCAAGTGCAAATGTACCTGGTGGTGATGAATACAATGAATCGATGAGAAAAAAATATAGTCCAAGAGTTAAATTTTTATAGGAGCGTTTTATGGCCGTTACAGAAACAGGAGTAAGTTATTATGGAATTTCAACACTGGAAAATGCACGCAGAGATTTTCAGGAGATTAAAAATCATAATTGTACATCAATTGTATTGGCATTAACAGAATTTGACATGTTTTTTTGGAAACCACAAATTCCGAAGGTTGTTGATGAAGCAAAAAAACTTGGTTTAAAAGTATATCTGAATACTTGGGGGATTGGTAAGTTCTTTGGTGGAGAGGCTCCAAGCTTATTTTTACAAGAGTGTGATGTTATGGATCGTCAATTTACAGCATTGACTCAAACGCCATTAGCAGCAGCATCTCCAAGTTCTCCAGCATTTCAGGATTATATGTGGTCTTTAGTAGATGAATTATCAAGAACTTGTAATGCGGATGGTTTTTTTTGGGATGAGCCACATTATGCTATGCCAGTTTATCCAGTGGGTTATCAAAGCACTACCGATTGGAGTTGTAGGAGCCCCATTTCCCAAGCAGCATTCAAAAATAAATATGGCTATGAAATGCCTAAAACGTTATCAAGGCAGGTGAGAATATTTAGACATGAGATGGCGAATTATATTTTAGAAGAATGTAGTAGAATCGTTAAATCAAACAACTCTAATCTATCGGTGACGCAGTGTTGTTTACCGGCAGATAATAATTATTACAGTTCTCAACAAAGGGGCTTTGATGATTGGGAGCAAATTGCAAAACGATCAGATATAGATGTATTTTCGACATCAATTATTGCCGATTATACTTCTCCCTTATCTTATCATAAGAAAATTGCTGAAAAAACGGTAAAGCTAGCTAGGAAGTATAATAAAATACCGCAAAGATGGATTATGAGTTATTTTGATTCGCCGGATGATCTGGAAGATATTAGTCGAATTGCTACGATATATGCAGAAGCAGGAATTGAGTCTATTCTATCTTGGACTTATAGAGCTGGAGAAGGCACATTCCTTCAATCTCCGCAGGACCCCATAAAGGTTTGGGACAAATTAGGTGAAGTGTATGGAAAGCTATTACAAGGGTGATAAATTAGTTTTATTCTCTCAGTGGTTTAACTTATCTAAGATGGGAAGTTAAAAGACGATGCAAGGAGGACTTCGAGCAACAAGCCGGTGGATTTACCGACTTACTGCTCTTTAGTCTGGGCTGTTGAGTAATTAGGGCAACAGCCTTCTTCCATTGAACATTTCAGTACTATTTTTATAGGCTCGTATACTTTTTCCGTTTCGCAAACCGTAGGATTCTAGTAGCGTTAATAATTACAAGCAGTACGGAGATCTCGTGTACGAGCATCCCGATGGAGAGTGTGACACCACCTAACAAAACACCAATCAAAAGTATGACGGCGACGCCAATTGCAAAGAAAATGTTTTGTTTCATATTTCTGACAGCCATATGGCTAATGCGAATTGCATCGATAAGGCCTCCCAGTTTTTGGCCAAGGAGAACCACATCGGCAGTTTCCATCGCCACATCGTTACCTGCTGCCCCGATTGCAATACCAACATTGGCTGTAGCAAGGGAGGGAGCATCGTTGATGCCATCTCCAACGAAGGCTACACTTCCGTGTTTCTTTTGAAGACCTTTCACCGCTTCTACTTTATGCTCAGGCAAGAGTTCATAAAGGAATTCATCTAGTTGTAAATCATGAGCTACAGTTTCAGCTGTGCCCTTGCTATCTCCTGTAAACATAACGCTCTTTTTGATACGTAATTTTTTGAGCTCTTTGATGACAGCAAAAGCCTCTTCTCTTAGCTTATCGGCAATCGCAATAAGACCTATAACTCTTTCAGTGGTTCCAATAATGACCACCGTTCTTTTTTCATGCTCTTCTTTGTGAATGTCCTGAAGAGCTGCTGTTAAATCTATTCCGTTTTCTTCAAAGAGGGTTCTGTTTCCAATAAAATAAGATGTTCCCTCGAAGCTAAAACTGACACCTTTGCCCTGAATATATTCAGGATTTTCAGGGACTTTAGTAGTAGTTACACCACGATTGGCAGCTTCTTTTAAAATGGCGGTGGCCAAGGGATGTTCTGAATAGGTTTCACCAATCACAGCAATTTTCAATACATCTTCTTGACCCATGCCGTAGGCATGCAGAGAAACCACAGAAGGTTTTCCTTCAGTTAGTGTTCCGGTTTTGTCGAAGGCTACGGCTTGGACGCGGCTTAATTTTTCTATTGCCTCTCCGCCCTTTACTAAAATGCCATTCTTTGCGCTCGATCCAATGGCAGCTACAATTGAGACTGGGACTGAAATTACCAAGGCTCCGGGACAAGCTATGACCAAGAATGTCAGGGCCATCTTAATGTCACGAGTAATGAGGTAAGTTATAATAGAAAGGGCGATTATTGCCGGAGTATAATAACGTGAAAACCGTTCGATGAATTTCTGGGTAGGCGCTTTGGCATCCTGAGCTTCTTCCACTAAATGGAGAATTTTAGCAAAGGTTGTGGATTCCCCAACTTGCGTTGCCTCGACAATTAAGTACCCCGAAGTGATGATAGTACCTGAAAATATGTGGGCGTCTTTTTCTTTAAATACTGGTACAGGTTCTCCAGTAATACTTGCTTGGTCAACATAAGCTGAACCTTCCAGAACTATTCCATCAGCTGCAATGCGTTCTCCGGGCTTGATCACTAAGATCATTCCCTGCTTTAGCTCCTGAGGGGAAAGGATCTGTTCTACCCCATCAATCCTAACTCGTGCAGTATCGGGGGCCAAATCCATAAGGCTTTTGATAGAAGATCGTGTTTTTTCGAGGGTTCTACTCTCAAGGTAATCTCCAATCATAAAGAGGAAAGTTACAGCAGCCGCTTCCCAATATTCGCCAATGATTAAGGCCCCAATCACGGCGATAGAAACTAGGGCGTCAATGCCAACAATTTTGTAGCGTAAAGCTGAGATGGCTCTACGTAAGATGGGCCCTCCCGCTATAATCGTTGAGACTAGCATAATAGTAATTGTAACGGGGTGGTAGGCAATTGTCTTATGTAGGATGTACGAAATAGCTATCAAGATGCTCACTATAATTACCAATGTTTTTTTGCTAAATTTTTTCATTTTGCGTTCTCCGTAACTGATAAAGAAGCATAACCAAGTTTTAAAATAATTTTCTTGATGCTTTCTTCACTTGTGAGTTGTTCATCATAGGCAAGTTTAACCCGTGAGGTATTAAATAGTACTGACGGATCTTTTACTCCGTTTGTCTTTTTTAAAGCACTTTCAATCTTGGCCACACAGGTGGGACAACTTAGTGTCTCTAGTTGAATTGTTATATTTTTCATATCGTTCCTCCTGATATATCATTGATCTACTGGTATAATACAAACAATCGCAAACTAAAGATTTGACCTAGGACAAAAATAGAGAAGATTTATGTAAATTATTAAAAATTGTCGATGTAGGCAGTTTCCTCATTGCAGAACACCGAAAAGAAGATCGTCAGGCAAAAATATAAAAACCCAGAAACCGGATAAGGCTTCTGGGCTCGATTTCCTAAATTCTACAGTTAGGAATTACGCACTCTTCTTGTGAGCTCGTTCTTTTATGGAGTTTCTTTCACCGATAAAGCGTTATAGCCAAGTTTAGAAATAATCTTCTTGATTCCTTCTTCACTTGTGAGCTGTTCATCATAGGCAAGTTTAACCCGTGAAGTGTTAAATAATACTGATGGATCTTTGACTCCATTTGTCTTTTTTAAAGCACTTTCAATCTTGGCCACACATGTGGGGCAACTTAGAGTCTCTAGTTGAATTGTTATATTTTTCATATCGTTCCTCCTGATATATCTTTGATCTATTTGTATAATACTAGTAAAGTGCTACTAAAGATTTGATCTAGGTCAAAAACAGAGAAGATTTATTCAAATTATTAAAAGTTGTGGATGTGGATGGTTTTCTTATTAGGAGGAGTCCATAATAAAACGACCCTAAAGAATTACATTGTCCGATGAAGCTCCATTCTTGGTGAATCTAGTGATTTAATGTAACCCTCGCTAGCATGTTGGTTAACCGATAAGTGTCCCCTCATAGTCTTCTTGACGGAGTATTGCTAACATATTTTCAATATTACGCCCATCTGCACAGATGACTTGCAGATTAGCTGCTTCAGCCTCTTTTGATGCGATAGGATCAAAAGGTACGTTTTTACCAGGAGTCCAGATATCACCAACCATTTTTCTAAAGTCGCTCCAGCTAATGGTATCGAGGGGAAGGGCTGTTGGATCATGTTTTGGATCTGCAGTATATACTTTTGCAATATTCGAGAGATTGATAACCTTTTTAGCATGAAAGCGTCGTGCCAAGAAGACAGCATCGGTATCCGAAGAGAAGCCTGGTTTCCAACCGGCTGCGACCAATACTTGCCCGCCAAATGTGATAGGTGCGGTAGGATCGGTTATCAGCGGATCTTTACAGAAGGGTGCAAACAAAGCTCGAATAAGGGTTCCATTCAGATGTGTTGCCGCGATACCTAGCCAGTCGAGTAGATCGGCATCGGGTTGGGCTACAATGGTTTTATAGGCCTGTTGATAACGCCGAGCTGGCGCTCCCCCTCCCGTGACTATAATTATTTTTTGCTCGGGATTTGTTTCAAGATAAATCGTCATTGCTTCTACAAACTGTTGTAAGAATTCATGATCAACGTTTTCTGGCGCTATGATGGAACCACCTAAGGAAAGGACTGTAATTGTGGGCATGCTACTCCTCCAGAACTAGATTACCAGATATTGGGGAAAAGGCCACTACTAATATGGTCTAATTGTCCAAGGAATACAGTAGTGCATAGTCAGATGAAAAAAGAGCAGTGTAAATAAGCTTCACCGTAGTAGGGAAGTTAGTACCTACAGTGGTTTGCGGGCAGCTTCCATAAAGGCTTCTATGTTTTGCAATGGGGTGTTTGCGGGGAGGTCACAGCCGGAACTGAGAATAAAATTAGGATAGTTGCCCATTTTTTAATCAAGTTTCGGGTTTCAGCGTGAACTTCTTTGGTATCACTATGTAGCATTGTTTTTACTGGATTTATATTACCGATGACAACCATGTCGCTTGGAATGAGGGGCATGATTTTTGGCAAATTAACATCGCTATCTAAACTTAGTGCATCTACTTGCGTGTTGGCCAAGTTTTTCATAATGGGAGTAGTCTGGCCACAGACGTGGAGAACTACGGGGATATCAAGGGCTTTTGTCACTCTTTCGATGTAGGGTTTTACAAATATATCGTAGAGATCGGGGGAAAGGAGAACAGCAGTCGGATCGAGCAATACTACGTTGTCAGCACCAGATTCCTGCTGAGCTTTTGCATAGGAAATGACGCAAGACGTCGCAAAATTCATAGTGGCATGGCAGAACTCAGGCTCTAAAAGTGTATTGATTGCAATGTTTTCTGCTCCCATCAGGAGGCCGGCCAGCGTAAATGGGGAACTTACGTACCCTGCTATAAGTATTTCGTTTACATGAGCTTGAGTATATGTTTTTAAGAAACGAATTGTATCGGTAAAAACTTTCATCCGTCCATCAACTGCAGGGTCTGGAACATGAAATTTTTCAAGATCTTCTAAAGAAGTGACGGGGTGTTCTCGTACATCAGGTGCTCCATCATCATGGAACTCAATTTCCAGTCCCAGTGCCTCCGCCTCAACCGACAAATCCATGAAGGGGAAAATGATATCGAAGCCAAAGTGTTTCTGCATCGTGATCAACGTCTCCGCCTGGAGATCTGCGTTTTTAATTAGGTCGACAATTTTTGTTCCAGTGAGCTGTGTGCCGGGGTAACCCGCTAACGGAGCAACTAGTAGGCCGTTATGTTTTTTAGAAAGCTTCTGAATTCGTTCAATTAATTTCATTTTATTTTTTTTCTCCACATAGTTAATTTTTGTCTTAAGTTGATCAATGAATTTGCTTTTCTTGGTTTGAGCATCTGCTTGCTGTTAGATTAATTATTAACATATATAATATATATAATAATATAGTTGCCTTCCATTATCTAAGATTATGTTGCCATTTTTTATAATATAGTATGATACGCCATTCTTACCTTCAGGATGTGAGGTTATCATGGTATATCTGACGAACTAATTTACCAGTTTAGTCAAATGATCTTATCCGAGTGGAACTCATTAAGTATTTTTTCACTCCAGTTGCTACTGTGGGAGAAAAAATTAAGGAAGATAATACTATAAGTGAAGCAAAATAGCTCAAAATAAAGTCTAGTTCATAAGACCAAAAACAAAGGAGTGAGTCTATGAACAATTTAAACTCAATTTTAATCGAAGGAAATCTTACCCATGATCCTGAATTGGGAACTATTCCCAATGGTACGAGTAAATGTCGCTTTTCAATAGCATCGAATAGATATTATCGAAATAGCGAAAAAGCTTTAGTGAATGAGGTTGCCTATGTGAACGTCGATACCTGGGGAGCATTAGCTGAAAGTTGTGGAAAATATCTACGAAAAGGACGTGGGGTACGAGTAGTTGGGCGGCTCAAGCAAGATCGTTGGCAAGGTGAAGATGAAAAGATGCGAGAACGTTTCGTAATAGTTGCAGAACATGTTGAATTCCATCCTGATCCTCAATGGAAAGAGGGTTCTCGAGATGAAGAGATCACGTTAGAAGATAAAGTGGATGGACAAGAGGATAATATGGTATTTGAAACACCCACCAAAACTAAACCTAAGAAAAAATAAATTACAGTATGTAGCATGGGGTTTTTATCCTGTGCTACTCTTATTTTTCATTTCATGCTACTTGTTCCGGGAACCAACTTTTGGTTCTATTGGCAATCTTGACTAAGGTGAGCATCACCGGCACTTCTACAAGGACCCCAACTACTGTGGCAAGCGTAGCTCCTGAGCTCAGGCCAAAGATAGATATGGCAACAGCCACTGCGAGTTCGAAGAAGTTTGAGGCTCCAATCATTCCTGCTGGAGCTGCAATTTCGTGTGGCAGTTTCCAAATCTTAGCCCATCCATACGCTACGAAGAAGATGAGGAAGGTTTGGATGACCAAGGGAATAGCAATCAGCAAGATATTGAGAGGATTATCTACAATAATCTGACCTTGAAACGAGAAGATGATGATCAGCGTCAGTAGCAACCCAGTAATCGTGACATTGGAGAACTTTGGAATAAACGTATTTTCAAAATAGTCCAAACCTCGATTTTTTGTGATGATTACACGGGAGAGCCAACCAGCACTAAGAGGGATCACTACGAACAGAATCACTGAGAGAAACAACGTTACCCAGGGGATGGAAATGCCGCTAATGCCTAGCAACAGCCCCACAATAGGTACGAACGCAACGAGAATAATCAAGTCGTTGGTGGCTACCTGCACTAAGGTATAAGCAGGATTACCTCTTGTAAGGTGGCTCCAGACGAAGACCATGGCAGTACAAGGAGCTGCCCCGAGTAGGACGGCTCCAGCAAGGTATTGTCGGGCAAGATCTCGGGGAAGAAATGATTGGTAGACTACATAGAAGAAAAATATAGCGATTGCATACATGGTGAAGGGCTTAATCAACCAATTGGAGACCCAAGTGACCACTAGTCCGCGCGGGTTTTGTCCGACTTTCTTGATACTGTTGAAATCGACCTTAAGCATCATTGGATAGATCATGAGCCAGATGAGGATGGCTACCGGGATGGAGACGTTCGCGTATTCGAATTGGGACAGGAATTTAGGTATTTCTGGTACATATACCCCAATTAACACACCAACGGTCATGCAAAGCAAGACCCATACTGTTAGATAGCGTTCGAAAAAGCCAATTCCAGCCTTAGTATTTTTCGCACTAGACATATATGCCTCCAATTCCGTATATAAGTGGAACGTAGTTTATTTGATTCTAGACAATCATTAAGCGCGCTTAACTTTACATGTCTCTTTACTTTTTACTAGGGTGACACTTCGCTTGGTCGAAACAATTTTCAGATCTTCCAACAGATTATCCACTTCTTCCTTGTTTAAAGAATAATAGGTCCATTTTCCG
>Ga0265293_10005111_pt1 | contig 22303 bp, 22 predicted proteins | sample Munlanlewell138R_FD_192505 | JGI IMG/M metagenome (GOLD analysis project Ga0265293, IMG submission 192505) | Leachate microbial communities from a municipal landfill in Southern Ontario, Canada - Leachate well 138R | ecosystem: Engineered > Solid waste > Landfill > Unclassified | place: Canada... | reverse complement strand
ATCGGTTGGATAGCTGCAGTTTTAATTTATCAAGTGGGTAGTCTTTTAGGTTTTTAAGAGAGGTGGTTTTATGCTAAAGAAGGTATTGTACGAGATAAGCAAGTCCAGATTGTATTCCCCTTCTTCCATAGCAAAAAAGTTGAATATTTCTGAAGCCCTTGTAGAAGATATCATAGGTCAATTAATTCGTATGGGCTATGTTTCCCAAGATGATACCTCTCCTACATGCGATAGCAAATGCAGTAGCTGTGCCTACGCCTCGGTGTGCAACACAGTTACCATCAAAACCCTTAGCATTACTCCTAAGGGAAGAGCTTTATTGGAAAGAGAAGCTTCCGTGGTATAAAATCCATGGAAGTTTTTTACTTGCAAAATCAAGTGGCAAAAGGGATTTTTTGTATTTTATATTCTTATGTGATATGATGATATTGAGCTGTACACTCATTAAACTGATCTATTTTATATGCAATAAAATATTTCTATGTATATTATGGCGAGTCTATAATATGCATTTTCATTTAGTTAATGACTATGGAAGCTTCTGTAGTCATTTCTTGTTCAACTGATAAAATTATACAGAATCAAGAAAGGATTCGGTGATAGTAAAATGAAGATTGGCGTATTTTGGAGAAAATTTAGAAATGTAGAATTTCAGAAAAAGCTTACTCCTGACAATGTTTATGACGACGCATATGGAGAAGCCTACCAGCATTATGCAGCAATAAAAGAGGCAGGTTACAATTCAGTATTAATTGAGTGGAAAAAGGATCCTAGGGAAACCTACAAGGCTCTGGTAAAGGAAAAGGTTGCCTTAATTTTCAATGCCTCTAGTACAAAGGAAATAGCTTTTTTAGAGGCCTTTAATATACCTTATGTGGGGTCTGGATTAGATTTGGTGGCAACTAATAAGAGGGTAAGAAAAAACATTATATCTTATTATAAGTTGCCAACTGCAAAATTTGTAGTGGCAAATAGTCCAGATAGTATTCCAAAGATTGATATGAAATACCCCTTGTTTGTCAAACCCATTAGTGGCAGGGGAAGTGCTGGTATAGACGAGGAAAATGTAATATACAGCTATGAGCAATTGCCAAAGGTAGTAGAAAAAATCACGGATATAATAGGGCAGCCGGCACTTATCGAAGAATTTATAAAAGGCAGGGAATTAACTGTTGGGATTATAGGATATGATAATCCAGAAGTGCTGCCATTATTAGAAATTCAATACAATTCCTCTTTGACTAATACTTATGAGCATAAGATGTTTGACAATGAGATCATTAAATGTCCAATGGAACTTCCCATCGATGTAGAAGATAAGATCAAGGAAGTGGCCTTGAAGGCCTATAAGGTTCTGGGGGTAAAAGATTATGGTAGAATAGATATGATTTTAAGTGAGGACAATATACCCTATTTCTTGGAACTAAATACCTATGCAGGGCTTACCATGTCCAGCCAAGAAGGAGAAGGAGATGTACACCACGGCTATATGGGCTATATGGCAGAGGCATTAGGCTATAGTAGGGGTGAATTTATAGGCAAGATAGTCAAAAGTGCTATTGATAGATATAATTTACAGGGCATTGAGATGATTCCGACCAATGTCTCGTAGATTACTATACTATTAAATAATTATTGTATAAAAGCTTCCAACCCTTGTACTGGTATATACTGTCTATTTAAATAAATATTTATGTTTTTTCATATTTCTGTGTTTAAAATAGTTTTTTTGGGTATATTATTAATAAATATATCACCAAGTGTTTTAGCTCAATACTTGACTAAAGTCTGCTGGTGGTATATAATAAGTACAGATAGAACTTTAATTATTCCAACCTAATTGTTGTATGTATCAAATATCAGTATAGTATTGGAGTTAGGCAAGAATAACAGAAGTCTATGAAAATTGAATTAAAGTATTAAGCTAGATGCAGGGGTTTTAGCTGCATATGATCCAAATTTAATGTTGGAGTCAGAAGAAGTGTAAAGAAACTTCCTCTAAGACAGAGTAAGGTAGTGCAAAGTAAATTTCATGAGTACCCTAGTCGTATAGTAATATCAGATTTAAAGATTAGTAAATTTAAGCAGTTGGGAGTGTTGCAAAGCATTGAATTTAACAGAAGCAAGTTTTACAGGTTGGAGTAATTGCAAAAAGTTCTATTTAAAATGATGGGTGATTTCTAGAAGATTAGAAATTACCCATCTATATTTTTTGCTCCCTTTGTTGTATTTTTCTCATCTTAAGTCTATAATTGTATTAACTATATGACAAAGGAGATTACAAATGATTAGTTTAGACTGGAAGGATAATAAGAACCTTACCATGCTGGCAGACTTTTACGAATTTACCATGGCCAATGGCTACCTAGAGAATGGAATGGGAGAGCAGATTGCATATTTTGATATGTTCTTCAGGACCATTCCCGACGGCGGGGGTTTTGCCATTATGGCTGGAGTAGAACAACTAATTGAGTATCTGAAGAATTTGAAATTTGACGAGGAAGATATAGCCTATTTCGAGTCTAAGAATATGTTTGGACAAAAGTTCCTAGACTATCTTAAAAACTTTGAATTCCAATGCGATGTTTGGGCTATTCCAGAGGGAACACCCATATTTCCCCAAGAGCCCATAGTAGTAGTCAGGGGGCCAGTGGTCCAGGCTCAGCTCATAGAGACTATGGTATTATTGACTATTAATCATCAATCCTTGATTGCAACAAAGGCCAATAGAATAGTAAGGGCTGCGGGTGGCAGAACCATAATGGAGTTTGGCTCAAGGAGGGCACAGGGCTATGAAGGTGCTATTTTGGGGGCAAGGGCTGCCTATATTGGTGGCTGCATTGGAACAGCCAATACCATAGTGGACAGGGACTTCGATATTCCAGCCCTAGGGACCATGGCCCATAGCTGGGTCCAGATGTTTCCCACTGAATTAGATGCCTTTAGGGCCTATGCTAGGATATATCCCGACAATTGTACCCTCCTTGTGGATACCTACAATACCTTAAAAGAAGGTATACCCAATGCCATTAGGGTATTTGACGAGGAGATTGTCCCCCGAGGATTTAGGCCGAAGGGCATAAGGATAGACAGCGGAGATATTGCCTATCTATCTAAGGAATGCAGGAGGATGTTAGATGAAGCTGGCTATGAGGATTGTAGTATCATAGCGTCCAGCTCCTTAGATGAATATGTAATCAGGGACTTGCTGCTACAAGGGGCACAAATTGACTCCTTTGGTGTCGGTGAAAGACTGATAACTGCCAAGTCTCAGCCGGTCTTTGGCGGCGTCTACAAATTGACTACAATAGAAGAAGACGGCAAGTTAGTTCCCAAGATTAAGGTCAGTGAAAATGTGGGGAAAATCACCACTCCCGGCTTCAAACAGGTCTATAGAATCTTTGACAAAAACAGTCACAAGGCCATTGCCGATGTAATTACCCTCCACGACGAGTTAATTGATGAGACTAGGCCCTATGAAATATTCCACCCCATCTATACTTGGAAGAGGAAGACCTTAAATAACTTCTATGTCAGAAAGCTATTGGTCAAGATATTTGAAGACGGCCAGTCCATCTACCAAGGCCCTAATATCCATGAGATAAGAAATTACTGCAAGGAGCAGTTAAATCTCATGTGGGATGAGGTAAAGAGGTTTGACAGGCCCCATAGGTATTTTGTAGACCTGTCTCAAAAGCTGTGGGATATAAAGGATCAGCTCTTAAAAGAGCATAAGTAAAGGATGCACCTTCTGGTGCACCCTTTTTTTATGACTCTAGTCCTCTCTCAAAGGCCCTTATATTTACTTCATGTACCTTTTCAGGTAGGAATTTCTTTATCTTGCTGACCCAGTCTATATTTTCCAGGCCAAGGGCCTTGACTGTAAGACCCAGCATGACAATATTTTGTGACCTTGGCTCTCCCAGCTCCTCTGCTATAGACCCAGCATTGATGGATATGACATTCTTTACCTTGGAATTTAACTCCTCCATTATACCCTGTGGATATTTTTCTAGTCCTGCCAAGACTGGTAGAGGCCATATCTCCACGTCATTCACTATTAGGGTCCCATTCCTATTTAGGTTGGCTAGGTATCTTGTAGCCTCTAGTTTCTCAAAGGATACCAGTACATCAGCCTCCCCTATATTTATTGTGGGAGAATAGACCTTTTCCCCAAACCTTATTTGAGTTGTTACGCTACCACCCCTCTGGGACATACCGTGTATTTCTGACATCTTTACGTCATAGCCTTCCTCTAAAAGTCCTTCTGATAAGATCTTAGATACTAAAATGGTTCCTTGTCCCCCTACTCCTACTAGCAACAAAGATTTTTCCATTTATTTCACCTCTTTCCCAAAGAAATCTATAGCATCGAATGGACATACCTGCATACATACCTGACATCCATTACACTCATTTATATCAATACTTACTACATTATCCTTCATGGATATGGCTGGACAACCTATTCTTAGACATGTCTTACACTGGGTACACTTGTCCTGATCTATTTGACAGTAGAGCCCTTCTCTTTCCTTTTGTACTTCCTTTATCAAGGCACAAGGTTGTTTGGTAATGATGACAAATGGCCCTGTGGCCTCCATAGCATCCTTGACTGCACTTATGTTTTCATCCATTATATAGGGGTCAATTACTCTGATATTCTCATCCTTGACGCCTATGGCCCTGACCAAGCCTTCAATATCGACTTCGGGAGCCTCTATACCCTTGATATCCCTTCCTGTGCCTGGATTGTCCTGATGGCCTGTCATGGCTGTAATCCTATTGTCCAATATGATTATGACCATGTCGCTCCTATTGTAGACTGCATTGACCAGGCCTGTCATGCCAGAGTGGAAGAAGGTTGAGTCTCCTACTACACCAAAGACCTTTTTATTCCTATCTGCCAGCTTGTGTACCTTGTCAAAGCCTATGCCCGCTGTAATACCTGCTCCCATACAAATTACAGTATCGCCCATTCCAAGAGGTGCCATGGCTCCCAGGGAATAGCAGCCTATATCCGAAGTGACTACTATCCTATTCTTGTATCTAGTCATTGCATAAAAAATCCCCCTATGAGGACAACCTGCACACAGGGCTGGTGGCCTTGAGGCTATTTCCAATTCCAATTCGTATGGCTCTTCAATTTTCTCTCCCGATATGGATGATCTGATTATCTGAGGGTTGAGCTCTCCGCATACAGGGAATATTTCCTTTCCTATACATTCAATTCCCATGGCCTTAATGAATTGCTCCATATAGGGCTCGTTTTCTTCTATTACATATAGCTTGTCCACTCCCTCGGCAAACTCCTTGATTAGTTTGTCTGGCAGCGGCCAGCTAAAGCCTATCTTTAAGTAAGATGCACTATCCCCAAATACTTCCTTTGAATGTAGGTAGCTTGCACCATTGGTAATGACTCCGATTTTCCTGTCATTCCATTCTATCCTGTTTAGGGGACCATTGTTGGAGTAATCCCTTAGCCCAGGTATTCTCTCGGTCTCCATCTCTATGTGTTTCACCCTTGAGTGGGCAGGTACCATGATATATTTTTTAATGTCCTTTACATATTCCTTTATTCCTACTTCTTCCCTCTCTCCTATTTCCACTGGGCCCTTGCTGTGGCATACCCTTGTGGTTACCCTAAATAGTACTGGAGTGTCATAGGTTTCGGATATTCTAAAGGCTTCCTTTATAAAGTCCTTGCTTTCCTGGCTATCAGATGGCTCTACCATGGCTACCTTTGCATGGGGTGCAACCAGCCTATTGTCCTGCTCATTCTGTGAGCTGTGCATGCCGGGCTCATCTGCTGTGATAATTACTAGACCTCCGTTTACTCCTTCATAGGCTATGGTATATAAAGGGTCTGCTGCAACATTTAATCCCACGTGCTTCATGGCAACTATGGATCTAGCCCCTGCAATGGAAGAACCTGCAGCCACCTCTAGGGCTACCTTCTCATTTACTGACCACTCTGAATATATTTCGTCGTATTTTGAAATGTTTTCTAGTATTTCTGTACTTGGAGTTCCCGGATAGGCAGCAGCTACCAGAACTCCTGCTTCAAAGGCACCTCTAGCCATGGCTTCGTTGCCTGTTAAAAGCTTTTTCATAAAATCCCTCCTACCTTTAATTAGATATGGTGTAATTATGCCTTGCATTTCTTACCGCTTATATTTTATCACAAATTTCAATATTATGTAATGATATTTACTTATGAATAATATTTCATATATGGAGATTTTTGTATATAGGGGGTCACAATGATTACCGAATTATTGTTTTATAAGGGGATAAAAAAAATTAGGCCATACTGTAAGTAGGACCTAAGTTATTTGTGCTATCTCATCCAAGGAACTGTAGACATCTCCTTCGTCAATGGCGAGAAATCTTATATCTAACTTTTCATCTTCCAAAAGCCTTTTAAACTCCTCCATAAATACTCCCATTTCATTCACATCTCTTAGGCTGTCCCTTACCTTGTCCATATCTGTAATGTCAGATATTTCCCCTCCAAAATCTCCTGAGCAGGTAAAGTTGACCCCACAGCTTGGGCTGCCATCTATGCCTATAACTCCTACTATTTCGTATCCAAAATCCACATAATTCCTCAACTGCTGGACTATGGGTTCTAACATTATCCTGGATTGTTGCCTAAAGAAAGGTGTATGAAACTGGTCTTTCACATGTCCCCATCTTTTTATTCCATATAATATCATTTCTGGGCAGGGCAATTGTATAATTCCTATGGCCTTGTCTGCCAACATATCTATATAATCCCTCAATATACCCCCGTATTGGCTTAGTCCCTCTACCTTTGAATTGGCATTTAAGATACAGTGGCTTAGGACTACTATCTTTTTCTCTCTTTGCAAGTCTTTCCCCCCTTGAGAAAATTAAATCTCTACACATGATTTCTTATCTATCTGCAGGTATATCTCTTGGCCCATGTCAAATGTTTTGCTATCCCTAAACAATATATCTGCATTTAATGAAATATTCCCTATCTTAATGGCATATCTTACAATATTTCCCCTAAATGATATATTATCTATGTAACCCCATAGGCTATATGACTCCCTGTCCTGTTCAAATTTTTCCTCTGACAGTTCAATGGTTTCTGACCTTATGAGGATCTTTGAGGATACGGTTTCATCGCTGCCTGTCAAGTCAGAAAAGTCCCTGCTGTCTATTATATTGTGATTGCCTATGAATTCGGCGGTAAACAAGTCCCTAGGATTCCTATAAATCTCTATGGGACTGCCTGATTGCCTAATTACACCATCTTTCATTAGGTGTATTATATCGGACATAAACATGGCTTCCTCTTGGTCATGGGTCACAAATATAGACGTCATCTTTAGCTCCCTATGGATTTCCTTTATCCGCGATTGTAGGGATCTCCTCAATTTTGCGTCTATTGCATTAAAGGGCTCGTCCAAAAGCAGTACCTTTGGCTCGGTTACAATAGACCGGGCCAGGGCTATCCTCTGTTGTTCTCCTCCTGAAAGCTGATAGGGATACCTTTTTTCATATCCCTTAAGGTCCACTAGCCTTAATGCTTTCTGCACTTGGTCATAAATTATATCCTTATGGACCTTTTTCATCTTCAGTCCAAAGGCTACATTACTGTAGACATCCATATTGGGAAACAGGCTGTACTGCTGAAATATCATGCCAATATTTCTTTCCCTAGGGCTTAGATTGGTAATATCCCTGCCCTGTAAGTGTATTTTCCCACTGGATATTTGCTCTAGTCCAGCCAAGGACCTTAGTAAGGTGCTTTTCCCACAGCCTGAAGAGCCCAGTAGGGTGACAAAATCCCCTCGTTCAATAGAGAGATTAACGTCTTTTAATACATGATTATCCTTATAATATTTCTCTACATTCTCAAAAATTATATAAGACATACTCGTCCCTACTTGCCTATGGATTCAATAGCCTTATTTACATAAGTCATATCAATTATATTTTCATAGCCTATGGTCTCCCCTATCAGGCCCTGGTCTAGGCAGAAGTTTTCAATTGCCCCATATCCTTCTTCTGATATTAAACCATCATTTGACAATGTGCCCTTGAGAATCTTTACAGTCTCAAGGAGATCCCTGCCCTCAAACATTGGTGAAACCAGTTCCGCTAACTCCTCCTCTGTATGTGTTTCCTGCCATTTCATGGCCCTTATGACGGCATTTACAAATTTTTGTATGGTCTCTGGGTTTTTCTCTGCATATTCTTTTGTCACAGTGACCATTTGCGATTCATAAAACTTTGAACCATATAATAGCTCATGGGTTGCAGGATCTGTTGTATCCACCAATACATTGGCATTGATCTTCTTTAACTCATTTATGTGAATTCCATCGAAAAAGGAGCCTGCAATACTACCCTGTTCTAGTGCTACTAAGGCAGCCCCATATTCTAAGTTTATCCATTCCACATCGTTTTCCGACATGCCGGCCTCTTCTAGGATGGAGAGAACAAAGGAATAGGGTGCAGATCCAGGCATACCAGCAAAGATTGCCTTCCCCTTCAGTTCTTTAACATCCTGGATTTCAGTATCGGTTGCAAACAAGTATTGTTTGTTTTTAACCGTTGAAATGATTATTTTTGACTCCAATCCCTCCTCATAAGCCCTAAGCACTGGTTCTGTTGACAACATACAAAACTGAGAGTCACCTGCATGCATTCCTTGGAAGGCTATTGGCCCGTCCTTGAATACTACCCATTCTGTATCTAAACCTTCTTCTTCAAAATATCCAAGCATCTCTGCGGCATAAACTGGAATCCAGGACTCCCCCCTCATTTCGGATATTACAATCTTCGTATTCCCATCTGTTGAGGCTTCCTTTGCACTACAGCCAGCTATACCTAATAAGAGTAATGCGGCTACTACTATAAGCAATAATCTTTTCATTTTTACACCCTCCATTGTGATTTAAATCCTATATTTTTTCCTCATAATTAAAAGATAGCCTTGTAACTGCCCTCCAACGTAAGATATGGGCCTCTAATTTATCTAATACATAATTGAGAACTATGCCTACTATCAACAGTATAAATATACAGGACATTACTCGGGCGATTTTGAAATAAGATGAAGCATAGGCTATCATCCAGCCAAATCCTGCTGACGCCCCCATAAATTCACCTATTATGGCCCCTATTAAGGATGCCCCAACTCCATTTCTTATTCCCGTTATTATCCAGGGCATACTAGAGGGGAGTACAAGGTGATAGAGTGTTTGCAAGGTATTGGCACCAAGTAGGTTTGCCGACTCTACAAGTTTGGGTTCAATATTCTGTATTCCAGCATATGTAGAGAAAAATACATTAAAAAAGACCATCAGCCCCGCCAAAAAAATCTTTGATGTAAGACCAAGTCCAAACCATAATATATATACGGGTGCTAGGGTCAATTGTGGAATACCGTGAATAGCAGTGATAATTGGCATAAATACCCTGCCTAAAAACCGAATTTGTCCAAATAGCAATCCCACCAAAATGCCTACTATGCTTCCATAAAACAGCCCCAAAAAAGCTTCTTTTAGCGTAATTGACGTGTGCTTTAGTAAATCTCCGCTTAATAGGAATTCTCTTAAGTCTAGGGCAATTTCACTGGGATAGCTCGTAAATAAGGGATTATATAGTTTCATCCTTGCAGTTAGCTCCCAAGTGGCAAAGAAGGCAAGGATTAACAATGCCCTTATGATAAATATATTATTGTTTTTCCCATTTGCAATAAGAATCACCTACTTTATAGCTAAATTTAACTATATAATATGTTAATGGCTTTTCATGTGCAAGGCTTATAAAGATAATCAATATGAATTTACCTTTTATAACTTTTTCTAATACTTAAGCCTTATCTTATATAAATTCACCAAGCCCGTTTCATGACTAGGGATCATAAGAAAATCGGCCTCATTAGTTAATGAGACCGACCTTGATTTAATCAATCTTGCTTCCCTCCGTATAGATTGTGCTTGTACCTTCTTCACCAATAGCAGTAAAGCTACCAGAATAATAAACCTTGCCGTTTTCAGACCTAAATATATATTTTTCTGTCGCAGAGCTTTCTTCATCAATTAAAAAAATTGCTGTCCCCGTTGCTTGGTCATATTGGTAAACATCCCCATATTCGTTTATAAGCTGACCTCTTTCATCTTTGCTAAAGCTTACTTCCCCTTCATAGGATTCACCATTATGGGCTGAGGTGATTACAATACTATAGGTTCCCACAATCTCGTCTATGGAAGGCAGGGTAATTGTTACATCCGTGGGAGTGCTAGCCTCCTCGCCTTCTTCCCTGCTAGTTGGCCCTTCGGCGACTTCCTCCTCGGAGTCTAATAACATTTCATCTAGTAAATCCCTTAGCTTTCCTATGGCATCCTCTAACTCCTCCTCTGTATAATAGAACTTTTCCTCTATTTCCTCAATCAAATCCGCTACAGTATTGGGTCCTTTGTCCTCTAGTATTGGCAAACCTGCTTCCTTAAGTTCCTTAGCCACCTGATCTAAATCCTTACCTTCTGTACTAATCTCTGTAGTGGTAAAGTTAGTCCTACCATCACTAGATAGCTTAATCATGCCCCCAAGTATCTTTCCTTCATTGACCAGATTTAGGGCACTTTCTCCAATATAATTGAATTTGCCCAAGGAGTCCATCTGCTTTGAAAGACCAGCACCAATTTTTAATCCTGCCTTGATTGAGTCACCACTAAAGATATTGATCCCTCCAGCAATAGATGCTATGGGCTCCACAGTATCCTTAAAGTCCTTGGCTGCAATCGTAACCTTATTATCTTTACCCAAAATGATACTAGAACCCGTTGCAGCAATATCTACAAGCGTATCTACACCGCCTATCACCAGACCCCCAGCTTCTAATATACCATTTGCTACGCCACCCCCAGCTATTACTCCGCCAATATATAGGCCAGTTTTACAGGCTGTCTTTGTCGCTGCCGCCGCATTTTCATACTGCTGAATAGTGTCTGCTTCATCATTATAGGCCGCACCTTCCAAAATATCTTGTGCCATTTTTAGCTGGGCAAAGGCCCTCTTTGCATCGGTTCCAAGGTCTTCCGAAAGTTGTTTGATTTTTTTACCTGAGGGGTAGGAATCAAATTTTTCACTTAACTCCTTGGCCCATTTCATGGCGGTATTTTCTTCAGCAGCATGGACCACCATATTAAACAGGCCAAAAGTCCTTGACCTAGGTAATATATGGGACACGGTTTTTATCTGGCCAGATCCAGTATCTGCCAAGTCCTGGGCATGGTCTGCTAATTCTGCCGTTTGAAGACTGGCCAGCTCAGAGAGTCGCCATGCCTCCAGTGCCTCGTCTGTCATGGCTCTTAATTCATCTATGCTGCCCTGGCTAATGTCATACTCTATCAGTAGCTCAGTTTTAAGCCTAGCCATGATGTATTGTTGTGTTGCTATGGCAGCTGCCTGTTCTACGACGGCCCTTTCTCTTTCAACTTGCCCTAGGGATAGGGTGGTGTTTTTTTCTGTTTTACTGCCACAGCTAGTAAGGGTGAAAATCATGGTAAAGATTAGAAATAAAGATATGTACCTTTTCATTAGACTTCCTCCATCCTTTATATTTTTGTTCTTACCTTGTAGACCTACCTTTTATATATTTCCTCCATCATAAATTATAGGGGTAAATGCTCAAAATAACATCCAACAAAAGGATGATTAGGCAAAAAAACTCTCACCTTTTAGGGTGAGAGACTAGTTTATTTTGAAAGTACCTTTAGGTTAGAGGACTTACTCGACTTAGCTAATAAAGATATTTACTCCATTTCTTCTATATCTAAAAAACATTTAAGATTAGATGAACTTTGGTATAAAAAACATAATAATAGTAAAGAGGCTTTTGATTATTTAAGGAAGGGGTGCGGACATAATCTTGGACCTATCTAATGACGACAGCTTCTTTATAATATATATATTAAATATGCTTAGATAAGCCATACTTGTTTTGCCACAGGGCTCGTGCCATTTAGTGACAGGGTGGATAGATGCTTTGGTATCAAGGGTTTTAGGAAACTTTATAGGGAATAACTTATGCATTGCTTAGAGTCTTAGATATAATTGTTACAAGCTGTGTATGATAAGGAAGAGTTGAGTAGTTCTTTAGAATATCATAATTATTTGGTTTATTTAAATTAAAATTATTATTAGTTACGCATAAGTAGATAATAATACCACAACTTTAAATTAAACATTTTGAAAAAGGAGGTAGATACTATGAAATCTATATTTTATATATGGCCAATAATAAATTTAATGTTAATCCTGTGTATATTAGGAATAGGAATATATTTAGCCTTTTTAATAATAAAAGCATTAAAAATATATATTAATAAGAACTCTTAGTTTTAAATTAATTCTCTTATTAAGCTATGTAGAAAAGTATAAATTTTTATATAAAAATGTTTATAGAAGAATAAGGAAAACAAAAAAATATATTATAAGAAAATAAGGTGCTTTAACAAAGGAAATAAATGATAGACAAGTTTATATAAGAAGAATTAGGCGTTCATATGAATACGAGGGATATTATACAGAATAATCTAAATAAAGTTTATGCAATGATTAAACTCCAAATAAAAATACAAATTAAATTTTCCAAAACTATTTTAAAATTTTAAATAATAATAAATAATAAAAGGATTGCTATCGTGGTATAATTATGGTACGATAATGCCATGAAAGGAGTTGAAAATTGTGCTACAAATTATTCCAATCAAGGATTTAAAAAACACAGGTGAAATATCGCAAATGTGTAAAGAATCTAGTGAACCTATTTACATTACTAAAAATGGCTATGGTGATATGGTTATTATGAGCATGGAAGTATATAAAGAAAAAATGTTTATACTTGATGTATATGACAAGCTTATGGCTGCTGAAGAAGAGATAAAATCTGGAAAGACCCTTGATGCTGAATCTTCAATAAAAAGCATAAGAGAAAAATATAATGTATAAAATAAATGTATCAGAGCTAGCCCATCATGATTTAGATCGAATTGTATCCTATATCGCAGTTAATCTTTCCAGCCCAATGGCTGCAACAAATTTTCTTGACCAAGTAGAAAAGTGCTATAATCATTTGAAACACACTCCCAATATGTATGCAAAATGTCAAAATAATCGACTTGAAAAAGAAGGCTATCGTAAAATTCCTATAAAGAATTATATAATTGTCTATAAAATTATGGAAGAAGATAAAACTGTAAATATCTTGCGGTTCTTCCACGGAACACAGGATTATTTAAAGTTAATATAAGATAAAAGTAACAATTAATTAGTTCAATAAAACAACAAATCTTAGAGGCTCAGATTAATAATCTGGGTCTTTCTATCCACCGGGGAAAGTGTCATCTAGTGACAGGGTGCAGTAATGCTTTAGTATCAAGGGTTTCAGAGACTTTAATTAAAAATAATTATGCATTGCTTAGAGTCTTAGGTATAATTGTTGTAAGCATATATAAAAAAATTAAGATTTTTAATATTTAATAATTTGTAATTATTTGATTTACTTAAATTAAAATCATTATTAGTTATGCATAGGTTGATAAATGTGTAATAAAAGCAAAGGAGTTGATAATATGTCAATTACGATTAAGCGAAATACTGGTTGGATAGGTATGGCTTTAAAAATACAAATAAAAGTGAACGGTGAAAAAACTGCTAAAGTCAAGGAGCAAGGACATGCAGAAATCAATCTTCCTGGAGATAGAGCATATTTACAAGTAACACAATCTGGCATTAAAAGCAATGAAATTGAGGTAAAAGATGGGGATATAGTAGAAATAACATCAACAAAATTGTATCGAATGAATTTATATTTATTAATAATTACAGTGATAATCTTAAACGTTTTAATTCGGAGTTCAACTTATAGGTCAATTGCAATTATTATTATTTATATTTTAGACATTATTAGTTTATTTTTCATCAATGGATTTCATCTAAAAGTATCTGACAAAAAGTAATAATCTTATACACAATCTATTTAGTAATTTTTAGTTGCAAATCATTTATATTTAGCGATATAAGTTTACATAAAAGTGCTGTGAAACCTTTATATTGAAAGAAGTTGCTATCATTTTGTGCTTTTAAATAAAAATTCTGGAGGCAAAATTATGAATAAAGTATCAAATAATAATATTCTTCTGGATATAAAACAAGTTATGATTGGGGCAAGAAACAATGTTGCAAGCATAGTTAATGTTGAATTACTTAAAGCTTATTGGCAAATAGGAAGAATAATTGTACAAGATGAACAAAATCACCAAGATAGGGCTGATTATGGTAAAGGCTTAATAAAAGAACTCTCAAAAGAATTGACAAAAGAGTTTGGAAGAGGCTTTTCCAGGTCTAATTTGCAAAACATGAGGAACCTTTATTTAGCCTATCCAAAAAGCCAGACACTGTCTGGCAAATTGAGCTGGTCTCATTATTGTGAACTTTTAGGTGTTTCTGATTTAAATAAAAGATCTTTTTACGAAAAAGAAGCTATAAATTCTAAGTGGTCTGTAAGAGAATTAAAAAGGCAAATAAATACATCTCTATTTGAGAGAATCTTATTATCAGAGGGAAAAGCAAATAAGGAAACAGTTCTAAACTTATCTAAGAGAGGAATTGAGCTACTAAGAGCTGAGGATTTATTGAAAGACCCATATGTTTTTGAATTTTTAGGAGTACCAGAAAACAAGCCAATGATGGAAAATGATTTAGAAAAAGCCTTAGTAGACCATATAGAAAAATTTTTATTAGAGCTTGGCAGAGGATTTATGTTTGTTGGAACCCAGAAGAGAGTTACTTTAAATAATACTCACTACTATGTAGATATGGTGTTTTACAATAAAATATTGCGGTCATATATATTAATAGAATTAAAAACAAGTAAATTAATGCCTGAAGCAGTCGGACAACTTAATATGTATTTAAATTACTACCAGTCAGAAATCAATGATGAAATAGATAATCCTCCTATTGGAATAATTCTATGTACCGATAAGGATAATGTAGCTGCAGAATATGCATTAGGGGGTCTTTCAAATCAGATATTTGCTTCTAAATATACACTTTATATTCCAGAGAAGGAAAGATTAATAAAAGAAGTAGAGGCTATTATAGAAGAATGGCATGAAGAACAATAAATTATACAGGCTATTATCTATCCACCGGAGAGCGTGTCATAATAGTGACAGGGTACAAGAATGCTTTAGTAACAAGGGTTTCAGAGACCTTTATTGAAAATATTTATGCATTGTTTTAGGGTAATTAGATTTTTGCATTTAAAATATTGAGTTATGCTGGGACAAAATAAGAGGAAAATTGTAATACTATCTTCTGATCATGTAGGGAAATAATCTTTAAGGAGATATATATATGAATAGGAAAAAAAAGAAACTTAAACTGAAAATAGTCATGGCTTGTATTGTAATTGTATTACTTTTAATTACATATAAAATATTTTCAATATTTGTTGCCCAAGTAGGACTTGCAGAAAGAGCCCTAACTAAATATGCAAATGAAATACTAGACATAGATGAAAAAATCATATGTAAGTACGATTGGTATAACGATAGGTATAATGCTACTAATAACTTGGGATTTGCTTTAGACTATAGAAGACAAAATAAAACAATTCATGATGGAAACCTTAGCCAAAAAGAGAATGAAAAGGCAAGCAAGGCTTATAAAGATTTAGTGATAAATTCAGGTGAAAATCTAGTTTTTCCTATAGATATTACAGTTTGGACAGAAATTAGTGCAAGTAATTATGATATTAAGACCCAGAGGTTATACCTTTTAGGGATTTATAACTCAGAGGATATATCAGAAAAAGATAGCATATCAAGAGCTACAAATATTGTTATGGACACAATTAAGGGCTTGGGAGAAGACTATAATTTCACAGGTATACAAGCAATTTACTTTGACAAAAATGGCATGTTTGAGATTTCTTTTCCTGCTGATTCATTTAAAGCTATTGATACAAAAAAGCTCTTATCTAAGACTAAACAAAAAGGAAAGTCTGAGTATCCTGAGACATATATAAATTGGTTAAAAGAAAATAATTTTTAAAAAAATAATATTTGTTCAGGCTAATATAGAGGAACTAATTTTGCCATCGGGGAACGTGTTATAATAGTGACAGGGTGTATAAATGCTTCAGAAAGAAGGGTCTCAGAGACTTTAATTAAAAATAGTTCATGCATTGCTTAGAGTGATTAGATATAATTGTTGTAAGCAGTGTATGAGAGATAGAATCTGGACTATTTAACAAACCCTAATAATTTGATATAGTTGTAGTAGTAGAACTAGTTAGCTACACATTCTTATTGACAAAAGCATAGGTCATATTAAGTGTCTAGTAATGAAAGTTTTAATATGCATTAGTAGGGACCAGAGTATATGAGAAAATAAATTCAAGAAATAGAATTTTACTATAATTAGCACAATGAGGAGGATGCATATGTATGGGGTAATAGTTTTACTTATTTTTATAGCATTAGGTCTGCACTTGAATCCAAATAGCAAGGATCTTTCGTTAGGTATACAAATTAGACTTATTAGGCTGGTGGTTTGTATCAGTATAGCAATATTTGTACCCGCTGTAGTTCAATATACATTTTGGGATGTATCTAAATATGATCCATTTGTCTTTCGTCCAGCATTCATGTTTGTAATAGGCACGATTTTTGCGTTTGGCCTCCAGTTACTAATTTATGGGAAGTTATCAACGGATTGGGTGGACGATGTTTTGGAAGTTGATAAAAAAGATTAGTGGTTAGAGCATTGGTTAATGAATAGTTGGAGATAAATGTGCAATAAAAAAATATCTATATTTGTAGAGGAGAAAAAAATGATTATACTTGGAATTATAGCAACCATTGTTATTGGCTTGCTAGGTAGCGCTATTGGTTATAAAAGTAATGCTGGTGAATTAGGGCCGGTACTATCGATTGCAACAATGGGTGGATTTATTATGGCGTATATAAAGAAAAATAATACTAAATGATATCATTAGTACTTTGCTTAGTGGGTAGATTAATAATCTAGGTCTTTTCTTGCTACAGGTTCAGGCAAGACCTTAACCTCCATAAAAAGGTTTAGCTTTCCCGGCTTGGGAAAGCTAATTTTTTCTAACGGAGAGAGAGGGATTTGAACCCCCGGCACCTTGCGGTGCAGTAGTTTTCGAGACTACCACCTTCAGCCTCTCGGACATCTCTCCAAATATTTACTTAAATATTATAACATAAAAAAGGGAATATAGTAAGCTATATGACCCTTACTTTTTATATTCCCTTAATTCCTTAAAAAACTTAGATAGTATGTGGCTGCACTCTTCTTCCAATACTCCAAATTCTACCTTTAGCCTGTGGTTGAACTGTGGATGGTTGGTTAGGTCCTCTACTGTGCCCGCACAGCCCCTTTTAGGATCCCTAGCACCTATTACCAGCCTGTCTATTCTTGCATTGACTATGGCCCCTGCACACATGGCACAGGGCTCTAAGGTTACATACATGGTCGACTTACTCAGCCTCCAGGCATCCATGTATTTACTGGCCTCCCTGATGGCTAGGATCTCTGCATGGGCGGTGGGGTCCCTCAGAGACTCCCTTTGGTTATAGCCCCTGCCTACTATTTGTCCATTACATACAATTATAGCACCTACTGGTACTTCGTAGGTGCTATACGCCTTCTCTGCTTCTTTTAATGCTTCCTTCATAAAAAACTCATCCATCTACATCACCTTAACGTTCCCGACACGAATCGAACGTGCGGCCTTTCGCTTAGGAGGCGAACGCTCTATCCTACTGAGCTACGGGAACATAGATTACCTTTATATTCTATAATATTTTCTCCAATATGTCAAATGAAAATATTGTTAAAGTTTATGAATAAATAGGCCGCTCATTAATTTTGGCTCAAACCAGGTTGATTTTGGAGGCATGACCCTCTTGTCATCGCTGATGGCCATGATGTCCTCTATACTGGTGGGATAGAGCAAAAAACCAAGCTCCATATCTTCTTCCAGCCTAGTGGCTACTAGGCCCAGCATGTCCTCTCCTCCCACAAATTCTATCCTACTATCGCCCCTGGGGTCATCTATTCCCAGTATGGGGGATAGGATATTATTTTGCAGTATGGATACATCCAAGGAGGCCACCCTATCTCCTAAATCATAGGAGCCCTCCCTAGCCACTAATCTATATATCTTGTCCCTCAAGGCCATAACTATTTCCCCTGAACTGCTGGGTTCTTCTAGGCTGGCTAACTCACTTATGGAAAAATCTTCGCTTAGTCTGGACATTAATTCCTCCCTTGTATGGCCGTTTAAATCCTTGACTAGCCTATTATAGGGAAGTATCAAGAGTTCATCTGAGGGAAAAACCACGGACATAAAATAGTTAAACTCCTCCTGTCCGCTATAGTCTGGCTTCTCTGCCCTTCTTTTCAGGCCTATTTTGTAGGAGGATTCTGTCCTATGGTGTCCATCTGCTATGTATAGGCTATCCATGGATGCAAAGATTTGTCCTATGCTTTCTATGGTTCCTTCATCGTCTACCAGCCATAGTAACTGCCTTACCCCGTCTTCTGAGACAAAGTCGTAGAGGGCCTCATGGCTTTCAGTCCAGCCTTCTACTAGATCTCCCAACTCCTTATTTCCCTTGTGAAATAGGAATACTGGCTCTGTATGGGCGTCCAAGGCGTCAAAGTGCCTTATCCTATCTATCTCCTTCTCATATCTAGTGAATTCATGTTTTTTTATCCTGCCTTCACCGTAATCGTCTATAGAGATAGTAGTCACTATGCCATTTTGTGCCCTTCCTTTTCTGACCTGCCTGTAGATATATAGTGCTTCTTTTTCTTCTTCTACTAGGTAGCCCTTGTCTACAAAACTGTTAAAATTCTCCCTTGACCTGTCATATACTTCTGCTGAATAGGGGTCTGTTCCCATGGGTGTATCTATCTCCCCCCTGATTATGTGGACAAAGGACAGGGGATTGGAACTGCCCAAATCTACTGCCTCCTCAAAGTCTATGACATCATAGGGTTTGCAGGCCAGCTTGTCCTCTATCCCGGGCCTTGGCCTATATCCTTTAAATGGTCTAATCTTAATCATCTCTTCCTCCTAGATTGCAATTGTCTTTGTCTTCCTGGCATATTCTGTGACTATGCCAACTATTTCCTCTCCTATCCTCTTTTGTGCCTCCACTGTAGCTGCTCCTATGTGGGGACTGCAGGATACTCTGGGGTGATTGCAAAGCTCTAAATTGGGTCCGGGCTCTCTCATAAATACGTCTAGACCTGCCCCTGCCACCTTGCCTTTATTCAGGGATTCTAAGAGTGCCTCCTCATTTATGATTCCTCCCCTAGCAGCATTTATTATAAATACTCCATCCTTCATTAGCCTTAATTCCTCTTCCCCTATGATGGGTTTATCCGTAGCAGGTATGTGAAGGGATATAAAATCTGCCTTTCCCAGAAGCTCTTCCAAGGGCAGGTATCTAAAGCTCTTGTCGATTTTAATGAGTTTATCATAGAATACCACGTCCATTCCCAGGGCCTCTGCCTTCTCCCCTAGGGATCTTCCTATCCTTCCAAATCCAATTATACCGAGGGTCTTGCCGTATATCTCCACTCCCGTGTAGGCTTTTTTATTCCACCTTCCCTCCCTCATGGTTACATTGGATATGTTTATAAATCTGGATATTCCCAGCATATGGCCTAGTACCAGCTCTGCTACAGAATTTGTACTGGAATTAGGTGTATTTCTCACCATTATACCATTATTCTCTGCATAATCCACATCTATATTGTCAAGACCTACCCCTGCCCTTATGATTAGTCCTAGCCTGCCTGTCTTTGCGGACTCAATCAGGCTCCTATCCACCTGGGTAGCTGACCTAATTATCAAGACATCATAGTTGCCTATTAGCTTTTTTAATTCTTCTCCATCATAGTGGTTTGTATCTACTTCTATATTTTTTCTCCTGAATTTTTCTATGGCCTCCATATCTAGGCCGTCATTTGCTAGTATTTTCATGGTTTTACCTCCATTATATTCCTGTTATATGGTCTATATTTTCCAATAGTTCTTCTATTTCCCCTATTTGAGTATCTGCCATATGGGCTATCCTAAAGGTCTTTTCCTTCAGTTCTCCATATCCATTTGATATCATCATGCCCCTCTTGATTAATTCCTCATTTAGTTTTCCTATGTTTATGCCCCTTACATTTTTAATGGCAGTCACTGTCTTGGATAAATGGCCCTCTTGGCCCAATAGCTGATGTTTTTCCCTAGCCCAATTTCTGACTACTTCTGCCATGTCTTCATGTCTTTTAAATCTATTTTCAAGCCCCTCAACTTCCAGGATATATTCAAGCTGGTAGTCCAGAGCAAACATATGTGGTATGGATGGAGTAGAGGGATATTGATAATTCTTCTTTTTTATAAATTCATATAGTTTCAGTAGGTCAAAATAATATCCCCTATTTTTTACATTTCTTGCTCTTTCTATGGCCTTTTCAGAAAAGGTGCACATGGATATTCCCGGCGGCAGGCCCAGACATTTTTGGCTTGAAGTAATGGCTATATCTATATTTAGTTCGTCAATATTCAATTTGTGACCGCCTGCAGAGCTTACCATGTCCACGGCGAATACTATTGACGGATAGGATCTAAGCACCTGGCTTATTTCTTCTATGGGATTTGCGACTCCCGTTGATGTCTCATTGTGGGTAATGCCTACAAAGTCGTATCTTCCCATGGACAGTACCCCATCTATGAAATCTGGATCCATTGCCTCCCCCATGGGGACCTCATACAAGTCTGCACCTATTCCGTTGCTCACTGCCATATCATACCACTTCTTGCCAAATGCCCCTATTGAAAATATGGCTGCCCTGCTGGAGCTACAAGATCTGACGGCCCCTTCCATCAGGCCAGTCCCCGAGGAGGTAGACAGGAGCACTTCTTCCTTGGTCATAAAAATCCTTTGAAGTTTTTTAGATATTGAGCCTTGCAGCTCCGATGCTTCCTTTGTCCTATGGCCTATTTGAGCTCTTGACATCTTATCCAGTATGTCAGCTCTCACATCCACAGGCCCCGGTATAAACAATCTTGTAGTCATATAAATTCCTCCCCATAAAATAAAAAAACCCCCATCCCAAGAAAGGGACGAGAGTACCCGCGTTGCCACCCAAATTAGCAGATTTACCTGCTCACTTAAGACCCTTATCGCAGGCCTACGTCTCGCTTGTTTCGCAAGAAGCTCAGAAATGGATTCACCAGATTATCCGCAAATTCCCACCAACCATTTGCTCTCTGTATGATAATTGCTGGTTACTATTTTTCTTCATCACTTTAGTTATTTCTCTCTATACTATAACAAAGCTCCTCTTTTGTCAAGGGCTTTTTTATGCCCTTTGCCTTGCCCGGGAAAAATACAGGCCCATTATTAAAAATATCACCGCAAATAACAATTGCATCAGTATGTCGCATTTCATTTCCAGTATGGAGGCTACTTCCATCTCATTTATCTTTACAAAGTAATATATAGGGAAGAGCCTAGCAATTGCTAGGACTTTCTCCCCGAGAAATTCCTGTGGGACCATGACACCCGATATAAAGGATACACCCAAAGACAAGACGGTGCTTATGGCTGATATTACAAATCTATTATTAGTTATATTGTTTATTAAAAATACAAGGCAAAGGGCAGCTAGGGAGAATACCATTAAATTAATTGCATATTTTGCAAAATTTACTTCCCCAATGTATTTCCCCTTTAGGACAATGCTTCCCAGTATAAATACTGCAGATATGAATGCCGCCATGGTTAGCTGACCCAAGTACACCTGCCTATTGAATTTTAAAAACTTTATCGAAGATACCTTCCTCCTGTCCTCCACCTGAGCCTCATTAAATTCAATCATTACAAATCCTATTACAGATATATATAGGGCCAAAATAATATAGGATGTAAAGTTGAAATAAAACTTAAACCAAGTATTTACCCTTTCGTTAATGCCATTTTCACTAGCTATTAAATCTACATCTACGCTTTCCCCTAAGGCAGACCCTACCCTTTCTATATCAAATTCCCCATCTTCATAGCTAGCTACTGCAAATGCTAGATACTTATTAATTTGATTCTCCACCTTATGGGATCCAATATTCCTATGATCCTTGTATACCTGTAGCTGAGATTCCCTATTTATGATCTTGCTTTCAAAGTCCTCTGGGATTATAACTACTGCATCTACT
>Ga0265293_10005110_pt1 | contig 22307 bp, 29 predicted proteins | sample Munlanlewell138R_FD_192505 | JGI IMG/M metagenome (GOLD analysis project Ga0265293, IMG submission 192505) | Leachate microbial communities from a municipal landfill in Southern Ontario, Canada - Leachate well 138R | ecosystem: Engineered > Solid waste > Landfill > Unclassified | place: Canada... | reverse complement strand
TAAAAATTTAAATTTGATTTTATATGAGTTCCTCGGCCATAGCGGCGATTTTGTCATATCCTCTGGCTTTCAGCTCTTTGGCCACCGGGCCGAAAATGCGGCCGCCTTTCGGTTCTTTTCCCTTGCCTTCCAAAATCACACATGCGTTGTCGTCAAAACGGATATAAGTCCCGTCCTCGCGCCGATACTCTTTTTTCTGGCGAATCACCACCGCGCGGACCTTATCGTGCTTCTTGACCGGCTTGCGCGGCTCAGCGATCTTGACCGCGGCCATAATCACGTCCCCCACCGCCGCATACCGGCGTCTCGTGCCGCCGGCGACGTGGAAACACTGCACCATCTTGGCGCCGCTGTTGTCCGCCACTTTTAGCATTGTTCTCAATTGGATCATAATTTCGGAAATCGGCTTAAAATTACCGCAACTTCATTTATATACTATGAATCGGAAAAAAAATCAATGCGGGCACTTTCAATCACTCCTCTTCTTTTGCGCCCGCGGCTTTGACCGCCTCTTCTTCCCGGCCCGCGGCGATTTTTTTCGCCACCTTCCATCTCTTATCCGCGGACAGCGGGCGGCATTCTTCAATCAGCACCACGTCTCCGATTTTGCATTCGTTGTTCTCGTCGTGCGCTTTGTATTTTTTGCTCACGCGGTAGCGCTTGTGGTATTTTGGGTGCTCTTTGAGGCTTTCGGTCATCACCACCACGGTTTTTTGCATTTTGTCGGAAACGACTTTTCCGGTTAGTTGATGTTTCATATTCCAAATTAAAAGGTAAAAATAAAAAATGTATCGGTTTTTAATTTAATTTTTGTCCGCAGACATTCCCTCGCTTAATAATGTCTTAATGCGGGCGATATCAAGTTTGATTTGGCGGTATTCTTTCAAATTTTTGGTCTTGCCTCCTTCCAAATCAAATCTGAGCCGGGCAATCCTCGCCCGCTTTTCTTCAAGCAATCCTTCCAGTTCCGCAATATTTTTTTGGCGCAGTTCGGCGGCTTTCATTTTTTTTTAAAATTTAAAAATTACGCTTCCTTTCTGATGAATTTGGCCTTGATCGGCAGTTTGTCGCCGGCCTTTTCCAGCGCCTGGCGCGCCATCTCTTCCTTGATGCCGTCAATTTCATACATAATCCTGCCGGGCTTGACCACAAAAGCGTAGTGATCCACCGCGCCCTTGCCGCCCCCCAGCGGCACTTCTTCCCCCTTGCTAGTGACGGGCTTATCCGGAAAGATCCTGATCCACAATTTGCCGCCTTTTTTTAAATATCTCAAAATCGCGCGCCGGCCCGCCTCAATCTGCCGCGAAGTAATCCATTTTTCTTCCATCGCCTTCAATCCGAAACTGCCGTAGTTCAATTCCGCGCCGCGCAATGCGACTCCCAACCCGCGCCGGCGTCCCTTTTGCCATTTCCGATGTTTGATTTTTTTGGGCATCAATAAAGACATGTTCCAAATTAAAAATTTAAAATTAAAAAATAAAAGTTTCGGAGTTGAAATTTTTTGCAAAAAATTTCAACGATATTAATTATTCCTTAATTTTGATTTTTGATTTTTCAATTTTGATTTTTTTGTTGTTTTTCTCCCTTATAAACCCACACCTTGATTCCGATCACTCCATAGGTGCAATGCGCTTCGGTAATGGCGTAGTCAATATCGGCGCGAATGGTCTGGCGGGGCAGGCGCCCCTTGGCCAGCCACGCGGTGCGCGCAATCTCCACGCCGTTTAACCTGCCCGAAAGCTGGATCCTCACCCCTTCCACTTCCCGGGAAGTCATCGCTTTTTCAATCGATTGTTTCGTCACTTTCAAGTAGGGCATTCTTTTCTCAATCTGGGAGGCTACCGATTGCCCGATATAGGCCGCGGAAGCCCACGGGCTGGCGATCTCGCGGACTTCCACCTTCAAATCGGCACCGCCCTTTTTCTTGGCATTGCCGCCGAAGACCAGCATCTGTAATTTTTGGCGCAATTCTTCAATCCCTTGCCCTTGCCGCCCGATGATCAGCCCGGGGCGGACGCAGGAAACCAGCACGTTGATTCTGCCGGGAAATCTTTCAATCTCCACTTCCGAAATGCCGATACCGGCCAGCCGGCGATGCAAAAATCCGCGGATCTTAAAATCCTCTTCCAGCAGTTTCGGGAATCTTTCGCCGTAATACCCCCGCGAATACCAGTCGGCGGCATCTTTTATCCTGAATGATTTTGGGTGAACCTTGTGAGCCATAGTATAAATAATTTCCAAATCCAAATTTCAAATGTCAAACAAAATCCCAATGTCAAACGTCAAATTAAAACATAGCGTTTATTTTTGACATTTGACATTTGAACTTTGACATTTATTTGAAATTTGTCATTTGGATTTTGACATTTTCTCCTTCTTAATGCTTTCCGATTTCATATCTCTTCCCGCATTAGCCTCCTCCAATACCAGCGTGATGTGCGAAGTCCGCTTTTCAATGTGGTCGGCGCGTCCCCGGGAGCGCGGAAAAACTCTTTTTTGCATCGGACCGCCGTCAACCGTCAATTTCGCAATATAAAGATTTTTCGGATCAAATTTATAGGTGTTCTTTGCCGACGCCGCCGCGGATCGCAAAAGCTTCAAGAGCGGCAAACTGGCTTTCTTGGGCGTAAAACTCAAAATCGCTTCCGCTTCTTCAACGGTTTTATATCTCACCAGATCGGCCACCATGCGGGTTTTTCTCTCCGCAATCTTCAATTGTCTCAATTTGACGGTAATTGCCATGTTTCAAATTTAAAATTTGACTTATTTTTTCACCGGAGCCTGCTTGGTTTCAAGATCTTTTTGCATCTTGCCGCCGTGGCGATGGAATTTTGTCGTCGGCGAAAATTCGCCCAGCTTGTGCCCCACCATATCTTCATTGGGCCTGACCGTGATAAATTCTTTGCCGTTGTGAACCGCGAAAACCACGCCGATCATTTCCGGGACAATGGTACTGCGGCGCGACCAAGTCTTGATGACGGCGCCGCCGCCCTTTTTCACTTTTTCCATTAATTTTTCATCCACGAAAGGACCTTTTTTGATGCTTCTTGCCATATTTCAAATTTAAAATTAAATTGATTCCGATTTTTGGCTATTTTCTTCTCTTCATAATCAATTTGCTCGTCCACTTGTTGCGATTGCGGGTTCTCACCCCCATCGCCGGCTTACCCCACGGGGTTTTGGCTCTTTTCATGCCAATACCGGTTCTGCCTTCGCCGCCGCCATGCGGATGATCGCAAGGATTCATCACCGAACCGCGCACCGTCGGCCGCCATCCTTTGCGGCGCTTGGCGCCGGCGCGACCGTAATCCTCAAATCGGTGTTCCGGATGGGAAATTTTTCCGATGGTGGCAAAACATTCCGCCGGCACGCGGCGAATTTCCTTGGAAGGCATTTGCAACTGCGCGAATTTGCCTTCATGGGCCATCAATTTGGCCGACGATCCGGCGGATCTCGCCAGCTGGCCTCCCTTTCCCGGCCGCAATTCAATGTTGCAAACTTCGGTGCCCACGGGAATGTTTTTCAACATCAACCGATTGCCGGTTTTAATTTCGGCGTTTTCTTCGCAAACAATCTTGTCGCCGGCCAAAGACTGGTCGCAGGCCAGAACATAGCGGCGAGTGCCGTCCCGATATTCCACCAGCGCCAAGTAGGCGGTGCGGTTGGGATCGTATTCCAGCGCGACAATGCCGCCCTCAATTCCCAATTTTTCCTGCCCGAAATCAACCATGCGATACATCCGCTTCACGCCGCCGCCGCGATGGCGGACGGTGATCCGGCCCGAAAAATTTCTTCCGGCATTGCTCTTCAATGATTTCAGCAGATGTTTTTCCGGCCTTTTTTTGCTTAAAATGGAATTCATAAAATAAAATGATAAAATTCAACGACTGCCAGGCGGGCTATTTGGTCGCCGCCGCCTCAATGGTTTGCCCTTTTTTGATCTTCACCGCCGCTTTGCGATAGCCGCTTTCAAAATAGATGCCGCGGCGATTGCGGCGATTGCGGCCGGGAATGTTGATCACATTCACGCTCACCACATCCACGCCGTAATAATCTTCCACCGCGCGGGCAATTTCTTTTTTGCCGGCGGTTTTAGCCACTTTAAAAACATATCTTTCCTCTTCGGCCATATTCGCCGCTTTCTCGGTCGCGTGCACGCCCGCCAAAACTCTCATCGCGCGGCCGGCGTTTTTCGGCTGGCGAATTTCTTTTTTATCCGTTTTTTCCGCGGCAGGCTTGGCCCCCGGCTTTTTTTTGCCTTTTTGGGCCTCTTCTTTTTTAAAAATGTCGGTAATCGCCATGTTCCAAATTAAAAATTAAAATTGAAAAAATAAAATTTATTTCTTGGTAGTTTTTTTCGCAGACGGTTTTCTTTCGGATTTTTCTTGCTTTTCGGATTTTTTCTCACTCTTTTCATTTTCACCGCCGCCGACAATCCGTTCCACCACCTTCACCGCCGCCGACGGCAATAAAAGGCATTTGGCATTCAACAAATCAAGGGTGTTCAATTTTGCCGCTTCAATCATCTCGGCGCCGGGAATATTCCTGCCCGACAAGACGGCATTTTTTTCAAATTCGGGCAGGGCGACCAAAACCTTTCCGGTTTTGAAATTCTCGTTCACTTTTTTTATCGCTTCCAGCATCTGCGCCATAACTTTGGTCTTCGGCACGTCAAACTCAATCTTATCAACCAAGACCATCATCCCGTCGGAAGCTTTGGCCGACAAAACCATCGCCAGCGCTTTGCGGCGCATTTTTTTGTTGATCTTGCCGCCGTAAACTTTATCGTTTCTGGGGCCGAAAACCACGCCGCCGTGCCGCCAGATCGGCGAACGGTTGGAACCGTGCCGCGACCGGCCGGTGCCTTTCTGGCGCCAGGGTTTTTTGCCGCCGCCGGAAACTTCTCCCCGGTCTTTGGTATGGGCCGTTATCCGGCGACGATTGGCCGCCTGAGTCACCGCCACTTGATACACCAAATCGGGGTTCATTTTCAAGCCGAACACGCTCTCGGGTAAATTCACCGCATTCAATTTCTCTCCTTTTTGATTATAAACAATGGCTTCCATGTTTCAAATTTAAAATTCAAAGTTCAAAGTTAAAAATTAAGGAATAATATCATATTAACCTTTAGCTTCCTCTGATTTCCAGCAAAGTTCCCTTGTTTCCCGGAACCGCGCCTCTCAACGCCAGCAAATTGTTTTCCGGATCAATTTTGACGATCTTTAAATTTCCGACAGTGATTCTTTCGGCGCCCATTCTGCCGGGCATTTTTTTGCCCTTGCGGATGGAGGCTTCGCCCATACCGACCGATCCCAGATTGCGCAATTCGTGCTTCGTGCCGTGAGTGCAGGTTTGCTGGCCTTTGAATCCGTGCCGCTTCACCGCGCCCTGAAATCCCTTGCCTTTGGAAATTCCGGCAACTTTGACTTTGTCGCCTTCCTGAAAATTCGCCACGGAAACAACGTCTCCCGCCTTCAATTCGGCAACAGCATCAATCTGGAATTCCCGCAAAAATCGAAACGGTTTCTTTTGGCGGCTTTTGGCAACTTTGGCCGCGGCAACTTCTTCAATGCCGATCTGTGCCGCGCGATAACCGTCTCTTTCGGCGGTCTTAATCTGCGTCACCGTGCAAGGACCGGCGCAAACCAAAGTCACCGGGATTTTTTTTCCGTCCGGAGCAAACATTTCCGTCATTCCGACTTTTTTTCCCAAAATGAATTTCATAATCTTTATTGAAGGCAATAGAAAACCGGGCATAGCCCGGGTCTTCTCAATGGCTATATTCTTGTTCTGGTAATGGCAAACGATTCCGCGCGCCGGCTACATTTTGATTTCAATGTCCACGCCCGCCGGCAAAGTCAAATTGCGCAGGGAATCAATGATCTTGGGCGTTGGGTTCATAATGTCCAGCAGGCGCTTGTGCACCCGGATCTCAAACTGTTCCCGCGCATCCTTGTGCACAAACGTTGAACGGTTGACGGTGTATTTGTGAATCTCTATCGGCAAAGGAATCGGACCCAAAATCTCGGCACCATAACGATTGATCGTTTCAATGATCTGTTTGGTGCAGTTATCAATGACCTTGTGATCATACGCCCGCAATTTGATTCTCAATTTCGGGCGGGCGGCCTCCTTTGTCTCTTTATTTTTCTTGATTGTCGCGGTTGCCATCTTGCTGATTTTAATTCCTTATTTAACGATCTTGGTTACCACTCCGGCACCCACGGTCTTGCCTCCTTCGCGGATGGCAAACTTGGACTTTTCTTCCAAAGCGATCGGATTAATCAATTTCACGTTGAAAGTTACGGTATCCCCGGGCATTACCATTTCCACTCCGGGATTCAGCGTCACCTCACCGGTCACATCGCAAGTCCGGACATAGAATTGCGGCTTGTATCCGCTGAAGAACGGGGTATGGCGTCCGCCTTCTTCTTTGGTCAAAATATAAACTTCGGATGTAAATTCGGTATGAGGAGTTATTGATCCCGGTTTGGCAAGCACTTGGCCGCGCTCAATGTCTTCCTTTTTCGTGCCGCGCAACAAAATGCCGACGTTGTCGCCCGCGCGCCCTTCATCCAAAATTTTCTGAAACATCTCAATGGAAACGGCCGTGGTTTTGGCAGTTGGCTTGATTCCGACGATTTCCACTTCTTCGTTTGATTTGACAACGCCTCTTTCAATCCTGCCCGTCGCCACGGTGCCGCGGCCGGCAATGGAAAACACGTCTTCTATCGCCATCAAGAAAGGCTTTTCGGTGTCGCGCACCGGTTCGGGAATGTATTCGTCAACCTTGTTCATCAGTTCAATCACCGCTTTCACCGCTTCGTCATCGGCAGACTTGCCTTCCAAGGCCTTGAGCGCGGAACCGCGCACGAACGGAATTTCGTCCCCGGGGAAATGATATTTTTTCAACAGTTCGCGCACTTCCGATTCCACCAAATCAATCATTTCCGGATCGTCCACCTGATCGCATTTGTTCAAAAACACCACCATCGCCGGCAAACCAACCTGATGCGCCAGCAAAATGTGCTCGCGGGTTTGCGGCATCGCGCCGTCCGCGGCCGAAACCACCAAAATGCCGCCGTCCATTTGCGCCGCGCCGGTGATCATATTTTTAATGTAGTCGGCATGGCCCGGGCAATCAATGTGGGCGTAGTGCCGCTTTTCGGTTTCATATTCCAGATGGGAAATATTGATCGTCACGCCGCGCTGTTTTTCTTCCGGCGCCGAATCAATCTGGTCAATGGATTTCATCGCCACCTTGTTGCCCTTCAAACCGAGCGAGTGCAAAATCGCCGCGCTCAATGTGGTCTTGCCGTGGTCAACGTGGCCGATGGTGCCAATGTTTAAATGGGATTTACCCCGGACAAATTTTTCTTTTTCTGCCATAGTTTTTTTGTTATGTATTTTAACGAGACAAAATAATGACAATTATATATTACTCAAATTTTTTGAAAAGTCAAATTTTCACTTGCGTTTGCCGGAAACGATTTCCTGCGCCACGTTGGCCGGCACTTCTTCGTAATGATCAAACTCCATCGTGAACGTTCCGCGCCCCTGCGTGAGCGACCGCAAATTCGTGGCATAACCGAACATTTCCGACAACGGCACTTTCACGTCAATGATCTTTGATTCCATCTGATCCTGCGTTTCTTCAATCCGTCCGCGGCGCGAAGAAAGATCGCCGATAACATCGCCGAAAAACTCCTGCGGAATCGTCACTTCCAGTTTCATAATCGGTTCCAGAAGCACCGGATTGGCTTTCCGGGCCGCCGCCTGCAGAGCCATAGAGCCGGCAATCTTAAACGCCATTTCCGAAGAATCCACTTCGTGGAACGAACCATCATACAGCGTCGCCTTCAAATCAACCATCGGATAGCCGGCCACCACGCCTTTTTCCATCGCTTCCTCAATGCCTTTGCGCGTGGGATTGATGTATTCCCGGGGAATCACGCCGCCCTTGATCTCGTCAACAAACTCAAAGCCCGCGCCGCGCTCCCGCGGTTCAAGCCGGATGTGGACATCGCCGTATTGGCCGCGGCCTCCCGATTGTTTGACAAACTTTCCCTGCGCCTCGGCAGAAGTTTTCACGGTTTCTTTGTAAGCCACCTGAGGCCGGCCGACATTCGCCTCCACCTTGAATTCCCGCTTCATCCGGTCCACCAAAATGTCCAAGTGCAACTCGCCCATACCGCCGATGATAACCTCGCCGGTCTCCTGATCGGTCTTCACGCGGAAAGTCGGATCCTCATCGGAAAGCTTTTTGAGCGCAAACCCCATCTTTTCCTGATCGGCTTTGGTCTTGGGTTCAATCCGAATGTCAATCACCGGCTCCGGGAAAGATATTTTTTCCAAAATGATGGGATGGCTCTCGTCGCACAGAGTGTGGCCGGTGGAAGTGTTTTTCAACCCCACGGTCGCGGCAATGTCGCCGGCGCGCACTTCGTCAATTTCTTTCCGATCGTTGGAATACATCCGCAGTAAGCGGCCGATGCGCTCCTTCTCTCCGGTGGCAGTGTTCAAAACATAAGACCCTTTTTGCAAAACGCCCGAATAAACCCGGAAAAAAGTCAACGTGCCGACATAGGGATCGGCGGCAATTTTGAACGCCAGCGCCGCGAACGGCTCGTTGTCGTTGGGATGACGCAAAACTTCCCCTTCGCCGCGCACTTCCATTCCTTTCACCGGCGGCAAATCAAGCGGACTGGGCAAATAATAGCAAACCGCGTCCAGCACCGGCTGGACACCGGTGTTCTTCAGCGACGATCCGTAAAAAACCGGGATGAGATTGCCCTTGATGGTGGCCGATCGCAAAACGCGGCGCAAATCGTCGGAAGGAATTTCTTCGCCGGCCAAATATTTGTTCATCAGATCTTCATCTTCGGAAACGATCTTTTCCACCAGCTTGGCGCGCCATTCTTTGGCCATTTCGGCCATATCGGCGGGAATTTCCTCTTCCACCACTTCCTGACCGTTGGCTCCCGTAAACCGCAATGCCTTCATTTTGATTAGATCCACCACGCCGCTCAATTTGTCCTCTTCGCCGATGGGAATATTGGCGGCAATCGCGTTGGGATTCAACTTTTTCCAAATTGACTGCAAACTGCGCTCAAAGCTGGCGCCGATGCGATCCATTTTGTTGATGAAGCAAATTCGCGGCACCGCGTATTTGTCGGCTTGCCGCCAAACGGTTTCCGATTGCGGCTGAACGCCGGCCACGCCGTCAAAAACCACCACCGCGCCGTCCAAAACGCGCAGTGCCCGCTGAACCTCGGCGGTGAAATCAATATGCCCCGGGGTGTCAATGATATTGAACCGATGTTCGTTGGTTTTTTGCTTGCTCAGATATTCGCCCGGCGACCAAAAACAAGTCGTGGCCGCGGACGTGATTGTGATGCCCCGCTCCCGCTCCTGCGCCATCCAGTCCATAATCGCCGCGCCTTCGTGCACCTCGCCGATCTTGTGCGACAAGCCGGTATAAAACAAAATCCGTTCCGAAGTGGTGGTCTTGCCGGCATCAATGTGGGCGATCACGCCGAAATTGCGATATTTTTCAAGGGGAGCTTGTCGAGCCATGTTTCAAATTTAAAGTTAAAAATAAAAATTAAAATTTTTGGAATTGAAATTTTTTGCAAAAAATTTCAACGATATATCTTGATTCCACGAAAAAAGCCGAAAAAACTCACGCATCGGCTTTTTTCAACAATTCCTAGAAACGGAAATGTGCAAACGCCCGGTTGGCCTCGGCCATGCGGTGCGTGTCTTCTTTTTTCTTGATGGCCGCCCCCGTATTGTTGGACGCGCCGATCAGCTCTTCGGCCAATTTCACCTTCATCGGCTGGCCCTTTTTCTTGCGCGCCGTGCCCAAAAGCCAGCGCACCGCCAGCGCCGTGCCCCGATCTTTGGCCACCGGCTTGGGAACCTGATAGGTCGCGCCGCCGACGCGCTGGGACTTGACTTCTAACAAGGGTCGCGCATTTTCCATGGCCGACTCAAAAACTTCCAGCGGTTCCTTGCCGGTTTTTTCCTTAATGATTTCCAGCGCGCCGTAGACAATCTTTTTGGCGGTGTTCTTTTTCCCCCGCTTCATAATGTGATTGATGATCTGCGCGATCGCCACGCTGTTGTAGACCATATCCGGAGCGATTTCTCTTTTGGTAATTTTTCCTCGAGGCATCTTAAAAATTTAAAATTAAAATATCAAAATGAAAATTTTCGGAGTTGAAATTTTTTGCAAAAAATTTCAACGATATACAAATAACTCCTTGATTTTGATTTTTGATTTTTGATTTTTTAACTTGTTTATTTGGGTTTCTTGGCGCCGTATTTGGATCTTTCCTGTTTGCGTTTGTCCACGCCCGCGCAATCCAGCTTGCCGCGCACCACGTGATAGCGCACGCCCGGCAGATCCTTTACCCGGCCGCCACGGATCAACACGATGGAGTGCTCCTGCAATTTGTGGCCCTCTCCGGGAATATAGGCCGTCACTTCCATGCCGTTGGTGAGCTTCACCCGCGCCACTTTACGCAACGCCGAATTCGGTTTTTTGGGAGTCGCCGTGAACACCTTGGTGCAAATGCCCCGCTTGAACGGCGAAACGTAATCACGCGGGCGGTTTTTCAGGGCGTTAAACCCGAAAGAAAGCGCCGGCGACTTGGTCTTGTGCGCGCGCTTGGTGCGCTTGCTCTTGATAAGCTGGTGAATCGTTGCCATGTTTCAAATTAAAAATAATGAAAATTGAAAAAGTAAAAACAAAAACCTTTCTTGAGACTGTTTTTTTAGCCCAAACAAAGTATTACTATCACAAAAAAAAACAAAAGTCAAACAGCGGTGGTTCATCGGTGTTTCAGCAATGACTGTTAATGCGGCGCAAACGCGATTGCCGCACTAGATCAGCGGGATGCCGGTGATCAGCTGGTATAAAAACGCGACGATCGGCCAGATAACGGGAACGAAGAACAGCAAAAAGACCAGCAAAAAAACAAACCCGTATTTTTGCAGGAAAACTTTGAATTCGTTTTGCGATGCCGGCAAAAGCGCGAACAAAACATGCGAACCGTCCAGCGGCGGCACGGGAACCATGTTGAAAACCGCCAGCACCAGATTGATGATCACCACCGACTGCGCCAAAGCGTAAAAATTGGCGGCCGCGGCGCCGGAAACTTCCGGCCAAAACCGCAAGGCAAGGCCGAAAACCAGCGCCAAACCCAGATTCGCCGCGGCACCGGCGATGGAAACTTTGGCGTCTCCCCATCTCTTGTCGCGAAAATTCAGCGGATTGACCGGCACGGGCTTGGCCCATCCCAGAAGTATCGGCGCGCCGGCAACGATCAAAAATCCGGGCACCAGCACCGACCCGACCCAGTCAAGATGCTTGAGCGGATTGAGCGTCAGCCGGCCCGCGTATTTGGCGGTGAAATCTCCCTGCGCCGCCGCCGCCGATCCGTGCGCCACTTCGTGGATCACCACCGAAAACACCAATGCGATAATTAAAAACGCGGTTGAAATCAATTCCATATTCCAAATTAAAAATCAAAATCTAAAAATTAAGAATGAAACAATCCGTATTGATAATTTTTAATTTTTAATTTTCGTTTTTACTTTTCCAATCTCAATTTTGATTTTTGTATTCTAGCATTTATCCCGCCTCTTGCCAATCGTCGGAAAATATCTTATGATTGGTTCGTCAGCGTTAACGTTTCGGATTTCGAGCATTCGAATATTCGGATTTCAAGAAAATTATGTCCAGAATCTGCCAGCTTTGCGAAAAAAAAGGAATGATGGCATGGAAAAGGGTGCGTCTGCGCGCCACCAAATTCAACCCCACCGCCAAGCGAAAACAACAACCGAATCTGCAGTCGGCCACTTTGCCCGACGGCACCAAAATTGTCGCCTGCGCCAAATGCCTCAAAACCCTGCACAAAGCGAAATAAACTGCCGCGCGCCGAGGAACGAGATATTTCCTTCGCGATACAAACCCGTGCAAAACGGGTTTGTTGGTTAAGGACGTTTTTCAGAATTGCCTCCATATGATACTACCCGTATGGCGCGACAGTTATTTCGGAAAGCGTCCCGAGTCCGGGGAATCGGATAGTGGTAGTCCGCACCCTTGGGGTGGGTGTAGCGGCAGTTCGATTCTGCCTTCCCCGACCATAATATAGTATAGAGGCGGCATCAAAAAAATCCTTCATTGATAAGGATTTTTTTGATAACCCTGCGAGGAAAAAGTAATCCCGAAATGAAAGTGGGCGCCGAAGGTCTCCGCCACGGCGAAGAGCCATATCCGGCCCCCCTGATATATGTGTTGGAAAACTTTAGACCACAGGGTTGCCTTGATTATAACCCGCCCAATATTGCTGTCAAATATCAGTATGCGCGCGTTATTTTTAAATCATCGCAAATTTTTCTGGCCAAAAATCGATTAATTTCCGAATGGCGCGGCACCGCGCTGTAACATTTTGTTGCCGGATTGAAGAATATACTGTGATTGCCGCCTTCCCGCACTAAAAGACAATTGTTTGCGAAAAGATATTTCAACAGATCTTTTCTTTTCATTGTTTTAATTTACGGGCACAGATATTGATTCGCGCACAATTTCACCTTGCGCCAATTCCTTGGCAACGCTCTTATTGGTTTCAAGAATCAAGGCAAGCGCTTCTTTCAAATTTTCTTTCGTTTCTTCCAATGTCTTGCCTTGTGTATTCGCTCCGGGAATTTCAGCAATCCAGCCGGTGTACCACTTGCCGCATTTTTTATAAACCGCGGTTAATTTTTTGGTCATAATTTTAATTATTATAATCTCAATCTACCAAACTTCCGGCAGAAAGCAAACCGCAACAAAAAGTCCCGCAACCGCGGGACGATGTTAATATGTTTAGCGAAGCGTATGATTATATGATTATATCCCCAGCGCTTTCACCAATTGCTTGATCAAGGACACGGCCACCGCCGGCGCTTGCAGGCTGTATGACGGCACGCCTTGATCATCGTTGACCACCCACGGCTTTTCAATAATATTGATCTTTTTGGCCGCCGCGTCCCACTCATAATCATAGGCCATCGTCAATTCGTAATCGTCAACATAATTTTTGGCCGCATCAACCGGCACGGAATTGCGCAAAAATATCTTGGGAAGTCCGTGCAGTGTCATTGCTTTTTCCATCAATTTTTGGTCAATCTCCAGCCGCTCGCGGATCGGCTCAATACCCAAATTATCCCCCTCCTTACCCACCATTCTCTGCCGGCCGTTCCCCGAACAATCCGGGTTATCGCAAATCAGATGGAATTCTTCCAATTTTTCGTCATAATCAACCCGCGCCGTCGGAAAAAGCTTAGTATTGCGCGAGGTATTGCAGATCGGACATATCCGGCGGTATTTGATGCGCTCTTCAATCACGGCCGTGGGAACATCAATGAACGCCATCACATCAGCGTCATCGCGAAACCCAACCAGATCGCGGAAGAACAGCGAGTAGGACACCTGATCCATATCCCGCGGAAATCCGTCAATAAACAGCGTCTTGCGGGGCCGTTTGGCAATCTCGCGCTTCACCAGCGCCAAGATCAACTCGGTGGGCAAAAGCGTTTTGGTGTCGCGGCCCTCAATGGCGGCAATCAAATCGTCGGGCGACGTCCAGCCACGATAGTTTTTTTTCAAATAAAGTTCCAATTCCAGCTTTTTGGCCGGATCATGGATGTCGCACGACACCGCGCGGATCATATCGCCCACGGAAAAATGCTCCAGTGATCCGGGACCCAGCAGTTCGGCCAGCATTTTGGAATAGGTTCCCTTGCCGGAGTTCTTCTTGCCCAAAAGATAAACAATGAAAGTGTTGTCCTTGGCGTAGCTCTTAAGTTTTTCAATCTCCGCCCCCGCTTTGGCAAGAAAGTAGTCCCGCCGCTCTTTGGCATCGGTAAGATTGAATTTTTGATCCTTGCCTTCAATTTTGGTTTTGAATACTGGAAAATCCATGTTTTTATTTAAAATTTAAAAATGAAAATCTAAAAACGAAAACTAAAAGCTAAAAACCGAGCAAGTTGTATTTTTTAATTTTTAATTTTCGTTTTTACTTTTTCGCTCTTAATTTTTAATTATTTTTCTGTTCGCAGAAAAATGCGCTCCCCGTCCGTGCGAAAAACAATGTTTCCGTCCTCGTCGGTGCGCAATGTTTTAATATCATATTTTTCCAACAAATCCAAGGTTTCCGGATGCGGATGGCCGTAGCGGTTGTTCTTTCCGCACGAAACCACCGCGGCGGCGACCGCCGATCCGGCCGTGAATTCCTCATTGGCCGAATATTTACTGCCGTGATGGGCAATTTTCAAAACATCGGCCCGCAAATCGGGATTGGCCCGAAAAATCTGTTCCTCCTTCTTCGCGTCAATGTCGCCGGTGAAAAGAAACGCGCGGTTTTTGTGGATGATTCTTGCCGCCACCGAAAGATTGTTGGAACTTTCTTTCGCGCCGGCAGATTCGGTTTCGGGCGACAGAATTTCCACAACGACGGCGCCGCCGTCAAGAGTGAACTTATCCCGCGCCGAAACTTCAAAGATGCGGGCGCCCTCCCGGGCAATCATCTCTTCCCATTGCCGGCATTCGGCGGAGTCTTTGCCGATTCCCGACCAAACGATATTGTCCACCCGGTAATTTTCAAGCACCGCCAGGAGTCCGGAAAGATGATCGCCGTCGGGATGCGACAAAATCATCCAGTCAATTTGCCGGTCATAGAACGGCATTGCGCGTCCCAGTTTTTCCAGCACCGAATTCCCGGGGCCGCCGTCAATAATGATTTGCGTCCCCCGCGCGGTTTGCACAAACGCCGCATCACCCTGCCCCACATCAAAAAAACGGACTTCGGTAAAATTTTGCCGGCCGCTTTCGGCCAACGCCAGCCAAACGAAAAGATCGGCAACGGCCAACGCCAAAATCGCCCATTTCGCGAAACGATGTTTCTTTTCACCGCCGTCCATATCCCGATTTTAACACAAAAGACGCGGAACCGCGCCCGCGCCCTGCCAACAACTTTTACAAAACTATTCTTCCTTGAAATCCTTGGGAAGAATTTTATACATCTTCGTGCCGCACACCGCGCAATCGCCGGTGGCCGCCTTGCGTACCGTGCCGCCCTTGCCTTTCATTTCCACGATCTTGACATTGTTCATTTCGCGATCCTTGGCTTTGCATTTGACGCAATATCCGGTCATTGCCATATTTTTTATTTTAATAGACCTACTGCGTAAATATTTACGCAACGAAATTTTCAGATTTCGCGCGAGCCGAATGAGGAATGAGGAGGCATATTGGCTTAAATATGCCGACGATTGACGAATTCGGCGTAGCCGAAATATGGAAATTGCAGTAGAAAATATTTACGCAGTAGGTCTAATTATTAAAACTTTTCTTGCCTTTGCAAAATTATTGCATAACCCAAACGACCTTTAATGCAAGTTTTTGCTTGAAGCTTCCTTAATACAGAGTAAATGAGCTAAAACATTAAGTCAAGCCCAAACACGATTTATCGCATCGCCAATTCCAGCGCCGCGCCGGCAAAACACAACAGCGCAAACGCCAGTGCGAATTTGGCGAAATTGATTTTCTCGGCAAATTTTGTCAGCAGATCAAGCGTCAAAATGCCGACGGCAAAACTGGCCGCCACCGCCGGCCAGACCTCCAGGGGAAATTGTTCCGCTTCAAACAGCGCCAGATACGCGGTGGAGGCCGCCACCGCCGGCACCGACATCAGATAGGATAAGCGCAACACTTGCGCCGGCGGCAAATTTCCCAGCGACAAGCCGAATATCGTGGACCCCGAACGGGAAAACCCCGGCAGTGCCGCCAACCCCTGCAAAACCCCGGCAATGCCGGCCAATTTGTTCTTGCCCAATTTCAAATTAATCTTTTTGGCTTGAAAATACGCGGTAAAAAGCAATCCGACACCGGTGAGCGCCAACAATCCCGCGCCCATCACCGCCTGCGCCGCTATGCGGCTTACCGCAAATCCCAGCGGCAATGAAACCGCGGTCGCGACGGCCAAAAATCGAATTAACGGCCAATCTTTCAACGTTAAAATCCGCATCCAATCGCGACGATAATAGATCAGCGCCGCCAGCAATGTCCCCGCGTGCAAAAACAATGCCAGATCCACCGGATTTTGTTTGGCGCCCAAATAGCGCGCCGCCAGCGCCACCACCCCCTCCGAAGAAATGGGAATCCACTCAAACACCCCCTGCAACAAACCGAGAATGAGATAATTAACAGTATCCATGATAAATTCAATTTTTGAAAATTTTACAACCGCACTCGTTTATTTTAATATATAACCATCCTAATTAAAACCTCCCTATGGCAAAAGATACCGTTTATGTGATTGGCCACAAGTCGCCCGACACCGACACCGTTTGCTCGGCCATCGCCTATGCCGAATATTTGAAGAAAAAACAAAAGATCGGCACCGTCGCGGCGGTTTGCGGCGATTTGAATCCCGAAACCAAATTTGTTCTTGATTATTTTAAAATTAAAAAACCGGCAAAACTCAATTCCGCGGCAGGCAAAACGCTCGTTTTAGTGGATCACAACGAAAGATCGCAAATGCCCGATGGCGCCGACTCCGCCAAAATCATTGAAGTCGTTGACCATCACAAAATTTGTTTTGAATATCCCGAACCCATAATTTTCCGCGCCGAACCGCTGGGGTCCACGGCAACGCTGACCGCCAAAATAATGATCGCCGGCAAATTCAAAATCGCCAAACCCATGGCCGGCATTTTGCTGGCGGCAATATTGTCCGATACGGTCGTGTTTCGTTCCCCCACCTGCACCGCCGAAGACGTCAAGATCGCCAAACTGCTGGCAAAAACCGCCGGCGTCAAAGACATTAAAAAATTCGGCGTTGAGATCAAAAAGCAAAAAGCGTCGCTGAAAAAAATGACCGCGGCGCAAATCATCAGTTCCGATTACAAAACCTTTGAAGCGCAAGGCCCGCTCCAAGGGAGCGAGGCTCGCCCAAAGGGCGGCAGAAAATTCGGCGTGGGGCAAATTGAAGTTGTGGATCTGTCAGAAGCCCGCGCCCGCCAAAATGAAATAAAAAGCGAAATGGAATGCATCCGCGCCAAGGAAGGACTGGAATTCATCGCCCTGATGGCCACCGACATCATCAACTGCGGTTCGGAAATTTTCACGGCCGGCGATTCGTCTTATATTCAAAGAGCTTTCGGTAAAATTCCCGCTAACGGCAATCTCTATATCAAAGGAATGATGTCGCGCAAAAAAGACCTCCTCCCGCCCCTGGTGAAAACTTTGGAAAAATAAACGCCGAATAAGATCGTTAACAAACATTCCAACATTCTCAAGAATGTTGGAATGTTTGTTAAGCGGGGTTGCACAAAGTTTAATTATCAGACAACGTGAATTTGCCGGAGGAGATTTGCGCTTTGATGTCGTCGGAAGTGACGGATTTTGCCGACAGATTTTGCAAAATCAAGGTTTTTGCCGCTTCGTCGGGCAAGATAACCTGGAAGTTTTTCATTTGAGTGGGAATCAGCTCATATTCAATCTCATTGGACGCAAAAATGATTTTCACGCCCAAACCGTGGCGCACGTCAAACGAAAAAATCTGGTCAAACAAAAAATTGCCCAGCGAGTAGAATATCGGCTTGTTGTTATAGACCTCAATCGGTTGGATCACATGCGGATGGCTTCCCAAAACCGCGTCCGCGCCCGCGTCAATGAATTCGCGGCCGGCCGCCTGCTGGCTTTTAGAAAAATTATTTTGATATTCCGCGCCCCAGTGAGTATAAACAATAACGTAATCGGCGTTTTCACGCGCCTGTTTTATTTTCTCAACCACGCCCTCCGTTGCCGGATCGGCCAGCGAATGATAACCGACAAACGCGATTTTTTGGCCGTTAATTTCTTTTACCAGCGCCGGACTTTCATTGTAATAATCGCCGAAATAGCCGATTGAATTTTGCTTCAGACAAGCTTGCGATTGCGCAAAACCGTCCCGGCCAAAATCTTGCACATGATTGTTGGCCAGATTTACAACATTGAAGCGGTGCCGTTTGAGCATTGCCGCCAATTCGGGATCAAAAGTAAAGCTCGTGTTGTTAGGATCAAGCGGCCGCGGCGCAAAATCCGTGAATGATCCTTCCAAATTCGCCAGCACAATATCATTGCCCGCAAAAATTTCTTTGATGTTTTCAAAGGGATAATCCGCACCATGGCGGTCAATATAAAGCTTGATATAGCGATCTAACAGCAAATCGCCGAACGCCAAAATTTCCATCGGCGCTTCCGCCATTTTTCCCGCCCCCGCGGGTTGATTTTCTGTTGCGGGCGCTTTCCCCGCGACCGCTGATGCCCCGTCCGGCGCCGTTTCCATCGTTGGCACGCCGGTATTTTTAATATTTCCGTCTCTGGCCGCCAACCCCAAAACCGCCACCAGCGCCAAACAAATCATTGCAGTAATTATAATTTTTGAATTTTGCATCTTCATTTTTAATTTTTCATTTTTAATTTTATCCTACTCTGCCTCCCCCGTTTTGCAACCCCAGCCTCCAGGGGTTCAACCCCTGTTAAATTTACAGGGGTTGGACCCCTGATAACTTCTGGATTTTAAAAATCCTCCGCCGCGCCGCGGCGGGGCACCTCCTTTTCCAAAGGAGGAATAGATGCAAAATGCAATACCCAGCGCCCGCGGGCACGCAAACTCAAAAGCTCCGGGACACGGAGCTTTGCGGGCAAAATATTTGTTCGGATAATGCGAAGGTCTAACCTTCGCAAACTTCGTAAAATGCTACGATTGCACGGGAATTTTTACCTCCCACAAGCCGTGGATGTTGCAATAGGCACGCGCGCCGACAGCATTCATCCGAGTGTAGAAATCTGCTTCCGGCAAATCGCCGGGTTTCAAAAACTTTTTGCCGGATTTTCCGTCGGCGGTGATGATTTCAATCCATTCAATGTGATGCTCTTCGGTCATCGGATGCGCCTGTTCCCCCACTTTGATTTTCACCCCGTCCTTGCCGCGGCAAACATTGGCTGGCAATTCCGCGACCACCGGCAAATGTTTTTCATTCCCCTCCTCGGCGGCCTTGGGCGCCATCAGCGCCATCGGCTGGCCGCAACAAACCAATTCCCCCGCACCGGTATGCAGGACCTCCACCACATTGCCACACACCAAGCATTTGTATATTTGCTTTGACTCCGTCATATTTTTATTTTTTATTTAACGCTCCCCATACCTCCAATCTACCCCATTTCCCCGCTTTTTGAAACCTTTTGCTAAAAAAAATTTTGCTAAAAAAGCATCTTATAGCTTTCTGTCAACTCCATCCAAATGACACTCCAAAAATCAAAAAATCCAAATGGAATATTTTTTTGTTTTTAGCCGGGTGGACTAAAGAAGAGGTTTTGGTCAAAGCCCGATTTGCGGCGCGATCTTTTGCATTGAAATCAAACAAATTTCAATGAATTTTTCCAAGGGAATATTCAAGCCTTCGGGGTTGGCGCATTGCGCCACTTCGTTGCGGCGGGTGCCCGCGACAAACTTCGGGTCTTTCAAAAATCTTTTCACCACCGACGATAATTTCACCTCCGCCATCTTCTTTGACGGCATAATCAGCGCCACGCAATTGATTAAACCGGTCAAGCTGTCGGCGCAAAACAGCGCCCATTCCGCCTTGTTCCGGGGACTGATCCCGGTGCCCTCCGGCGCGTGCGCCTTGATAATCCGGTCAACCGCATCGGAAATTTCCAAACCATATTTTGCCAGCACCTCCCGGGTTTTGGCCGGATGGGTTTCCTCATATCCTTTGCAATAATCAATATCATGAATCAATCCGGCCAAAAGCCAATCTTCGCGTGGCGGCTCGTCATTGCCCAATCGGTTTTCCGCCTGCAAATAATCGTAGATGCCTCCCATGCAAGCTTCCAACTCCAACGAATGCAAAAATGTATATTTATTCTCCCCCACCTGCTTTTTTACCGCCTCAAAATATTTTTCCCGTTCGTATTCCATAGTTTTAATTTTATTTTTGGGTTCCAAAGAACAACCGCTCGGCCAATCCATGGAATACGCTATCTTGCTCTTTCTTGGAAAAAACTTGCTTCACAAGTTTTATATAGGGCATTATCTCGCATAATGAAAAATTTTCACCGCTATAATCAGTGCCAAACATAGTTTTGCTTTTAACATGAGGATAATATGAAAATATTCGGCGTAAATCTGCAATATATTGGGCTAAAACATCTTTTGCATTTTTTTTGGAATCGGATTTTTCTATAGTCCCGGATATATCCGTAAATACATTTTTATTTTTATAAATTACCGTTGCGGCCTCCATGCAATAAGGAAAACCGAAATGGGAAATAATTATTTTGCATTGCGGAAATTTAACCGCCAATTCATCAATACATATCGGATGCGCGTATTTAAATAAAGCCCCGCCTTGTTCACTGTAAGTCGTGCCCGAATGAAAAACCAACGGCTTGTCGTACTTTTGGCAAAGTTTGGCAATCGGGAAAATTTTTTCATCCGACGGGTAAAAATATTGATAGCCGGGATATAATTTTATTCCCACTATCCTTTTTTCTTGAAACAACTTTTCAAGCGCCGATAATTGATCCGCTATGTTCTTTTCCGTATCTACGGCCCCGACAAGAAAAAAATTATTCTCCGCGGCAACAAATTTCAATAAATCATTAAGATCATCTTCCCACCAAGCCATTACTAAAACCTTTGATATTTTGTTTTTTGCTTTGGCAAAATAAGTTTTGCGCGTTTCTTCGTCGTATATGTGCGTGTGAATGTCTGTAATCATATTTTGACTAAATAGATGATTTATTCCGCGGCAAACCGGTGTTGTTTTTCTAAATTCACAATTGCAAGCTGTTTATATGAAAAAGTTCGGACTTTCTTCCTTGAAGAGAACAGCTAAAAACGGTCAAACTGCTCCGGTTTCTGCCTGATATTTTTCTTGTATCTTTTTTGAGCAAAAGGCGCAACTTCTTGCCCCCGACTAAGCTCACTTCGCCCTGTTTTGGAGTACCAACCCAGGTCTTCGCTCGCAGACCGGCAGCCGGCTTGGGAATCGGGCTTGGCATAACGCATTTTAGCCGAAAAGATGGGGGGTGAAGGTGTGCGTTGTGCAGCTAAAAACTCTGCATTTACTCTGCATTATGTCTGCATTCTAGAATGCAGACTTTTAGGTGGCAGAGTATATGGAATAATGCAGAGTTTTTAGAAGCCCGATTCCCAAGCTGACAGGTCAAGGTTTTAGCCTCATTCTACGGCGTTGTTTTGGTGGTAAGGCAAGGTTAGAGGTGGCGCCTTGGCAAAACAACGCCTTGCCAGCGGTAAGGCCAAGCCCCTGCCATTTTCCGAGGTTAGCGGCTGCCGATCCAAACGGACGGGTTCAGCCCAAAACAGGGGTAAATTTACAGTCAAAAGTCTGCATTGACTCTGCATTCTAAGGAATGCAGAGTTTTGGTAATCAAAATCTCGCCAAAAAAGGCAAAATCCGGGTCAAAAAATTGTCATTGAGTTGGCATTCACTTGGCATTCTATAAATGCTAACTTCTGTCGGACGAAAACTGCCTAAATTTTGCTAAGAATCGCCCTAAAAACTCGTCATTAACTCGTCATTTTGGAATGACGAGTTTTTGCCTACTAAAAAACTGCCTTTCCTGAGCAGTTTTTAATGTTTTTTGCGGTTTATATTCTTTTCATTTGGGCAATAATCTGGTTTGCCAAATCCCGCTTGTCGATCAAAAAATTATCCCATTTATTCGATTCGCTTCTTTTCCGACCGGCGACAAAACCAAGCAGTTTACCGCCATCAAGTTTATTTGCCATTTTTATAAAATCCGGCGCGGGTACAAACCAAAGGTAATTCCACAGATCGCCTTCCTCGGTATCGAAATAACAAAATACCACGGCCATAGAATAATTATCGGCAACTGCGATTGATTTAACTGTAGCTGTAAAAATCTCATCAGGATTGCTTCCAAAACGGCTTTTTATCTGAATATACATTGTTTTCAGACTGCCTTTTTCCTTAACAATTAAATCTATGCCCTCGTCATCAGAAATCGGCTTATAACAAGATAATGTTGTGTCGCCATAAAGCGTAATAAGCTCGGCAATTCTCGCCTCAGCAATATCCCCTTTTTGTTTCGTGGAAACATCGGCAGATATTTTTGGCAATCGGTCATTAAGGACAACATCTTTCCCTTTTCCGCCATCTTGAATATTTATATTCCGAAACCTCAAAACAAATGTTGACGGGCCAGTTTTAATAAACTGCGA
>Ga0265293_10005108_pt1 | contig 22314 bp, 19 predicted proteins | sample Munlanlewell138R_FD_192505 | JGI IMG/M metagenome (GOLD analysis project Ga0265293, IMG submission 192505) | Leachate microbial communities from a municipal landfill in Southern Ontario, Canada - Leachate well 138R | ecosystem: Engineered > Solid waste > Landfill > Unclassified | place: Canada... | reverse complement strand
CAGGATCAAACTCTCCGTCATATCAATCCCGGTCCCGAGGGACCGGACTCAACAACTTCTCAGTTCGCCCCAGCAATGCGGCACAGCAGGCTGGCCCCGCCGTGCCCGAATTGACTAGGAAGCCCTCGATGGTCTTCCACTATTCCAATCTCTCTATTCTTCCCTACGCTCAACTGTCAAAAAGCATCCGGTCCATTGCTGAACCTTCTCGGTCACTGCCACCGCTGGGGTGGGCAGGGCCTTTAATAATACTCGACTTGCTACCCCTCCGTCAAGGGACCTGAATCCCGCAGTGAGGTGAACAACTCGTGTTCAAGGCCAACGAGAAGGGATATTACACACTTGCAGACCTTTTGTCCAGCACTTTTACATTTATTTTTCACCTAGTATCTATCTTATTCAAATACAACACATTACTTTTTTCGATTTTAGGATTGAGGAATTGACGAATTCACATTACTGTAGACAGTAAGAGATATGAGGAGAGCACCCGTATGCAAAATATCCGTCGAGCGTTGGCACAGGACATCCCGTATATCTACGAGATCGCATTGAAGACGGCGATGGCCGGTCTTGATGGAAGCGACCATTACCACGACAAATTCCTCGTCGGCCACTACTGGGCGGCTCCCTACTTCTTCTTCGAGCCCGAGCTCTGCTTCGTGGCCATCAACGAAATAGGCCGGCCAGCCGGCTACATCGTAGGCACCAGTGACACCCGCCTCTTCAACGATTGGATGCAACAGGTGTGGTTGCCGCCGTTGCAGCTGCACTACCGCTCCCAGACCACATTCAAGAGCGAGGCTGAACACGCCGTGGCCAAGACCTTGCTCAAAGGCCCGGGCGAGGGGTTGTGGCAGAACCTCGGCTACCCAGCGCATCTGCACATCGACCTCTTGGAGGAGCTGCAGGGCAAAGGGCTGGGACGAAGCCTGATGCAGACCTTCATCCAGAGGGCGAAGGACCAAGGGGCCGAGGGAATCCACCTCGGCGTCGACGGACGCAATGTCCGTGCCTTCGGCTTCTACGAGCGGATGGGCTTCACCATCTTGGAGACGCAGAGCTGGGGGTCGACCTTCGGCCTCAAACTCACCTGATCACGCGTCGTCTCCCCCCCATTTGATCCCCAAGAACTCCAGGTCGCTGGCCAGCCGGTTGATGGCGTTGGTCAGCCTCACCGCCCGTTTCTCTTCGAGCAAGGTCTTAGACCCCGCCTTCTGCATCCGCGCCACCACATCCAGCAGCGTCTGCTCTTGCTTCTCCAAGAGCCCCACTGCCTGCTTGAGGCGGCGGATGTACGGCACGACGATGTCGTCCACCGGCTGTGCGATCGGCAGAGCCGTTTCATCGAGCAGGTCAAAGCGCTCCAAGAACCGGGGGGCATAAGCGTCGATACCAAGGGTACGGGTGACGAAGGAAGCAAACCATGGCGCCACATCCTTGTCACCGTGGACGATGAAGGTACGCGTGGGCTTGGTGGTGAACGCCTCGATCCAGGCGATCAAGCCCTCTTGGTCGGCGTGGCCGCTGATTCCCGACAGCTCGGTCACCTCACAGCGCACGTCGATCTGCTCTCCGAAGATCGTCACATGACGCGCCCCGTCAAGAATTGATCGGCCGAGCGTCCCCCCGGCCTGGTAGCCGGAGAAGAGGACGGTGCACTCCCTCCTCCACAGGTTGTGCTTCAGGTGGTGCTTGATCCGCCCCGCCTCACACATGCCGCTTGAGCTGATGATGACGCAGCTCTCCTTGCGGCTGTTCAGTGCGATCGAATCGGCCGTGTCGACGATTGTCACCAACGAGGGGAAGAGGATCGGGTTGATCCCCTTGTTCACCAGCTCCATCGTCTCATCATCCATGTAGCCGAAGAGGTTTCCGGCAAAGATCCGCGTCGCTTTCACCGACAGCGGGCTGTCGACGAAGACGGGGATGTCCTTTGCCGAGGGACAGAGCCCCTCCTCGATGATGACGCGCAGCAGATAGAGGATCTCCTGTGTCCGACCGACGGCAAACGCCGGTACAATGACGTTGCCGCCGCGGGCGAAGGTGCGCTCGATGATCTGGGCCAGCTCACCGGCGCGCACCCGGGTGGGGACGTTGCTGCCCACCGCATGGGGCGGCAACTTGTGCACCCGGTTGCCGTAGGTCGACTCCATCACCACGTAGTCTGCCTCGCTGATATACTGCGGGTCCTTGATCAGCGGCTGGTCGAAGTTGCCGATGTCCCCGCTGAAGACGAGCTTTCGTTGCCCACCCTCCTCGTTCACCCATACCTCCACGGAGGCTGAGCCGAGGAGGTGGCCCGCGTCGCGAAACCGGACTTTCAGGTTCTCATCGATTGCATAGACCTCGTCGTAGGAGCAGCGCTCAAAGTACGCCATCGCTCTTTGGGCATCTTCGACGGTGTAGAGCGGCTCCACGCCCGCCTGGCCCGCCCGCCGGGCCTTGCGATCCTTCCACTGTGCCTCCATCTCCTGGATGTGGCCACTGTCGGCGAGCATGATTTGGCACAGGTCGACCGTTGCTGAGATCGCCAGGATTCGGCCGGTGAACCCCTTCTTCACCAACAGCGGGATCCGTCCGGTATGATCGATATGGGCGTGCGTCACCACCAGATAGTCGATCGTTGCAGCATCGAAGGCCAAATCGCTGCCACATTCGCGCTCATCGTTGCCCTGGGGCAGTCCACAGTCGACGAGCAGGCGCTTTGTGCCTGCCTCTACCAAGAAGCAACTGCCGGTGACCATCTGAGCGGCTCCCAAGAAAGTTATGTGCATCTCTCACTCTCCTTTCTTCCACAATACGCCGCCTGGCGACCGTTGGCAACTTCTCAAAGAAATGCAGAGGTAACTATACCCTCGATACTCACTTCCAGTGCACAAACCGTCGCTTGCACATCACCCTCGCTTTGGGTATCCTGAATCTCAAAGGAGGCTTCACACCATGGATCAATTCAAACAACGTACCCAACAGCTGCGGGTAGCACGAACCATCGATGCGTTGGGTAAGAACAACATCGAGGGGCACTTTGTACCCACCATCGAAGAGATCATCCCCACCCTCCAGACGATGATGGAGACGGGCTCCACGGTCGCCGTGGGCGGTTCGGCCTCCTTGGAGGAGGCAGGGGTGCTTGCGTGGCTGCGCAGCGGCACCTTCACCTTCCACGACCGCTACCAACCCAATCTGGGAAGCGACGGGGTCCGCGATGTCTTTCTCAAGAGCTTTGACGCCGACACCTACCTGGCCAGCGCCAACGCCATTACCGAGGGCGGGGAGATCTACTGCGTCGATGGACGCAGCAACCGCACCGCCGCGATGCTCTGGGGACCGCGCCAGGTGATCTTGGTGGCCAGTTGGGACAAGATCGTCCCCGACCTGGTCAGCGCGATCTTACGTGTCAAGACGCTCGTTGCCCCGGCCAATGCGATGCGCCTGGGATCGGATACCCATTGCACCGAGGAGGGACGGTGTGTACGGGCAACCTGCGATCCCCGCAGCCTCATGGCCCTCGACGCGGGCAGCTGCGAACATACCCTCTGCTCAAACTACGTGGTCTTCTCCCGCCAGCAGACAAAGGGGCGGATGAAGGTCCTCATCGTCGGCGAAAGCCTTGGATACTGAGACAAAGGAGTCAATCACATGAGTTCATCATTTCACTACTATGCACCGACCGAGGTGATCTTCGGCCGCGACACCGAAACACAGGCGGGAACGCTGGTCAAGAAGTGGGGCGGTACCAAGGTCCTGCTCCACTATGGATCGCAGAGCGCCAAGGAGAGCGGCCTGCTCGATCGCGTCAAGGCTTCGCTTGAGAGCCAAGGGATCGAGACGGTGGAGCTGGGGGGTGTCGTGCCAAACCCACGCCTCTCCCTGGTCCACACCGGCATCGAGCTGGCCCGGCGCGAAGGCGTCGATTTCCTGCTCGCCGTGGGGGGCGGCTCGGTCATCGACAGCGCCAAGGCGATCGGCTACGGCATCTACAACGAGGGGGAGGTCTGGGACTTCTATGAGGGCAAACGCAAGCCCGCCGGCTGTACCCCCGTGGCAGCAGTGCTCACCATTGCCGCAGCCGGCAGCGAGATGAGCAGCTCCAGCGTCATCACCAACGAGGATGGCGATTTCAAGCGTGGCCTGAACACCGACTTCTCGCGGTGCAAGTTCGCCATCATGAACCCGGAGCTGACCTATTCCCTGCCCCCCTACCAGACGATGAGTGGCGCGGTGGACATCATGATGCACACCATCGAGCGATACTTTATCGCTGGCGACACCATGGCCCTCACCGACGAGATGGCCGAAGCACTGCTGCGCATCGTCATCGCTTCGGCACGGACGCTGAAAGAGCGCAGCGACGACTACGAGGCGCGGGCAAACCTGATGTGGGCGAGCTCGCTCTCCCACAACGGGCTGACCGGCTGTGGGCACGAAAGTCGTGGCGACTGGGCCCCCCACCAACTCGAACACGAGATGGGCGGGATGTTCGATGTCGCACACGGGGCGGGCATTGCCGCCATCTGGGGAAGCTGGGCGCGCTTCGTCTACTCAGCGCGCGCCGATCGCTTCGCACGATTCGGCGAGCGTGTATTGGGCGTGAAGATGAGCGGTGATGATATGGCCGATGCCCGGGCCTCGATTGCAGCGTTGCTCGACTTCTTCCGCGAGATCGACATGCCCACCACCTTCGCTGAGCTCGGCATCAAAGCGACAGCCAAGCAGATCGATGAGATGACCGCCAAGGCGACCTTCTTTGGAAAACGGACCCTCGGTGACGTGATGGTCCTCGGCCACGACGAGATCCACGAGATCTACACTGACGCCGCTCAACGCTGAGGGGCATGTTGCCAAAGGTGGAGCAAGAGCTGTTGCTCCAGGGTGCGACGGGGGCCACTGCGCTCCCCGTCGCGGCGTAGCCGTGCCAAGCCGTTACGCCGAAGAAACGAACGGTAGAGGCGGATGGCCGACAGGTCATCGTCATCCGCTCCTTCGAGCAGCTGCCCCGGGCGCAGCTTCAAGAGGCGCATTGCCTCGCTTCGGCTCACCGTCTCGATGCCCGAGCGATCCATCAGGGCCTGGAGGTTGGAAAGCTGTTCATAGCTCAATGAGAAGAGAAACTCATCAAGGGCCCACACCACCTCCTCCTCCCCACCCTGCTCATCGAGAAAGTCATGCCAGGTCTCAGGAAGACGGAAGGAGAGCTTGAGCAACTCCACCGTGCCAAGGAGGGTGCCCAGGGTCGGCACCAGCGTATGGCGCACATCCCACAGTTGCTGTAAAAGCGGGGCGAATGAGATCGCTTCGGCGTTGCTGCGCTCCTCCCACATCACGACCAAGTCCCGCGTGGCGCGATGCGTCCAGCTCTCTTGGCCATTGGAGTCACTGATGATGGAGATGTAGAGGTCCTCGGCCATCAGGGAGAAGAGGATGGCGTGGTAGCAGTCCAGGATCTCCTGGTAGATGGTGATGAGCCACCCCTGCTGGGCAAGCTTGATCAAGAAGCCGAAGAGGTGGAGCTTGCTGACGGTGAACGAGCGCCCAAGCGCCACTTTGGCGGGCAGGTTCACCACCTCCTCGATCCCCTGGTTGGAGAGCTTGGCCGCAAGGGTGTCGAGGGTACGGGGACTTGAGGAGAAGCCGAGGTCGGCCGTCAACGATGAGGCGCGCCCCACGATGGACGCAAGAGACTCCAGGTCCTCGACGCGGGTGTCAAGGATCTGGACAAAATCAAGACGTTCCTGGAGGAGCAACGACCGTCCCTGTGCCAGGGTGTCGCGCTCAGTTGCTGTAAAAGGGATGATTTGATTCACGGGGCAGGACCTCATACCTCGTATAATGAGCACACCATACGGGCAAAGCACAAAAAAGTCCAGTCGGTGTACTCTCGGCGACATACCGAGGGGAGTCCCACCCCTCCGATTGCCCTCGTACCGCGCTGGCAACTGTTCAAGGCTCTGACCAAAAGCTCGCCGAGGCCGGGGCTACTCCATGAAGAGGTGGACGACCTCCTCGCTGTCGCGGGCCTGTTCAAGCAGGCGTCGGAAGATCTTGCTGGTACAGGAACGGGCGATGGAGGCGAGCAACTCGACGTGGGCCGAGGCTTGCTTGCTCGGGGCGAGGACGAGGAAGAAGATCCGGCTCATCTCGCCGTCGGGGGAGTCGAAGTCGATGGACTGGCGGCTGATGCCGAGGACCATCGTCACCTTCTCGATGACATCGCTCTTGGCATGGGGGATGGCGATGCCGCCGCCGATACCGGTGGAGCCAAGGCTCTCCCGGGCAAGGACCGCATCGAGGATCAGGTCGCTCTGGGCAGGTGAATACCCCTTTGCCTTCACCAGGGTTTCGACCAACTCGACGATGATGCCCCGCTTGTCGCTGCTGAGAAGCGGCACCTTGACCAAATCTTTATCCAATACATCAAGTACGTTCATCCACAGCTCCTTACGCTTCGAACTCGAACCAGATGTCGTCGTCATCCCGGACGACCAACACCGGGCAGGGGGCGGTCCGCATCATCCGGTCGGTCTCGCTGGCAAGCTCCTCACGGCGGCTGCGGATATCGGTGATGCCACCGAGGACCAGGAGGTCGGCCCCCTTGGTCTTGAGCAGCTCCTTGACCACCACAGGCACCGTCCCCTCGAGCTTCACCGTCTCGATCTGCAGCTCCTTCTGCTCTGCCAGGCGTTCGGCGTGGTGGAGGTACCGGTCGGCATCGAGGGCGAGGTCGCGTAGGTACTCGTCCCGCTCCACCGCCACGAAGATACCCGCCTTCACCAGCTCGCTGAGCGCCTTGGTGTTGATGACATAGACCGCGGTAAGGGACGAGCCATGTTCCTTCGCCAACTTGATCGCATACATGATGGCGGTCATCGAACTCTCCGAGCCATCGATGTAGACGACAATCTGCTTAAATGGAACTCCCATGCAAGCCCTCCTTGTGCACTCTATCACTACTCTTGAGAGTTTTCAAAGCCCTGCTCTCCTCTTCGGCCCGGTCCATCCGATCCTTGACGACTTTCAATAGGATGAAGTTCTCCCGTTCTTGCTCCTCGATGCGCCCGCGCATCCAGGCAATCGTCTCCTTGTTGTCGGGGATGACGATCTTCTCAAGCGCATTTACCTTGCGGATCGTCTTCTTCACCTCACGGGCCAGGCGCATGATGGAGACCTTCAGCTCGGCGAGCCGGCCCATCAGGTTGAGCGTGGTGCGGTAGCGGTCGATGGAGACCTCGGCAAGGATCGAGGTATCCTCACTACTGAAGTACGGGCTGTTGTCGGTGAAGGTCGTCTCCACCCGGGGCACGGTGACCCCCATGACGCGCCGTGAGCCGAGGTTGATGGAGTAGTCGATGTTCACCGCCCCGGCAAGATTTCCCACCCGCAGCCTCCCCATCTGCATGATGGCATCGCTGAGCGCGCTCTGCGCCTCAGAGAGCGCCTTGACGACCCTCCCCTCGTAGTCGACCGCCTGGTCGACGAGGGTGAGCAGCTCCCCGACGAGGATGGAGCGCTTCTGGTCGAGCAGCTCGTGGCCGAGCTCGGCGAACTTGAGCTCTTCGGCCAATCTGAGCAGGTTGCTGCGTGTCGGGGCAAGGTTGGTCTTCACAGCCGCTCCTCACTTGCCGTAGTGTTCGGCGATCTCCTCGTCGGTGAGGCGTTGCAGCTCCTCTGCAGGGAGCTTGGAGAGCGCCTCCCAAGCGAGGTCGAGGGTCTCATCGATGGATCGCTCCTCATCGAAGCCCTGCTTGACGAATCGGTTCTCAAAGAAGGTGCCGAACTCCAGGTACTGTTGGTCGAGGGTGGTCAGCTCCTCCTCGCCGATGACGCTGGCGAGGTTCTGCACGTCCTTGACGTGGCTGTAGGAGGCGAAGAGCTGGTTTGCCAGGTGGGGGTGGTCGCTTCTCGTCATCCCTTCGCCGATGCCATCCTTCATCAGGCGCGAGAGCGATGGCAGGCAGTTGATCGGTGGATAGATGCCACGCGCCTGCATCGAGCGATCGAAGACGATCTGGCCCTCAGTGATGTAGCCGGTGAGGTCGGGCACCGGGTGGCTGATGTCGTCGTTGGGCATGGTGAGGATCGGCAGCTGGGTGATGGAGCCGGGCCTGCCACCGATCTTTCCCGACCGCTCGTAGAGTTCGGCAAGGTTGGAGTAGAGGTAGCCGGGATACCCCTTTCGCGAGGGGATCTCGCCGCGCATCGTGGCAATCTCGCGCAGCGACTCGCAGTAGTTGGTCATGTCGGTCATGATGACGAGCACGTGCTTGCCCTTGTCAAAGGCGAGGTGCTCTGCCAGCGTGAGCGCCGTCTTTGGCGTGATGGTCCGCTCGATGGAGGGGTCGTCGGCCAGTGAGAGGAAGAGGGCGACGTTGTCCAGGACCCCGGTCTCCTCGAAGCTGTCGATGAAGAAGCGGGCCACGTCGTACTTGACGCCCATGGCGGCGAAGACGATGCAGAACTCCGAATCCCCTCCCAGCACCTTCGCCTGGCGGGCGATCTGGGCGGCGAGGTGGTTGTGGTCCAGCCCGTTGCCGCTGAAGATCGGCAGCTTCTGGCCCTGAATGAGGGTGGTCATCCCATCGATGACACTGATGCCGGTCTGGATGAAGTCACGTGGGTATTCACGGGCCGTCGGGTTCATCGGCTCGCCGTTGACATCCCGCTCGACCGAACCGGCGATGGCGGTCGACCCGTCACGGCTCTTGCCCAGCCCGTCCATGACGCGCCCGAGCATCTCCTCGCTGACGGCGAGGGAGAGCGGCTCACCCATGAAGCGCATGCGGGTATCGGGCATGCTCAGCCCATCGGTTCCCTCGAAGACCTGGACGACGACCACCTCGTCACTGGTGTCCAACACCTGGCCGAACCGGGTCGAGCCGTCGGAGGCGACCACCTCGACGAGCTCGCCGTAGCCGATGGGGTGGGTATTGCGCATATAGACCAGCGGTCCGTCGATCCGGCTGGCTCCCCGGTACTCACGCCCGGAGAGCAGGCGCCGGTCCCCCTGGGCGAGGATCGTTTGTGCCTTAGTGTTCATAGATTCCTCCGATCTGGTCGATGGAGCGCTCAAGGCGCAGTTGGATGCGGTCGATCTGCTCAAGCTCATCGTTGGGCACCGACAGGCGCATGCGTGCCATCTCCTGCACCGCCTTCAGGCGCCTGATCTTGACCATCGGCACGCCCTTGGCGATCGCCTCGCTGCCCCGCTGCCAGTAGGCGAGGATGGCGTTGAGCATCTTCACCTGTTTTTCGGGAGGACAGTAGCGGTCCACCTCGTCGAAGGCGTTCTGCTGTAAAAAGGCGGCCTTGAAGAGCGAGCAGATCTCGAGGATGAAGTTTTGCGTATCGGGTAGTGCATCGGGTCCTACCAGCTTGACGATCTGTTGCAGGCGCACCTCGCGTTGCAGCAGGTCCATGATTCTCTCCCGGCTTTCATGCCACGAGCCATCGCTGCGCTCTTGCCACCAGTTGGCCACATCGACCAGGTACTCGCTGTATGAGTCCAGCCAGCTGATGGCCGGATAGTGGCGAGCACTGGCCAGCTGGCGGTCCAACCCCCAGAAACACCGTACAAACCGCCGGGTATGCTGGGTGACCGGCTCGCTGAAGTCACCACCGGGCGGGCTGACCGCCCCGATGACCGAGACCGATCCGGTGGTGCCGTTGAGGTTCTGCATGAGGCCGGCACGCTCGTAGAACTGGGCGATGCGGGTGGGCAGGTAGGCGGGAAAGCCCTCCTCTGCCGGCATCTCCTCCATGCGCCCGGAGAGTTCGCGCAGTGCCTCGGCCCATCGACTGGTCGAGTCGGCCATGATGGCCACATGGTAGCCCTGGTCGCGATAGTACTCGGCCATCGTGATGCCGGTATAGATCGATGCCTCGCGGGCGCTGACCGGCATGTTGGAGGTGTTGGCGATGAGGATGGTGCGCTCCATCAGCGAGTGGCCGGTCCTCGGATCGATGAGCTGGGGGAATTCGCGCAGCACGTCGGTCATCTCGTTGCCCCGCTCCCCGCACCCGATGTAGACGATCAAGTCGGCATCGCACCACTGGGCGATGGAGTGTTGGGTCATCGTCTTTCCGGTACCAAAGCCGCCGGGGATCGCCACCGTCCCTCCCTTGGCAATGGGAAAGAGGGTATCGATGACCCTCAGGCCGGTTATCAGCGGCACCGAGAGGGGACGGCGGTCGGCAACCGGCCTGCCCACCCTGATAGGCCACCGCTGCATCATCGAAACCTCGACCTGGGTGCCATCACCACGGGCGATGGTGGCAATCGTCTGTTCGACGGTGTAGCCGCCTTCACCGGCGATCGAGGCGATGACCCCCTCAGTGATGTGGGGGCTTACCATGATGCGGTGCTCGATCATGTTCGTTTCGGCTACGACGCCGAGGATCGAGCCCGCCTTCACCGTATCGCCGATCTTCAGGGACGGAGTGAAGTGCCAGAGTTTGGCATGGTCGATGGCATCAAAGGAGAGACCGCGGGCCATGAAGGCGCCGCTGGCCTCCATGAGGTGCTCCAACGGCCGCTGAATCCCATCGTAGATGGTGCCGATGAGGCCGGGGCCGAGCTCCACCGAGAGGCTCATGCCGGTGCCATAGACGTTGTCACCAGGCTTGAGGGCGGTGGCATCCTCATAGACCTGGACGGTGGCCAGTCCGTCGTAGAGCTTGACCACCTCACCGACGAGGCGTTGCTCACCGACATTGACCATCTCCATCATCATGGCATCCTTGATGTCCTTGACGATGAGTACCGGTCCATTTACCCGTTTGACTCGTCCGATAATTCTCTCTTTCATACGTGTTCCTGAATCAATGACCTGATGACCCGGTCAAAGCGCCGGAGGCGGATCTCGACCTGGTTGTTGAACGACACCGCCTCATCCATCGAGGAGACGACCACCCCCAGGCCGCTCAGTTGCCTGGATTCGAGGTGGAGGGTGACCTCGGCTCCGGTAGCCTTGGCGATCAGGGCAGTGGCCTTCTTGAGGTGCTCTTCGGTCACCGGCGCCTTGCGGCTGAAGGCGACCTTCGCTTCCCTGAGGTCGAGGCCGAGTGTCGCCTCGGCAATCCACTGGCTCAAGTGGGCGCTCACTGTCTTGGCATCGAATCGCTCTATCACCCGCTCCATGACCGCCTGGTAGCGCTCATCGACCTCTGCCAGGATCGAACGACGCCGAGCACTGGCCTTGTTGGTCTCAAGGCGCAGCTCGATGAGCTTGAGGCGCTGGGCAAGCTCACGCTCCAGGACACTCTTTTGTGCCTCGATGCGGCCCTCGGCTTCAGCAAGGATCGCCTGAGCGTTGGCCTTGGCATCCTCGATTCGTTTTTGTGCGCTCTTGTCGGCCTGCTCGATGATGCCGTCAAGCAGACGGTTGTCGTTGGTTGCCATACCGACTCCTATAGGGAGACCCCGATGGCCTGGTTGACCAGGCCCCTGAGGTCTGGCGGCCCCTCCTTCGAGTGGGCACTGGGAATTTCGACGACAAGCGGGAATGACTCACTGAAGAGGTATCGGTCCACCAGGCTCCTGATGAGAGCAGCAACATCATCGGTGATGATGATGATTCCGACCTCCGGGTCCTCGAGGGCCTTGTTCCACGCCTGCATCGCTTGTTCACTGGTTGTCGCCTGCATGCCGAAGACCCCGACCAGGGAGAATCCCAGGACGGTGTCCTCGTCACCGATGACAAAGTACTTCATCCTCTACGCCTTGGCCAGGATCATGAGGCTGGTGATGAATCCGAAGACCACCAGACCCTCGGCGAGGGCGATGAAGATCAAGGCCTGGCTGGCGACCTCAGGGCGTTCGCTGATCGCTCCCATCGCCGCACTGCCGACCTTGCCGATGGCCATGCCGGCTGCCACCGCACCAACGGCGAAGGCAAAGGCGGCACTGATGCACACCAAGGCAAGGTTGTAGTCCACACTGTTGCCGGCCGCCTCAGTGGTTGCTGCATAGGCCGGAGGCGCGAAGACGAAAGCGGATGCAAGCAACACAAGTGCCATTGCAACGAGAGTCATCGAAACTCTTCTTCTGAACTCGATGTTGGTCATAGTCGACCCTCCTAAAAAAATTCTACGAACGTGAACGGCTGGTGGTGGTGAGCCCGACGGGACGATAGGCCACCCCCTTGCCGGTGAAGTACCTGCTGAAAAACTCATAGTAGTTGAGCCTGAGCGATTGGATGCCCGCGCTCAAGCCCTCCAGTACGATGACCAGGACGTTGCCGAGGATAAAGATCGCCAACCCCCCGGCGCCTCCGGCCAGGCCGGAGAGCTGACGGAAGGATTCCATCAAGCTGGCGTGGGCGATGCCAAGGCCGGCGACCCGCATGAAGGAGAGGGTGTTGGAGAGGTAGCCGGTGAAGATCTCCAGCACATCGACGAGCCACTCCATCACCCCGTCCATGACCAGTGCCCCGATGGCAGGGCGTTTGCCGCTCTCCTTCGCCTCGATGAAGGCGTGGATGAAGGGGCGCAGAAAGAGGCCGAGCAGGCTGATGGCCACCGCCGGGGCAATCCAGCGCTGGGAGGGGAAACTGTGGTAGCCACTGTTCACGAAGCCGAAGCCCATGTAGAGGCCGATGCCGAAGAGCAGGCCGCCGACGATGCCGTTCTTGTCCAGCACCAGCGTCAGGAACGCCCTCTTGCGCGTCAGGTTGATCCAGTTGAGGATGAGGCCTGCATAGATGATGACGATGCCAAATTTGATGGTGATCCCCAAGATGCCGTAGACGTCGGTGACCAGCGAGCCGGAGGGCGCGTGGCCGGCGACCACCGCCTCGAAGGGGAACCAGAGGGCCGGGAAGAGCTCCAGGCCGAAGGTTGAGCCGAAGAGGATGCCGAAGAGCATCGATGAGAGGCCCAGGTAGATCAAGAGGTTGGCCACGTTGCGCGTGATCATCCCCTCGCTCTTGAGGGGGTTCTTCTTGTAGGAACGGGAGAAGAGGAGACCGGCGATCAGGAGTACGAAGCCTTGGCCGAGGTCGGCGAACATCAGGCCGAACATCGACAGGTAGGCGACCATGACGAAGATCGTCGGGTTGACAGTGCCGTACTCGGGGGTGGCGTAGTTGTTGACCATGTTCTGGAAGGGCTTGAGCACCTTGGGGCTGGTGATGGCCACCGGCACCTCGGCTCGGTCGACCTCGGTCGCTTCGGTCCACTCAATGACGCACTGCCCGTCGCTGGCCATCATGATGGCCTGCCGCACCGTCTCGGCTTGGTCAGCGGGCACCCAACCGGAGAAGAGGGTCGTATTGTGGGTATAGGAGAAGTAGCCCTTGATCTGGTCGCTGAGCTCGTTGAGGCGCAGGTTGCTCCAGATGTCAAAGAGGTCGTCACGCTTGGCGGCGATGATCGAGTCGGCGGCCTGCTCGCTCTTCAACCGTCCCTCCAGCGCTCGTTGCCGCTCCCCTTCCAGGCGGGTGCGGATGATACCGATGGCCTTCTTCTGCAGCGCTGGGTCGCTGGACTCGGTCCAGCCGAACTTCTCCAGAAGCGGGTCGACCTGGGCCACATCACGGCGCAAGGTCAGGCTGATGAGCTTCTCTTCCTCGCCCAAGCTCTCCAACAACCCGCCGAAGGAGGAGATCCTGGCTGCAAGGTCACTCTGTCGGTCCCCCTCGATGGTCCCCACCCTGAGGTCGAGGTACTCGCCCTTGTCCTCATCGATGTAGCGGCGGATCTCTTCGATGCCCATCAGGATTTGGTTGCTCTGCTTCTGCTCCTCCTTGATGGAGAGCAGGCTCGCCGTCAGCTCGTCCAGTGTTGAACGATACAGCTCCATGTCGGGCCTCTCAAGGCGACGGACATCGAGGTTCTGTGAGGTGGGCAGCGCGATGTGCCCCTGTCTGAGCAACGCCTCCACCCGGTGGCGCAGATCCTCAAGCAACGTCCGGTTGATGGCGCTGGGGCGGCTGGAGAGCTTCTCCATCTGGGAGGGGTCGAGGCGGTTGAGGTGGACGAAGTCCATCACGCCGAGCTTGAGCAGCGCCTTCACGACCGCATCGCCGGTCTCCTCGAGCACGACGGCGGTCAAGAGCCGCATCGGTCTGGTAAACAAGTTCATCCTACCACCCCCCTGATGTATTCTTCGCTATATCCGTAGTATTTGCCATTGATCGTCGCCTTGATGGTGGCCGTCTCCTCTTTGAAGAGGAAGAAGTAAGCCAGCACCAAGCCGATGGTGAAGGGATCGCCGCCCAATATCTTCTGATAGAGCTCGGCCCGCCTCTGGGCGAGGTACTCCTCGATTTTCAGATTCTCCAGCACCCCCGGCTCATCGCTGTGGACACTGCCGCGCTTCTGGGTCACCGCCACCTCATCAAGGCCGCTGTAGAAGCGGTTGATGAGCAAGAGCGCATCGCGCTCGGCGGGTGGCTGGGCAAGGTAGTGCGTACTCTCCTTGGAGGTGGCGACTCTGCCCCAGGGCAGCAGCAGGGCTGAGACAGACGGTCCATCCATCTGGTAGTAGCGCCCGTAGCGCACCAACGTGGTGAGGTTGCGCAAATCGATCTCCACAAGGAAGATCGAGCGGGCGACCTCGCCATCACGCGGCGAGAGGGTATTGAGAATCTCCATCAGGCGCACATACCACGCCCGGTCGAGCGCGCTCTCCACTACAAAGAGGCCCTCATCCTCAATCACCTGCATGGTGAAGGAGTCGATGACCGCCTGATAGTCGGTTCCCTCCAACAGGTGTTGCACCTCCTCCCAACCGGTGGCGTTGATCAACCCTACCCAGTTGATGGGTCCGAGGATCCGCTCCTTGAAGAGGTATTCACTGCGAAAACGGATGGGGCGGCGGCGAACGATGGAGCTGTACCAGAGTCGGATGGTGTTCTTCAGGTTGTCCAGTTCGATCTTTGCCAGGAGGTGGTCGACCAGCGTCGCCGGCCTGCCCTCCAGATACTTGGTCACCAAGCGGTGCATCTCGATCTCGGTATGGAGCAACACCAGCTCCATCTGCTGCAGGTCCCCCGTCCGGTCATAGACCTCGGCGACTTGTCGATAGGGGCTGTCACGCAACAGCGCGACGGCATCGACGAGGGTCGGGGCCTTGAGGAGGTTCTCCACCAGGCGGTCCTGGCGCATCTTCCCGATGCGGGCCCGCAGCTTGGCGTTTATGAACCCATAGACATCGACGGGGTTTCTGCTCCTCACTGGCCCGGTTCCTCATCGAAGTCGGTGACGGAGACCCGCTCCACGATGAGCGCGGCGACCTTGTCCAAGAGGTCGGGATCGAGGCGTTGGCCACCGGCAATACTCGCTTCATACTCGGCAAGCTGGGCATCGGCATCGGCTTGGGCCTGGGCGACGACAGCGTTCTGGCGTTCCCGCTCTGCCTTCAGTGAGGAGCGCACCATCTCATTAGCCTTGGCTTGTGCATCGGTGACTATGTCTCTGGCGCTGCGTTCGCTGTCTCTAATGATCTTTTGTGCACGATCCTCAACACTCAATACCTTGTTGATAATCTCTGTTTGCACGCTTTTACTTCCTTGTACACAATAGATACCGTATACCTATACTCTTCCTTTTACCGGCAAGTGTCAAGGAGAGTCAGGGTGCTGCGGTCACCACTTGAGTACCGTCCCCATCCCCTTCGTACGGCCCGACGAGCGCATCGAAAATGGACTCATCGAATTCAAAATGTTCTTGGCGGACGAAGGAAGGATCCAATGAATCAAAGGAATCAAAGAAATCAAATGGGGAACCGCTCTCGTCGAACGGCGGGAAGATGATCGACCAGAAGCTCTCCTCGTCAATACGGCCGATCACATCGAGGACGACCTCGGCGTCGTATCCGGTGGCCAGTTCGGTGCCGAAGACGTCCTCATCCTCCTCGACGATCATGCCGGTGAGCGCATCGTGGATGATGATGCGGCTCTCCATTGCCGGGTCACCGACCATGAACTCCTCAAGGAGTAATACACGCTCAAGGCCGACCCGCTCCCCTTCGATGGTCGGCACGACGAACTCGATGGCGTACCACGTGTCCTCGACCTGCAGGTCGAAGATATAGGTCCCGCTCTTCACCTCGCTGAGGATGTAGCGTCCCTCTTGGTCGGTGAAGAGGTAGAGCGAGTCATCGCGGGTGAACTCCCTGTTCCCCTCCTCGTCATACTGCACCTGATAGACCGGTGAGGAGTATTGGATGTACGGGGAGCCATCGCTGTGGTAGAGCAGGCCACTGACGGTGAAGGAGGGTTCGACCACGAGCTTGGCCACAAAGGATTGGCGACTGCGCGGCGTGGCTTCAAAGACGAAGGAGTGGCCGGCTGAGTAGTCGGTTGCCCCGGTGGCAAAGACGACCACACTGTTCTTCATGTTCGGCGAGATCGAGTTGTACAGCGCACTGCCGAGCGGCCGGCTGAGGTAGGAGGGGGAGCTGTCGAGAGAGCGAGCCACCGAGATGGAGCTGGAACGCAACTCGCCCGTGGGCCTGACCAGGAGGAAGGAGTCGTTGACCGACCGCCCCACCCCCACGGCCCATCCACCGAAAGCCAGCGAGGTGTTTGCGGTGACGGTGGTGGTCATCATTCCGGTAGCGTTGGAGATCTGTTGCCGGACGCTGAACGAGGCGAGGTTCCCGTTGTGGTTCCAGTACCCGCTCATGGTGTTGTTCGTCGGGTCGTTGAACTTGAAGGCGTTGAGCGAGAAGCTCATGCTGTCGTTGGAGGAGGGGCGCCAGCTCACCCCCATCGAGCTGGTGGCTGTCGTAGCAGCGCTCTGTGAGCCGATGTTTTGGACCGAGGTGGAAATATTGGAACTGAGCTTGGAGCTGAAGGAGTACGAGCCGCTGATCTGGGCGCTGAGAACCGGCTTGCCCTGGGAGTTGGCACTCCCGCTTGCCGTGATCGACCCACTGATGGAGAAGCCCTTGAAGGGGGAGAAGCCGGTGGAGAAACTCGCGCTCCACGAAGGGTAGGAGAATTGGGTGTCGTAGGCGATGTTCGAGGAGAGGGTGTAGCGCACCCGTTCGGTGATGCTGCCCGAGTAGGAGAGTGAGAGCGTCGAGTTCGATTGATACGGGTCATCTGCACCGAGAGCCGGCATACTGTGGGAGATGTTGGCACTCAGCGTCCCCAAGGGTGAGCCCTGGCGGAAGCTGAACCGGTGGCCAAGGCTGGCGTTGAACGACGGGCTTATTTTCGTCTTGTCAAAGCCCACGGTCAACTGGAGCTGGCTCGTTCCCACCATCGTGGCAAGCACCCCGTTGAAGGTGCCGGAGAAGAAGCCCGGGCTGTACGCCAAGTCCCCGCTGAGGGTGAAGGTGTCGGTGACACCGATCTGCTGGCTGTAGGTGGCGGTGAATGCCTCAGGGTGGTAAGAGAGGTACTGCCCGTCCACCCACGGGATGTTGATGAGCCCTTTTTGATCCGGGCTCTTGGTCCGAGGGACGCTGAAACCGAAGCTGTAGAGGGTGTCGCCCTTGCCCAAGAGGCGGTAGTCGTAGCCCATGTCGACGTACTCGGTATGCACCTCACCACTGTCGGAGACGGTGCGGATGAGAATTTGGTTGGCACCCTGGGTGAAGACGAAGTCGCGAAGCCGGTAGGTACCGGGCTGGAAGCGTCGATTGAAGACCTCCTGGCCGTTGATCTCAATGATCACCGTCGAGGGCTCGACGAGGGTGATGCGGTGCTCAAACTGGCTGCCCTTGGCACTGCCGGTGCCGTAGGAGTAGTTCTTCTCGAAGGTGAAGCCGATGTTCGTTGCGCCGCGAACCTTCTCATTTTTACTGAGCGAAGAGCCAACATTGCCGAAGGAAAGGCGTTGGCTCGTCTCCACAAAGTCGTAGAAGCCGCTCCATGAGCCAAAGTTGAAGACCTTGGCACTGCTGCCCTTACCGGTGAGGTCGGGGGTGATGGTGAAGTAGAAGTTCAGCCCGACACCGAAGATCGAGGCGCGGTTGGAGACCGAGAGGGAGAGAAGCCGGTTGTTGATAACCGAGAAATCGCTGGGGTAATCGATCATCCCGTAGAGGCTCAGAGAGCTGGCCACCGCCAACTTGACCGGCTTGAGGACGACAGCCCCGCTCATGCCATACTGCTGGCGTCGATTGATGGAGGTAGTGGTGATGCTGACCATCCGCTCGGGCATATCCTCGAGGCTGAAGGTCAGGTAAATGGCAAACGCAGAGCTATCATACGAGGCCTGGACCCCTCGCTCGTTGAGTTGTTCAAGGGAGAGGGAGGGCAGATTGTCACCGAAGATCCGCTCGGATGCCGCCCTGGTGATGTGGGGATTTACGTAGAAGAAGAGCTCCTCGCTGTTTATCCACCGGGTCTCTCCCTCAAACTCGACCTCGACATCCCCTACCCGCTCATCATTGACAAAGAGGTTGAGAAAGTAAAACCCGTCGTCGTATGCGACGACGCTATCTTCACCAACGATGAAGAAGTCGGCCCAAAAGTCATCTTCGACGAAGCTGTCGTCGAAGGGCTCGGCGTAGAAGAGGTTGTACTCGTCCTCGCTCATGACCATCGGCTCGAAGAGGAACGGGACGGGAGGAATCGGAGGCGGAGGCGGCTCCTCCGGTTCAACCTCAACCACCTCTTCTTCGACGATCGGCTCCTCGATTGGTTCCTCTTCAATGATCTCTCTGGCAATCGGCTCCGGCTCAGGTTCCGGGATGACCACCTCCGGTTCAGGTTCGGGGATGACCACCTCCGGTTCAACGGGTACCACAATGACGGGTTCTTCAATGACAGGAGGGGGTTCAACCACCGGTTCTTCGATGATCGGTTCTTCAATAACCGGCTCTTCAATGATCGGTTCTTCAATAACCGGCTCTTCAATGATCGGTTCTTCAATAACCGGTTCTTCAATAACCGGTTCTTCAATGATTGGTTCCTCTATGACCGGCTCTTCAATGATGGGCTCTTCAATGATGGGTTCTTCGATGACCGGTTCCTCGATGATGGGCTCTTCGACTTCGACAATCGGTTCTGGTTCTACCACCTCCACAACCGGTTCTTCGACGACGGGCGGCTCAATGATCTCAATTGGCTCGATTTCCGGTACCGGCTCGATAGGTATGACAGGAGTTGGGACCGGTTCTTCGATGATGGGAGGGACGTGAACAATCGTCGGTTCTTCTGCAATGGGTGCAGGTTTTGGCAGAAAACACGTCTGAGTGAAAAAGAAAAGAGTTATGCCTAGCACCATAATTAATGCTGTTATCAGCACTACATGTGACATATCTTTTTTCATGATTACCCAGCCCTCGTGAAGAATAACAGAGCGTTGCCCTGTTATTTGGTGTACTTTATCGTAGCTTGATAGGTTACCCCGCTCTCCCGTGAGAGGTTTTCGGGCCAGGCGACCTTCTTGGTCACTGTTTTCTTTGCCAAGATATTCATGCCGTCGATGCCGGCAAGGGCTTCATTGCCTTGGAGGACAGCGATATTTCCTTTGCTGTCCCTCACCTCGAGGACTGCTGAGATCAGAAGCTGGTGGACCGTGCCCAAGTTGGAGAGGGTGACGGCGAGCTCAGGCTCTCCATTGTCATCTGTCGATGCGGCGACAGAACGCACCGCTACGTTCTCCACCACCCTACTGGGCAGCACGTACAAACTGGTAGTGTAGATGTACAGGAAGTTGAACATCCCCTTGTCGGTGCTCGCTCGACCTTGTGAATAGGGGATCTGCTCCGCCTTCAGGCGGAAGGAGAGCTCGTTGGTCACCGTCCTCGGTCCTCGGTACTGGACACGTACCACCCAGCTTGACTGCGGTGGGACTACCAGCTTGTTGGGGACGATGGAGAAGTATGCATCTGCGGCAGAGTTGATCTCATTTCCTTGGGCATCTTGATCGCGCACCAGTGCAGAGATCGAGATGGCGATGGAGTCATTGCTGTCATTGACAATCGTGTACGTCTTTGTACTCTCAGCTCCACTGGGTTGGAAGGACTGTTCCAATGGGGAAAACTGATAGGCACTGACTGAAAAAATCAGAACGGTTGCCACCAGCATGGTCATGATCACGCGTTTGAAGACTTGCATCGTCGGTTGGTTCATATTCATCTCTCTCATTTAAACACAGACAACTGTTTTGGACAGTGTAGTCTATCGGGGTTGATTCATCAAGACTGAAATCTATACCAGTCTTCAAGCTTTTGTCATCTGTTTAATTGCCTCATCAAGTGCTCCCTCAAAGATTGGTCGATTCAGCAGTACTATCTCATCAATATCCCCTCCAAGGCCATCGGCGACCCAGTCGAGCAGGACGCCGACGAGGCCATGTTTATAGAAGTTGACGATGGCCCGTACATTGGTTTCGGATACTCCGATGAGCACCGCTCGCTGCATCAACGACATCGAGAGTAGCTTACCCATCTCCCGAGTGAGATACTGGCCAAAGATATCGCGCCCCATACTGTTGAAGATGTTGATGGCCATCTGACGATTATCTATGAGGTAGGTGCACATCTGCCGGATTGCGTCCTCAGCACTGCTCTGGTTTGGGTAATCGGGGAACCTCCGGGAGAACTCGTTGCCCTCCTCGATGAAGAGCCAGTCAAGCAGGTCGTAGATGTCACGGAAGTGGTAGTAGAAGGTCTGCCGGTTCACCCCGCAACGAGCGACGATCTCCTTTACGGTGATCTTGTCCAGAGTCTTCTCCCCCATCAACGCCTTGAGGCTTCGGGCGAGCAAATGCTTTGTCGATGGTGCCATGTACTCTCCTCTCTGACAACACTGTAGGCCCAAATCCAGACCAACACAACACATATAGTACAAAATTATTTCACCCAATGCTACCAGTTTCCATTCATTGACAGAAGACCTGCATCTATGGTAACTTCACGACTGTCGGTTCACCGACACCGCACGGGCTGTAGCGCAGGGGTTTAGCGTACATGTCTGGGGGACATGGGGTCGACGGTTCAAATCCGTCCAGCCCGATAAAAGCTGCAAGGAATGCTCCTTGCAGCTTTGTTTTCCCTAGCGAACATATGATTCTCCATCAACTGTTTCCAGAATGGAAATGGTTCAAACAGAAGCTATCTGCACTATCAATCGCCTCTTCATCTATCTGAAATGAAGCTTGAGACCTTTGAGTTGAGTTCACTAAATCAAATTTGCCTATTTTCTCCGATCAAGGCCTAAAAGTGCCATAATAATTTATCAGAAGGAGGCGGTTCATCCCCACACCCGTGGGGAATACTGGTGCGCTGCAGAGGGCCTGGTCTATCCTGGCGGTTCATCCCCACACCCGTGGCGAATACAGGTCAGCGCCTTGCTCTTGGCGATATGGATCCGGTTCATCCCCACACCCGTGGGGAATACTCTATGGCTGAGGAGTATCCGGAGGTCCATGCCGGTTCATCCCCACACCCGTGGGGAATACGACACCAACCATTCGACAGTCACCCCAAAGTTCGGTTCACCCCCACACTCGTGGGGAATACTAGAGGTCGTCCCAGGTGAACGTGATCGTGTACGGTTCATCCCCACACTCGTGGGGAATACGTTAATGTTACTTTGATACTATTGATATAGCGCGGTTCATCCCCACACTCGTGGGGAATACCTTCTCCCAATGATCCTGAGCAGCCACTTCCGCGGTTCATCCCCACACCCGTGGGGAATACAGCTACCTCCACGGTGGTTTTGTCAAGCCATCCGGTTCATCCCCACACCCGTGGGGAATACTTGAGCTCGGCGGCATGGCTTTCGTTCTGTGCCGGTTCATCCCCACACCCGTGGGGAATACAACAAGTCCATGGTCCTCAGTGTAAATTGACACGGTTCATCCCCACACCCGTGGGGAATACGCATTGCGCACGTTGGCGAAGATCCGCCGGTGCGGTTCATCCCCACACTCGTGGGGAATACTACATCATTGATTGTCATGCACGCAGGGCATTCGGTTCATCCCCACACTCGTGGGGAATACCCAACAGGAAGGTCGTGGCGGAGCTTGGGAGGCGGTTCATCCCCACACTCGTGGGGAATACCAGACAAGATCGGCCCGATCCGTATCATAGCGCGGTTCATCCCCACACTCGTGGGGAATACGGAGGGGATGTTTTTTATTCTCGGTAACTCTACGGTTCATCCCCACACTCGTGGGGAATACATAGGCTTTCACTTCCGGAACATCCTTGTTGTCGGTTCATCCCCACACTCGTGGGGAATACACCAAGCCCAAGCGTTATGCCGATTATCACTTCGGTTCATCCCCACACTCGTGGGGAATACACACCGTTCTCGTCCACCACCTCGAAGGTCGGCGGTTCATCCCCACACTCGTGGGGAATACGAATTGGCAACGTATATGATGGCTTATGAAGACGGT
>Ga0265293_10005107_pt1 | contig 22316 bp, 12 predicted proteins | sample Munlanlewell138R_FD_192505 | JGI IMG/M metagenome (GOLD analysis project Ga0265293, IMG submission 192505) | Leachate microbial communities from a municipal landfill in Southern Ontario, Canada - Leachate well 138R | ecosystem: Engineered > Solid waste > Landfill > Unclassified | place: Canada... | reverse complement strand
CATCTCCTATGATTCCTATATCCCGGAGGTAACTCTCGCCGCAACACCGGGGGCATCCCGAGACTCCCATCTTGAGTTTTGCCGGCAGGTTCATGTCCTGGTAGAGTTCTTCTACCTCGATCCCGAGGCCCAGGGAGTCCTGTTTGCCGTATTTGCAGGTCACTGTCCCGGGGCATGCCTGAACGTAGTGAAGGCAGGGTGCTGTCGCCTGGCCCACGGTCATACCGAGTTCGTTCCAGATACTCTCGATATCCTCTTCTTTGATCCCCACGAGCACCATCCGTTGCCCTGAAGTCATCTTGATGACAGGGATATTGTAGCGCCTGACTACCTTGATGATGCTCTCCAGGTGCTCCGGGCTTACGATCCCTGCGGGGGTTCTCGGTACGATCGCGTATGACGCTCTATCTCTCTGGAGGATCGCTCCTCGGGGTCCGTCTTCCATAGTATGCCTCCTGTTTTTTCCAGCAGATTTAGATACGCTGGATATGATTCAGCCTATGTTCTCTGGAGATAAAAGGGTGCCGTCGTTCCTGTGAGCTGCCCGTTCAGGGATTCCCTGCATGGCTCTTTTTCTCGCGAGCGGGGATGCGGGGGGTACATGGTTACCACCAGGAGCACGGCGTTTGTAGCGAACATGGGGGCCGGCCGGCGGTGGGTACGGTGGTAGCGAGAGAAGAGGCGCCGGCAAGCCCCCGGGTGATGTGCGGGTCGATCACTCCCGCGCTTCTGAACCCGCTGACCCTGCCTTGATCTCCTCAAGCGCCGCCATCACAGCATCCACGTGCCCCTTCACTCTCACCTTCCGCCAGACGGCGACGACCGTCCCCTCTGGGTCGATGATGAACGTGCTCCGCTCGACACCCATGTACTCCCTCCCGTACATCTTCTTTGGCACCCAGGCGCCGTAGGCCTCGATCGCCTGGCGGTCGGGGTCTGAGAGGAGGCGGACCGTGAGGTCGTGCTTTGCGATGAACCGCCTGTGGCTCGCGGTAGAGTCCGGGCTGATCCCGAATACCGGCGTCTCCTCCCGGATAAACGCCTCCATGGCGTCAGAGAACGACCGGGCTTCAAGGGTGCATCCCGACGTGTTGTCCTTCGGGTAGAAGTAGATGACCGCGTAGGCGCCCCGCAGGTCTGCGAGGCAGACCGTCTCTTCGTCCGCATCCGGGAGGCAGAAGTCCGGTGCCGGCATGCCGGCTTCGAGTTTGCTCATGGGGAGTGGTTTTCGCCCTGGGGGTAAAAGGATGCCGGGGGGGCCGGATGGGTGTGGTGAGATGGATAGGGTTATAGTAACCGAACAGCAACGCAAAGAGCATCCAGGCACTCTGATGGGGTTTTGGGTCACTATCCGGCATACAGTGTGGTATCAGAGGGAGAAGATGGATCGTGCTACGGAGAAATGCTACAGACTGGTATAACAAGGAGATTGATCTTCACAGGTCAGGGGATTATGAGAAGACGATCCAGTGCTACGACCGGACACTGGAGATCGACCCGGGATTTTCCATAGCACAGAGCCTTAAAGACCTCGCATACCTCCATCTCATGAGCAATGGGCGCAGGTTATAGCGGTGGTCGCCCGACTGAACGAGAAACTTGCCGCTGATGTCATCTTCCTGCACACAGGATCCCGATACTCCAGGAGCGATCAGTTTGCGCTCAGGAAGATCGAGGCGTATCTCTCCGCAACCCCGGGATCGATCGTGGGTTTGTCGGCGTCCAGCCACTCATAGAACCCCGACATATAGGGTGCAGGTGTCCGCCGGCCCTGAAAGACCAGATCCCCGGCGGCGTTCCGGATGAATTTCAGGTACTTCTCCTTTCCTTTCACCTTGAAGTATATGACTGGTGTGTACGCGGGGATATCAAACGCGATCACCACCCTGCTGAACCGCCGGCTTACGTCACCGGTATGCAGGACGGTATCTTTTATCCGGATCATTCTATTGCGTAGCAACGTTTTGATGCCGGCTTCCTCCAGTCTGCCCAGCATGATCTTTTTTGAGAGCGGGTTGATGGCCGGCGATATCGAATCGATCCCGTCCCCGCTGTGGGAGAGCAGGGTTTTGACGACCGCATCCCTGTTCCGGTCGTGGATCTCTTTGTAGTCGAAGGGAGCCCTGTTGTGAATGCTGGTAAGATCGATCCGCTTCGGGTGCGGAATAGATTTTTCCGGGCGTCTCCGTAACGATCCCTCGTAGATGAGGATCCGTATATCCTCGATGGGGTCGGTGATCAGGATGAGATTGTCGGGCGTCTCTGCGATCCTGCGGATGCTTTCATACCCGGAGATGTCCACCGACGAGACCAGGACGAAGGGCACGGTCTCCTGCCCGAGCAGGGTGGCGAGCAGCCTCTTCTTGTAGCGGATCTCCTCGTAAAACGCCTCCAGCTCCATCGCTGAGGTGATCGCCTCGACAAAACCCATGTTTCCCTGGCCATCCATAAACAGGAGATCCATCTCGGCGATGTTCTGCCCGTTTCCCCTGACAGTCAGGTTCCCTCGCTCCGAGTAGTAAAATCCGTTCTGCCCGGGGCGCATACCGACGGGATGTGCCGGCGCATCGGCACCCTTTCCCACGATGGATCGTATCCGGTCGGTCCTGAGGGAGAGATCCAGCATGATCTCGTAGACGAGGAACTCGTACCAGAGTCCCTCGGATGTGCGCTGGAGCACGTAGTCATCCGAAAAGAGGGCGTGTTTTTCAGCATACCCGAGATGGCGAAGGGCTCTTCGTGCAATCCCTTCGTCGAAGAAATCCCGGGGAAAATGCTCATTGAGCCAGTCCAGGACACCCCTGCTCATATGATAGGATGGCGCCGGCGCTATATTACTATTTTCGCCAGGCCGGCCCGTGCGGGGCGGGTAGTGTTCTAAAGAAGAACCGGTTAGAGAGAGACACCCGTCATGAGTGCAGGTTATTGCTCAACACAAATGCCGGGGTAGCGTAATGGATGAGGTTTTGGTTCAAGCGTGCCAGTCTGTTTTTCATGAGGTGTTACCTGGAGGCCGGGCAAATTAAATAGATTGGTTATGATATCAGACCCCAAAAATGGGAAGGACAGACCAGAGAGGGAGGGGTGAGGTAACCGGGAATCCCCGGGGACACACGGACTTACCGGCGCTCACTCGCCGAATTTCTCATTCCACTCGTCATATCTCTGGAGGTCAGATCTGGTTATCGGTGGCCTGATCTTCTCAAATGCATCCTCGAAGTCGCCGGCCCGGAGCCCGCGCACCTTCAGGGAACGCTCCTTCAATTCATCGAACGGCAGCTCGGCGAGATGGTGAAGGTTGGTATTCTCTTCGCGGATCATATGCCAGATCGCCTGCTGGCAGAGGTTCTGGATGTCGCGCCCCGAGTAGAGGTTCTCCACACAACGCGCTCCCAGGGCATCGAGATCGAGGGATGAGCGGTCGAGATCTTTTGTGTGGATCTTCAGGATCTCACAGCAGGCCTCGGAGTCAGGGAGCGTCACATAGATCCGCCGTGGGAACCGGGAGAGCACCGCGGGGTCGAGATCCCAGGGGGTGTTCGTGGCTGCGAGGGTGAGCAGGAGCTGCCCGCTCTTTTTGTCCTGCAACCCATCCAGCTCGGTGAGCAGGGTCGAGAGCAGCTTTCGTGTTGCTTCGCTTGTATCGCCGCTCCGGGATTGGCTGAGTGCGTCGAACTCATCCACAAAGACGATAGACGGAGAATGCACCCGCGCCGCCGAGTAGAGTCCTGAGACGAGCTTTGAGGATTCGCCGAAGTATTTTGAGAGAACACGGTCTGCCTTGACGTCGAAGAAGGTCGCATTGAGGCTGCCGGCGGCTGCGGCCGCAAGCAGGGTCTTGCCGGTGCCGGGCGGGCCAAAGAGGAGGATACCCTTCCAGGGCTTGATCGACTCAGGCTTGCTCAGGCCGGCGATCACGATCGTCTCCATCATCAACCGCTTGACATTCTCAAGGCCCCCGATATCGCCCCATCTCACCGGGGTCGTTGCTATCAGGGATTCGGCATAGGTCAGGAACTCGTTCTCTTCACCCCCTGCCGTCTCCACAACCTTTCCGCTCCCTCTCGCTTCTACCTGGTTTGCGATCGATCTCCACTCCTGGGCACGTCTCATGTAGATCTCGCGCTGTCCGGGAGAAGACCGGGCAATCTGCTCCAGCAGCCCTGCGCACTCCAGAGCCTTTGCCCGGGCATTTCTGGTATCACCGCGCTCATCCGCTGCTCTGTACTCCTTAATGGCTCTCTGCAGCATCGAGTTTAATGCACCTGTCAGGTCCACTTTCATGCCTGAAACCCCCTCAAATCCCTATACATAACGGAAAGCCGCCTATCACAACCGGATCCTGGAATCAGGGTTTATTCATACTCCCAGCGGTCTGTGTCGAGACTCACATCGGCAGGGTCGAGGGATCCGTCCTTCACTGCCCTGATCACGCCGAGGATATCATCGAGATCCTCATCATCCTCCACGCCGACTGACATCGCGCTTGAGGTCATCTGTGTGATCGTCGTGATGAGATCGCTTCTGTTCTGCCCTTCAAGATTCTTCTTGATGAGCCAGTCTTCAAGCGCGTCAGGTTCCAGGTCTTTTACGTGGTTCCATACCCCGGCAGACTTCAGATCTGCTTCGTGTTCCTTGAGGATGAGAATATTCGAGACCGCCCTGAGTTCTTTATCGAGCTGGGCATGGGCAGCGAGCTTCATATCCTTCTTCTGGGAGAGGGTCTTGATCCGGCGCGCAAGACTGATCTCTTCGTTTTTAGAGAGAGGAGAACGTGCTTTCTCAAGCAGGAGCGCGATCTCTCCATCTACTCTCTTTGCTTCCGCGGCGACCTCGTCGATCCGCCGGGTCAGCTGGATCTCCATGATACGGAGATCCTTTGGATTCATCGAATCAACGGGGTTTTTTGCCCCAAAAAGGCGAGAGAGGAGACCCATGGCTCTTCCTCAAATCTCCCTCTCCTCAAGATCTTTCTCGATAGACAGCATCTCCTCACCCTCCTCCAGGTCCATGGTTCCGGCCTCGATCTGGCTCCAGGTATCCAGCAGCTGCTTCTCAGTCTCGTCCTCAGATGTCTGGAAATCAGCGATCTGCATCTCAAAAACCTGGTTGAGGCTGTCGAGCACATTCTCAAAAGCTTTCCCGGAGAGGTTGACATTGATCAGAGCACTTTCAAACTGTTCAGGAGGGATATGAGTGATCTTATCCCAGAAAGGGGTATTCTTCAGTTCTTTCTCGAATCGCTTGATCACGACGAGGTTTGAGACGAACATGAACTGCTTGTGCATCGCCATGAATTTTTGCGTCTTGAGCTGAACCTCCATATCGATCTGTTTGATCTCCTGAGCAAGCATCTTCTTCTTCAGGAGGTCTGCCCCGACACCCTCCTGGAACCGGGTCTTCTTCTCCTTTTCGAGTTTGTTGATCTCTTTGCGCGCACGTTCAATCTGGTTTTTTAGTCGGATTTCCTCTTCCTGAAGCTCACGAACTTTTAATTTATCAACAGGGTTCCTTCTGAACGCATCCCAGAAACTCATAGGCTCTCTATCGAGAATGAGACATCCAATCATATAAATATATCTCCAAATTGGATATGAGTTTAAAAAATATCCGAAATGGAGAAAGTGCTATATAGGCAAAATTCTAAAATGAGACATCAATGGAGTATCTCCTGGTTGTAGATTACGGATCTGATGCAGAGAGAAAACGTATAGACTATGCAATTGAACGGTGGGGGGACAGAGCAGAGATTTCCAAGCCAAAGGGGATGGCGATAGTCTTTAAGGGAGCAAACATCGACGAATTTCTTGAAGACCTCTATTCCCGCCTTGATGGTGACAGAAGAAAGATCGAGGTCTACCGGATGGAGGAGTACCACCCGGAGGTAGAGGAGAAGACGAAGAGATTGCGTTATGAAAGCAAAGAGATGGTCGATGTCCTCGAAAAGTTCCTCTCCTACCTGATGAGCAAGATCAATGCAGGTTATGACTACCGATCAGGGAATACGAAGAAGTACTCTGTTACTACAAAAAAAGGGCAGGCATCCGTTGAGATTACCCTGAAAGGTAACGGAACTACGGATGTTTTGATCACCGTCATGGGCTATGGAGAGGTCGTGGAGTTTCTCGCGAGGAAGATCGACGAGGAGATGGAGGTATTTCTTGGAGATGATTAGATGTTTGGAGAAGGAGATATCGAGTGTACTAAGGAGTTATTATTGCCTGCAAAACGTGTTTTGAAGGCCGGGTCGCAGATCAAATACGAGGCGTTTGAACGAAGGATCGAGCTCTGGAACAAGATCCGGACGAACTTTGACAGTTACCAGGATGGAGAATGCGGCACCTTCCTGAATGATCTGGATTCCCATTTCCGTTCCCAGTTTGATGCCGCTCTCGTCGCCCTCGCGGTCAGTATGAAGGCTAATGGGGAGTCATTTAGTGCTACGAGGATCTTCTCTGATGATGAGCTCGGACTCTATGAGAGGATTGAGCGCTATAACACCTTCGAACTCCTGACCGTAAACGACATCAAAAAGAAGCTCATCCGGCGGGACGAAAACCTCCTTGCGCTGCTCCATGACTATTACGTCGATATGGATTCCTGGGTCGATATGTCCCTTGAGGATTCCGATATTCGCCTGACGCTCCGGGGCTACCTGAAGGGGCGGTGGGGGGGTTACAAGGGCAAGGTCAATGCGGCAGTCGCCGAAGCGGTGACCGAGCTGGACTGGCTGGGAGGCCTGATCGCCACCTGGAAGGATGAAACACAGGAGGCCATGGCGTCTGCCGGCAAGATTGCGGAAGATGCCAGGGCGGCCCGCGACGACCTGGATGCACAGGAGAGAGCACTCAGGGAGGCGGAGGAGGCCCTCAAATCCCGGGAGCAACAGATCGAGGCTGCTATGAGAGCATGGAATGACGACGGGCAGGGTGGCCGGAGCAGGTACGTCAGTGCCGGCGAGGCGATGCAGTATGAACTGACCTTCATCGGGAGGATGGAGACAAAGATCGGGGATTCTCCGGTGATCGAGGGGAGGACGTTCCGCGTGGAGGGTATCGAGGAGAGCAAAGAAGCCTCCCCGGGGCACGCCGGTGAGGCCGGGAGGAAGGCGCTACCCGAGAACCGCTCCCTCACTATCCGTCTCGTGGAGAAGAAACTTCTCGGAAGGAGGAAGGAATACGCCTTCAATGCACGCTTTGCGTCGCGGGTGGAGAGGTATGCCGGCCAGGGTTACGATTGTGACCCCCTCGGCCTTGATGATGTGACGGTCATACTCTCTGATATGCGGGACCGGGCGCGCTCCGGCGCGGTTCCAACCGTTCTCTACCTGGCATCCCCGACCGGATTTGAGCGCCGGGTGCGGGATTTCATCGACAGTGAGGAGTTCCACCGCAATTTCATATCAAAGTACCTCTCCCTCCTCCTCCTTGACATGGAGACCGGAGATCTCGCCTTCAACCCGGCCGATGAGACCGCACAGGCCTTCTCCGGCATCTGCGAGCTGGAGATCGATTCTGAGAGGAGGGGAAGGGTCAGGCTCGACGTGAGAGGGGCTATGCGTGATGCCCTGGAACGGCGGGATTATGTCGTCCTTGGCGATATTCAGAGAGCTCTGGGGAACGATCCACTGGTGAAGTCTGCGTTCTATGATTGTTCTGCCGATATGGATGGCGAGGTTAAGTTCATCGAAACCCTCGGTTTGGTGATGGATACACGGAGAATCAAGGGAATTTAGTGAAGAAGTCTGAAGGCGGGAAAACTAAATAGGTAGTGTTATGATACTCGAACGGCAATGCAAGGGCATCGGGCATCCTGGCAGGGTTCCGGGGTATCTATCCGGCGTACGCTATGGGATAAGAGAGAGGAGATGGGTCCGTGGCATGGGGTAGATTTGCGCTATGGAGAGGTGCGGTATGAGAGGTGCGGTATACTGGTATAACAAGGGCGTTGATCTTCACAGATCGGGAGATTATGAGAAGGCGATCCAGTGCTACGACCGGGCACTGGAGATTGACCCGGGATATACTAACGCATGGAACAATAAGGGCCTTGCGCTCAGGAAACTTGACCGCTACGCCGAGGCGATTCAGTGCTACGATCATGCACTGGAGAGGGATCCAAAAGATGCTGGCACATGGAACAATAAAGGCCTTGTGCTCAGGAAACTTGGCCGCTACGCCGAGGCGATTCAGTGCTACGACTGGGCACTGGAGATTGACTCGGGATATACTAATGCATGGAACAATAAGGGCCTTGCGCTCAGGAAACTTGGCCGCTACGCCGAAGCAATTCAGTGCTATGACCGGGCACTGAAGATAGATCCGGGATATACTAACGCATGGAGCGGTAAAGGCGTCGTACTCAGTAATCTCGACCGCTACGCCGAAGCGATTCAGTACTACGACCGGGCACTGGAGATTGACCCGGAGTATACTAACGCATGGAATGGTAAAGGCGTCGCACTCAGTAATTTCGACCGCTACGCCGAAGCGATTCAGTACTACGACCGGGCATTGGAGATTGACCCGGAATATACCAACGCATGGAACAATAAAGGCAATGCACTCGACGACCTCGGTCGCTACGCCGAGGCGGTTAAGTGCTACGACCGGGCACTGGAGATAGACCCAGGATATACTAACGCATGGAATGGTAAAGGCGTCGCACTCAGTAATCTCGACCGTTACGCCGAGGCGATTCAGTGCTATGACCGGGCACTGGAGACTAGCCCAGGATACACTAACGCATGGAACAATAAGGGCCTTGCGCTCAGGAAACTTGGCCGCTACGCCGAGGCGATTCAGTGCTATGACCGGGCACTGAAGATAGATCCGGGATATACTAACGCATGGAGCGGTAAAGGCGTCGCACTCAGTAATCTCGATTGCTACGCCGAGGCGATTCAGTGCTACGACCGCGCGTTGGAGAAAGACCCCGAAAATGCCAGCACATGGAACAATAAAGGCCTTGCGCTCAGGAAATTTGGCCGTTACGCCGAGGCGATTCAGTGCTACGACCGGGCATTGGAGATAGACCCAGGATATACTAACGCATGGAGTGGTAAAGGTGTCGCACTCAGTAATCTCGACCGCTACGCCAAGGCGATTTTGTGCTACGACCGGGCACTGGAGATAGACCCGGGATATACTAACGCATGGAGTGGTAAAGGTGTCGCACTCAGTAATCTCGACCGCTACGCCAAGGCGATTTTGTGCTACGACCGGGCACTGGAGATAGACCCGGGATATACTAACGCATGGAACAATAAAGGCAATGCACTCGACGACCTCGGTCGCTACGCCGAGGCGATTTTGTGCTACGACCGGGCACTGGAGATAGACCCAGAATATACTCTCGCAAAAAACAACAGAGAGTGTGCATTGAAAAAGAAAGATACAGCTCCAAAAAACACCGATACATGGAACAGTAGAGGCACTACGCTCAAGAACCAGGGCCGCTACGCCGAGGCGATCCGGTGTTATGATCGCGTACTGGAGATAGATCCGGAATATGCCAGCGCATGGTTCAGTAAAGACAATGCACTCGACGACCTCGGGCGTTATGGCGAGGCGATCCAGTGCTTCGACCGGGCACTGGAGATAGACCCAGAGGATACTTTCACGAAAAACGCTAGAGACGATGCATTGAAAAAGAAAGCTGCGGCTGCAAAACCAGATATCTCAATAACACTGAGCCACACCTCTCTCTACGCAAACGAATGGGATAAGATTGAGCTGACGCTTCTCAACACCGGGACCGCTCCTGCCTCCGGCATCACCCTCTCGTTCTCCGACGATGTCGAGACCCGGCTGCTCAGGCCGGTCGATCTTGCGGCCGGAGAGAGTATGACGGTTGAAGTGGGCATCAGACCCAGAGCAATGGGGAAGATCCCCCTTGAGATTACTGCCCGGTACAGTGACGCCAGGGGCCGGGCCTATGAACAAACCACATCGTTCTGGCTCTCTGTGGTGCCCCGGAGCGACTCACCCGGCTCCCCCCTCTCGTCGTCTATCCCACGCCCAATGACGCCAAAGAGCCTGCCACCGGAGATAGTAGAGAAGTATGTTGCTTCTGAGTTCATAGGGAGAGGTGGATTTGCCAGGGTCTTCAAGGTGCAGAAGTCGGATGGTTCATGGGTTGCTCTCAAGATACCTATCTCGCTGGATGAAGCAACGGGCAGGTCGTTCATCGCCGAACTTCAGAACTGGACTTCGCTCATCCACGAGAACATTGTCCGGGTCAACGACTACAATATTTTGCCGCTTCCGTACTTCGAGATGGAACTCTGCGACGGGACATTGGCAGAGCTCGAAAAACCAGTTCCCCCCGATCATGCAGCGTGGTTGATCTTCAACGCCTGTGAAGGCTTGAAATACGCCCATGCCAGATCCATCGCTCACCGGGATCTCAAACCGCAGAACATCATGCTGGTTGATGGCGTGCCCAAGGTGGCCGACTGGGGCCTCTCGAAGGTGATGACGGAGTCGAAAACTACCACCGTCGCGGGCGGATTTACAGCCTACTACGCAGCCCCTGAACAGATCGGCAACAAACCAAAAGATCAGAGAACCGATATCTGGCAGATCGGGGTGATCCTCTACGAGCTCGTCACCGGCAAGCTGCCGTTTGCCGGGGAGAGCATGATCGAGATCGGGATGGCGATCGCGACAGAGGCGCCGGAGCGGCCAGGTGCGGTTCACCCCGGTGCAGAGCCGCTTGATGAGATCATCCAGAAGTGCCTTGAGAAAGACCCGGCGCAGCGGTATCAATCAGTGGCCGATCTCCAGAAGGATCTCACAGCGTACCTGAAGATGAACTACGCCGAGTCTTTGAAGGAGAGCATTCGGACAAATGATCTCTCCCGGTCGGCCTACTACTGCGGGGATCTCGTGTTGATCAGCATGAAGATCGGTGACCTGGTGGCCGCATACAAGTATGCGAGCGATCTCGCGAGATATGCCGGCGGGACGACGCAGGCACAGGCAACCGAGCTCGCCGGTCAGATCAGGGCGAGGGTCGAGATGGGGGCACAGGAGCTCCCGGGCGAGCTGGTCCAGAGGGCTGAGGTGATTGTGCACCGGGTGAGGGTGCGGTGAGGAGGTTCTGTAAAGGGAACCTATTGGAATCACTATCTATGGGTGAGACACTGGTAGCCGCCTTGCTATAATCATATCCGTATGAAAATGCCCCTCTCTTCCTGAGTGGCTTGAGGAGGATCAGTGCATGGTATGTCGTGGTGGAGAAGATACGGGCCGGGGTCTGTTTTGCGTCCTGACCAACCTGAGACACCGGAAATAACCTCACAAAGGCGCGAGATCGTCTCTGTTCCTGATCCGTAGAGTAGCCTAATAGCGGCATGTTTATCATACACTACAACAGATAGTCGTCAGTTTGCGGAGGAGGGCTTTTGCCGGTTTAGTCTTCTTGATTTGTGTTCAAGCCTCCTGCAGGCCGCTGCCTGCAAATCCAGCCCCTTTCCGGGAACGCACCTGTGCAGTATGAGGGTGGCATCATGACCGGGCAGAGGGTATCTCTAAAGATTGTCGCTGTGGTGCTCCTGGTTGCGCTGGTTGCTATGCCGGCTGTTGCGGGACGGACTATTAAAAGTGGTGACACAATCTATACCGGCGAAGAGGGTCTTAACTTCATAGGTTTTGGTGCACTTGGGATAAACCAGACCTCCGGCATGCTGGTTCACTACGCCGATCCCACAGCAGGGTTGGTTGACAAGACTATTTTTATATACAACGTGGCAAACTTCGAGTTGATTCCTGCTGATGTTGGAACAGCGATCGGTTTCTATTATATATTTCCCAGCGGATTTCCGGATCTTCATCCGGCTAATGCTACCGGGTACGTCAATATCAAGAAACCTGAAGTGGAACTCGACGTTGTGTTGAGTAACTCGCGGTCGGACTCCATAAGCGGCAAATCCATTGCCCGGAATGACTCGTTGGAGTTCAAATTAGCAAACAATCTGGTCGGTCTACCGGGTGCCACCATGAACATTGAGGTCACCCTGCCTGATGATAGGGTGACGACCCAATTTGGTGGTCAAACGTTGAGCAATATTCCTGTTAACGGATATACTGTGTATAAAGGTGCTATCGACCTGACGGATGCCCCGCCGGGAACTTATACTGCTGTGGCAAAGTGGCCCAGCACCTCTGACTTCTATGGCAAGGGCTTTGATTCCAATGTAGTAACCTTTGAAGTTGTTGCATTGATTGCCGGTTCTCTGAATGTCTGGTCCACCCCATCTGGAGCGAGTATCTACATAGATGGCACATACAAAGGCGCTACGCCACTCGTGGTTTCAGGGCTATCGGAAGGGTCGCGCCAGGTCAGACTAACCAAGAGTGGTTATAGTGACCATACACAGACTGCCATCATAGCAGCCGGGAAAACAACCAATCTATCAGCAAACCTCTTCCCCGTTCCCACGCCCTCTCCGTCAGCCGGCTCCCTGGATGTCCGGTCCACCCCTACCGGGGCGAATATCTACATAGATGGCACATACAAAGGCGCTACGCCACTCGTGGTTTCAGGGCTATCGGAAGGGTCGCACCAGGTCAGGCTAAGCAAAAGTGGTTATAATGACCATACGGAGACAGCCTTCATAACAGCTGGTAAAACAGACACTATTTCAATAACCCTCTTACCCCCTACCCCCCTCCCTACCACACCCCCTACCTCCCCTAGAGGAGGCACTTCCAGCGGCTCCCTGGATATCAGTTCCACCCCTACCGGGGCGAGCGTATACATAGATGGCACATACAAAGGCGGTACACCACTCGTGGTTTCAGGACTATCGGAAGGATCTCACCGGGTCAGGCTAAGCAAAAGTGGTTATAATGACCATACGCAGACTGTCTTCATAACAGCCGGGAAAACAACCATCGTATCAGCAAATATTCCCCCTATTCCCCAGATTACTATGCCCCAGGTTATCGCCTCCCTGGATGTCCGGTCCACTCCTACCGGGGCGAGTGTATACATAGATGGCACATACAAGGGCGTTACGCCACTCATGATTTCAGGACTATCAGAAGGGTCGCACCAGGTCAAATTAAGCAAAAGTGGTTATAGTGACCATACACAGACTGTCTTCGCAACAGCCGGGAAAACAACCATTGTATCACCAACTCTCATCAGTAATCGCCCGTCAACCGGAGCCCTGAATGTCAAATCCACTCCCTCCGGAGCGAACGTATACATAGGTGGCACATACAAAGGCATTACGCCACTTGTGGTTTCAGAACTCTCAGAAGGATCTCACCAGGTCAGATTAGCCAGAGGCGGTTATTACGACCATACGCAAACAGTCTCCATAACAGCAGGATATACAGCCACCGTTTCACCAACTCTCTCACCTCGGTCACCAGATCCTCCTAAACAATCACCCGCCACCACGTTTTTTTGGCTGATCGCAGCTGCAATCGTGCTTTCTGTAGGTGGCTTCATCTACACAAGAAAAAAGCGAGGCGCTCAAACAGCTGGGCCCAAAGCTGACGCAACTCACTCATCTAACGCATCTGCTGGTTATGGCACCGGGCATGTGCCTCCCCCCGATGCAATAACTCCCCGGGGTAAGGCCGGCGTCTCAGATCAGAAAGGCAGCAACCTCACTCCCGGAAACTCAGTCACTGACGTTGTTTTGCCTGACGGGGGATCTGCCGCATCGACCGCAAAACCGGAGATCTCCATAACACTGAGTCATACCTCCATCCATGCCGATGAGTGGGATAAGATCGGGCTGACACTGGTCAACGCTGGCACAACCCATGCTTTTGACATCACCCTCACGTTCTCTGGCGACTTTGATACCGGACCGATCCAACCGGTTAATCTGGCGCCTGGAACGAGTACAATTATCGAGGCAGGCATTAAACCAAGAGCAAAAGGAAAAGTGCCACTGGAGATCATCGTCCGATACCGCGACGCTGAAGACCAGACCTATAAACAGACCACATCATTCTGGCTCCAGGTGGAACCTCAAAGCGACTCTCTCCCACCCGACTCTCCTATCCCATCATCGATCCCGCGCCCAATGACACCGAAGAGTCTGCCTCAAGAGATGGCAGATCGATACACTGCCTCTGAGTTCATAGGGAAAGGTGGATTTGCCAGGGTCTTCAAGGTGCAGAAATCGGATGGTTCGTGGGTCGCCCTCAAGATCCCGATCTCTCTCGATGCCGCTACGGGCAGGTCGTTCATCACCGAACTCCAGAACTGGACAACGCTCGTCCACGAGAACATCGTCCGGGTCAACGACTACAACATCATGCCGTTCCCATACTTTGAGCTGGAACTCTGTGACGGAACCCTGGCAGAGCTCGAAAAGCCAGTCCCACCCGAACATGCAGCGTGGCTGATCTTCAGTATCTGCGAAGGGCTGAAATATGCCCACGCCCGCGGCATCCTCCACCGCGATCTCAAACCGCAGAACATCATGCTCCGGGACGGTGTCCCGAAGATCTCCGACTGGGGTCTCTCAAAAGTGATGATGCAGTCTGGAACTACCACTACCTCAGGCGGGTTCACAGCATACTACGCTGCTCCTGAACAGATCACCAATAAGCCCAAAGATGAACGGACCGATATCTGGCAGATCGGGGTGATCCTGTACGAATTAGTCACCGGCAGACTGCCGTTTACCGGGGAGAGCATGGTTGAGATCGGGATGGCGATCGCGACGAAAACACCTGAGCGGCCGGGCGCGGTTCACCCGGACGCAGAGCTGCTTGACGGGATCATCCAGAAGTGCCTGGAGAAAGATCCGGATCAGCGGTATCGGTCGGTGATCGACCTCCAGAAGGATCTCACAGCGTACCTGAAGATGAATTACATAGAATCCTTGAAGGAGAGTATCCAGACAAAGAATTTCCAGCGCTCAGCCTATTATTGTGGAGATCTTGTGTTGATCAGCATGAAGATCGGCGACCTGATGGCCGCATACAAGTATGCAAACGATCTCGTGAGTTACTCAACCGGTGAGGCACGAAAACAGGCAATCGAACTCGCCCGGCAGATCAAGGCAAGGGTCGAGATGGGGGCACAGGAGCTCCCGGGCGAGCTGGTCCGGAAGGCCGAGGTAGTCGTGCACCAGATCAGAATGCAGGGATGAAGTTCTGTACAGAAACCCTCCTGAATCGCTGCTTGCCGGCAGGATCTCTCCAGTAACTACCCTTTTTGAATCTCTCCCGGGAGTCCCCCGCCTCCTGTATGAAGTCACCAATCTCTTTACATCTTCATATTTTCCCGTTCAATATTCTTGCAGAGCATCTCCAGCATATCAATGCGGTCACTCTGGATCGAGATGCCTTCGGCGATCATATACTCAATTCCCCGGCATGCCTGATCCAGATCCTCCTGGTATGCTTTTGTGAGGTATCCAAGGTCAGTCAGGGCATAGAGAAGCTCCCTCCGGTTATTAGCCCGGGCATGGATGAGGACGAGTTCTATGGTTACGCTCACCAGTCTCAGTGTCAGATACCGGATCTCATCGGGGTTCGTACTGACCAGAAGGCTCTCCTTTAGCTCCTCGGTCACCCTGTCAAGGGTGAGTGATTCAAGATCTGTGATGGCATTGAGAGCATCGATAAACTCCTCAACGGATTGGAAACGATCCTCTTTCTTCCTGGCTATGAGTTTCTCAAAGATACCGTCGTAGAGCCTGAGGGCTGGATCGTGGATAGAAGGGAGAATTATCCGGGTTTTGCCCGACAGGATCATGCCGAAGAGGGCCGTGGGTGACGATCCCTCATAGGGCATTTCACCGGTCAGCAGTTCGTAGAAGATCATGCCGAGGAGGTAGATATCCGTCCTTGCATCGGGCTTACCAAACGTCGCCGGGTCAATCTGTTCCGGTGCAGCATAGAGCGGGCTGAAACCAACCTGCATGGAGAGGGAGTTCCTCGCTCCGATCCCGGCAAGCCCGAAGTCGGTAATCTTTGGGTTTCCCTCATCATCGAGCAGAATGTTCTGGGGCTTGAGATCCAGGTGGTAAATACCTTTGTCGTGAGCGTAGATCAGGCCGTCGGCAATACTCCGGATGAAATCAAAAGCCAGCGCAAAAGGGATGGGTTTTGGGAGATCAGCCAGATCTTTAACGTGCATATCCCCGTCAGTATACCCGCCGACGTACTCCATCTCGATCAGGGGCACCGGGTAGATATCTGCGTGGTAGAGGGTGACAATATTCGGGTGGCGAAGGTTGTACCAGGCGGCGACCTCTTTGATGAAGAGACTGCTGTTTTTTTCATCTATCTGCGGAACTTTAACGGCCACAATCTCTTCGTCTGAGCGGCGCCGTGCCTGATACACCCTGGCAAATCCTCCTCTTCCGATCAGGCGCATCTGTTCGTATCGTGATGCAAGTGTATCCGGACCGGAGTCGGGCCATGTAGTTGTCGCTGGAGGAGAAGTCTCTTGAAGCTTCGCCTTCAGTACTTTGATTCGGCTTTTCGCTTCATGGAGGCGTGGTTCTGCAGCGAGTGCCTTCTGATAACACTCCATTGCCTGAGCCAGTGCTCCGGTATTGGCATAAATATCCCCTTTCATGAGCCAGGGTTTGCCGAGAGTGGAATTGAGGGCAATAGCACGATCATAGCAGGAGAGGGCCTCAGTATAATCGCCCATGCGCTGGTATGTGGTTCCTTTACCATACCAGGGATAAGCAGGTCTTGTAGCCCTCTCAATCGCCCTATCATAACAGAGGAGGGCCTCGGCATAATCGCCCATATCCCTGAAGATGTTTCCCTTATCATACCACGGTCTATCAAGACGGGGATTCAGGGCCAACGCCCGATCCTGACATTCAATGGCTTCTGTATAATTCTTCATCCAGTAGAGGGCATTCCCCTTGCCATACCACAGGAACGGATCCGACGGATTCATGAGGAGGCCTGCATCATAACAGCGGATCGCCTCCTCCAGGCGCCCCCCTCTCTTGAACGCATCTCCCTTCTTTCTCCACTCATAAGCACTCTTTGCCATGGCAACCACCAGCATAGACAGTATTTTGGGTCTCCTCATGACGGAATTACTTTTATCAGCGGGACTGTGCTGATCCCGGTAGATGTGCCAGAAGATGCGCCCGGTGGTAAGATCTATACGTGAACACCGGGAAAGTGCTCTGTTTTCTCTGTAATTCGCCTGAACCCTGTTTCCCTGGTTGATCATTCATATTCCACCTCTAAATACTTTCTGTTGCAGTTCGTCTCCCGGCTGAATCATGCTGAATACTCACGTATTTCATGCAATATTGTGCTATAAACACTTCAAAGAGCATTTACCGGCCTGTCGGCATCTATTTACTTCGCCCGGCTTATCCTGCGGAGGTGGAGCGGGAAGGCCCCGGTAGTTCGCCAGGCCGGGTAGTAAGTCCAGAATCCTCAGCATCCAGTTGATACCGTGAATGAGAAACCGAAATATTCATGAGTTCTCGCCGACATCAGTTTGTTAATCCGTCGTCTCTCGCTTCAGCGATGAGAGGATCCTTCGTTAGCGCATAATTGTATGATAATCGGGGGTATCATGGCCTTATTCTGGAAAAAACCGGACAGAAGAGAAGCACAACGCTTGGTCGGTGAGGGGAAGAGAGCGCTTGATCCGCAGCAGAAACTGGCCTGCTTCGATAATGCCATTCGCGCTGACCCGGACTACGCGCCGGGGTGGAGTAACAAGGGTCATGTTTTGCTCGGTCTTGGGAAGCATGATGAATCTCTTGCGTGCTGCTCAAGAGCGGTCGAACTCAGCCCTGATTATTCTCATGCCTGGAATGCCCGTGGGGATGCACTGAAAAAACTGGGACGGCATGCCGAGGCAATAAAAAGCTACGAGAAAGCGATCTCGCTCAAGAAAGATTATGCGTATCCCTGGAACGGGAAGGGTGACGCTCTCAGGGAACTCGGGCAGTACAGTCAGGCGATTGCCTGCTATGATCGGGCGCTGAAGATCAAATCGTTTTCCTGGCCCTGGAATGGGAAAGGGATTGCACTCACCAAAATTGGGAGACCTGACGACGCATTGGCCTCTTTTGACCGATCGATCAGCATTTCGCCGGCGTTTGTCTGGCCATGGTACTATAAAGGCAGAGTTCTCGAAGAGCTCGGAAGGGTTCCGGAAGCTGCTCACTGTTACGGTATAGCTGTGAAGATCGATCCAGGACTTCGCGATGCACAGTTCCGGTTGAATAAGATCCGGGAGATAGTAGCTGATGAATCGGCAAAGGGAGATCAGAATCAATCTGTTCCGCGGTCTTCTCCTCCTGCAATGAGTGATTTCCAGAAAGAACTTGCAGCTCTCTTCTTGCGCACATTGGAGGAAGGGAAATCTTCAGTCACTGTCAATTCCGGCGAACTCCACCGCTCCCTGGGAGGCTACCCGGGCACAAATCATCGCATGCCGGTCTGCTGTGATGCTATGTACCAGGAGATGCGGGCGGGAGACCAGATTCTCAGTGCCCCGCCAAAAGGCAAAGGGGCCAGCCTGACGATCCAATACCTGCTGCCCAGGCCCGGGAAGGATATGCCGTCCCATCATGAGGTGCCGGTGGACAATGGACAGGGAATCCCTGCAAGCCTCGCGTCGCGTTACACGAAGAGCATGCTTGTAGGCCAGGGCGGGTTTGCACGTGTATTCAAGGCCGTGAGACGGGACGGGAGCATCGTCGCAGTTAAAGTCCCGGCAACACTCGATCCCTCGACAGGTAAAACGTTTATGGCTGAGATCCAGAACTGGGTGCATCTCGATCACCGCAATATCGTCAGGGTTATCGATTACAATATCTTACCCACCCCTTTCATCGAGATGGAATACTGTAGCACCTCGTTATCGACCATAGATAAGCCAATCCCTTCTCATGAAGCAGTCATGCTCATGCTCAACATCTGTGAAGGCCTGAAGTACGCTCATGCCAGATCTATCGCTCACCGGGATCTCAAGCCGCAGAATATCATGCTCCGAGACGGCGTCCCAAAGATTACCGACTGGGGGTTGAGCAAGGTTATATCAAATGCTTCGTTCTCCGTATCACCCTCGTTTACCGCTCACTATGCAGCACCTGAGCAGATCAGGGGCGATCAAAAGGATGAGCGTACAGATATCTGGCAGCTGGGGGTGATCCTCTACGAGCTCGTCACCGGCAGGCTGCCGTTCACCGGGGAGAGCATGGTCGAGATCGGGATGGCGATCGCGACGAAAACACCTGGGCGGCCGGGCGCGGTTCACCCCGGTGCAGAGCCGCTTGACGGGATCATCCTGAAGTGTCTGGAGAAAGACCCGGCGCAGCGGTATCAGTCAGTGGCCGACCTCCAGAGAGACCTCGCAGCATACCTGAAGATGAACTACGTCGAGTCCTTAAAGGAGAGCATTCAGGTAAGTGATCTCTCCCGGTCAGCCTATTACTGCGGGGATCTCGTTCTGATCTGCATGAAGACCGGTGACCTGGTGGCCGCATACAAGTATGCGAGCGATCTCGCGCGATATGCCGGCGGGGCGACGCAGGCACAGGCAACAGAGCTCGCCCGGCAGATCAAGGCGAGGGTCGAGATGGGGGCACAGGAGCTCCCGGATGAGCTGGTCCGGAAGGCCGAGGTGGTCGTGCACCAGGTGAGGGTGCGGTGAGAGGGATCCTGCGAGGATCTCAGTCTGCCGGGGAGATGCCGGCGGATCGCCTCCAGTAGCCATTTTCAGATGAACCTGAATGGGGGCTTTGCTTTTTATGAGATATTGCCTGGAGGCCGGGCAAACTAAATAGGTCGGTTATGATATTCAAACAGCAACGCAAAAACCACTGAACGCTCCGGATCTATCCGGCATATGGTATGATGTCAGGGGGAGGGAAAGGATTCATGTCACGGAGAGATGTTGTAAACTGGTATAACAAGGGCATTGGTCTTCACAGGTCAGGGGATTATAAGAAGGCGATCCGGTGCTTTGACCGGGCGTTGAAGATAGACCCTGAATATGCTTACGCATGGGGAGGTAAAGGCACTGCACTTGAGGGGCTCGGCCGCCACGATGAGGCTGTTCGGTGTTATGACCGGGTACTGGAGATCGACCCGGGAAGCATCGCTGCATGGAATAATAAAGGCCTTGCGCTCGCCGGCCTCGGTCGCCACGACGAGGCAGTCCGGTGCTACGACCGGGCGCTGGAGATAGACCCGGGGTATATCGGTGCATGGAATAACAAAGGCCTTGCGCTCGCTGGCCTCGGCCGCTACGATGAGGCAGTCCGGTGCTTTGACCGGGCACTGGAGATAGACCCGAAAAGCGCCGACACATGGTACAATAAAGGCTCTACACTCGCCGACCTCGGCCGCCACGAAGAGGCTGTCCGGTGCTACGACCGGGCGTTGAAGATTGACCCGAAATATGCTTACGCATGGGGCAGCAAAGGCCTTGCGCTCAGCTACCTCGGCTGCTACGACGAGGCGGTCCAGTGCTACGACCGGGCGCTGAAGATAGACCCTGGATATGCCGGCACATGGAGCAATAAAGGCTATGCACTCAGCTACCTCGGTCGCTACGACGAGGCTGTCCGGTGCTTTGACCGGGCGCTGAAGATGGACCCGGAGGATGCCGGCGCATGGTTTGGTAAAGGTTTTGCACTCACCTGCCTCGACCGCAACGACAAGGCTGTCCGGTGCTACGACCGGGCGTTGAAGGTAGACCCGGAATATGCCGGCGCATGGAACGGTAAAGGCGCTGCACTCGCCGGCCTCGGCCGCTACGGCGAGGCGTTCCGGTGCTTTGACCGGGCACTGAAGATAGATCCGGAAGACGCCGACGCATGGAACGGTAAAGGCTTTGCGCTCAGGAGCCTCGGCCGCCACGATGAAGCGATCCGGTGCTTTGACCGGGCACTGGAGATAGTTCCTGAAAACGCCGGCGTATGGTACAATAAAGGCTTTACGTTCAGCGCCCTGGGCCGCCACGATGAGGCGATCCGGTGCTACGACAGGACACTGGAGATAGATCCAGAAAACGCCGGCACATGGATCAATAAAGGCATTGCACTCGACGCCCTCGGGCGCTACAATGAGGCGATCCAGTGTTACGACCGGGCACTGGAGATAAACCCGGAATATGCCGGCGCATGGAATAATAAAGGCAATGCATTCAGGAGCCTCGGCCGCTATGATGAGGCTGTCCGGTGCTTTGACCGGGCGCTGGAGATAGACCCGGAAAACGCCGGTACATGGTACAATAAAGGCAACGCACTCGGGAAGCTCGATCGCTACGATGAGGCGGTCCAGTGCTATGACCGGGCGCTGGAGTTCGACCCGGAGGATGCCGGCGCATGGAATAATAAAAGCATTGCGCTCAGCAGCCTCGGCCGCTACGACGAGGCGGTCCCGTGCTATGACCGGACACTGGAGTTCAACCCGGAATACGCTTACGCATGGAGCGGTAAAGGCTTTGCACTCGCCGGCCTCGGCCGCCACGACGAGGCGATCCGGTGCTACGACCGGGCACTGGAGATCGACCCGGAAGTCGCCAGTACATGGTACAATAAAGGCGTTGCACTCGCCGACCTCGGCCGCCACGATGAGGCGATCCGGTGCTATGATCGTGCGCTTGAGATCGACCCGGGACTTTCCACGGCGCAGAGTCTTAAAGTGCATACCTCTACTCTGAAGCCGGGATCTTGATGCAGTGCGAGTTTCGCGAGGCGGGGGGGCTGCATGGTCATTCTCCACGCCCCTGCTGCAGGTTACACCACCCTGACGCCCATACATCAGGAGTACCCGGCTTGCGGGTGAGGAGGTTTTTCACTGTGTCTCGCGCGATCGGTCAATCCTGAGGTAAAAGACAGTTTTTCACAGAGGGTGAACCGGCGACATCTCCTCTCGTGTGCAAAAGATCACTCCAGGATCCGGTTCCGGAGTATCTCCCGGACCAGATCCCGGTATCGGCTCACGATCGGGAGATCATCCTGGAGTACCACGAAGACCTCGTCCAGATCCAGTCGGCAGTAGAGGTGGACCAGGACATTCCGAAAGCCCGCAAGGTCCGAGAGCTGGATTGCAAGATCTTCCGGGATCAGCCCTTCATCAGAGAGGATGGCGAAAGACTCCCGGTAGGTCTCGGGTCGCCGGGAGCTTGAGGTCGCGATCAGGTGATTTGCGATATCGATCGATGCCTGGATGCTGACGAGAAGTGCATGTAACACCATATTCTGCTTATCCCGGTCAGTCCTGAGGGCATCGAGGGTGATGGACTGGTAGCGCTCCCAATCGCTGACGGCTGCATCCAGTTCCCTGAGGTGAGCGAGGATCCCGCCGTCCCGGACCATTCTCATCCCCTCG